>Ga0070698_100007993_pt1 | contig 11437 bp, 12 predicted proteins | sample KBSK1502metaG_FD_65477 | JGI IMG/M metagenome (GOLD analysis project Ga0070698, IMG submission 65477) | Corn, switchgrass and miscanthus rhizosphere microbial communities from Kellogg Biological Station, Michigan, USA - KBS K1-50-2 metaG | ecosystem: Host-associated > Plants > Roots >...
ACCCCAAAAAAGTACCGCCCCCCACGCCCGATGGGCGTGAAGGGCGGCTGTTCCCCCCAGAACAATCTTCCAAAATCTGGGAGCTACTACCCGAGCTTAAAGGATGTCGCAACAAAAATTTCTATAAATTATGCAGCGCTTCTTACGAACCCTTGGTAAGCCAATAAGGATGTCGACCTTGAGGGTCGCTCGTTTACCGCTTGTTGCGAGAAGAATCGCCGAACACTTGCGGAACCTTACGATGCGCGTTTTAGTTTTGTATGCGCAAGGTGCGTCCGGAAAAACCGCGCAGTCTCGCCGGGTCTCTCCTGGTCGCGCATCCGAATATGCTCGATCCAAACTTTCGGCGCGCGGTCCTTTTTATTTCCGCGCACGATCCGGATGACGGCGCGATTGGGGTGATTATCAATCGGCCGCTCGAAAAAAGCATTGCGGATTTGGTGAGCGAAACACCACCGCAGAATCTGGCGGATGTCCCGGTTTTTTTTGGCGGGCCGGTCGGGAATAATCAACTGATGCTGGCGGCATTCGAATGGCATAAGGGCGAAGGCCTTAAATTAAATCAGCATTCGCTGAGTGCGGACGAACCGGTCGGGGGCGTCGCAGATGGCGCGCCTTCAATTTTCGCGTTCCTCGGTTATGCCGGGTGGAGTGCCGGACAACTTGAGGCCGAGATGAAACAAAAAGCGTGGATCGTGCAAAAGCCGAGCCGCGCAGCTTTAAAATCGGAGCGGCTCTCACGGCTATGGTTCGACATCATGAACCGGCTCGGTCCGTGGTACCGGATGCTTGCCGCCGCGCCGGACGATCCGTCTCTCAATTGAATGACCAGTGACATGTGACGAGTGACGAGTCTCAGATGTTTTATCTTGTCACTTGTCACTCGTCACTTATCACTTGCTGAGTGATCATCGGCGTTCCCAAGGAAATTAAAGAACAGGAACGGCGCATCGCGCTTGTGCCTTCGGCGGCGGAGCTGTTGACCAAACGTGGACACACCGTGCTGCTGGAGAAAAATGGCGGCATCGGCTCCGGTTATTCGGACGAGGAATATCGGAAAGCTGGCGCGGAGATTGTCGATCTTGCCAAAGATGTTTTCGCGCGCGCCGACATGATCGTGAAAGTGAAGGAGCCTCTTCCGGCGGAATTTCCACTTTTGCGCAAAGGACAGATTCTTTTCACCTATCTTCATCTCGCCGCGAGCAAGGCGCTCACCGATGCGCTGCTTAAATCCGGTGTCACCGGTGTTGCTTACGAAACGATTCAAATTGGCAATCGTCTTCCGTTACTCGAGCCGATGAGCGAAATCGCCGGGCGCATGTCGGTGGTGATGGGCGCGTATTTTTTGGCGAAGCACAACGGTGGCAGCGGCGTTTTGCTCGGCGGCGTACCGGGAGTGTTGCCCGGGCGCGTTGTTGTTATTGGCGGCGGCACTGCAGGTGTGAATGCGGCGCGCATGGCGACCGGGCTCGGAGCGGACGTGACGATTCTCGAAGTCGATCTCGAGCGAATGCGATTTCTCGACATCACCATGGGCAGCGCGCACACGCTTTATTCAAGCGAATCGCATCTGCGCGAGCTCATGCCGAATGTCGATCTTTTGATCGGAGCTGTGCTCCTGCCTGGGGCGAAAGCGCCAAAATTGATCACGCGTGCGATGTTGAAAGCGATGAAAACGGGCAGCGTGCTGGTGGACATCGCCATTGATCAAGGTGGCTGCGCCGAAACATCGCGACCAACAACGCATTTGCAGCCGACGTATGTCGAAGAAGGCGTCACGCATTATTGCGTGGCCAACATGCCGGCGGCTTACGCCCGCACGGCCACTCAAGCGTTGACCAATATCACCTATCGCTACGTCGAATTACTTGCAGATCTCGGATTGGACGGAGCGTGTAAAAAACAGCCCGCGCTCATTGGCGGTATTAACACGCGAGATGGGAAGTTGACGTGTCGGGCGGTGGCCGAGGCGCACGGGCTGAATTACGAGGCGCCTTTGTAAATCGCACAACCGAAAAGCACGCTTGCCCCGATTTATCAATTGACTGAACGTTTCACTCTTATGAAGAAATACCTTTGCATTCTAGCCGGCGCCGCGCTGCTCGCGGCGTGCGAACAGAAAACCGAAACCGCCGCGCCAGCAACCAGCCCGTCACCGGAAGCGACTACCAGCACCACCACGGAATCGACAACTACAACGACTACGAGCCCCTCGCCGACACCTTAAATAATTAACATTCCAATACGTCCAACAGTTCCATGAACAAATACATCTGCCTCTTGATTGGTGCCGGGCTTTTGGCGGCTTGTGAGCAAAAGGAAACAACGGTAACCAACCCGCCTGCGGAAAAAACGGAGAAAAAGGAGAGCACTACGACAATCGTCAATCCGTCACCAGCTACGAAGACGGAAACTAAGACCGAGATTAACGTTAACACGTCGCCTTCTCCGTAGAGTGCGGCATCAAATTATTTGGGAAGTCTTTCGTTCGCCGCGGCGGGCGAAAGACTTTTGCTGTACCGGATCTTTGTCATTCCGAGCGGAGTCGAGGAATCTCTCACTATTTCTCAAGTCGGAAATATCTGGAGGTGTCTTCCCGCAACGGCGGGACTCGACATGACAAAAGTTGGACGCCGACAAGATTAAATCGGTACCTCGACCATCACATGCCGACCAGCTGCTTCGGATTCCCAAGAAATCAGCGTCTGACAAGGCCGGCGGAGTTCGAGCATGTCAAAAGCAACGGTAGCGTCCATCGCGGCGGGTTACTTTTGATTAGCGTCGCTTCATCGAACGAGGCCGCTCCTTTCCGGGCGGGATTTGTCACCTCGCGCGCGCTCGGGTCCGCGGTTGTACGCAACCGCGTCCGCCGTCGTCTGCGCGAAATCGTTCGTAAACATCAGCGCGAGATTGTTGATGGCGTATGGATCGTGACGATCGCGCGAGCGTGTGCCGCCCGCGCGAGTTATCAGCAACTGGAAGTTGAATGGTTGCGTCTGGCCAAGCGCGCTTCTATTCTAGCGATTCCATGCTGAAAGTTTTACGCGCGTTCATTCGCTTTTATCAGCTGACAATTTCGCCGCTGCTCTCGACACTGGGCGGTCCGGGCTCGGGTTGCCGATTTGAACCCACCTGCTCGCATTATTTTTTAGAGGCCGTCGAAACGCATGGCATTATTTCAGGGGGCTGGCTCGGTTTGAAACGTTTGGCGCGCTGTCATCCGTGGGGCGGTTGCGGCCACGATCCGGTCCCGAAACAAATTTGCGCTCGAAGGGTCGCCAAGTCGCTGGCCTGTGAATAGCGAGCGCTGCCAATTTTATGGATCGAACCGCGTGGATCGTCGTCACACTTTGTGTCATCGGTTTGGTGACGTGGACATGGTGGAGTGGCAAACACCAGCCGCCGCGTCCCGCGACGCCCGCGTTGTCCGCGACACCGCCGCCGCTAGCCACCGCTAGCGCGTCGGCAGCTCCTCTAACTTCGGCTTCGCCTGCTGCTGCTGCTGCCGCGAGTTCGACCCCGGCCGCCGAAGCGACTCCGGCGTTCGCGGAAAAGGCCGAAACCTTGCGAAATGACGACGTCGAACTTCACCTCACGAATCGCGGCGGCGGGATTCGCGAAGCCGCTTTGCTCAATCACATCGGTCAGGGTGATCAGCGCGTTATTATTAATTCAAAAGACCAGTTACCCATCGGCGCGATGATCGAACAACCCAACGCGCCCAAATTGGATGAGTTTGCGTTGAGTCGAGAGCCGGATGGCAGCGTTAAATGTGAGTGGAGCGCCGACAACGTCATCGTTCGAAAGAAATTTTTCTTTCCGCCGAGCAAGGAAAAAAAAGACAACTTTCTTGCCGAGATGGATGTCGATCTTGTGAACGGCGGTGCGCAGCCGTACACAAATCCTGGTTATTTCGTGGCGCTCGGGTCAGCGGCTCCGATTCACCCGAAAGATTATTCTTATTACACCCGGCTTGTTTGGTGCATCGACGGCAAGGCCAAAGGGGTTGATGTTAATTGGTTCGGCGGCGGCGGCGGTTTGTTCGGTATCGGCCAGCATGCGGCGCAGCCATTTTACCAGCAAGACCTCGCTCATGCCGACTGGGCCGCGGTAAGCGATCAATTTTTCACCACGCTTATTGCACCGCTGACGGTGAAAGCCAACTCGGTTTGGGGCCGGCGTTTCGATGTTTCGCCTGAACAAAAAATGTACGGACTTGCCGGCGCCTTGCGCATGCCGGGTTTTCAATTGCCACCCGGCCAAACTTACAGTGCGCGGTTCGAGATTTGGGCAGGGCCGAAAATTTATCATCGCCTGGCTCAGCTCGATCACAACGAAGCCGAGATCATGGATTTCGGAATCTTCAAAATTGTCAGCCAGTTTTTGCTCAACTTTCTCAACTGGCTCCACGGTTTCATCGGTTCTTACGGCTGGTCCATTCTCGCGCTCACCGCCATTATTAAGATCGTGCTTTGGCCGCTGCAGGACAAAGCCAACCGCTCGATGCGACGCATGTCGCTCCTCAATCCAAAAATTCAGGAGCTGCGCGAAAAGTACAAAGACGATCCGACGCGGATGAACCAGGAAGTGATGAAGCTCTACAAAGATTATGGGATCAATCCGGTCGGCGGCTGTCTGCCGATGATGATTCAGATCCCGATTTTCTTTGGGCTCTTCAAAATGCTCGGCCAGGCCGTCGAACTTCGAAACGCACACTTTTTGTGGGTGCACGATTTATCGCAACCGGACACCGTCGGGTATTTGCCTGTGCTGGGATGGCCGATCAACATCATCCCGCTTTGCATGGCGGCGACGCAGATCTGGCTGATGGCGATGACGCCTAAGACGGGCGACGCCACGCAAAGACGCGTGATGATGTTCACGCCACTGATCTTTTTGTTTATCTGCTACAATTTTGCCGCGGCTTTGGCATTATATTACACAACTCAGAACCTTTTCAGTATCGTGCAATTTTACTACAACAAACGTCAACCGCTGCCGACGCTGGAAAAGCGTCTGCCCGCTGGGAAACGCAAATGATGACGCCGAAAGAATTACTCGACACTATTCTCGGCTATCTCGGCTTCGTCGTTCAAATCGAAGAATCGCAGAACGAAGCGGGCAATCTGGTCCTGCAAATTTACACCGAGGAAAGCCGCCGTTTGATTGGACGCGACGGGGAGACCCTCGAAGCGCTGCAGTTTCTTCTGAATCGGCTGTTGCAAAGCAGGGACAAGGACGCGCCGAAAGTCGTTGTCGATTGCGAGATGTACCGCTCGATGCGCGAAGATCGGATTGTGCAGCGAGTTCGCGGCCTGGCCGAACGTGTGCGGGCGACCGGGCGATCGCTTCAGCTCGAGCCGATGAATTCCTACGAGCGTCGTATCGTCCACAATGCTTTCAAAGATGACCCCGACATCGCGACGTGGAGCCCGTCCGATTCCGCGAGAATCAAGCAGATCACATTACTCAAGCGCCAGCCGAAAAAAGAACCGGCGCAGTCCGCGCCGCAAAACTAATTATCGAGCCGGCGCAAATCGCGCGGCCTCTTTCGTCTCACCGAACTTTATTTCCGGTCGCCAACGGAATTTCTGCAGAAGCGGGTTTGCTTTGCCTTCGAGTGCGTCGGCAACGATTTCACCTAAGACCGGCGCAAACTTGAACCCATGTCCGCAATCCCCGGTTGCGATGACTAAATTTGGACGCTCCGGATCAGGCGCGATCCAAAAATCTCCGTCGTTCGTGTCGCAATACATACAGACGCGCGTGTAAACGATTGCCGCTTCAGTGAGCGCGGGGATTGTCGATCTTAGAAATTCGCGCAAATCCTCCTCGTCTTCGCTAGTGACCACGCGCTCTGCAGAATCCGGCGACATCTCGCGCCCTGGACCGTGGTTCGCGATTTTGACGACGCCCTGATTCAGCGGAAAGCCGTAGTAGCCTGTCGCCGAAATATCCGCGCCGAAAAACGGAAAGCGTTCCGGGAGGAAAAGATCCGGATCCTTCGGCTTCAAATGAAAAACTGGATGCCCCGTCGCGCGGAAAAACTTTTTTGTGAATGGCAGCACGTAGGGTGTCCACGCGCCGGCCGCGATCACAACTGCGTCTGCGCTGATACGATGTCGATCTTCCAACACAATCCCGCTGACATGATGATCGCTTTCATCGAGCCCGACGAACTTCGCTCCTTCGCGCAGTTCAACCCCAATCGATTTCGCGTGTTCGACTAATGTCGCGACAACGCGACCGCTTTCGACGTAGCCAGCGTCCGGATCAAAAAAACCGCCCTGAAATCGGTCCGGAGCAAACGCGGGAAAACGTTGATGGAACGTTGCCGAGTCGAATCGTTCGAATCGATGCCCTTGTTTTTCGAGGACCCGACAGCTTTCATATTCAAAGTCGCCGGGCTGCATCGGATGTTGGCAAACAAACAAAACGCCCGTCTCATGATAAAGTTCGATCCCGAAATCGGTGTTCCATTTTCGCCAAAGCTCAATGCAACGGTCTGCGAGCGCGGTGTAATGTTCATCCGGACCGTAAGCGGCGCGGACCGCTTTGCTGATATCGGTCGAAGCAGCGAGCAGATGGGGCAGGGGACCGGGATCAACCAGAACAACTTTGTGGCCGCGCTTTTTTAATTCTATCGCGGAAGTAACCCCGCTAATCCCTGCACCGACAACAATTACGGTCATGCCTTGAATTCGAAGATGACTTTGCCGCTGCGTTTGCTTTGCGACGCGTGAGCAACGGCGGCTTTCGCATCGTCAATCGAATAAGACCTCTCCACTTTCGTTTTCAATAGACCGCGCTTGGCCATTTCGAACAGCCGTTTAAATGCTTCCATTCGCTCCTGCATGGCCGCGTCGTCGTACCATTTATTGATCCAAATTCCGCGGAACCGAAGATCTTTGAAAATAAGCAAGCCGGTCGGGATCTTCAGTGGCTGCAAACTCATTGCGCCGAACGACACCAGCGTTCCTCCGAAGGCGAGACAATTGGCCAAACGAAGCGCACTCTCGCCGCCAACCGAATTTAAGCCGAGACGGATCGCCGCGCCGCTCGTCGCACTTTTCACTTCCTCGCGCAATTTTTCGCCATCAATCAGAACAACGTCGCCGCCTTCGCCGCGTAATTCGTCGATTAGCTCCGCGCGTCGCACGACGTTTACCGTTTTGAAGCCGAGCTCGTGCGCAATTTGAATCACGGCTCGGCTTGCAGCCGAATTCGCCGCGTTTTGAATCAACCAATCACCGCGCGCAAGATCGACATAATCCTGCAACAAACGCAAAGCAGTCATCGGATTGATTTTCAACGTCGCCGCGTGCACTGGCTCAATCTCCGGCGGCACGGCTACGAGTTCGCTTGCTTTGACCGCGAGCGCTTCCCGCCAGGTCCCGATGTTGTGCGGCAAAATTACGAGCGCCCCTTTGGTTATGGTCGACACATTCGCGCCAACCTCAACGACGATACCGGCCCCTTCGAACCCCGGCATCGCCGGCACTTCGCGACGTCCAGGATATTTTCCTTCGATCGCGTTTATGTCCGCTGGATTAATTGGCGCCGCCCGCATTTCCACGACTGCTTCATCAGCGGCGGGTTTTGGCCAGGGGTGCGTTTGAATCTGCAAAACCTCCGCCGGATTTCCGTGCCTTTCGTAAACGATCGCCTTTATAGTTTTGCGCATCGATGAATTCGTCGGCCCATCCTCAGGCTTCGATGGAAAATCTGCAAACCGGAAGACGCGTCGCGTTGCTCGGGCTCGTTATCAACGTCGGGCTCGCGGCTGTGAAAATTTTTGCGGGCGTTTTAGGCAACGCCTATGTCCTCATCGCCGACGGGATCGAGTCGGCATTGGATATTGGCGGCTCGATTGTGATCTGGAGCGGACTAACATTCGCTGCGCGTCCACCGGACGCGACTCATCCCTACGGTCACGGTAAAGCGGAGCCGATCGCGGCGGTGGTTGTCGCTATTGGCGTACTTGCTGCCGCGCTCGGTCTTGCCATTCAAAGTGTGCGGGAACTTTTTCTGCCGCACCACGCGCCCGCGCCCTTCACGCTCATCGTCCTGATCGTCGTCGTCATCGTAAAAGAAATCCTCTACCGATACGTAATTCGTTTTGGTCGAAACGTGGAGAGCACCGCCGTGCAAACTGACGCGTGGCATCATCGCACCGACGCGATGACTTCAATCGCGGCCTTCGTCGGAATTTCGGTCGCGCTCATCGGCGGCGAACGCTGGCAAAGCGCGGACGATTGGGCTGCGTTGTTCGCGTGTGCATTGATCGGAGCAAACGGTTATCAGCTGCTGCGTCCGGCGCTTTACGAAATCATGGACACGGCCCCGCGCGGCGCGATTGTCGATCTTGTCCGTGAGGCCGCAAGCTCAGTTCCCGGCGTCGTTCGAATCGACAAGAGTCTAATTCGCAAAATGGGTTTGAGTTTCTATGTCGATCTTCACGTGGAAGTCGATGGCAACATTTCTGTTCGCGAGGGCCATCACATCGCGCACGCGGTGAAACGTGCCATTCAAGAAAGCGATCCGCGTATCGCGGATGTGCTCGTCCACATCGAGCCGGCGAAACCGCGATCTTAATTATAGTTCTCGCACCAGGGCCACAATCGCGTCTGTCAAACTTGCGCGAACGCGTGCAATTCGCCGAGCAAATTGAAGCAGGCTCGAAACAGAACTGGGATGTCTGAACAAATAGAAAAGCAATCGACCAAAATTCGTTTGCTGGCGCTCGATGTCGAACAAAACCGACGGCGGCGCCGGAAATAATTCACGTGGTGTGTCGCTAATCGCTCGCAGCGAGAGCAACGGAACACCATGAGCGTTGCATACGGCGACAATCGCCCCGGTTTCCATGTCGACCGCCGCTGCACCAGCCGCGCGCGCGATTTCGTTTCGTTCGGCAATCGAATCGACAATCGATGTCGATGTAAAAAGTTTCACGAGCCGTGGGTCGCGGTCCCGTAAAATTCGCTCAGCGCTGGCGAGCAGCCCGGGATCTGAAAAGTTCCGGGCCAAAACCAAATCGCCAACGTGCAATCGTTCGCTGACAGCGCCGGCAAAACCGGAGCTGACTACCAATCTCGGTCGCGTTTTGTGCAGGAGAATTTCAAGCCGTGCATTGCAGTTCTTCGCTCCCACGCCGGTATGCAAAATTGTCACGGCGCGATCGCCGATTTTGCCGGACAGCAATTTGTCGTGACGCTGAAGTGCTTGCAGTTGCCGGACCAAGTCAGAACTTTCCGACGGAAGCGCGAATGTGATCCCGATCATTGCGCGCTGACGATGCGCACTTGGAGAATCGCCTTTTCTCCGGCTTTCGGCTCGGTCGGAGCTGGGGGAAGAGTTGCACCGAGTTTCTTCATCGAATCGCGAAAGTCATTCAATCGTGCGGTTGGAACTTCGGCGAAAAGTAAAACGCCTTGCTGATCGGCGAGGCCTTTTGTTCCCGAGCCGCCGACCTGCTTCGCAGCGGCGATGACTTTGTTCGCCAATCTATCTTGTTCCGCAACGGGTGCGGTGAATTTGATTTCATCGACATCCAGACTCGGCGGGGGAAGAGCCACCGCTGCCGTCCTGGCCAGACTTTCCGTGAGTTCGCTTCGATTTTGTTCCGTTTTCGTTCGTGCCCGCTCTTTCTGTTTCATGAACGCGATTGCGTAAATTCCAAACACCACGTTGGCAAAAACGAGCACGGCAAAAGCGATGGCAACCCGGCGACCGAGCACCGCGCCGCGCTCTTCGAGAATTGGTTCTGCGACGCCAAGGATCTCCCGCGAGTCGCGCATCTCAGCGTGAATTTGACGGGCAACCGTCAGCTCTCGCCGCAATTGTGGATCCGACATAAGATGTTCTTCTAATTCGGCGCGCTCGTTAGGCGACAACTTGCCTTCGAGATAATCGAAAAGCTTATCCGGATTCATTTCCGAGTTGGACAAGCGTGGCGCGGCCTGCGTTCGCCTGCAATGATGAACTCACCAGGTTCCATCCGAAGCGCGCCCAAATTGGCCGGATTTGCGCTTTGCCCTCGGCCGGTAGAGTTAATCCGTCGTGGACGGAAAGGGTCAAAGGAGTTTCCACGATGGAAATTGGCGTCGCCGCGCGTTGATCGCGCTCGGGATTCTTGGCGGACTCTTTCTTATTTTTCACCGGCCGCTGCTGTTAGGCTTGGGTCATCGCATCGCGCTGCATTACGCAGCGAACGAAAACCTGAAGCTCGAATTTCGACTCGAGGGCAGCGTCTTCACAAACCTCATCATTAGAAATCTGCATGCCGTTCCAACCGGGCCGAGTGATGTCGAATCGATCGATGTCGATCTTGCCCGAATCGACTACGGGCTGTTCACGTTGCTACGACACGGGATTTCGACCGCAATCAAGAATGCGGACGTTCATTCGGCGCGAATCGTGATGAATCCGGCGAGGGCGCCGTTGCGACCCCGCCCGCCGAATCCAAAAAAGAAAATCGAGTTGCCCGACGTTTTTCCGGAACGCCTCCACATTTCCGATGCAACGATCATTGTGCGCAATCGTCCGCACGATTTTGTCGCCGAACACATCGCGGTCGATCTGGACCCGCACCGTGCCGGAGAGATCAAAGTCGAGAAGTTGCAACTCGTCGGCGGCCAAACCTGGCTGAAATTGTCGGCACCGGCCACCTACACGAATCGAAATCTGATCGTGCGCGACATCGTTCTGGCGGACGAGGAGCGCTTTCGTTCGATTAATTTCGACGCGTCGCAAATCGCCGCGCGAAAATTGGCGATCAATTTCGATTACGCCGTCGCCTCCGGAAATATTTCCGCCTCGATCATGTTACACGAGGCGCAAACTTCGCTCGAGACCAACGTTCGGATTCGCGGCGTGAATGTTCCGGCTGATGCGATCAACAAGTTCGTGGCGTTGCCCGACGGTTGGATGCGCGGTCAGATGAAAAAGGTCGATGTCGATCTTAGCGGTCTGCTCAGTTCACCGGCGACCTGGAACGGGAATGTCGCCGCTGAATTCGCTGATTTTCACCAAGAGCAAACGGCGTTCGATCGCGGAATATTTCAAGTTACGGCGAAAAACGGGGTCGCGACTTTGCAATCGGCCGACATCACTCAGGACCAAAATCAATTTCACCTGCGCGGATCGAGCGAACTTCCGCGCGATATTCGAGATCTCGGGCGCGCGCCGGCAACGCTCGAACTTGCCGCAACCCTTCCGGATTTGGAGCAGGTGACCGCATCGATGCCGCAAAAAATCAGCGGCTCGGCCCAAGTCAGCGGCAAGATCAATATTAAGAATTCGATCGTGAATGGCGATTTCGCAGTCACTTCACCATCAATCAAATTTCAAGATGGTCACTGCGAGAACCTGAATGCCGCGATCAAACTCTCAAAAACAATCCCTCCCGCAAATTCCAACAAGCCTTGGTTTGCCG
>Ga0070698_100007994_pt1 | contig 11436 bp, 11 predicted proteins | sample KBSK1502metaG_FD_65477 | JGI IMG/M metagenome (GOLD analysis project Ga0070698, IMG submission 65477) | Corn, switchgrass and miscanthus rhizosphere microbial communities from Kellogg Biological Station, Michigan, USA - KBS K1-50-2 metaG | ecosystem: Host-associated > Plants > Roots >...
TCGCCTTGAGATACATTCCTTTGCCGAAGGATTTGATGAACATTCTGGCTGCGATCAGACGGGAAGAACGACCGGAAGGACGACCTATTTTTAGGGGGCGAACTAGGGTAGGTATTGTGTAAGCTGATTAAGTACGAAGTCAAAATACGGACACGGGCAGAAAAATATCCGTGGCGGGGATCACGATTCACCACATCAAGAATGGAAAGATTCTGGATTCGTGCGCTAGATGGGACGCTCTGGGCCTGCTGCGACAACTCGGCCACGCTCCTCCTCTCGGAAAAACGGCTGTGGCGGGAGGTTCTCATGGCCCTTAACACGACTACTACTAGGATAGACAGCGTAATCGTCGTGTATCTCAGCGGTGCCATCTACTTTGGCGAAGAGTCAGCATCTCTGCGAATTCTAGTGAAGGACCTGTTGACCAAATCCCGCCAAATCGTGCTCGACCTTGGGGAGGTCACTTACATCGATAGCGGCGGCCTGGGTACTCTAATGGGCTTGTACGCGTCGGCTCGGAAAATCGGCGGGAATATAAAGCTTGCCCGTGTCGGTCGTCAGGCAAACGAGGTGCTTCGGATTACAAAGGTCCTGACACTGTTTGAGGTATTCGACAAGGCGGAAAACGCGGTCGCATCTTTCAAGAGAGCCAGCGCTGCAAGCTAGCTAGCGCAGGTGATCGCGTCCACTTAGATGAGCACACGAAAGTCAATTCGAGTGGGTTTCGTCAGGCTGAACTTGCGCATCTTGCGCGGCTCTGGCCTGCAGATATTTGATCCCTTCCTCAGTAATGCCTGTGTGCGTCATCACCAACGCGAAAGTAGTCGCCAACACTCCCCTTGATGAGACCTAATGCTCGCAGCCTCCTAAGCTCCGTCTCGTAGATTTTATTGGTCCAATCCCCCCGATGCAAAGGCAGAGGATCGGTTCCCGCCAATTCCTTCAAATGGCGCAGCTCATGGTCTGTCAGTAGCAATCGGACCGCGAGTTGCAGCTGCTCTAACTGGTTACGCTGTTCAGCTTGCTCCCGCTTAATATCGCGGAAGTTGCGAGACAAAATCCGAGTTGAAAAGCCTGAATCAATCCGTCAGTGGAAATAGCGAGGTTTGCCGCTTGCTAGGCTCGGGTCTCGGTATCTTCCCAAAACCGTTCGCGGCCCAAAGTTCTAGGAACTTCGCAATTGTCGCAGGGCCGTGGCCCTGAAAGTGATTGTTCGCGTAAGCGTAAACGAGCACCCCACGCTTCATGATCTGGTAGCAGAAGTCGACCCAACTGCTCAGTTCGGCACTCCGATCAACAACCGCCTTATCCCATGTCATCGTCTGCGCTTCGATTTCTCTCCGGTCGCCAAGCCAACGGATGTAGGTCCAGTCTGCCGTGATGGGATCAAAATCCAGTTCTGCCGGATTCGGCATCCAAGATCGATCTTGGAGCACAAGCGCGATCTGATGATCTCGCAGGAGATTCGCGAACTCAGCGTTGAGCCAAGGGCGATTCCTGATTTCAATCGCAAACTTTCGATCTGGAAGCTTCTTTAGAAACGGAATGAGTCTATCCGTGAACTCATGGCGATCTCGAAGGACGTTTCGCTGGAACAATGGGAATTGGAAGACTACTGGCCCTAGCTTCGAACCGAGGATGTCCATCGTCTTCAAGAATTCTGAAAATTCAGCATCACAGTCCACTAGAACTTTGTCGTGGGTAATGGTCTGTGGAACCTTCACGGAGAAGACGAAGCCTTCAGGTGTTCGAGCATTCCAGTTTTGAACTGTGCTTGCAGTCGGACATGCGTAGAAAGTCGAGTCCACTTCAACCGTGTGGAACTGCCCGGCATAGAAAGCGAGGTAATCGGACGGCTTCATGCCTCGTGGATAAAACGAGCCATTCCGGCCTCAGGCTGTGAATGAGGAGGTCCCGAGAAGGATCGGCGGCTGGTTCACGGTGCTGAGTATACCGAAAGCGGTTCAGGCCTCGCCCCGCCCCGAAGACTAGCAGTTTGCGCCAGGAGCTTGTGCAACGCCTGGCAAGAGAGCGAGAGTAACGGAAGACGGGGAAAGGGTATATGGGACTCGTTGCGCTTTTGGTTGCGATGATGTGCGCAGTTTCAAATGCGTATGACTTGACGAACTCCTCGACTGCGCTCGTCACGACGGAACGCACGATTGCGAGAAGGCTCGCGGTTCCGGGCATACCGAATCTCGGCGAGGTGAGCCCTACTCTGTATCGCGGCGCACAGCCCACCCAGGAAGGATTTCATAAATTGGCCGAAATGGGCATCGGCATCGTAGTGGACTTAAGGGAGCGAGGCCGTGAAGTCGAGCGCCAACAAGTTACCAAGCTTGGAATGCGCTTCGTGGCGATTCCCTGGAACTGCTTCCATCCTGAAGACACAGACATGGCCCGATTTCTCAGATTGCTCCGCCATAACCACAGCAAGAAGGTTTTTGTCCACTGCCAAACCGGCGATGACCGCACCGGAATGATGATCGCAGCGTATCGAATGGCCGAACAAGGATGGACCGCAGAGCAAGCTATGAAGGAGATGGAGGCGTACGGCTTTACGTCCTCGCATTACCTGATTTGCCCCGGACTATCATCCTACGAAGCAAGATTCCCAAGGCGATTCAAGACAAGTCCAGCCTTCCGCGACCTGCGCCGCAGTGAGCACCTTCCAGGACGAGAGCCATCGGCTCAACCTTCCAAAGTCAGCGGGCCCACTATGGCGGATGAGCGAGGCCCAACGATTTTACGGACACACATGTACGAAATAAACGAGAGCCGCGAATTGCCTACGGTTTCGGTGCCCCTAGTTCAATCCGCCAAATAGGGCCGTCCTCGTACAGTGGTCCTTCGGATTTGACCACGACCGGGGCTGGGTCTTTGAGTACCCATATGTGGATATCTGGTGGCTTCTTACCTATGAGGGGGGCCACAACCCCGGCTACTCCTCCGATCTCTACCTTCACAACATAACGCGATACCTCGTAGTGGAGAACACCGACCGATAACGTCTCTTCACCTTCGGGGACGATATTTAGCTTAACGAGCCTTGGCTTTGATATTCCCGCAACCATTGACACCGTTGTTGATGTGGCGTTCGGTTGGATGTTCTTGAGCAACGTGAAGACTAGACCGTTTGCTAAGTCGCGAGGCAGATCAAGCCTATTGCTAGCAACTTTCTCTTTACCATCCTCTATGGATCGCACCGTGACTTCACCAGTAGACGCGTCAATCGATGTATCTGAAGGGTCCTTGAACGACGGGCCTCTCTGAACCACTCTATCGCTCAACAGCCGAAAGCTGCGGCGCTGGGAAAACACTGTGGTTTCCTCATACACTGAACCGTCTTTGAAGCGAAATATGAGGCGGCTCGTTACGCGCTCACCTTTGACGACCTGTTGCAGATCACCATTGGCGATAGTCTCTCCCTGTAGCGTCCGCAGCACGAGAAACCCATGCAGAACACCCTCCATATGACGCACGGGTACTTGTTCAGCAGTCAACAGATTTGGCTCCAGAATAGCCTCGCAAATCAGCAGGACTGTGAGGAGCGACGGAAGACATTTTCGTTGATGTTTCGCTGACACGGAGAGTCTGCCAAGGGTTCCTCCATTGAGATGCTTCATTATTTGAAGAGGACAGCGGGCGGACCGGCTCGCGGGCGATCCGTGGCAATGAATGGGTCGCGGGCATCGCTCAAGGACTCAACGTCGTCAAGGTCTCAGTCGCGGACATTCGCGTCGAGCACGAGGTCAAGCTAATGGATTTTACGAAGGGGCTGGAGAGGACGGGCGGATCAGATCCGCCACGCGAGGTGACTCAGCGCGAGAGGATTCGGTCGACACTCGGCATGCCTGTATCAAAGTAACGAAATTTGGAGCTCACGTGACCTGCCACTCAGAGTCCTCCGCAGCGGCAACGATCTGCTGGGTTCGTGGGTCGAAAACGAAGTACTCGCCCGGCATGAGTGAGGCCAATTGGCTCAAACGACGGCGGGCAGTCTCTAAGTCCCCCACCACGGCAAGCAAAACGCGATTTCCGCGACGGTCCTTCCTGAAAATGTCAAATGAAGACAAAACATCGTCAGCTCCCGACTCTTCGGACTGTCCTCTAAGCAGCGTAGGCGGTGGTTCGAGCAATTTCCCGTTCCACTTGGTGTTTTTCCCAGCAGCTTACTTCCTGTCCAGCAAAGCGTTCGGCGTGATAGCGATGGTAACTTGGATAACGCCCATTGAGCGTGGGCTCGTAAATCTTCTCCCGTACCCATCTTTGTCCTGACACGATTGACGATTTGCAGTGGTCGCATTGCCAGTAGACGATCATCTCTCCCTCCCTGCTGGGATGGCATCCCTTCGAATGGCAATTGTTGTGCCAATTGGTAGAGACGACCAACCGCCTCGCAAATAGTTGAGCGACAAGACATATAGGCGATACAAGTAAAGAAGAAGCGTCATTGTGCCGCCGGTCGTGGTGGTGAACGGGAGACACCTGTCAACCGATTGACACTGACGATTGTCATAGACCAGGTCGTCGCCGCGATAATAGCCGATGACGACCGCGTCCAAGCCGTGCGGACCTGGCGTGAAGCCGCCGATCACGAACTCCTGGCCGAGATTCACTCGATGCTTTATCCAGGCTCCGCTACGCTTGCCAGGTTCGTAAACGCTGTCCCGTTGTTTCCCGATGACGCCTTCCAATGTGGGGGAATTGATCGCCCTGACCCTCCAAACGACATGTGCTTGAGCGTATATCGCAGCTTCCGTCAGAGAAATCCACTGCGCTTTGTGGTAGGAACTGCAACCAAGCGGGTTTCTATGGCGATTTGCCGGGTGGCCGCCGCGTCCAAGTGGAGCGCTTTTTTAGCGACGTTTCTTGGTTGGCCGTTTCTTTTGAGTGGTTTGTATACCCTTCAGCACTTGTTCTACAGTCGTACCCAATGCCTTAGAAATGCGAAGAAGCGTAACAAGCCGTGGCCTGCGCCCTTACTGTTGTCTTTCAAAAGTTAAGACGCTCGCGGTTCTCCTCTTGACATTCAGTGGGAGAAGTATATTCTTTCCTCTTGGTCCTCAGGAGGAAGGAATGTGACTATGGCGGATAAGCCCAGTGATCTCGTCCAAGGCACTCTGGACATGCTCATCCTGAAAACGCTGGCGCTCGAATCCATGCACGGATATGGGATCGCTGTCCGGCTCGAACAAATGAGCAAGGGCGTTTTCCGCCTCAATGCAGGTTCGCTGTTTGTCGCCTTTCAGCGACTGCAACGAGCGGGGCTGATCAGAAGCGAATGGAAAGCCACCGAGAATAGCAGGCGAGCCAAGTACTACGTCTTGACAGAGCAGGGACGAAAGAGGCTCAACAGCGAAACACGAGAATGGGGAAGGCAAGTGGCGGCGATCGCCAGAATCTTGGAGACGTCGTAAACGAACCATGTCATTGCTGCGAAGCATCGCAGGCGGGCTCCGATCGCTGTTCCGAAAGGAACAGGTCACCCAGGAGCTGGACGAAGAACTAAACAGCTTCCTGGAGATGGCGGCCGAAGAAAAGATGAAGCAGGGGATGAGCCGCAAGGATGCGCTTCGCGCCGTGCGTTTGGAGAGGGGGAATCTCGAGGTTACAAAGGAAATCGTCCGCTCTGCAGGCTGGGAATCTTTTGTCGAAACGCTGTGGCAGGATTTGCGCTTCGCCGCCCGTATGCTCCGCAAATCTCCCAGCTTCACCGCGGTCGCTGTCCTAACGCTCGCCCTTGGCATCGGGGCGAACACTGCCATCTTCAGTATGGCTAACGCGTTTTTGTTCCGACCGTTGCCCGTGAAAAATGCAGATCGATTAATGGTTGTGGCGGCTCGGACCAGCCGATACGACCCACCGATTCCGCTCTCCTATGCGGCTTTCCTCGATTACCAGCGACAAAACAATGTGTTTGCCGAAATGACGGGATATGCCCTGGACCTCGGGGGCCTGGGCACGCAAGGGCACGCTGACCGCATTGTGATGTGCTACGTGCCCAGCAATTTTTTTACGATGTTAGGACTCCGGCCGGCACTGGGTCGCCTGCCCGTTCCCGGCGAAGGAGATGCGCCCCGGTCAGCCCCGGTTGTGGTCCTGGGTTACAGCTACTGGCAACATCGCTTCGGAGGCGACCAACGTCTGATCGGACAGAGCGTGAATTTGAACGGCCAAGCCGTGACAGTGATCGGTGTCGTTGAGAAAGGCTTCAAGGGCCCTTATGCGACGGTAGACATAGATGCCTATGCACCGGTCGGAATGTACGGAGCGGGGACTGGAAGCACAACCTTCTTCACCGCACGCGAAGACAGCGATTTTCGCGTGCTTGCGACTCTTAAGACGGCTCTGACCGCACAGCAGGCGGAGTCTGCGCTGAATATTGTGGCCCAGAGGCTTGCGCAACAGTATCCTCAGACCGATCAGGGGCACATCATACGCGTGATTCCCGAAGGTCTCGCACGCCCGGAACCCGCAGTTTCTGACTCGGTCGCCCTGGTGACAACGGTCTTTCTTCTGCTCGTTGGTCTGGTGCTGCTTGTAGCGTGCGTAAACGTTGCGAATCTTTTGCTTGCGCGAGCGGCGGCACGAGAGAAGGAAATTGCCGTACGTGCCGCAATGGGGGCCGGTCGACTGCGCCTGATTCGACAGTCTTTGACCGAGAGCATCCTGTTGGCAGCGGTGGGCGGCGCGGCAGGCGCGGTGATGGGGAATTGGGCGTGCCGCACACTGGAACAGGTGAGGCCGATCGGAGATCTTCCGATCCGAATCGGATTTACCTTTGACTGGCGCGTGTTCAGCTACGTGGCGACAATCGTCCTTGCGGCAGGAATACTTGCGGGGCTAGCGCCCGCATTGCGTATGCCGCGGACTAACTTGATTGAGAGGTTGCGCGAGGGCGGACGCACGTTGATTGGAGACAGCGGGCGTCACTGGCTGCGGAACTCTCTCGTTATCGGCCAGTTAGCGGGCTCACTCATCGTGTTGCTAGCAGCGGGGCTGTTCGCGCGCAGCCTGGCCCGCGCCGAATCCGTCGACTTAGGTTTTGACCGGCATAATCTCCTAAATGTGGGGATAAATCCAGGCCTGCAAGGCTACGACCAGCCTCGTGCGGAAGCCTTTTTTAGGGAATTGCTTCGCAGGGCAAAAGCGTTACCGGGCGCGGAATCTGCGAGCTTGGCCTATTCCGTGCCGATGAGCTACTACAACGACGGCGGGGTCGTCTACGCTGAAGGGCAGGCCTCAGCAACCAAGGGCCGGGCACCGGGAGCAGGTTTTAACTCGGTCAGCCCGGAATACTTCGAAACTATGCGTATCCCAATTCTCGAAGGACGCGCGTTCAGCGATGAGGACACGGCGAAAACCGACCGGGTTGCGATCGTAAACGAAGAGATGGCTAAGCGCTTGTGGCCGGGTCAGGATCCAATTGGAAGGCGGTTCAGCTCCATTAGCGCCTCCGGTCCGTTCGTTACCGTCATCGGCGTGGCCAGAAACGCAAAATATAATGTGATCTCGGAATGGCCGAGAATGTTTTTCTACTTGCCGCTCGCGCAGAACTACAAGCAGATCCGTGTGCTTCAGATGCGGACCTCAGTGCCGCCGGAAACCCTTATTCCAGTGATTGAGGCTCAGGTGCGTGAGATGGACCCCAACCTTCCGATGTTTGATGTGATGAGCATGGAAAAGTCGCTGAACGGTGGCAACGGGTTTTTCTTCTACAAAATGGCAGCTGCTTTTGCGGGAATACTTGGAGCTTTGGGATTGGTGCTGGCCCTTGTGGGAGTCTATGGCGTTGTCTCCTATACCGGGAGCCTCCGCACGCATGAGATCGGTGTCCGCATGGCCTTGGGGGCGAACCCACGGAATATTTTCGGATTGATCCTTCGGCAGGCGACCATCCTGGTAAGCGCCGGGGCGGGGCTCGGGCTCGTGGCCGCGCTTGGCGTCACGCGGTTTTTGTCGAGCCTGCTGGTCGGAGTGAGCTCGTACGACCCTGCAACCTTCGTGAGCGTTCCTGCCCTGCTTATTATCGTCGGTTTGGTTGCATGCTATCTTCCTGCACGCCGCGCCACGCGCGTCGACCCTGTTGAAGCCTTACATTACGAGTAAATGTCGATGTCACTGCTGCGAAGCGTTTCAGACGGATTGCGATCGCTGTTCCGAAAGGAACGCATCGAAGGGGAGTTGGACGAAGAGCTCCGCGGGTTCCTCGACATGGCAGCGGAAGAAAAGATGAAGCAGGGGATGAGCCGCAAGGATGCGGTTCGCGCCGTGCGTTTGGAGCAGGGGACCTTCGAAGTTACCAAGGAAGTCGTCCGCTCTGCTGGATGGGAATCTCTCGTTGAAACTCTGCTGTGGGACACGCGACACTCGCTCCGACGCCTGCGCCTGGCCCCCACGTTCACGATCGCCACGGTGTTGACGCTGGCGCTCGGCATCGGCGCTACTACTTCGATTTTTACCCTAGTGCATGCCGTTTTGCTGAAGTCTCTCCCTGTAACGAATCCCGGCGAATTGTACCGTCTGGGGAAAGAATCGCGTTGCTGCTACCAGGGCGGGTACAGTCAAGAAAAAGAGTTCTCCCTTGTCTCCTACGATCTGTACAAGTACTTTCGAGAGAACACCAAAGGTTTTTCGGAATTAGCGGCCTTCCCGGCATCCCGGCAGCTCATTGGCGTCCGGCGAGCAGGAAGCTCAGAAGCGGCCCAAAGCTATCCTAACGAGTTTGTCTAAGGCAATTTCTTTACGATGTTCGGCATCGGAGCCTATGCCGGGCGCGTGCTTACGGCTAAAGATGATCAAGCCGGTGCTCCGCCAACGGCGGTGATGAGCTATCGTTTATGGCAGGAAAAGTATGGATCGGATCCGTCCGTCATTGGCGGGGTCTTCGACATAAATGAGAAGCCATTTACTGTGGTGGGAATCACCCCACCGAGTTTCTTTGGCGACACTCTGCGTAGGAGTCCGCCCGATTTCTTTCAGCCGCTCAACACCGAACCACTCGTACGGGTCGATGCCGGCTGAACAAGTACGACACGCACTGGCTAGACTTGATCGGGCGCATCCAGCCAGGCGCGAACCCCGCATCCATAGAGGCTGAAATGCGAGTGGAGCTTAAGCAATGGCTACGCTCGCACTGGCGTGAGATGAGCGCCAACGATCGTGCAAAGCTTCCGAGTCAAACCCTGTACCTGCGCCCTGGTGGCGCTGGAATCAGCACCATGCGTGAGCAATACGAGCATTGGCTTCTGATTCTGATGACGGTTTCAGGATTTGTACTGCTGATCGTTTGTGCCAACGTGGCCAACCTCATGCTTGTTCGCGGCATGGAGCGGCGGCGGCAAATATCGCTGAGCATGGCGCTGGGTGCCCAGACTTCGCGAGTTGTGAGGCAACCGCTCACCGAAAGCATTTTGCTCTCGTTGTTTGGTGGTGCGGCAGGTCTGCTGATCGCATTTGCGTCCACGCGCCTCATTCTCCATTTCGCATTCCCTTCGTTTGCCGGTTTCGCTAGCGTGCCTATCAGCGCGTCGCCTTCCATTCCAGTGCTGCTATTCGCCTTCATAACATCCCTGTTGACCGGAGTCGTCTTCGGCATCGTTCCTGCATGGATGGCCACACGAGTCGATCCGATCGAGGCGCTTCGTGGTGCTAGCCGTTCCACCGATCGCGCTGGCTCCTTGCCAAGGAACACGCTCGTAATTTTCCAGGCCGCGCTGTCGCTCGTTCTGCTGGCCGCTGCAGGACTGCTCACGACCGCTTTGCACAAACTGGAGAATGAGAATTTGGGATTCGAGCAGGAGCACCGTATCGTGGCGGACATCAATCCACGGCTTGCCGGATACCGGACCAATCAACTCTCGTTACTTTATCGGCGCATCCATGATTCGATTGCAGGTATTCCCGGCGTATCTTCCGTCGCTCTTTGCCAATACTCCCCGCTAAGTGGGGGTGGTTGGGGTAGTGGCGTTTGGGTGGATGGACATTCCCCTCCCGGGCCTATGGATGACAACTCGTCTTCGTGGGATCGAGTTACGGCAGAATACTTCGACGTGATTGGAACCCCAATCGTCAAAGGACGCGGCTTCTCCGAACAGGATACGGCCACTTCCCGAAATGTCGCAGTCATCAACGAGGCGTTTGCGCGGAAGTTTTTCACGAATGAAGACCCGATTGGCAAGCATTTCGGTGCGAAGCCGGAAGCAAGCCGTGAATTCGAAGTCGTAGGCGTGGCTAAAGATGCGCGCTATGGGACGTTCAATCTCGACAAGCCGAGCGGCCCGCTCTTCTTTTTGCCAGAGGCGCAAGCGGATTACACACAGGGCAACATGGGCTCACTGTTCCTGCATGACATTGTCATTGTGACTAGGCCAAGCACTGACCTGTCCATTGCGCAGGTGCGTCAGGCTATGGCTTTGGTGGATCCCAATTTGCCTATCATTTCGATTTGGACTCTGAGACAGCAAGTAGCCACTCAGTTGAACCAACAACAACTCATCGCGCGCCTCACTTCGTTCTTCGGAGTTCTTTCACTAGTTTTGGCATCGATTGGGCTTTATGGAGTAACTGCCTACAACGCTGGACGTCGCGTCAGTGAGATCGGCGTGCGTATGGCGCTTGGTGCGAATCGTGGCCAGATTGTTGCGCTGGTTCTACGAGGCGCATTCGGGCTGATTCTCCTTGGACTGCTTATTGGATTGCCGTTGACGTTTGCCGCGGGACGATTCCTGGGGAATCAGCTCTATGGCATGAATCCATACAATCCGGAGGTGACACTGGGCGCCGTTGTGACGCTGGGATTATCCGCGTTGGCCGCTTCGTTGATACCAGCGTTCCGTGCAACGTTGATTTCGCCGCAAGAGGCGCTTCGCAGCGAATAGAACTGCAGCAGCCCTCGCTTTTGAGTGCCCCAGAAAAATGGGGCAGATGGGATGAGACGGCGTCCCCACAGTCGGCTAGGATTCGGTCGCCGTGATCAAATTCACCAGAGAGGAACCTAGGATGAGTACAAAGGAGTCGGCTGCCCGGAAGGCGGAATATCGAGCGTTTCCCAAAACCACAACCATCGGGATCGACTTGGGGGATCGTTGGGGCCACTATTGCATCGTGGACCGGAAGGGAGTTGTTGTCGAAGAAGGGCGGGTGAAAATGACTCGCAAAGAAGTTACGGTTCATTTTCAGCGGTTACCAGCAGCACGGATCGCGATGGAAGCCGGTACACACTCGGGCTGGGTCAGTCGATTGCTGGAAAGCTTCGGTCATGAGGTTCTGGTTGCGAATGTGTGCGACATGCCTAGCATCAGTCATAGCAACAAGAAGAGCGATGTGGTTGACGCTGAAAAACTCGCTCGTTATGCACGAGTTGATCCCAGACTGCTCAGTCCGATTCACCATCGCACTGAAGAGGCGCAGCACGACTTAGTGCTCATCCGC
>Ga0070698_100007996_pt1 | contig 11435 bp, 16 predicted proteins | sample KBSK1502metaG_FD_65477 | JGI IMG/M metagenome (GOLD analysis project Ga0070698, IMG submission 65477) | Corn, switchgrass and miscanthus rhizosphere microbial communities from Kellogg Biological Station, Michigan, USA - KBS K1-50-2 metaG | ecosystem: Host-associated > Plants > Roots >...
CACCAGCCTGGAGGGGCGAGTAACCCGAGCCGATTTGCAGTTGCACGGGGAGCAGGAAGAACGCACCCCCGACACTCGCGAACATCAGGAATGTGATCGCGTTGGCCGAGCTGAACTGGCGCTGGCGAAACATCCCCAGAGGGAGCAGGGGCTGCGGGCTCCGCAGTTCAACGAAGGCGAAAGTCCCCAAGGCCCCGATCGCTAACGCCAGAGCGGCGACGATCTCGCTGGAGGACCACCCGAGCCCTGGCCCTTCGATCAGCGCGAACGCGATCGCGCCGAGCCCGACGACGGCCGAACTCGCGCCGGCCACGTCGATGTGATGCGAGGCGGAGGGATCTTTTGACTCGGGAACGTGGCGGATGGCGACGAAGAGCACGACCACGGCGACGGGGACGTTGAGGAAGAAGATCCAACGCCACGAGGCCGCCGAGATCAGATATCCGCCCAGCAGCGGTCCGACCGCAGTGGCCACCGCACCGAGACCTGCCCACGCTCCGATCGCTGCGCCCCGGTCGCTTGGAGCAAACGACGCCTCGAGGATGGCGAGACTCCCTGTGACCAGGAGCGCACCACCGATCCCTTGCAGCACGCGCATAGCGATAAGGAACCCAGCACTCGGAGCGAGGCCACAAGCCGCGGACGCGACGGCAAAGCCGATCACTCCGATACCGAACAGTCGCTTTCTGCCGAAGCGATCGCTGAGCGAACCGCTCAGGAGCAAGAACGACGCGAGGGTGAGAAAGTAACCACTCACTACCCATTGGAGGGCGGCCACACCGATGTGAAATTCGCGACCGATCGCCGGCAGCGCGACACCAACCACCGTGGCATCGATCGCCGCGATCCCCGAGCCCAAGACCGACGCCGCGATCACCCAACGCCCGGCAGCAGAACCGAACCGGAGCTCTCCACTTGGGATCAGCACTTGCACTCCCTGGCCCGCGCACCCGCAATGATGCGGGAATTACGCGATCACGTGTTGCGATCGATTCGGGTCCGCTTCCAGCTTGAGTGGGCAGAGTCTGCTGAGGACGCGAGGGAGGTCGCAATGCAAGCGATCGCAGTGAACGAATACGGGGCCAATCCAGCCTGGTCGACCTTCTTAAAGAGGGTGACCCCGCAAGCTCGAAAGCCCAGCTCTAGTTTCGACGCAGCGCGTCATAACGCCGTACCGGAGCGCTGCCCCACGCCGGACAGCGCCGCCACATATCGGCACTTCCGTGTGCGCGGAGGCGACCAGAAACAGGCATTATGCGTGCGCGTGGCGACAAGGAGGTCATCGCCGTAGTCCAGCGGTTGACTGCCTCGCGGCACTCCACGAGGCCGAGCCGAGTGGGCGGGCGGCATAAGTCTTCGAGACCACGAAAGGGAGGACCTCATGGAGTTCCTCGTGGAGTTCGAGGTCCACGCTCCGGACGGAGCTCCCGAGTCCGAGGTCAGCGACCGCGAGACCGCCGAGGCATCTGCCGCCGCCAAGCTGGCGGACGAGGGGCATCTGGTCCGGGTGTGGAAGCGGGCCGTCGCAGCAGGGGAGACCAAAGTCGTCGGCCTCTACCGCGCCGACAGCGAAGCCGAGCTCGATGATCTGCTCGGCGCACTACCTCTCTACGAGTGGATGCACACCACCGTCATGCCGCTCGAAGCCCATCCCAACGACCCAGCAGCACGAGAACCAGCCATGAGCACTCGGCTTCCTGACCCGCACCTCACCCCCGTGTACCGGTTGGAGGCCACCCTCGCCCAACCAGTCGATTTCGGCGAGGCCGCCCAAGGCCACCGACGCATCGTGCCCCTGACCGGCGGGACGTTCACCGGTCCCGAACTCAACGGGAAACTTCTCCCCGGCGCCAGCGCCGACTGGCAGGTCGTCCGGGCGGACGGCACCGCATTCGGCGACATCCGCTACACCCTGCAGACCGACGGCGGCAATCTGCTCTACGTCCAGTCACGAAGTGTCCGACACGGCTCCGCCGAGGTTCTCGCACGTCTCGGGCGCGGCGAAGAGGTCGATGCCAGCCAATACACCTTCCGCACCGCAACGCAGATCGAGACGGCCGCCCCCGATCTCGACTGGCTGAACACGGGCGTCTTTATCAGCGTCGGCGGCCGCCAGGCCGGAGGCGTGATCTACGAGACCTACCTCGTCGCATGAGCCCGGGACTCGAGTCGAAGAAGGTCACGATCATCACCGGCGCCTCGGGCGGCATCGGCGCCGGCCTGGCTGCCGCGTTCCGTGACACCGGCTACGCCGTCGTGGGCACCTCGCTCTCGATGCCCACCACCGACGATCCCCACCTCCTCGCCGTGCAAGGTGATATCACACGAGCCGAGACGGCTCAGCGCGTGGTGGAGCAGGCGCTCGATCGGTTCGGGCGGGTGCTCAGGCGAGCACGGCTGGCTTGAGGACCTGCTCGCACCACTGGCGGAAGCTCGTCGGCGTAGTTGATTCCGGCGTGCGCGGCTCGGCCGTGTCAAGCCCTTGCCCGTACGCGCGCCACATGTCGGCGTTGGCCTGGGCCATCGCCTCCGACATGCCGCGCGCGAGCATCCTCTGCCGGAACGCCTCGATCGGAATCTCGTGGAACCGCACGGGCTTCCCAAGCACGTCCGACATGATTTGCGCCATGTCGTTGTAGGAGAGATCTTCGGGTCCGAGTACGGCGGCGTGGCCGACACCGGACCAGCTGTCGTCGCACAGAAGGTTTGTTGCAACCGCGGCGATGTCGCGCGTCGCGCAGCTTGGCTGCTTCAGGTCTCCCGTGATCGGCAAGGAGAAGACGCCTTCCTGTTTGATCGGCTCGACCTGGCGCAGCACGTTGTCCATGAACGACGGCATCGTCAGCGCGCGGTAGTTGACCCCACTGCTGCCGATGAGGTCGTCCATGGCGAGCGACGCCGTCACGAGTCCGGCGTGAGCGGCGCACGGGGTGCCTCGTCCGAGCGCCGATACGCCAACGACGCGCTTGACGCCCTCGATCTTGAAGGCCTTGCTGGCCGGCCGACTGAAGTCGACGTACGCGGCATGGACACTGCTGGCCTGCGGATCGGGCGGCACGAGCCAGAACACCGCGTCCGCGCCAGCGAATGCCTTGCGAACGACGTCGGTGTCATCGTGCGAGCCCTGCGCGACGTCCACGATGTCGGCCACGCGCTCGGGGAGCCGAGATGGGTCTCGCACAATGACGCGGATCGCGTCGACGCGGTTGGCTAGCAGGTTGTCGAGGACCTGGCGGCCGATGGCGCCAGTCGGCGTAGTGACAACAATCATGGGACGCTCCTGGATCATCACTACAGAATTCACTATAGCAGCGCTATAGGAATCATGTAGACTCCAGTCATGTCTGTCAAGACCCGAATCCTCGACGCCGCCTCGGACCTGCTCACGCGCTCGGCCATCGCCGATTTGTCAACGCGAGCCGTCTGCGACGCGGCAGGCGTGACCGCACCGACCCTGTATCACCACTTCGGCGACAAGGAAGGCCTGCTCGCCGCAGTCGTCGACTTCGGGTGGACGCAATTCCTCGAGACCAAGCGGGCCGCTGCAGAAGTCGTTCATGCGCATGTCGCTGATGACATCCGCACCGGCTGGAACAACCACATCGCGTTCGCTCGCGAAAATCCAAACTTCTACAAGCTGATGTGGTCTCCGGGAGTCGCGCCGACAAGCGCCGCTGCACGCGAGGCACACCGCATGCTCTTCGAGCGGCTCGAACTCGGCGCCGCCCGTGAGCAACTAAAGGTGTCCCCGCAGGCAGCGACGCAAATGATCATGGCGGCTGCGACGGGTGCCGCTCTCTCGCTGATCTCGGAGCCGGAACTATTTGTCCACGACTCGTTCGCAGGCCAGCTTCGTGAGGCCGTTATCGCCGCGGTTGTCTCGGATGAAGCCGCTTCGGCGCCCAGGCGTTCCTCCCGTGCCGACTCGAAACAGCGGACCGTGGCGACCGCCGCCGCAACCCTGAGTAGCAAGCTGCGCACCGAACCAGTTCCGCTCACCGACGCGGAGCGCGTGCTTATGCAGCAATGGCTGAAGACCCTGGCCGACACGCCAATGATCAGACGGACCGCACGCTCAGCCGAATAGCTCGCGCCGAATAGCTCGGTCGCCGTCGCCGCCCGGGTGTGGAGCCGATGAGGGCGGCTGTGTCGCGGCGAAACCGACGACGCGACCGTCGACGGTGATCTCGTACCGCGAGCGCGGCACATTGTGACGGACCTCGGTTGCCGTATCTGCATCGACGGAGCCGGAGTTCATGGCTCGTCCCTGTCGACGAAGGCGCGCCATTCGGCCGTCGTGGCCTCGTCCGGTTCCTCGTATTCGGCGATTGGTGTGAACGTCTGTCCCTGCTCGTAGCGCCCCTTCGTGGCGATGAGGCACCTGCCGCCCTCCACGAAGCGGAAGACGCCGACATCTCCGCCGTCCACTTCGGGCATCGAAGCGACGCCGACGAACTGCACTGTCTTGCCCGACTCCACTTGCCGGTAAAACGCTCCCGGCTCGAAGCTGTCAAGGTCATGCCAGTTGAGGGATGGCATCATCAGTCCTCCTTGTCGTCGCCGCCGGGGCATTCGTCGAGCTTGTGATCCAGGCCACCTGTTTACCCGCGCGTCTGACAGTCCTACGCTCGCTCCAGCGCCGAACTACCCAGCATGGGGTCGGCACGGCGGCGCTCGAAGGACGGGAGGCAGGTATGGCTGGAATGGTCCGCAAGAGCCTTGATTCGCCCGAGGAGACCCGGGCGTTCGAGGCGGGGATGGGCAAACTCGAACTCGTGAACATGGAGGGCGGCCCAATTGGCCGGGCCACGTTCGAGCCCGGTTGGCAATGGTCGAAGCATGTCAAGCCGATTGCCAAGACCGACAGCTGCCAGGCTGCCCACATGGGCTACTTCATCTCCGGCCGGATGAAGATCGTCATGGACGACGGCGAGGAGATGGAGTTTGGTCCGGGGGACTTCATGGTGGCTCCGCCTGGTCACGACGCCTGGATCGTCGGAGACGAACCGTGCGTCGTCATCGACTGGCAGGGGTTCGCCGACTACGCCAAGCAATAGTCGGTCCGACGACGACAAACGCAATCGTTGCCGTCAGCCGCCGTTCGTGGGCCGCCGGAGGAAGTCCGTGAGCGTCGCGAACCACGGTTCGAAGACGCTGGGCATGCCGATGCATCCGTGCGGGCTTTCCGGGTACACGAGGAGCTCGGCTTCGTTCCCCGCCAGCGCCCAGCGCGCGGCCATGAAGAGCGTGTCGTCGACGAGATGGTCGTCGGCGCCGACGGTGAACAGCGCCGGCGGCAGTCCGTGCAGGTCGGCGTAGAGCGGTGAGATGTCGGGATCACGCCGTTCCTCGACCGACCGGCCGGGCGTGAACAGCTCGGCGAAGTACTCGATCTGCTCGGCGGTGAGGAGGTCGGGCCGTCCGGTCATACCGCGCTGGCTCGGTGTCCCGCCGAGGTCGTAGACCCCGAAAACGAGGTTGGCCGCGCCGAACCGGTCGACGGCGTCGTGACGGTCGCGCAGTCGGAGCAGTGTGGACGCCGCCAGGTGGGCGCCGGCGGACTCGCCCCCGATGAGCAGACGGTCCGAGCCGAGCTCGCGCTCGGCGTGCTCGAGCACCCACAGCGCCGCCGCCTCGCAGTCGTCCGGGCCGGCGGGATACGGGTGTTCGGGCGCGAGCCGGTAATCGACGCTGACGAACGCGAGGTCGAGCTGCTTGCTGAGCATCTCGTGGAGGAGATCGGTCATCTCCGGCGATCCGGTGACGAACCCGCCGCCGTGGATGTGCAGGAAGACGCCGTCGACCTGGTCGGGCACGAACGTGCGGAGCCGTACCGGCCCGGCGGGCCCCGAGATCTCCCGGTCGACGGCCATCTCGGAGCGCATCACGCGCTCGTCGTGCGCCGCGCGTTGCCTCGCGATCCGCTCAGGGACGGGAAGGCTCGTGTCGTCGAGCTCCGATGTGAACGAGGCGACGAACGCGTCGGCTTCTTCACGAAGCCGCGGCCGCATCGCTTCGAGCTCGTCGCTCCAGAGCTTCATGCAGGCGAGACGCTAGCCGCCGCCACGCAGCGCCTTCTCCGGATGCTCGCCCAACGTCTCCAGCTTCGCGATGAGCTTGTCGAACGTCTGGTCGAAGGAGTGCTGCTTCCGCGCCCGCTTCAACGGGTTGGCGTAGGAGATGATCTGCGCGCCGGCGAACTCGTGCCACGCACCGATCTCCTTCAGCCGGTCGGTGACGGCGCGCACGAGCCGGTGGGCCTCGACCACACGGTCGGCGCGCTCCTCGCGCACCGGGAGCGACTCCGCGAGCGGCGTGTCCATGAACCCGTCGCATTTTCGGAGGATGGGCTCGAACTGGCTGCCGGCCAGCCGGCCCGACGCCGCGTACCCGAGCCCCAGCGTGACGTAGTGCGCCTGTTGGACCGCGTCGGCGACCTCAGGGTCGTCCTCGGTCATGTCGGGCTCGGTGTCGACGAGCTCGCGGTAGATCGAGAGCGCAACGGCCGACCGTTCCCGGATGTTCGGCTCCTTCTCGACGTTGAGCGTCAGCATCCGGCGGGCGACGTCGCGCGGGGCGATGACGGCCGGGATGCGGCGTAAGCCCAGCTCCTTGGCGGCGAGGTACCGGTGCTGGCCGTCGATGATCAGGTACCCGGCACCGCCGTCTCGCTCGACGACCACCACCGGCGCGAGAAAGCCGACGCGATCGACGGAGTCCATGACCCGCTTCACGTGCGCATCGCTCGCCTTGCGTTGGTGGGAGATGACCTCGAGCTTCGCCATGGGCAGGACGTCGAAGTGCAGGCCACGCCGCTTGGCGGGGTCCCTGAACGCCAGTCCACCTTCCGGCTCCGGAGGGGAGGATCGTGCCGAACGCTCGGCCATCTCGACCAGGATCGTACCGGCGCCGGTCGCTCAGCCCTCTTCCGTCGAGCCGGACGGCGACCGGCCGCTCTGTTCGTGCGACGCCATCCAGTACGCGACGAGCACGGTGACGGCGAATCCGGCCCAACCGACGACGATCGCGGCGGTGTTGTTGAAGATGAATCCGAGCCCGCCCGCGAGCGAGAACGCAACCAGGAGCGCGGCGGCGATGACCACGCACCGACCTCTATCGTCCCGGACCGTGAGCGGTGTGAGCGAGACGTGAAGATCTTCTGAGTCGCGCGGCGCGCCGCGCGCGCCGTTATCGGCGCAGGACGATTCCGTGCACGAATGCCGCTTGGCCCGCGTGCTGATCGTTGTCGTTGATCACGCTCACGAGCCGGACGCCGAGCGTCACGGGCGGATCCCACGAGTCGTCCACGATCCGGTCCAGGTCGTGGTCCGTGATCCGCTCGACGAACCGGATCGTCTGGTCGTGCACGTCGTCGTAGTAGCCGACGAGCAGGTCGCCGGACTCCACCGTGACCGCGGCGACGTCTGCGGAACTGTGTGCGTATCCAGTCGCGCGCGGGTCGAACGGCAACCCGAACCGCTCGACCCAGTCGGCGGACGTCCACACCTGCTCGACGTCCGCGGCATCTGCGATGTGGTCGTCCTGAACGCGAGTCAGATGCCACACCAACCAGGCGATCGAGTTGGCGTCCGCGTCGAGCCGCACCTTCAGTTGCTCGGGCGTCAGGCCGCGCACGGCGTCGTGGACCGTGGCGCGGATCCTCTCGAAGGCATCCACGAGGAGCTCGGCGCTCGTCATGAGCTCAGTCCAGCAGATGAGAGCAGGCCGGCGTCTCAATCGGGGAGGAGCGGCACCGACGGATGGTGGTCGCGTCCCAGCAGCACCGCGCGGGTGACGGAGGTCGAACCGAACCGGTCCCGTACCTCGTCGACGGCCGAGTCGAGACCGTCGGCACCGGCACGCCGCCGGTCGAACGGCAATGCGAGCTGGACCGCGGCGTCGTCGTGGAGGTTGCCGACCGAGATGCCGACGAGCGTGAGCCCTTGCCGCTCGATGGTCGGCGCGGCCGTCGCCAGGAGCTCCCGCACCGCGTCGAGGACCATCCTGGTCTGCGCGGTCGCCTGGGTCAGCGTGTGCGACCGGGTCGCGCGCGAGAAGTCGTCGAACCGGAGCCGCAACATGACGGTCCGGCCCACCCGCCCGGCGGCACGCATCCGCCGCGTGACGCGATCGACGAGCGCGACGACGGCGGCGTCGACGTCGTCCGGCGTCTTCGGTGCCCGTCCGAGTGCGTGCTGCGACCCGATCGAGTGCCGGCGCCGCCCGACCTGTACCGGACGCGGGTCCCGGTTGTGGGCGAGCGCGTGGAGATGCCGGCCCGACGCCTTGCCCAGCATGGCGACGAGCGCGCCCTCGCCGAGCTCGGACACCTCCGCGACGCTGGTGATCCCGCGGCTGCGGAGCTTCTCGGCGGTCACCGGTCCGACGCCCCAGAGGCGCTCGACCGGGAGCGGGTGCAGGAACGCCAGCTCCCGGTCGGGAGGCACGACGAGCAACCCGTCGGGCTTGCCCACGGCGCTCGCCACCTTGGCCAGGAACTTGGTCCTGGCCACGCCGACCGTGATCGGCAAGCCGACTCGCTCGCGGACGTCGCGCCGGAGTTGCACGGCGATCTCCGCCGCCGGGCCCGACAGCCGGCGCAGCCCGCCCACGTCGAGGAAGGCCTCGTCGATCGAGAGGCCCTCGACCAGCGGGGTCGTCCGTTCGAACACCTCGAAGACCGCCTCGCTCGCCTTTGTGTACGCCGACATGTGGGGCTCGACCACGACCGCCTGCGGGCAGAGTGCGCGGGCCTGGGCGCCGCCCATGGCGGTGCGGACCCCGAACGCCTTCGCCTCGTAGCTGGCTGCGAGGACGACGCCGGCTCCGACGATGACCGGGCGGCCGAGGAGCCGAGGATCGTCCCGTTGCTCGACCGACGCGTAGAAGGCATCGAGGTCGGCGTGCAGGATCGTGGCCCCGTCGGTCACGAACACATGTTCGCATGTGACGGCCCGGGCGTCGAGACCCTTGCGGGCTGGGGCGGGCCGGCGGGTCAGGACCTGGCGGTCAGCTCGCCGCGACCTCGGGATGCGTGCAGCGGTCCGGCGCGGCGCCCTCGGCGGCGACTTCGACGCCGTCGAAGTCGGCCAGCGTGCTGATCCGGAACCGTCCGTCCTCCTGTGACGCCCGGCGCATCGTCTCCGCGCGCGCGGAGTAGTAGCGATCGCGCGAGTAGTGCTCACCGGCCGGTGCGTAGCTGGCGACGAGGACCCGCCGGCGCCGATCGCCTCGGTTGGCCTCGCTGTAGTGCGGTGCGAGGCCGTCGAGCAGCACGGCGTCCCCGGCAGCCAGCTCGGCCGGCGCCCAGCGCAGGGAATCGACGACGTCGGCACGAACGACGCCGCGCTCATCCGTCGGCAGCTGCTCGTCGACGCCCTCCGCCAGCCAGAGGCAACCGGACTCCGTCGTGCACTCGTCGATCGCGACGAGGATCGACAGCACGCGCGCCACCCCTGGGTACGCGAGCCGGTCCTGATGGGGCCGGAATCCGGCTCCGCCCGGGTGCTTGTAGTTGATCTTGTCCTTGAACGCGACCGCAGGCTCGCCGAGCGGGCCGGTGGCGAGCTCACGGAGCGGGCCGTCGACGAGAGCGGCCACGCCGGGGTGGCACGCCGAGACGTTCTCGGTGCGGCACACGGCCACCCGGTCGGTGATCTGCTCGGCGTACTGGCCCCAGACGTGGGTGCCGACCGGCCACGACTCGATGGCGTCCGCCCAACTCGCCACCGCGTCCGCATCGGCGGCGGCGAGCACACCGGTTCGCCGTGAAGAGTCCACGGGGTTCACGCTACGTGCTCGCGCCGGCGTCAGAAGGCGCGCTTCGGCCGGGTCTCGGAAGTTGGCGACGCTTCACGCAAACCGGGTGATTTGCCGCGGCGCGGGTTGACGGTTTGTACGCTGCGATACAGTCAGCGAGTCAGCTTCGGTCGCGGCGGAATGCGGCACGAACGAGACATCGCGGTACGACCGCCCTCGTACCGTTCCGGTCCGAATCGATTCGCAACGCGCCACTGACCTTTGTATATACATCCCGACACCGATGCTGACTCGGTCGGGAACGGCAAGGAGCGAAGCAACGCATGGCAACGACCGGCACGGTCAAATGGTTCAACGCAGAGAAGGGCTACGGCTTCATCGCCATCGAGGGGCGGGACGACGTCTTCGTGCACTTCTCGGCCATCCAGGGTGACGGGTACCGAACGCTCGACGAGGGACAGCGCGTCGAGTTCGACATCGCACCCGGCAAGAAGGGCGAGGAAGCGCAGAACGTCCGCACCGTCTGAGGGCTTACGTCTCTGCGCGCTGCTCAGTGAGGCCGGCGACGTCGGCCAACACAGCACTCTGTCCGATTCGCTCGGCGATTGAACGCGCCCGCTTGAGCAGCGCCTGCGCGCGCTGGTGGTCACCCCCGGCGCCGCGGGACAAGAGCATCCGGGCGTAGATCGCCGCACGCCCTTGACCCTGACGTCGCGTGAGGTTGTAGCTATGGAGTGTGTTCGGGATCGGAGCGTTCGCTCGTGTGGCCCAGGTGTCCGTGCGGACGCTGCACCACTACGACGACGTGGGCCTCTTGCGGCCGGCGCAGGTCGACCCGCAGACCGGGTATCGCTTGTATTCCGCCGACCAGCTCCAACGGCTGAACCGGATCCTCGCCCTCCGCGACCTCGGGCTCCCGCTCACCGAGGTCCGCAAGGTCGTCGACGACGAGGTGTCGGTCGACGAGCTGCGCGGCATGCTGCGCCTCCGTCAGGCGGAGGCGCGCGACCACATGGCCGCGGAGGCCGAACGGTTGTCGCGGGTCGAGGCCCGGCTGCGCCAGATCGAGACCGAAGGTCGCGTCGGCGAATACGACGTCGTCGTCAAGCCCCTCGAACCGCAGCACGTGGCCATGGTGGACACGACCGCGACCGCGTTCGGGAACGACACGCTCGGCCCGATCTTCGGCCGCTTGTTCGGCGAGCTCTACGGCGAGCTGGATCGGCTCGGTGTCGCCCCGGCCGGCCCGGAGATCGCGCTGTACGAGCCGAGCGAGGACCCCGACTCACCGATCACGGTCATGGCGTCCGTCCCGATCGACGAGGCCCACGCCGTCAGGTCGGATCGGATCGTCGTCGCTGATCTTCCCGCTGTTGCCCGGGCCGCGGTGACGATCCACCGCGGGTCGATGACGCGCGTCGAGGAGGGATATCGCGCGTTGCTGCGATGGGCCGACGACACGGGTGAGCAGGTCGACGGCTTCAGCCGCGAGGTCTATCTGGAATGCAGCGGCGATCCCGAGACATGGGTCACCGAGTTGCAGTTCGCGCTGCACGTGCGCGACGACCGCCGAGTGTGAGGAGAAGACGATGACCGAGCTCGACAAGATGCTCGAGTACTACGCCGCGCCGGGCCCGATGACGGACCTGACCGGCGTCCCGGCGGATGCCTTCGAC
>Ga0070698_100007997_pt1 | contig 11434 bp, 13 predicted proteins | sample KBSK1502metaG_FD_65477 | JGI IMG/M metagenome (GOLD analysis project Ga0070698, IMG submission 65477) | Corn, switchgrass and miscanthus rhizosphere microbial communities from Kellogg Biological Station, Michigan, USA - KBS K1-50-2 metaG | ecosystem: Host-associated > Plants > Roots >...
GCGTATCGCATACAGCGGACTTGTTCCGATGTCGCCGTACACCACGCCGACAGCCAGCAAGGTAAGCTTCGCCAGGCGGCTTCCAGTGGGATGTGAATCAGTCTGAGTGCTTATGGGAAGGTTCTCTCGGGTCTCTAACGGACAGAAGCGATGAATTTTTCAAAAGGTGTGCCGGTCTCAAAAAGTGATCGGCACATGCATTGCATTTGAAGAGTCCGCCGCAGTGTAGCGGTGAACGGCAGACGCATAATTGACCGGAGGAATATATGGGCAAGGACCTTGAACAGCGCGGCCTCGAGAATCAGGTGAAGGGAACCGCCAAGGAAATGGAAGGCCAGGTTCGTGGCGATCTTGGCGACGCGACTGACAACGTAAGCGAGCACATCAAGGGTCGTGCTAAGGAAGTCGAAGGCAAGATCCAGAAAAACTTCGGCAAGGCTGAGAGAAACCTCGACGAGAACACCTAAGCAGCACGATCTTACGAAACGAGGCCCCGGCAAATTGCCGGGGCCTCTTACTTTGTCTAGCGACTGTTCTTTGAGACCTACTCGTAGCGCAAAGCAATAATTGGATCCAAAGATGCGGCTCTTCTCGCGGGCCAGACACCAAACAGAACTCCGACAGTCGCCGAGAAGACGAAAGCAAGAATCACTGATGAGATGTCGACGGTGGTATTGAATCCGCCCAGCTTACTCAAAGCAAAGGCACCACCAGCTCCGAGCACAACTCCTACGAGACCGCCGAGAAGGCAGAGCACAATCGCCTCGATCAGGAACTGAAAGAGAATCGCAACCTTCGTTGCGCCAAGGGCCTTTCGCACACCGATCTCGCGGGTTCTCTCGGTGACCGATACGAGCATGATGTTCATGATCCCGATTCCGCCGACGAGGAGACTCACCGCCGCAATACCGGCAAGAAGGAACGTGAACGTCTTTGTCGTCTCGGCGAACGTGTTCAGGAATTCCGCCTGATTGCGAATGTCGAAATCATCTTTCTTGTCCGCTGTCAGACGATGCTGACGACGAAGAATCGACTGAATGTCAGCCTGAGCCTGCGGAATCTCGCCTTCCGTCAGCGCCAAAACGGAGATCGAGTTGAGATTCGGCGTTCCCATCACGCGATAACGCGCAGTGGAAAGCGGAATGACCACGATATCATCGGGATCATTACCGAATCCGCCCGTCTGACCCTTGGATGCAAGAACGCCGATCACCTCGAACTGCAGTCCACCAATCCGCACATTCTCGCCGATAATCGCTTCCGGCGTCTGAAGTCCGAGATTGGTAATCACCGAAGAACCAAGGACCGCAACGCGGCGCATCCCCTTTTCCTCGGCGTCGTTGAAGAACCGGCCACCCGCAAGCTCGAACTTGCGAATCTCGAGAAACTCGGGCACTGCGCCGGTCACCTGCGTCTGTGCATTGAGCGCACCGTATTGAATCAGAAGGCGCTTGCTCATCTCGGGGCCGACGGCCGCGAAGTATTTGCCGCGTTTCTGGAGCGCGTCAGCGTCTTCGACGGTGAGCTTCTGATTGTCTTCAGTTGCAACTCCAAAGCCTCGGCGTGAACCGGGTCTTACAGTCAGCAACGTCGTTCCAAGTCCAGCGATGCGTTCACTGATGGAATTCTGGGCGCCCTTTCCGATCGCAACCATCGCGATCACTGCCGCGACACCGATGACGATGCCGAGCATTGTAAGGAACGAGCGCATCTTGTTCGCGCGCAGGGCACCGAGCGCAACGAGCACGATCTCCTTTGCGAGCATGATGCTCGCTGCCGGAAGCTCGGGTCTGTGAATGTGACTCGTGTGCTGCTGCGCGGCAGCCGCAACGCTTGCACTACGCTCTGGCGCGTTCGATGCCGGTACTGTCATTAATTCCCACCTCCGCGAGGAGCGCCAGCGCCTGCTCGACCTGCGCCGGCTCCGCCGGCAGCTCCACCTTGTGTACCCTGCGGCTGCTGTCGTTGAAGACCTGGCACTCCTCCACGATTACGAATCTGATCGAGACTCGCCTGCTGCTGTGCCTGCATCGCCGCGACATTGAGAATCGCGACCGAATCTCCCTCATTCAGTCCCGACAGGACTTCCGAGACATCGTAGTTGCTCGCGCCAAGCTGAACGACCTTTGGCGTGTATTTCCCGTTCTTCACGGTGAACACGAGTCCGCGACGGCCGCGTCCGCTCTGTCCAGCCTGGAATGCACCGGTCGAACCCGCGGCAGTCTGCGCTCCACCGCGCTGAGCGCCGCCCTGCGCGTTCTGTCCGCCTTGTCGCTGTCTGAAATTGCACGCACGTGCAACTTGTGGATCTACGCCGGCCGCCGAATAAATCTTCTGTGACTCGGCCTGCATTGTCTGACGGTCGAGCTCGCCATCCATCATCCTCGTCCGAAGATCGGCGAGCTGCTTCTGAAGGTCGGGACGTTTTGCGAGATCCGCAGTTACCTTCTGACACTGCGCGTCGGTGACCTGCGGAAGATTGGCTCCGCCCTGCCGACCCTGGCCTCCCGCCTGAGAATTCTGAGCATTTTGTGCACTCGTCGTTTGAGCTCCGCCAGTCTGTGTGCCACCAGCCTGTCCTCTTCGTCCGGCAAACGACCCGCGCTGTGACGCAAGCTGAGCGCGCACTGAATCAGCACTTAGACCGAGAAGAGTTGCGACCGATGCAGCCTCATTGGGACTTCTCACCGCGTCGTTAGAGACCGCGAGCGCATTGTCGCGACGCTCAGTCTCGATCGATACCTCGCCATTCATTCCCGGCATCAGCAAGCCGCCGACATTGTCGATGCTCACGAGAACAGGGAACATCGTCACTGACTGCTGAATAGTCGCCTGCGGCTCGATCTTCTCGACCGTCGCGTTGAATGGGCGATCGGGATACGCATCGACCGTGACTGTCGCAGAAAGTCCGGGACGCACTTTCCCAATATCTGTTTCGTTCACGAGCGTGCGAACACGAATCTTGGTGAGATCCGCCATCTTGAGGATGGTCGTCCCGCCGCCGGCGGTTCCCGTACCTGAAGCAATGACCTGACCCAGGGCGACCGGCTTCTCGATCACGGTGCCGGCAACAGGTGCCCGCACGGTTGCTTCCTCGAGACTCTGCGCGCGAAGATCCAGCGCAGCACGATTGCGGAGCACGGTTGCCTGTGAGTTTGCATAGTCAACTTCTGCCGCTTCGTTCTCAGCAGACGTGATGATGCGTTCCTTGAAAAGCTGAGCTGTGCGGTCGCGTGCAGTCTTCGAAATGCGAAGCTTGATCAAAGCCGCATCGAGGTCGGCTTTTGCCTGAGCATATGCATTACGTGTGTCACGCGTATCGAGCTGAACGAGAAGGTCACCGGCCTTCACGAAGCTGCCTATCTCGACGGGCATTGCCACAATCTGGCCGGAAGATTTCGACTTCACCTCGATGACGTTGATCGGCTCTACTACTCCGGTCGCCTCGGCGCTGACCACAATGGTTTGTCGCGTGACGGGCTCGACTGGAATCGTCAGCGCCTGCTCTTTTTTCTTCGAGCACGCGAGCGTCGCGATCGCCGTGAGTGCGAGAAATGTCTTTCTGTACAAGGTCTTACTCCTGGAGATCACGGCCGATCAGCGCTTCGAGCTGCGCCTTGGCCACGCGGTAGTCGTATCGAGCGCGAATCAATGCGGTGCGCGCATTGTCCAACGCCGTTTGCGAAGTGAGAAGATCGAGGAGCGTCGTTGCTCCAAGCTCATATCTGCGCTGCTGCACTCTCAGGTCTTCCGTAGCTGCCGCAACGGAGACGGTCTGAATCTCCACCTGCTCCTGCGCGGTTTTCATCTGCCCGAGCGACTGCACGAGAGTCTGACGCGCAAGCATTTTCGCGTCCCGCAGCTGAACCTCGGCGACGTCTTCCGCGACTATTGCGCGCGCGACAGTCACTTCGCGGTTCAGATTGTTGAACAGGGGAAAGTTGAGGCTGAAGCTCAGGTTCTGATTGTATGCGTAACGCTTGTCACCGATTCCGAACTGCGGATCGAGTCCGCTTCCGCTACGATTGAAGTTCATGTTCACAGTCGGGAGAAATGCGGTTTTTGCGGAGCGTACACCGGCGTGCGCCGATGAGAGCTGCGCATCAGCCTGCTGAATCGAGGGCGCGCGATCAACCAGCGGCACCAGCTCAGCGATATCAGGAATCACAACGCGCTGGTCGAGTGTATCCGAAGGCGTTGCGGTAACAGTGGTGGGTGATGCAACAAGCCGGGTCAAAGTTGCATTTGCAACCTGGAGATTCTGCTGCGCTGTCAGGAGAGCCAGACGCGCGTTGCCGAGTGCAACTACCGAACGCAGAGAATCGGAGATAATCGCTGCACCGGCGCGCAAGCGAAGCGAGGACGAGCGCAGCTGCTGTTCGGCCTGCTGCATCTGTGCCTTTGCGGCACTCTGAGATTCGCGAGCAGCGAGAATGTTGTAGTACTGCTGCTTCACCTGAAGCGCGACGTTGAATCGCGACGCAGTCTCGCCTGCTTCGGCAGCGTCTACGTCGGCCTTCGATCGCTTTACATCGAAGAAACGCCGGCCTCCATCGAACAGCTGAAGGCTGCTCGAGAGTCCCGTGGAATAGTTCGTTGGCTGGCCTGTAAAAGGGACGAGATTACCCTGCGTGTCGAACCGATCACCGCTCTGTTTCTGCCGGCTTGCGGAAACGGAAAAGCTCGGCAGAAAAGCGGCGTACGATTGTTTCACTGCCGCTTCGGACGTGCGGATCGTCCCGCGCGCCTGAACAGTCGTCACCGAATTCTGCTGTGCAAGGCGAATCGCCTCGGTGAGCGTGATCGGTGTAGCGGTAGTGTCGATTGCCTGCGCTGCAGCTTCGCCTGAAGCGATGTAAAGCGATGCTGCAGAGATAAGTGCAAGGAATCTCATCGTGGTCCCGGAGCTCTTTCGCTGTCGCCGCGAGCTCGCGCCTCTTCTGCCCGCTTTCTTCCGCGCTCGCGCATCTGGTCGAGCTTCGCTGCCTGCTCGGGCGTAAGAATCCGCTTGAGCTGCTCGTGAGTGCTGTCGCCAATGGTCTTGGCGATTTTCTGAAGTGAATCCATCTGTGGCCTGATGGGCTTGAACACCTCGCGCATCTGAGCGCGCCGGTTGTTCATGATCGAATCGAACTGAACACGCTGTGCTGCGGTCAGTTTCAGTTCCCTTGCCATGCGATCACGCGAAGGCCGTTCGGATCTCCGGTGACCGTGATGCGAGAAGTACCGATCGGCGGTGAAGCCGACGGCTCCGCCGGCAATGAATGCCGCAAGAAGAAAGAGCAATGCATAGCTCTTGGAGCGTTGCATCGAATAGTCCCTTAGTGTGAAAGGAAGTAGCTGATGGTAGCGCCATCTGTGCCGCGCTCCACCGAGATGATCTCGTCACTGGCCGATACGACTTCAGGCGTCGAGGATTGAAACGCCGACTCGTAAGCCAGCTGATCGTCCGAATCGACAAGCTGCTGATTGATCACGCCTGCAACGGCGAAGATCGCCGCAGCGGCGATGAGAGCCGGACGTCCCCACGGTGCGAGCACGCTCCACCATGCGGTGTCGGCTGATGTTTCCGATGCGACTCGCGCCATGATGCGCTGCTCGAGCCCTGCCCAGTACACGTCGCCATCCGGCGGCGCGTACGCGTCGCGGATGAGCGCTGTCAGCGATTCGTCGAGCGAATCACGATCAGCCCTCGCGCCATTGGTTGGGAATTTCAGCTCATCGGCCATGTTAACCTCTCAGATCCATCAATAGTGTTCGCAGCTTCTGTCGTGCGTGATGAAGATCGGATCGTGCCGTACCGCCCGGAATTCCGAGCATCTCACCTATCTCCACGTGTGTAAATCCTTCTATGTCGTGCATTACAATTACCGATCTTGCTCTTTCAGGAAGCTGAGCCAGCGCCTCCGCGAGGCGGGACTTCAGCTCAGCATCCTCAGCAGGATCACGGAACGGAGATCGAAGCGCATCACTCAGCTCTTCGGTTGACCGGACCTTTCTGCGACGAGTAATGTCGAGCGCCGCATTTGCGACAATGCGGTTGACCCAGGCAGCGAAGCCCTGACTTGGATCGAATCGGTCAATCGCCTGCCATGCCCGCACGAATCCTTCCTGGACGGCGTCTTCCGCGTCCTCGTGGACCGTTACGATCGCTCGTGCAACGAGGTACGCGCGTCGCTGATGCAGACGAACCAGCCCCGCGAAGGCCTCTCTGTCGCCTGCGCGTGCCGCTTCAGCCAGCGCGCGTTCCTCATCAGGGATACGCACCGGGCCGGCTGATTGTTGAGTTGTGCGCTATCGCTTCGCTGGCGCGGGTGCGGGGGTCCCGGAGGCCGGCGAGGGAGTTGGCGCGACGGGAGCGGCTGAGCCGCTGCCCGTCGTGGAGGGAACAGGACCTGAGGCCGGAAGAACCGCCTGAGGCGACTCCTTGGCCTCATGCGCCTTTTCCCTGGCGAAATGTGAATTGGTAAGCCAGACAATCGTGAGGATTATCAGGAACATCACCGATCCGCCGAGGACGAGGCCGGCCAACGCTGCACCGAAATCCCTGCTTTTGGGTCGCGGGGCTGCCATTTGACGCTACTCCTTCGCTGGGGGAGTGTCTGTCACGCTGACCTTCGACATGCTGTCATTCTGCTTGATGCTCCTCATTACGTCGAGTCCGTCCGTGACTTTGCCGAATACAGTGTGGACACCGTTCAAGTGTCGTGTGTTGCCTTCGCTCAAGACGATGAAGAACTGACTGCCGCCAGTGTTCTTGCCTGCGTGCGCCATCGAGAGCGCACCGACTTCGTGCTTGTGCGGATTTCCCTGCGTCTCGCAGTTGATCTTGTAGCCCGGACCGCCGGTTCCGATACGGCGGTCGCCCTCGGGCAGATCACGTGACAACGGATCGCCTCCCTGAACGACGAAATCGGGAATCACACGATGAAACTTCACACCGTTATAGAAGCCGTCATTGGCGAGCTTCTCGAAGTTCGCGACGGTGTTAGGCGCTTCCTTGTCATAGAGCTCCGCGGTCATTGTGCCGCGGTTTGTTTCGATAGTTGCGTATTTCATGATGATTGGTCCGAATGCGAAATCACTCTGCGCACTGCGCATTGGGTTTGGAAGATACACTAAACCCTTGCTGACGGGCAGACATCAGCCAGCACGCATGCTTCGCACCTTGGCACTCGTGCAACGCAGACACGCCTGCCGTGAAAAATCAACAGGTGTGAGATGAGCGTCCAGTCATCGCGCGGAATGAGCGACATGAGGACCTGTTCGACTTTGACCGGGTCAGTCTCATCGGTGAAGCCCAGTCGAATGCTCAGCCGGCCGACATGTGTATCGACTACAACGCCTTCATTGATGTTGAACGCGTTGCCAAGTACGACATTCGCTGTTTTACGTCCAACACCTGGAAGCTTGACGAGCTCGTCCATTGTCGATGGCACGGTGCCGCCATGAAGCTCGGACACAGCTCTCGACATTCCGAGAAGACTTTTCGTCTTGTTGCGAAAGAACCCTGTGCTCTTGATGAGATCCTCGAGCTTCCCAGGTTCAGCCTCTGCGAGTGAATCAGCATCAGGAAAAGTTCGAAAGAGCTCCGGCGTCACCATGTTGACGCGCTTGTCCGTACACTGCGCACTCAGAATCGTGGCGATAAGAAGCTGAAGCGGAGTCTCGAAATCCAACTCGCAGTGTGCATCCGGATACTCCTTTTTCAGCCGCGCGAGTATCTCGAGAGCGTAAGCCTTCAGCTCAGCGCCCCGTTTCTTTTTTCGCTTCGGCGAGTTTCGTTTCGGCGCGGGTTTTTTCATCCCTTTCTTTTTCTCCGGGCAGTCGCGAGCACTTCGCGCGCGGACTTCGCATTCAGGACGTCGTCCTTCGTAAGCCAGGCCTTTCGGGCCATTCCTACACCGCTCTCGATGTTGTCCAGCTCTGCTTCAGAGTGCGCGTCGGGTCCGATCTCGATCATCACTCCACGCTCTTTTGCAGCCTTGCAGTGCAGCCAGTCGAGATCCATTCGATGCGGATCGCAGTTGTGCTCGAGCACAGCACCGGTTTCTGCTGCCTTCTCGATGACCGCGTCGACATCGATCTCATAGGCATCGCGGGACAAGAGGAGTCTTCCCGTCGGGTGACCGAGGATCGTGAGTCGCGGATCGTCCATCGCTTTCAACACGCGACCGGTCATTGTCGCCTGATCCATCTTGAACTGCGAGTGGACTGATCCGATCACGTACTCGAATTCATCCAGCAGGTCGTCGCCGTAGTCGAGATCGCCGGACGGCAGAATATCGCACTCGATGCCCTTGAGAATCCTGAATCCCTTGAGCCCTGAGTTGAGCTCGTCAATCTCCTCATGCTGCTTACGGACTTTATCGCGCTTCATTCCACCTGCATAGAAAGCAGCCTGTGAATGATCGGTGATCCCGATGTACTTCCATCCCCGATCTTTTGCGGCCTGCGCCATTTCCTCTATCGTCGCGCCGCCATCGGAATAAATGGAATGACAATGGAGTGCCCCTTTGATGTCCTCGCTCACGATCAGGTCGGGCAGAGTTCCACTCGCCGCCGCTTCGATTTCTCCGAGTCCTTCACGGAGCTCGGGCGGAATGTCGTCGAGACCCAGCGCTTCGAACAGATCGCTCTCCGATTGAAGCTTCACGACGCGGCCTTTTGGATGCAGCAGAGAAGATTCGTCGAGTGAGAATCCGCGTGCATCGGCGTAGCTCGTCATCTGCACGATGTGATCAGCGCTGCCTGTCGCGCGCCAGATAGTGATCGCTGCTTCCTTTTCGCGAGCACACCAGAGATCCATTCGCGTATCGTCGATGAAGCGGATTGACACTCGATTTCCACTGCCGGTGACCTCCTTCACCGCGGGCACATCGGTGAACGAATTCGCGACCTCGGCCGGATCGGCAGTACAAATCGCTACGATGTCGATGTCGCCGATGGTGTCGTGATGACGACGCACAGTTCCCGCGACAAGAGCCTCGGCCACATCGGGATGCTTTGCAACTCCATCGGCGAGCACGACAGCCTGCATCAAACCGCGGTGGTAAAGCGATCGCTTCCCCGAGTCCCGCGCGAATGCAATACCCGCAAGAATGCGCTCGGCGGTTCTCGGACCGAATTTCGGAAGCCTGGCCAGGCGACCATCGCGTGCAGCCTGCTCGAGCTGATCGAGATTTTCGACGCCGAGCTCCTTGTGAATGAGATGCACTTTTTGAACTCCGAGTCCGGGAACGCGAGCCATCTGGACGAGGCCCTGCGGAATGTTCTCGCTGAGGCGGTCGAGGTAGCTCGATTCGCCCGTCTCGATGAGCTCCTGTATGACAGAGATCGTGGCGGGCCCCACGTTTGGTGTCTTCTTCAGCGCTCCGGATTTGAGCAGAGGAGCGAGATCATCGACACCGAGGGCGAGAACCGATCGTGCGGCTCGCTGGAATGCTCGCGCCTTGAACTTTGGAGAGCCCGCAAGCTCGAGTAATGAGCCGATCTGATTTAGAACATGCGCTGCTGTGCGGCTATCCATAACTGGAATATGCTGTTCTAGACACAGAGACCACAGAGATCACAGAAAACGGCGGGCAAATTCTCGATTTGCCCGCCGTTTTCTGTGATCTCTGTGGTCTCTGTGTCTAGAACACTAACCTTCCATGCCCGCATGACCCGGGAGTCGGTCGATCATGTCATGAAGCTGTTTCTGGATGAGCTCGATCTCCTGTTTCGCTCCTTCACGATCGAGCAGTCCGTTCCTCATGTTGATCGAAACGCGATTCATGTATTTGATCTTCATCAGCATCTCGTCCGTGGCGCGGCGGAGAGACGTGTAGCGGCGCTTGTCGGCTCGAGCGCGATGATACCGGCGGGTGAAATCCTCGATGTTCAGCCGACGCGCCATGTCGATGGCTTCCTCGACAGTTCGTCCGGGAATGGCGCCGTGATCGGGAATGCCTTCTCCGGTCACCGGATCAGCGAAAAAGAGGCGACCGATGTACTCGATCCCATCGTAGGCGATGCGTACGGAAACGGCGCATGGCTTGCCGTCCATTTCGATTGTCGAGAGATGCTGCTGAGTTATTCCGAAATCAGACATCGCGCTTGTCACTTTGGATCGGTGGCGACGAGGAACCTGTCCAGGGCCGCGAACAATTGGCCGGGCTGTTCAACGTATGGCACATGGCCGCAATCGTCCAGAAGCACGAGCTCTGCATCCATCGCCTTGGCCCCCTCTGCGGAAGACGCGGTTGGTATAGGATCGTCACGTCCGTGGATGAACATTGTCGGAAAGCCCATAGGCTTAAGGTCCTTGAGAATATCGTAGTCCGAGCCCAGGCTTTCCCAGACCGAAGTTTGGATCCTGCCGGTTACCCTGAAAGGCGTCAAATTTCGCGCTTTCGCGGGATCCGAGAAATACGGCGCGACCGCCAGCTCGAACGTTTTCTGCTTGTACTCGGACGGGTCACTCTCGCGAAGACCTGATGCAGCGAGCTCTTCGCGCATGCGCCGGATCTCGAGCCCATTCTGCCGCTTCAGGAACTCGGCCTCGAATTGCTTGCGATATTCCATCTTCAGCGGTGCCGGATCGATGAGTGCCAGTCGCGATGGGCTTTTCATGCTGTCGTGCTTCCGGGCCTCGATGGCATAGAGAAGAGCGAGCATTCCTCCAAAGGAGTAGGCCACCATCGACAGGTCGGAAATGTGGAGCTCACGAACGACCGCGTGAAGGTCCATCACGTGAGTCTTCCACGTCACGTGCTCCCGGTCATCATGCTTCGACTTTCCGCCGCCGCGCTGATCGTAGAAGATCACGTTGTAGCGCTTTGCCAGATGGAGCATCTGGGGGAGCAGGTAGTCGTGATGTGCACCCGGTCCGCCATGCAGAACCAGGAGCTTCTCGGCAGCCGCTGGCCCGTACGCGCACCAGTAGAGGGGACTTGTCGTCGTTCCAGTAAAGCCGCTGGTTCTTGGAGGCGGGATATACTCCGGCATTCCTCAATCTTAACTGCGAACAGAACCAGAAAACGCGGTATTAGGTATTAGAAAAGCCACAACCCGTTGTTTCTAACACCTAATACCGAGCCGTTATGGTTCTATCCGCCTCGCGTACCGAGGGTGACAGTGGTCTCCATCTGCTTGCCATCGCGCAGGAACACAACCTTTACGACGTCTCCAGGCTTGTGCGAGTAGAGCGCATCGCTGTAAGACTGAATGTCCGTCACCTTGGCTCCGCCAAACTCGACGATTACATCGCCCGCAGCGAGTCCACCCTTCTCAGCAGGACTTCCTGCTCTCACACCAGTCAATCGAAGACCAGGAACTGTGCCGGCCGACATGTCGGGAACCGAGCCGAGGTAGACCTGTGATCCGGAGCTGGTTGGTCCCATTCGCGATGGACGGGTGGACCGAACGAAGGTGAGTCTCGCCGGTCGCGTGT
>Ga0070698_100007998_pt1 | contig 11433 bp, 11 predicted proteins | sample KBSK1502metaG_FD_65477 | JGI IMG/M metagenome (GOLD analysis project Ga0070698, IMG submission 65477) | Corn, switchgrass and miscanthus rhizosphere microbial communities from Kellogg Biological Station, Michigan, USA - KBS K1-50-2 metaG | ecosystem: Host-associated > Plants > Roots >...
AGCGGATCGAAAGGGACCCTATACGGGCCCTTTCGAGCCACTATCCCTGGAGACGCTTGCCTACGGGTTGGGGAAGCGGCTGGTTGCGCGCTGCGCGGCGACCAGGTCGGGTGGGGCGGTTGCTGGGGAGCCGGCGTGGAATGGGGGGTTCGGGGCGTATTCGATGCCTAGCTGGATCGCCTGGGCGGTGTCGTCATCGGTGAGGCGGGCGGCCAGGGCCAGGGCCATGTCTATGCCGGCGGAGACGCCGGCGGAGGTGGCGTATTTGCCGTCGAAGACGTAGCGGTCGTGGACTGGCTTGGCGCCCAGGCGGCCTAGTTCGTTCATGGCCAGCCAGTAGGTGGTGGCCTGGCGGCCGTCCAGCAGGCCAGCGGACGCCAGGATCAGGGCGCCTGTGCAGACGCTAGTGGTCCAGGTGGTGGTCTTGTCGGCGCTGATCAGCCAGTCGCGCAGCGGGGTGTCGCCCATCTGAGCTGACTGGCCCGGGCCGCCTGGGATGAGGAGGATGTCGGGGGCGGGGACGTCGGCGTAGCTGGCGTCGGCCACCAGGGTGAGGGTGCCGGTCTCGTCGGAGACGGCACGGGCCCGTTCGGAGGCGAAAATTATCTCGGCGCCCGGGACGTGAGCCAGCACCTGGTGCGGACCCACCGCATCGAGGGCGGTGAAACGGTCATAGAGGGCGATGACGATCTGCATGGGGCTCCTTGGGACGGAAACGGCGGCGGTACTCGGCGGGACTGACACCCAGGGCGCGGACGAACGCGCGGCGCATCGCCTCGGAGGTGCCGTAGCCACAGGCGCGGGCGGTCTCCTCGACGCCGCTGGCGGTGTCCTCGAGGCGGCGGCGCGCGGCCTCGAGCCTCGCGCGGTCGACGTAACGGCCGGGCGGCATCCCGACCTCGGCGGCGAAGGCGCGGGCGAACTGGCGCGGGGACAGGCTGGCCATGCCGGCGAGGGCGTCGACGGAGAGGTCGGCGGCGGGGTGTTCGGCGATCCACTGCTGGACCTCGCGCAGCGGGGCGCGGTCCGCGACCTGGGCGGACAGCTGGGCGCTGAACTGCGACTGGCTGCCCGGGCGGCGCAAGAACACCACCAGGTGGCGGGCGAGGGCGAGCGCGACGTCGCGGCCGAGGTCGTCTTCGACGAGCGCCAGCGCCAGGTCGATGCCGGCGGTGATGCCAGCCGAGGTGGCGACGTTGCCGCTCTTGATGAAGATCGGGTCGGGGTCAACCGTGAGGTCCGGGTACCGGGCAGCCAGCTCGGCGCTGTACGCCCAGTGGGTGGTGACGCGCCTGCCGTGCAGCAGCCCCGCCGCGGCGAGCAGGAACGTGCCGGTGCAGACCGACGCGATCCGCTCCGCCTCGCGGGCGTGGCCGGCCAGCCACCGCACCAGGGCCGGGTCGCCCCGGCGGGCCCCCGGGCCGCCGGGGACGAGCAGCAGGTTCCTGCCGCCGCTGAGGTCGCGCAGGTCGGCGGCGGGGGTGATGGTCAGCTTGCTCGACGTGGTGACCGCGCGGCCGCCGAGGCTCGCCGTCGTGACCTCGTACGCCGCGCCGGCGTTGGCGAACACCTCGAGCGGGCCGGTGACGTCGAGGCTCTGCACGCCGTCGAACAGGACGATCAGCACGGTTCGTGGCACGTCTCTTAGTCTGGCGGCGCTCCGGTCATGGCAGCAATGACGAATACCCCACTTTTCCTGCCATTGCCCGCGGCCGGGTGAAGGGGCTACTGGGCGGGGCCGCCCTTCGCTGCCTCGCGGAGTTCGGCGAAGGCGTTCGCGAGCGCGGGGAGGAGCCAGTGGGCGTTCAGGCCGCTGGGGTTGGGGAGGATCCACAGGCGTGCCGGGCCCAGCGGGTCGTCTTGCAGGCCGACGACGGCTTTGGGGCGCGCGAACGCGGTGCGGTACGCCGTGACGCCCAGCACCGCGATGAAGCGCGGGCGGCGGGCTTCGGCGAGGGCGCGCAGCCGGACGGCGCCGTCGCGGAGCTCGGCCGCGGTGAGCTCCGCGGCCTGCGCGGTGGCGCGCGGCGCGATGTTGGTGATGCCGAGGCCGTAGCGGGTCAGCTCGTCTTGTTCGGCCGGGCGCAGCTGGCGGTCGGTGAAGCCGGACAGGTGCAGGGCCGGCCAGAACCGGTTGCCTGGCCTGGCGAAGTGCCACCCGGTCGCCGCCGAGTACAGGCCCGGGTTGATTCCGCAGAACAGCACGTGCAGCGGCGCGCCGAGCGCGGGCAGCACGTCGGGGAGCGTGCGGTCCCGCGCGGCCGTCAGGGCGTCAGGGTCCAGTTTCATGCGTCCAATCCTCATCGCCGCCCGCTATTTAGGAACGTACTTTGCCGTTATGGCCGCTAGCGTGGGCCGTGTCCGAGCAAAGGAGAAGGATATGGCGACGACCGCTACCGCGGTGGATGCCGAGCGGGCCGACCTGCTCGCGATGCTGGCCAAGCACCGGCACTTCCTGCGGTTCACCACCCGCGAGCTGACCGACGAGCAAGCCGGGCGGCGCACCACGGCGAGCGAACTGACCCTGGGCGGCCTGATCAAGCACGTGACGCTGGTCGAGCGGAACTGGGTGAACTTCCTCGTGCACGGCCCGGCAGCGATGGCAGGCTCCGGCGCCATGACCGAGGAGGGCTTCGCCGCGTGGCGGCAGCAGTTCCAGCTGCACCCCGGCGAAACCCTCGCCGGGGTGCTCGCGGACTACGCGTCGGCCGCCGCGGTCACCGACGAGCTCGTGCGGACGCTGCCGGACCTGGACGCCGCGCAGCCGCTGCCGGACCGTCCCTGGTTCCAGCCAGGGGAACGGTGGTCCGCCCGCCGGGTGATCCTGCACGTCATCACGGAGACCGCGCAGCATTCCGGGCACGCCGACATCATCCGCGAGTCGCTTGACGGCGCCAAGTCCATGGGCTGAAGCTCGGTGCCGGGGTGAGCTAACACGCCATTCACGGCCGCCGCCATCCGGCGGACGATCTCGGCGAGGACGGGGCGCGGCGTCGCGAAGTTCAGCCTGACGTGACCGCGGCCAGCCTCGCCGCACGCGGCGCCGTCGGTCAGCAGCACCCTGCCCCTGGCGCGGAAGAACTCGGCTGGGCTCACCTCGATCGGACGGTCGCGGAACAGCTCACGGCAGTCGAGCCAGGCCAGGTAGGTGCCTTCCGGCGGCTGGTAGCGGATCGCCGGCAGATGCTCCGCGAGCAGGCCGGCCAGCAGCTCGCGGCTGCCGTCGAGGTAGCCGACGACGTCGGCGAGCCAGTCGCCGCCGTCGCGGTACGCGGCGGCGCTCGCCCGCACGCCCAGAACGCTCGCGCCATGCTCGAACATGAACCCGCGTTCGGCCCAGGTCGCGGCGTCGGCGTCGTTGGTCAGGATGAGCTGGGCGCACTTGAGGCCCGGCAGGTTCCAGCCCTTGGAGGCGGCCGTCCCGGTGACCGAGTGGCTCGCCGCCTGCTCGCTGACGGAGGCGTACGGGATATGCGTGCCGCCCGGGTAGACGAGCGGCGCGTGGATCTCGTCGGCGAACACGCGGCCGTCGTTGCGCGCCACGACCTCCGCCACGCCGGCCAGCTCGTCTTTCGTGTAGACCCGGCCGACCGGGTTGCACGGGTTGCACAGGATCAGCAGGTGGCCGCCCTGCCTGAAGGCGGCGTCGAGGCCGGCCAGGTCCAGCGCCGGGCGGCCGCCGGAGGTCGTCATCGGGACCTGGATGATCTGGCGGCCGAGCAGCGGCGGCCAGGTGAGGAACGGCATGTACGCGGGGGTCGGCAAGATCACCGGCGCGCCGGGCCGGGAGAAGACCGTGATCGCCGCCTCCAGGCCCTTGATCACGTCGGGCAGCGGCCTGACCCGGGCCGGGTCCACGGTCCACCCGTAGCTGTCGTGCTGCCAGGCCGCGCACGCCTGCGCCAGCTCCGCCGCCGTGTGCTCGCTGAGGTAACCGAAGTCGGCGCGGCCTATCGCGTCGCGCAGGGCCTCGCTGATCGCGGGCGCCGCGCCGAAATCCATCTCCGCTATGAACGCGCCGATGACGCCGGGCCCGCCGCGGGTCCACTTCAGGCTGCCGCGGCGGTGATCCGGTCGGCCGTCTCGGCGAACGTGGGCATGGCACCTGAATCCTGTGTCCGGGGCGGGGAGCCGTTAAAACAGTAACGCGGTACCGTTGCCCGGTGACGATCACGAACTGGGCGGGCAACGTGACGTTCACCGCCACCGACGTGCTCCGTCCCCGGTCGGCCGGCGAGCTCCGGGCCATCGTCGCCCGCACCCCGAAGCTGCACGTCCTCGGCGCCGGCCATTCGTTCAGCCCGGTCGCCGACTCCCCCGCGCTGGTCACCCTGGACGGCATGCCCGCCGAGGTCGAGATCGACTCGGCGCGGGCCACGGCCCGGGTGAGCGCGGGCCTCAGCTACGGGGAACTCGCCCGCGGGCTGGACGCGCGCGGCTTCGCCCTGGCCAACCTCGCGTCGCTGCCGCACATCACCGTCGCGGGCGCCGTCGCCACCGGGACGCACGGATCCGGCAGCGGGAACGGGGCGCTGGCCACCGCGGTGGCCGGGACCGAGATGATCACCGCGGACGGCGACCTCACCACGATCGGACCCGGCGAGGCCAGCGGCGCCGTGGTCGCCCTCGGCGCGCTCGGCGTGGTCACCAGCCTGGAGCTGACGCTGGTACCCGCCTTCACGGTCCGGCAGTGGGTCTACGAGAACCTGCCGCGCGGCGAACTCGACACGCGGTTCGCCGAGATCTTCGCCAGCGCCTACAGCGTGAGCGTGTTCACCACCTGGCGCGATCCTGGCAACCTCGACCAGGTCTTCGTGAAGCACCGGGCTGACGACGGCTGGGCGGCGCCCGGTCGCTGGGCGGGCGCCCTGCTTGCCGACGGCCAGCGAAACCCCGTCCCTGGCATGCCGCCCGGCCACACCACCCTGCAGGGCGGCGCCGCAGGCCCGTGGCACGAACGCCTGCCGCACTTCCGCGCCGACTTCACCCCGAGCGCCGGCGACGAGCTGCAGACCGAATACCTGGTCCCCCGCGACCAGGCGATCGCCGCCCTCGCCGCCCTCGACAGCCTCGCGCCCGAGATCGCCGAGCTGCTGCTGGTCTGCGAGCTTCGCACGGTCGCCGCCGACGACTACTGGCTGAGCCCGTGCTACGGCCGGGACACGGCGGCGTTCCACTTCACCTGGCACAAGGACCCGGCCGCGGTGACCGCGCTGCTGCCGGCCATCGAGGACCGGCTCGCGCCGTTCGATCCCCGCCCGCACTGGGGCAAGCTGTTCACCCTGCCGCCGGAACGGATCGCGGCGAGCTACCCGAAGATGGCGGCGTTCCGCCGCCTGATGGCCGCCTACGACCCGGACGGGAAGTTCCGGAACTCGTTCATCGACCGCGTCATCCCGTTATTCCGAAGCCCGGTCAGCCATCTTCCCATCACTTTTCGCCCTTCTGAAACGATTCAGGCGCCCTGAAAAGGACCGAAACTGATGGGAAGATGCGGAAGGGCGGAAGGGCGGAAGCTAAGCCTCCTCGTAGAGCTCGCGCGGCGGGCGGGTGATCTCCATGAAGCGTCCGGGGTCGGCGAGCGGCGTGAAGCCGCAGTCCGCGTATACCTGGTGCGCGTCCGAGGTGGCCAGCATGAACCGGCGCATGCCCGCCAGGTCCGGGTGCGCGAGCAGCGTCTCCATCATCCAGTGCGCGAGCCCGCGCCCGCGGTGCTCAGGGAGTACGAAGACGTCAGCCACCCAGGCGAACGTGGCGCGGTCGGTGACGGCGCGAGTGAGACCGACCTGACTCTCTCCGTGGTACAGGCCCAGGTTCAGCGAGTTCGCCACGGAGCGCTTGACGACGTCGCGCGGCACCCCTTCGGCCCAGTAGGACGTGGTGAGGAAGCCCTGCACCACGTCCAGGTCGATCCGCCCCGGATCGTCGTCAATCTCATATTCGCCCTTGGTCACCAGCATGACCCGAGCCTACGAGTAGGGTGTGGCCATGGCGTTCGGCGGATGGCCGGCTGAGGCAGTGGAGTTCTACGAAGGCCTCGAGGCGGACAACTCAAAGTCGTACTGGACCAGCCACAAGGCGGTCTACGAGGATGCGGTGCTGCGGCCGATGCAGGAGCTCACCGAGCTGCTCGCGGCCGAGTTCGGCGAGCCGAAGATCTTCCGCCCGTACCGCGATATCCGGTTCAGCGCGGACAAGACGCCCTACAAGACGCACATCGGCGCGGTGCTCGGCCGCACCAGCTACGTGCAGTTCTCCGCCGACGGCCTCGCCGCCGGGGCCGGCATGTGGCACCTCGAGCCCGATCAGCTCACCAGGTACCGCGCGGCGGTCGCCGCCGACGGCACCGGCACCGATCTCGAGGCGATCATCGCCGAGCTGGAGAAGGCCGGCGTCGAGATCCACGGCCACGAGTCGCTCAAGTCCGCGCCCCGCGGCTACCCGCCGGACCACCCGCGGATCGGCCTGCTCAGGCACAAGGGCCTGACCACGTGGCAGCACTGGGATCCAGGCCCGTGGCTCCGGGAACCATCCGCCGCCGACAAAGTCACTTCATTTTTCCGAACGAGCGCGGCCGTCTGTTCCTGGCTCACCTCCCACGTCGGGAGCTGAGCGGCGCGCATGGTGTCGGTGCGCGCGACCGGATCCGGCGACTGGGAACTGGTGCGCGACGTGCGGCTGGCCGCGCTGCGGGACGCGCCCGACGCGTTCGCGTCGACGTACGAGCGGGAAGCGGCGTACACCGAGGAGCAGTGGCGGGGATGGTTCAGTGACCGGTTCGCCCTGTTCCTCGCGCACCTTCCGGACTGCGCCGAGCCCGCCGGGCTGGCAGGCGTCTTCGACGCCGGCGACGGCGCCGGCCTGGTATCGATGTGGGTGCGGCCGGACGCGCGGGGCCGCGGGGTCGGCGAGGCGCTGATGAACGCGGCGGCCGGGTGGGCCAAGGACCGCGGGCACGACGCGATGTACCTGTGGGTCGCCGAGGCCAACGAGCCGGCCAGGCGGCTGTACGAGCGGTACGGATTCACCCCGACCGGAGACCGCCAGCCGCTGCCGTCCAACCCGGCGATCACCGAGATCCGCCTGCGCCGTCCGCTGTGAGCCCGAGCCGCGTCCCTGACGGGCGCGTTGGGAAATCGCCGTATATCCGCTGGTCTTTGCTCCCAGCTCCCGGTACCGTCGCCCGGTATGCCTGAATCGATGAGCGGCAGGTTCGCCAAGCTGTGGACGGCTAGCACGTTGTCCGCGCTCGGTACCGGCCTGACGGTCGTCGCGGCACCGTTGTACGTCAGCGCCCGCACGTCGAATGCGCTGATCGTCTCCGCCACCACCGGCGTGGCCATGCTCCCGTGGCTGCTGTTCGCCCTGCCCGCCGGGGTTCTCGTCGACCGCGTTGACCGGCGGCGGCTGATGGTGGCGGTCGACTGGGCGCGGACGGCCGCGATGGGCGTGCTGGCCGTCGCGATCATGACCGGCTGGTCCAGCATCGTCCTGCTCGACCTCGTGCTCTTCCTGATCAACACGGGCGAGACGGCGTTCGAGCCGGCCGCCCAGTCGATGGTTCCCGCCGTGGTGTCGCGAGACCAGCTCGAGCGAGCGAACGGGTGGCTCATCGGCGGCCTGACGCTCACGCGCTTCATGATCGCCGGGCCGCTCGGGGGGTTCCTGTTCGTCGTCGCGGCGAGCATCCCGTTCTTCGCGAACGCGGGCACGTACGCGGCCAGCGCGGTCCTGCTCGGCCTCGTCGGCGGGAGCTACCGCGTGCGCCGGCCGGACAACGCCGGCCGGCGTACGCGGGTTCGGGCCGAGGTGGCCGAGGGACTCCGCTGGCTGCTCAAGCAGCGGATGCTGCGCACGATGGCCATCCTGATCGGGCTGCTGAACATAACGCTCGCCGCGGCGACCGCGGTCCTGGTGCTGCTCGCGAAGGAGCGGCTGCACGTCGGCTCCGTCGGCTACGGGGCGCTCTTCACCTGCATGGCGGTAGGCAGCCTGCTCGGCTCGGCGGTCGGCGACCGGGTGATCAGGCGGGTCACGGCGACCTGGACAATCCGGATCGGGCTGATAGTCGAGGCATTGACGCACCTAACCCTCGCGCTCGCGACAAACGTGTACGTCGTGGGCGTCGTGATGGCCGCGTTCGGGATCCACGCGGCGCTGTGGACCATCGTGGGCAGCTCGCTGCGGCAGCGGCTGACGCCTGAGCACATGCTCGGCCGGGTCACCAGCGCGAACTTGTTCATCTCCGCCGGCGGTGAAGTCGTGGGGGCGCTACTCGGCGGCGCCCTCGCCGGCGCCTTCGGCATCACCGCACCGTACTGGGTCGGCTTCGTCGTCGCGCTCATCGTGGTGGCCACGACCTGGCGCGTGTTCGACCGGGCCACGGTCGCGGCGGCGTACGCGGAGCCCGCCGTCGCTGAGGCCTAGCCGGCGACGTCCGCGAACTCGGCGCGCACGCCGAGCAGGCGGACCGGGCGGGGCGGGACGCCCGGCTCGAACAGCGCCAGCGCCGTCAGCGCGGCCGCCGCGAAGTCGCCGGCCAGCGGGACGCCGTGGGTGACCGTGTCGAACGGGGCGTAGCGCACCTTGACGACGACGCGGGCCACCGGGCGATCCACCTCCGTTTCGACCTGCCTGGCCAGCCGGGTCACCTCGGCCGTCACCCGCGTCCAGTCGGCGATGTTCCGCTGGTAGGTGACCTCGCGGCCGTGCGACCTGGCGACGTACGGCGTCGGGTCCACCTCGTCGTCGCCGATACCGCGGCCGAGCAGCACCAGCCACGGGCCCGTCATCGGCCCGAACTCCCGCGCCAGCCCGTCCGGGTCAGCCGCGGCGAGCTCCCGCACGGTGCCGATGCCGAGCGTGGCGAGCTTGGCCACCGTCTTCGCGCCGATCCCCCAGATCGCGTCGGGCGGCCGGTCGCCGAGCAGGTCGAACCAGGTCGCCGAGGTCAGCCGGAACACCCCGGCCGGCTTGCCGAATCCGGTCGCGATCTTCGCCTGCAGCTTGTTCTCGCCGATCCCGACCGAGCAGTCCAGCTCGGTCGCCGCCCGCACATCGGCGGCGAGCGCGCGGGCGAAGCTCTCCGGGTCGGCGGTGTCCACGCCGACGAAGGCCTCGTCCCAGCCGAGCACCTCCACCGGCTGGCCGGTGTCCCAAAGCACGGCCATGACCCGGTCGGAGACCTCGTTGTAGGCGTCGGCGTCCACCGGCAGGAACACGCAGTCAGGGCAGCGCTTGGCCGCGGTGCGCAGCGGCTGTCCCGAGTGCACGCCGAACTCCCGCGCCTCGTAGGACGCGGTGCTGACCACGCCGCGCTTGGCGGGGTCGCCATCGCCGCCCACCACGACAGGCTTGCCGCGCAGTTCCGGGCGGCGCAGCACCTCGACGGCCGCGATGAACTGGTCCAGGTCCACGTGCAGCACCCACCGGCTCACAACGGGAACGGTACCTGGCTGCGGGAGTGAGGCGGAGAAGCGGGCCCGTTCGGAATAACGGGTTTGAATTTGACAGTCAGCTGCCTGGACAATCGGCGGTGTGCTGCTCACGATCACGACCACTCGCGCGCCCGCGACCGACCTGGGCTACCTGCTGTACAAGCATCCCGGGCGGGTGCAGTCGTTCGAGGTGGCGAGCGGCACGGCCCACGTGTTCTACCCGGAGGCGGCCGACGGGCGGTGCACCGCGGCGCTGCTGCTCGAGGTCGATCCTGTGGCCCTCGTGCGCGGGACAGGGGACAGCGTCACGCACTACGTGAACGACCGGCCGTACGCGGCCTCGAGCCTGCTCGCGGTCGCGCTCAAGAGGGTGTTCGGCACCGCGCTGACCGGACGGTGCGAGGCGCGGCCCGAGCTCGCCGCGACGCCCATCCCGTTGGAGATCCGGGTGCCCGCGCTGCGCTGCGGTGGCGGCCCTGAGCTGGCCGGGCGGGTGTTCGGGCCGCTGGGCTGGGACGTGCGCGCCTCGCTGGTGCCCCTCGATCCGCCTGAGTGGGGCGCCTCCCCGTACCTGGACCTGGTGCTGACCGGGACGGTGCGGCTGGCGGACGCGCTCAACCACCTGTACGTGCTGCTGCCCGCGCTCGACGACGCGAAGCACTACTGGGTGGCTGGCGACGAGGTGGAGAAGCTGGTGCGGGCCGGCTCGGGATGGCTGGCCGCGCACCCGGGGAAGGAGCTGATCGCCCGGCGGTACCTCGCGCACCGGCGGGAGCTGACCGAGTCGGCGCTCGCGCGGCTGGCGGACGCCGATGACCTCGACCCGGCCGACCTGGACAACGCGGTGCCGGACGACACTGTGCCCGGCGAGGAGGCGCCGGCGCCGCTCGCGGCGCGGCGGCGCGAGGCCGTGCTCGCCGTGCTGCGCGAGGCAGGCGTCCGCAGCGTCGCGGACCTCGGCTGCGGCGACGGCGCGCTGACCGCCGCGCTGCTGCGGGACAGCGCCTTCACCCGGGTCGTGGCGACCGACGTGTCCGCCCGGGCGCTCCGGATGGCGGCGCGGCGGCTCAAGCCCGACCTGATGCCGGAGGCGCTGCGCGCCCGGCTGGCGCTGTTCCAGTCCTCGCTGACCTACCGGGACGCGCGGCTGGCGGGACTGGACGCGGCGGTGCTGATGGAGGTCATCGAGCACGTGGACCCCGGCCGGCTGGCGGCGGTGGAGCGGGCGGTGTTCGGGCTGGCGGCACCGGGGATGGTCGTGGTCACGACGCCGAACAGGGAGCACAACGCGGAATACGGCATGCCCGGCGGCGCGCTCAGGCACCCCGACCACCGGTTCGAGTGGAACCGCGCGGAGTTCGGCGAGTGGGCGTCCCGGGTGGCGGCCGCGTACGGGTACCAGGTGCGGATGGCGGCGGCCGGGCCGGTGTCGGCGGCGGCCGGGCCCGCGACCCAGATGGCCGTGTTCACCGCGGCTCGCGCCGGGGCCGCCGCGTGAGCCGCGAGCTTGGCCTTCCCGAGCTGAGCCTGGTGCTGCTCGTGGGGGTCTCCGGGTCGGGGAAGTCGACGTTCGCCAGCCGCCACTTCAAGCCGACCGAGGTGATCTCGTCGGACTTCTGCCGCGGGCTCGTGGCCGACGACGAGAACGACCAGTCGGCCACCGCGGACGCGTTCGATGTGCTGCACTACATCGCGGGCAAGCGGCTGGCCGCCGGCCGGCTGACCGTGGTGGACGCGACCAACGTGCAGCCGGAGGCGCGCAGGCCGCTGGTCGAGCTGGCGCGGGAGCACGACGTGCTGCCCGCCGCGATCGTCCTTGACCTGCCGGAGGCGGTCTGCGTGGCGCGCAACAAGACGCGGCCGGACCGTGACTTCGGCGCGCACGTCATCCGGCGGCAGCACGACCAGCTGCGCCGGTCGCTGCGCGGCCTGCAGCGTGAGGGGTTCCGCACCGTGCACGTGCTGCGGTCCGAAGCCGAGATCGCGGACGTCACGG
>Ga0070698_100008000_pt1 | contig 11432 bp, 13 predicted proteins | sample KBSK1502metaG_FD_65477 | JGI IMG/M metagenome (GOLD analysis project Ga0070698, IMG submission 65477) | Corn, switchgrass and miscanthus rhizosphere microbial communities from Kellogg Biological Station, Michigan, USA - KBS K1-50-2 metaG | ecosystem: Host-associated > Plants > Roots >...
ATGGAGGTGGAGCGCTACTCGCACGTCATGCACATCTCATCGACCGTGAGCGGCGAGCTCAAAGACGGCTGCACGTCGCTCGACGCCCTGCGCGCCGCGTTTCCGGCCGGAACGGTGTCGGGCGCGCCCAAGATCCGCGCGATGGAGATCATCGCCGACCTCGAGCCCGAGCAGCGTGGCGTGTATGCGGGCTCTCTGGGCTACGTGAGCTTCGGCGGGAATCTCGACATGGCGATCACGCTGCGCACGATCGTCGTCGCCGAGGGGACCGCGTATGTGCAGGCGGGGGCCGGCGTGGTCGCCGACTCGCGGCCCGAGCGCGAGTTCGAGGAGACGCTGGAGAAGGCGGGCGCCATGTTCAAGGCGATCGAGATGGCGGAGGAGCTGTGATGGCGTCTCCCACCGCGAGGCTTGCCGTCATCGACAACTACGACTCCTTCACCTACAACCTCGTCCAGTATTTCGGCGAGCTGGGCGTCGAGCCCGCGGTGTTCCGCAACGACGAGGTGACCGTGCGGGAGCTCGCGGGCTTCGACGGTGTCGTCATCTCGCCGGGCCCCGGGACGCCGGACGACGCGGGCATCTCCACCGAGGCGATCGAAGAGCTGAACGGAAAGGTGGCCATTCTCGGCGTCTGTCTTGGCCACCAGTGCCTCGGCCAGGCGCTCGGCGCGAAGGTCGTGCGCAACGAGCCGGCGCACGGCAAGACCTCGTGGATCCGCCATGACAACTCCGGTGTGATGGCGGGCGTCGCCGACCCGTTCGAGGCCACCCGATATCACTCCTTGATCGTCGAGCGGGCGTCGATACCCGACGACCTCGTGATCACCGCGTGGACAAACGACGGCACCGTCATGGGCCTGCGCCACGCGCGCTACCCGACTTACGGTGTGCAGTTCCACCCCGAGTCGGTCCTGACCAAGGAAGGCAAGAAGATCCTGGGCAATTTCATCAGGCGCGCCGCGCGAGGGGCCTCTTGATCGAGACGATTGCGAAACTGGGTCCCCACCCCCTTTCCCCTCCCCACAAGTGGGGAGGGAGCTAGGTGGTACAGCAATGATTGAGACGATCGCCAAGCTGGTGAGGTGCGAGTCGCTGAGCGAGGCCGAGGCGGCGGCCGCATTCGAGACGATCATGCGGGGCGACGCCACGCCGGTTCAGATCGCGGGCTTCATGGTGGCGCTGCGCATGAAGGGCGAGACCGTCGATGAGATCACCGGCTTCGCCCGCACAGCGCGTGAGCTGGCGACGCCCATCGAGGTCGATGGCGCGCTTCTCGACACATGCGGGACCGGCGGCGACGGCCTCTCCACCTTCAACATCTCGACGCTCGCCGCGATCGTGGCCGCGGCGTGCGGCGCGCGCGTCGCGAAGCACGGCAACCGCGCGGCGTCGTCGCAGTGCGGCTCCGCCGACGTGCTCGAGCACCTCGGTGTGAAAGTCGACCTCGGCCCCGAGGGCGTGGCCCGCTGCATCGACCAGGCCGGAATCGGGTTCCTCTTCGCCCCGATCTTCCATCCGTCGTTCCGCTTCGCCGGCGTGCCTCGCCGGGAGCTGGGCGTCCGCTCCGTGTTCAACATCCTCGGCCCGCTGTGCAACCCGGCGGGCGCGAAGTACCAGGCACTGGGGGTTGCCGATGCGAACCTCGCTGGCAAGATGGCGGACGTTCTCGCACGGCTCGGCGTGGAGCGCGCCATCGTGTTCCACGCGGGCGACGGCATGGACGAGCTGTCCGTGAGCGCTCCTTCGCTGGTGATCGAGATCGACGGCGGCCGCAAGGAGTATCAGCTCGACCCCGCCGAGGTCGGCTTGCAGCCGTCGGATCCGCAGGCCATGCGGGGAGGGGGGCCGGAGGACAACGCCCGCATCGCGCGCGAGGTGCTCGCCGGCGCCACCGGCCCGCGACGTGACGTCGTCCTCCTGAACGCCGCGGCAGCTCTCAGGGCGGCGGGCCGTGCCAGGGATTGGCGGGAGGGGATCGGCACTGCGGCCGAGGCCATCGACTCCGGTCGTGCCGCCGAGGTCCTGGAGCGCTGGGCCACAATCTCGCAGCAGTGACTCTGGAGTCCCAGCCGGACATCCTCGCCAGCCTGGTCGCGGAGGCCAGGCTGGACCTGGAGCGCAGGCGCGCGCTGGTGAGCACGGACGAGCTCGAGCGGGCGATCCACGACTACACGCCCAAGGATTTCGCCGGCGCGCTGCGCAGGCCGGGCCTTTCCGTGATCGCCGAGATGAAGCAGCGGACGCCCAGCATGGGCGTTCTGACCGAGGACTACCGGCCGGCCGAGCTCGCGCGCGCCTACACCGAGGGCGGCGCCGCGGCGATCTCGGTGCTCACGCACATGGCGGGGTTTGGCGGCCGGCCGGAGCACGTACAGGCGGCGCGCCTGGCGAGCGACCTCCCGATCCTGCGCAAAGACTTCATCACCGACCCGTACGAGGTGGGCGAGGCGCGAGCCGCCGGCGCCGACGCGGTGCTCCTCATCGTCGCCGCCCTCGAGCCTGCCGCGCTCAAGCAGATGCTCGCGGTGGTCCGGAGCCGCGGCCTGTCCGCGCTCGTGGAGATCCATGACGAAATCGAGGCGGCGTCGGCCGTCGAGTCGGGAGCGCAGGCGGTCGGCGTCAATCACCGCGACCTGCGCACCTTCGAGGTCGACCTCAGGCTCACGGAGCGCCTGCGGCCCCTGATTCCCGACGATGTTGCGCTCGTGGCCGAGAGCGGCATCCACTCCGTCGCCGACGCCCGGCGGCTCCGCGAGGCGGGCGCCGACGCGATCCTGGTCGGGGAGACGCTGATGCGGGCGCCAGACGTGGTCGGCTGCCTCCGGGAGTTAGCCTCCCTCTAGTGGTCAAGGTCAAGATCTGCGGCATCTGCGACGAGGTCGCCGCCCAGGCGGCGGTCGAGGCCGGCGCCGACCTGCTCGGCTTCCACTTCTGCTCGTCGGAGCGGCGAGTCACCCCAGAGGAGGCGAAGGCGATCGTCGACCGCCTCTCATTGCGCCCGGCGATCGTCGGGGTGTTCATCGACCAGGACCCGGCCGAAGTGATGCAGATCGCCGAGTTCGTAGGCCTGGACCTGCTGCAGCTGCACGGCTCCGAGCCGCCCGGCTTCGACGCCGGCCATCCGGTCATGAAGGTGCTGAAGATCAAAGACGGGGAGGTCCCGGACGCGGCCGCCTGGCCTGACCCGATCATGCTCGACTCGTGGTCCGCCGACCAGCGCGGCGGCACCGGGCGGACGTGGGACTGGGACCTGGCGCGCGAGCTCCTGGCAACGCGGAAGGTGTTCATCGCCGGCGGCCTGGAACCGGGTAACGTGGGCAAAGTCGTGAGCAGCCTGAATCCATACGGCGTCGATGTCTCGAGCGGGGTCGAGGCCGCGGTGAGGGTCAAGGACCCCGACAAGGTGCGGGCTTTCGTCCACGCGGTGCGACTCGCCGAGATTCTTAGTTGATCAAACATCCGGTGCGTGGGCGGTTCGGCCCCTACGGCGGCCAGTACGTGCCCGAGACGCTGATGGGCGCGCTCGAAGAGCTGGAAGGTATCTGGCACGAAGCCAAGGCCGATGCGCAGTTCCAGCTCGAGCTGGCCGGTCACCGTCACGCCTTCATCGGCCGGCCGACGCCGCTGTACGCGGCCAATCGCCTCAGCGAGCATTTCGGCGGAGCGCACATCCACCTCAAGCGTGAGGACCTCTGCCATACGGGCGCGCACAAGCTCAACAACGCCGTCGGGCAGGCCCTGCTCGCGATGCGGATGGGCAAGAAGCGCGTCATCGCCGAGACCGGCGCCGGCCAGCATGGCGTCGCCGTGGCGACGGTCGCGGCGCGGTTCGGCCTCGAGTGCGCGGTCTACATGGGCACGGAGGACATGCGCCGCCAGTCGATGAACGTGCGCCGGATGAAGTTGCTCGGGGCGGAGGTCAAAGAGGTCACCAGCGGCACCAAGACGTTGAAGGACGCCACCTCAGAGGCCATCCGTGACTGGGTGACGAACGTGCGCTCGACCCACTACATCATCGGTTCGGTGGTGGGGCCGCACCCCTACCCGGAGATGGTCCGCGACCTGCAGCGCGTCATCGGCGACGAGGCCCGCGAGCAATACCTCTCCGTCGACGGCAAGCTGCCTGACGTAGTGGTCGCATGCGTGGGCGGGGGCTCCAACGCCATCGGGATCTTCACTGCATTCCTCGACGACAAAGATGTTTCGCTCGTCGGGGTCGAGGCCGCGGGCTCCGGCATCAAGAGCGGAAAGCACGCTGCCTCGCTGGTGGGCGGACGCCCCGGCGTGCTGCACGGCGCCTACTCGTACCTCCTGCAGGACGGCGACGGGCAGGTCCTGCCGACGCATTCGATCTCGGCCGGGCTCGACTATCCCGGCGTCGGTCCGGAGCACGCCTTCCTGCGCGACCTAGAGCGCGTCGACTACGTCGCCGTCGGCGACAAGGACGCGCTCGCTGCGTTCAAGCTCTGCACGAGGCTGGAAGGCATCATGCCCGCGCTCGAGCCGTCGCATGCGCTGCACCAGGCGGGCGTGATCGCCGAAGAGCTCGGCCCGGGCGGGCGCATCCTCGTCTGCCTTTCCGGGCGGGGCGACAAGGACATGGATTCGGTTGACAACGCCTGAAGCCTCTCGCCTCGCCGGCGCGCTGCGCGCCAACGGCAGCCTGAAGCTGGTCGCCTACATGATGGCCGGCCACCCGGACAAAAAACGTTCGCTCGAGGTGGGGAAGAGGCTTGCGTCCTCAGGCATCGCGGCGCTGGAGATCGGCATCCCCTTCTCCGATCCGCTGGCGGACGGCCCCGTGATCCAGCACGCCGGGCAGGCCGCCCTCGACCACGGGATGACGGTCGCGGCCGCTCTCGAATTGGCCGCCGCGGTTGCCCGCGAAGGTGTACCGATCGCGCTCATGACCTATATCAACCCGATCCTGGCGCACGACCCGCGCCGGTTCGCGGCGGAAGCCGCCCAGGCGGGCGTGGCCGGCGTGATCGTGCCCGACCTCCCGGTCGAGGAATCGGAGCCGGTCGCCGGGTGGCTGCGCTCGGCGTCCCTCGACACAGTCTTCATGGTGGCGCCGACGACCTCGCCGAGCCGGATGGACACCATCTGCGAGCGCTCGCGCGGATTCGTCTACTGCGTCACGGTGACCGGCATCACGGGCGCGCGGAACGAGCTGCCCGGGGGGATGAAGGACCTGCTCGGCGAGGTGCGGAAGCACACGAAGCTGCCGGTGGCGGCGGGGTTTGGCATCTCGCGGCCGGAGCACATGAAGGCGTTGCGTGGAAACGCGGACGCCGCGGTGGTGGGAAGCGCCATCGTCGCCGAGATCGACAAGGGCAACGACCCGATCCCGCTGGTGAAGGAGCTTTTGAAGGCATGCCGGTGAGAGGCATACGCGGCGCCACCACCGCGACGGCGAACACGGAGGACGCGATCACGCAGGCGACGGATGAGCTGCTGCGCGAGCTGACGCTCATCAACGACCTGGACACCGCCGAGATCTGCTTCGCGTACTTCACGACGACGCACGACCTCACGGCCGAGTACCCGGCGTACGCCGCGCGCCGCCTGGGCTGGCTCGACGTGCCGCTGCTATGCGGCCACGACATGGATGTGAAGCTGCCCAACCCGCGCGGGATACGAATGTGCATCCGAGTCCTGCTGCTCTACAACACGCCGCGCCCGCAGTCGTCCATGCGCTTCGCGTATCTGCGTGGAGCGGACGCCATCAAGACCGACCTCGAATCGCTCCGTGGGACGATGATCCCGTGATCATCGTCATGGCGCACCAGGCGACCAAGGCAGAGATCGACGCCGTCGTGGACCGCGTGCACGAGATTGGGCTGAAGACCGAGATCTCGAGAGGCGAGGAGCGAACGCTGGTGGGCGTGATCGGCGGCAACGCGTACGCCTACAAGGAGGCGTTCTCGCACCTCGGCGGCATCCACGAGATCATCCCCATCACCAAGCCGTTCAAGCTGGCCAGCCGCGAGTTCCGGCCCACCGACACGGTCGTCGACGTCGGCGGCGTGCGCATCGGTTCGGACGAGGTCGTGATGATGGCCGGACCGTGCTCGGTCGAAGGCGAGGAGATGCTCCTCGAGACGGCGCGCCACGTCGCCGCCCAGGGCGCGAAGGTGCTGAGAGGCGGAGCCTTCAAGCCGCGCACCTCTCCGTACTCGTTCCAGGGCCTGGGCGAGTCGGCGCTGAAGATGATGGCCACCGCCCGCGCCGAAACCGGCCTCAAGGTCGTGACCGAGGTCGTCTCCCCCGGCGACGTTGAGCTGGTGGCGCGATACGCGGACATCCTCCAGCTCGGGACCCGCAACATGCAGAACTACGCCTTGCTCCAGGAGGCTGGGAGGTCGGGCAAGCCGGTGCTGCTGAAGCGAGGCATGTCGTCGACGGTCGAGGAGTGGCTGCTGGCCGCCGAGTACGTGCTGTCGCAGGGCAACCGCGACGTGATCCTGTGCGAGCGCGGAATTCGCACCTTCGAAACGTCCACGCGATTCACCCTCGACCTCAACGCCGTGCCTTTGGTGCGCGAGCTCTCGCACCTGCCGGTGATCGTCGATCCATCCCAGGCGACCGGACGCTGGCCGCTGGTGCGGCCCATGGCCCTGGCCGCGGTGGCGGCGGGCGCCCACGGGCTCATCATCGAGGTGCACCCGATGCCCAACCAGGCGCTGTCGGATGGGGCGCAGTCCCTCGACTTCGAGAGCTTCGACCGCCTGATGCAGGACCTGCGTAGGCTGCTGGGCGCGCTGGCCAAGCAGCTCGCGTAAGCCATGCCGACCATCGGCGTGGTGGGCCTGGGTCTGATGGGCGCCTCTTTTGCGATGGCGTTGAAGAAGGCGCGGCCTGAGCTCACGATCGTCGGCTTCGACCACGATGGCGCGGTCGCGCGGAAGGCGATGGCTCGCGGCATCGCGAGCGCCGCAAGCACAGACCTGGGCGTCATCGACATGGCCGATGTGGTCGTGGTCGCCGTCCCGATTCTCGCGATGCGGGATGTGCTCGCCAGCCTGCGCGGCCACGTCGAGGGCAAGGTCGTCACCGACATGGCCAGCACCAAGGGCAGTGTCATGGAGTGGGCGGCCGCGGCGGGCATCGACCTCGTCGGCGGGCACCCCATGTGCGGTCGGGAGGCCGCCGGCATCGATGCCGCCGACACGGAGCTGTTCAAAGACGCGCCCTGGATCCTCACGCGCGACGATCCCACCGTGGAGGGGCTCGTCGAAGCCGCCGGCGCCCACCCCCTGGTCCTGGACGCGGCCACCCACGATCGCCTGGTCGCCGGTGTCAGCCATGCGGCTCTTATGCTCTCGGTCGGCTACGTGCTCGCGCTGGCGGACCGGGCGGACTGGCCGCAGGCGTCGGCGGTGGCGGCGTCGGGATATCGCGACATGAGCCGCCTCGCCGCCGGTGACCCTGAGCTGGCAGCGGGAATCGCTCGCACGAATCGCGACAACCTACTTGAGCAGCTGGACGGGATCAGCCGCTCGCTCACGCGCCTTCGCCGGCACCTCGAAGCCGACGATGGGCGCCTGGTCGAGCTCTTCGAGGAGGCCCGCTCCGTACGGGAACGGTGGGCCCGCTCAACGTGATCGCCACCGTTCGGAGGGCGCGCCGGCTCGTGGGAGAAGTGCGGCTGCCGGGCGACAAGTCGGTCTCACACCGGGCCCTCATCCTCGGCTCGATCGCCGAGGGCGAGAGCCGGTTTCGGGGCCTGTCCACCGGCGCAGACGTCGGCTCGACGGCGTCCTGCATGCGGGCGCTGGGCGTCGAGATCAGCGACTCGTCGGTGCGCGGTGCCGGCATGAACGGCTTGCGCAAGGCGTCGAGCGCGCTCGACTGCGGGAACTCGGGCACGACGATGAGGCTGCTCGCCGGCCTGCTTTCGGCGCAGCCTTTCGCCACCGAGCTGAGAGGAGATGATTCGCTGTCGCGCCGGCCGATGGACCGAGTGGTCACGCCGCTGCGCGAGATGGGCGCGGCCGCGTCGTGGCCGCCGCTGGTGGTGGGAGGCCGGACGCCTCTGCGCGGCATCGACTACGAGATGCCCGTCGCCAGCGCCCAGGTGAAGTCGGCGCTGCTCCTGGCGGGTCTGTTCGCAGAGGGCCAAACTTCCGTGCTCGAACCGGTGGCGACGCGCAACCACACGGAGGTGATGCTCATGGCGATGGGCGCCGAAATTCGCATTGACGGTCGCAAGGTGGAGATTCGTCGCACCGCCCGCCTCTCGCCGCTCGACATCGACGTTCCAGGCGACCTGAGTGGCGCGAGCTTCTGGCTCGTCGCGTCAGGCCTGGTGGGCGGATCGCACCTGCGCATCCGAAACGCGGGCACCAATCCGACCCGGACCGCGTTCCTCGACGTGCTGCGGGCGTGCGGCTTCGCCATCGCCATCGAGGGCGCGCACTCGGCGGGAGGCGAGCCCGTGGGCGACCTCAGCGCGGGACCGACGTCCGAGCTGAGGCCGGTGACCGTCGGCGGCGCCCTCGCGGCCCAAATGATCGATGAGCTGCCGGTGCTCGCGGTGGCGGCGACGCAACTGCGCGGCACGAGCCGCATCAGCGGTGCGGCCGAGCTTCGCGTCAAGGAATCCGACCGCATCGCCACCATGGCCGAAGGCCTGGCCGCAATGGGCGCCGACATCACAGCCCTCGAAGATGGTTGGGTCATCAACGGTCCGCGCCACCTCGAGGGCGCACACGTGGAGTCGCACCGAGACCATCGCGTTGCGATGGCGCTCGCGATCGCGGGGCTCCTGGCCGACGGCACCACCGAGATCGAAGATGCGGAGTGCGTCGACATCTCCTATCCGGGCTTCTTCGACCAGCTGGAGTCACTGTGCTGATCGTCCGCTGCGAGCTGGACATCGACGTCGTCGCGCTCGAGCTGTATGAGCTCGAGGTCACCGAACCACGTGAGGATTTCGAGCTCGAGGTTGCGCGCACCGTGTCGGCGGCGCGATCCGGCGCCACCGGCGACGCCGCCCGCGCGCGGGCCCTCTACCGGCGGTTCGGCATCGATCCGACCAGGATCCGCCCATCGTCCGAGGCGCTCCTGCGCAGGCTCAAGAAAGGCGAGCCGCTGCCGCGCGTGAACTCGCTCGTCGACGTCGCCAACGCGATGTCGGTGCAGCTGCAGGTGCCCGTCGGGCTCTACGACCTCGAAAAGGCGAAAGGCGACGAGCTGGTCGTTCGGATCGGCGCCGAGGGCGAGAGCTACACCGGAATCGGCAAAGAGCGCGTGAATGTGGCAGGGCGCATCTGCGTCGCGGATGCGGATGGTCCTTGCGGAAACCCGAGCGCCGATTCGGCTCGGACGATGATCACCACGGGCACCGAGCGCGCCGCGTGGATCTATTTCCTTCCGGTCACCGACGAGGACGTCGATAGAACCGCAGAGCTGGTCGCGGTGTTCGGGCGCGGCCTCGTTCGCATGGCCGCGGCGCCCGCATGAGGGCGGCGACCGAGCAGGTCCTGTGCGTCAAGCGCGAGGACATCTTTCCGGATGGGGCGTGGCACGGCTTCATCAGCGACCAGCTCGACCGGCACCAGTCGGTCATCCGCCAGCATCACCTGTTCATGCCGCGCTCGGTGGTCGAGGACGACCCGGCCTTCCAGCAGATCATTCCGTATGTGGTGTTCCGCCACCGAGACCGGTACTTTTTGACGCATCGCCTGCGCGCGTCTTCGGAGCGGAGGCTGCGCAAGCAGTACTCCCTTGGCGTCGGCGGTCACATCAACCCCGCCGATCTCGAGGGCGGCGATCCTATCCAGGACGGGCTCAAGCGCGAGTGGAGCGAGGAGGTGGTCTATGACGGCAGCTTCGAGGCGAGGCTGCTGGGCCTGTTGAACGACGAGTCGTCGCCCGTTTCGAAGGTCCACCTCGGTGTCGTTTTCCTCGTCGAGGGCGACACGCCGAACATCGCCATTCGGGAAACGACGAAGCTCGCCGGCGAGCTTCTGACCCTCGAGGAGATGCGAATCTTCTACCTGGGCATGGAGTCGTGGTCGCAGATGGTTTATGACCGCCTCATCCTTGAAGGCGAGTCATGAAGTACGTCGAGGTGGGCGGCGCGCGGATGTCCGCGGTCGGGCTCGGCACGTGGCAGTTCGGTTCAACCGAGTGGGGATATGGATCGGAGTACGCGCGAGGTGAGGCGGTCAAGATCGTGCATCGCGCGATCGAGCTCGGCGTGACCCTCATCGACACCGCCGAGATCTATGCATTGGGAAAGTCCGAGCGCATCGTGGGCGAGGCGATTCGCGGCAACCGCGACAAGGTCTTCATCGCCACCAAGTTCTTCCCGGTCGGCCTGCCGATCCAGGTCGCGGCCAAGGCCCGCGCAAGTGCCCGACGCCTGGGGGTGGACCGCATCGACCTCTACCAGCAGCACTGGCCCAGCCCGATGTTTCCACCCGGCGCCACCATGCCCCGTCTCCGCAAGCTGGTCGACGGCGGGCTGGTGACGCATGCCGGCGTGAGCAACTTTTCGCTGGCGCAGTGGCAGAAGGCGGAGAAGGCGTTTGGCGGGCCGTTGCTGTCGAACCAGGTGCAGTTCAGCCTTCTCGCGCGGGGGCCGGATCGTGACCTGGTGCCCTGGGCCCAGGCACAGGGCCGGATCGTCATCGCTTACAGCCCGCTCGCGCAGGGGTTGCTGTCGGGTCGCTACCTGGATTCGTCCCCACGCAACTTCCGGCGGCTGAACCCGGCGTTCAGCGCACGCTCGCGGGCGCGGCTCAAGCCGCTGCTCGCGGCGATGACCGAGATCGCATCGCGGCATGAGGCGACCGCTTCACAGGTCGGGCTCGCCTGGCTGCTCAAGAAACCGAACGTGGTGGTGATTCCGGGCGCGTCGTCCGTCCGCCAGCTGGAGCAGAACGCCGCGGCGGCGGACCTGAAGCTGAGCGACGAAGAGGCAATACGCCTCGCCGAGCTGGCCGCATCGGCCCAGTGAAGCTCGAAGCGGTCGAGCTGCGACGGATCCGGATCTCGCTGGTGGCTCCGTTCGAGACATCGTTCGGCACCCAGCTCGGGCGCGACATCCTGCTCGTGAAGGCGATCACCGACGTCGGCGAGGGCTGGGGCGAGTGCGTGGCGGGCGAGGCGCCGGACTACTCGTCCGAGTATGTCGAGGCCGCACAGCACGTTCTCCTGCACCACCTGCTGCCAGTGCTGCTGGAGCGGCCGAGCCTGGCGGCGGCTGACATCGGCGTCGCGCTGCAGAGGTTCCACGGACACCGGATGGCGAAGGCGTCGATCGAGATGGCCGTGCTCGACGCGGAGCTGCGATCCAAGCGCGAGTCGTTCGCGAAATATTTCGGCGCGGTTCGATCCGAGGTCGACTGTGGCGTGTCGGTGGGCATCCACCGCTCGATCCCGGACCTGCTCGCAACCGTCGAGGGCTACCTCGACCA
>Ga0070698_100008001_pt1 | contig 11432 bp, 10 predicted proteins | sample KBSK1502metaG_FD_65477 | JGI IMG/M metagenome (GOLD analysis project Ga0070698, IMG submission 65477) | Corn, switchgrass and miscanthus rhizosphere microbial communities from Kellogg Biological Station, Michigan, USA - KBS K1-50-2 metaG | ecosystem: Host-associated > Plants > Roots >...
GGGCGAGCGGGAGGAGGAAACCCAGCGCCTCCGCGCGGCCTACGACGCCGACATCGACGTGCTCAGGCTCGCCGGCGAACTGGTCGTTGACGACGTCGTTCAGCCCGAGGACCTGCGGGCAGAGCTGATCCGCAGGTTCGAGGCGGCGCGCGGCAAGGACCGGTCGTTCTCCGGGCGCCGGCACGGCGTGACCCCGGTCTGAAGACTGCCCGCCCATGGCAATCGGTTGCTTCATGGTCACGGAATGCTATCTTGGCAGTTCCTGCGCGTGGGGCTCCGGAAATAGTTGCAGGCCGCCATACGATCTGTGCATGACCAGCGTTTTGCTTGCCGAGGACGACCCCTCCATCTCCGAGCCACTGGCGCGCGCTCTTCGTCGCGAGGGCTATGAGGTCGGCGTCTCGGCCGACGGGCCTGCCACGCTCGAGGCCGCGCGCGCCGGCGGGATCGACCTGATCTTGCTCGATATCGGCCTGCCCAAGATCGACGGCCTGGAGGTCTGCCGACAGATCCGATCGGCGGGGCATGCCATTCCGGTGCTCATCCTCACCGCGCGCGCGGATGAGGTGGACACCGTCATCGGCCTGGATGCCGGCGCCGACGACTACGTCACCAAGCCGTTCCGGCTCGCCGAGCTACTGGCCAGGGTCCGGGCCCTGCTGCGCCGCGGCGCCACGGAGAGCCGGGTCGTGCAGGGCGTCCGGGTCGACGCCGACGCGCGCCGGGCCTGGCTCGGCGAGGCCGAGATCGACCTCACCTCCAAGGAGTTCGACCTGCTCTCGCTGCTGGTGGCCGAGGCCGGGAAGGTGGTCACCCGCGAGCAGATCATGCGCCAGGTCTGGGACAGCAAGTGGTGGGGGTCGACGAAGACCCTGGACATGCACGTGTCCTGGCTGCGCCGCAAGCTGGGGGACGACGCGCACAGCCCGCGGTTCATCACCACGGTCCGGGGGGTCGGTTTCAGGTTCGAGCGCGGTGACTGACGGCAGGACCATGGCTGACAGGCGCGGGCCGGCGGCGCGCACGGGGCACGCCGATGGCGGGCGCGGAGGCTGACCCGTGCAGCGCCGCCTGCTCGTCTCCACTCTCGCGGTCGCTGTGGCCGCGGTGCTGCTGCTCGGCGTGCCGCTGGGCTTCGTGGTCGGCGGCCTGAAGAGCAGGGACGCTACCGCCCAGCTGAAGCACGACGCCACGGCGCTCGCCACCGGCCTGCAAGAGCGCTTCGACGAGGGGCTGCCGCCGGATATCAGCGGGTTCGCCAGGCTATGGCCGGACCGTTACGTGACGATCGTTGAGCGGGGCGGCGGCCGGTCCACGGCCGGCACCAGGCCCCCGGCGCACGACACCATTACCGGGTCCGCCCGCACCAGGGACTTCACGGTCACCGTGGCCGCGGACGACTCGATCGTGATCGGCCAGGTGACCAGCGGGCTCGTCATGATCGGCTCGCTCGCGCTGCTCGCGATCGGCGTGGCGGTGGGGCTGGCCCTGCTGCAGGCGCGCCGGCTGACCCGGCCGCTCGAGGAGCTGGCCGGCGCGGCGGACCGGCTCGGCTCCGGCGACGCCCGCCCGGTAGGGCGCAGGTACGGCGTGCCGGAGCTGGACCGGGTGGCCGAGGGGCTGGACGGCTCCGCCCAGCGGATCAATGAGCTGCTGACCGCCGAGCGCGACTTCGCGGTGGACGCCTCGCATCAGCTGCGCACCCCGCTGACCGCGCTGTCCATGCGGCTGGAGGAGATGATCGCCGCGGCGGACTACCCGGACGTGGTGCGCGAGGAGGGCGCCGCCGCCCTGGCCCAGACCGAGCGGCTCGCGGACGTGGTCGGGCAGCTGCTCGGCCGGGCCCGCAGGTCGGTGTCGGGCGCGCCGTCGCTGTCCAGCGTGGACGACATCGTCGCGCAGCAGGTCGTGGAGTGGGAGCCGGCGTTCCGGCGGCTGAGCAGGAAACTGGAGGTAACGGGGGAGAAGGGCCTGTACGCCTACGTCACGCTGGGCAGCGCGGCCCAGGTCATCGCCACGCTGCTGGACAACGCGCTCGTGCACGGCGCCGGGACGGTCACGATCAGGACGTCGCAGACCCCGAGGTCGGTGGTCATCGAGGTCAGGGACGAAGGCAAGGGCGTGCCGCCGGAGCTGGTCCCGCGGATCTTCGAGCGCAGCGTCAGCGGGACGCCCGGCGGGACCGGGCTCGGGCTGTCTCTCGCGCGGACGGTGGCGGCGGCCGACGGCGGCCAGGTGGTGCTGGTGCGGCCGAAGCCCGCTGTGTTCGCCCTGTTCCTGCCGTACGGCGTCCCCGGCGTCCCGGACGCCCCGGACGAGCCCGTGGTCAGCGGCCCCGCCTGACCCGGGCTGCCGCGCTGGTCCGGCCGAGCTGTGTGTGCCCTAGGGGGACGACCCCCTTCAACCCCCGGTGCGGAGCAAGCTCCGCGAGCCTATAGCCTGCCTTCGCGATGACAGAGCACGAGGTGGCGCCGGAGGCTCCGGTGGTGGGCATGGTGGGGGCCGGGCAGCTCGCCCGCATGACCGGCCAGGCCGCCGTGAGCCTGGGCATCGGGTTCCGGGTGCTCGCCGCGGCGCCGGACGAGAGCGCCGCGCTGGTCTTCGCGAGCACGCAGATCGGCGACTACAGGTCCCTCGACGACCTCACCGCGTTCGCGGACGGCTGCGACGTCGTGACGTTCGACCACGAGCACGTGCCCGGGTCGCACCTGCGGGCCCTGGAGCAGGCGGGAGTGCCGGTCCGGCCCGGGCCCGACGCGCTTGGCTACACCCAGGACAAGCGCGCCATGCGCGAGCGGCTGGCCGCGCTGGGCGTCGCCTGCCCGCGGTTCGCCCCCGTCGCGGGCCCGGACGACGTGGCCGGCTTCGCCGCCGGCACGGGATGGCCGGTCGTCCTCAAGGCCGTCAGCGGCGGGTACGACGGGAAGGGCGTGTGGGTCTGCGAGACTCCGGCGCAGGCCGCCGAGGTGCTCGCCCACGGGCTCGACCTGATCGTCGAGGAGCACGTCGCGTTCGAGCGCGAGCTGGCGGTGCTGGTGGCCCGCTCGCCGAGCGGGCAGGCCGCCGTGTACCCGGTCGTGCAGACCATCCAGCGCGACGGCGTCTGCCGCGAGGTGCTGGCGCCAGCGCCGGGCCTCTCCACCGCCACGGCCACCGCCGCGCAGCGGCTGGGGCTGGTCATCGCGGCCGCGCTCGGGGTCACCGGAATGCTGGCGGTCGAGCTGTTCCAGACGCCCGCCGGCCTGCTCGTGAACGAGCTCGCCATGCGGCCTCACAACAGCGGCCACTGGACCATCGAGGGCGCGCGGATCTCGCAGTTCGAGCAGCACCTGCGCGCCGTGCTCGACCTGCCGCTCGGCGCGCCCGTGCTCGCGGCCCCGCACGCGGTCATGGTCAACGTCCTCGGCGGCGGCGATCCGGGCCTGCACTCCCGGCTGCTGCACGTGATGGCGGCCGATCCCGGCCTGAAGGTGCATCTTTACGGCAAGCTGGTCCGGCCCGGACGGAAGGTCGGCCACGTCACCGCGCTCGGTCACGATGTCGGCGCGCTGCGCGACCGTGCCCGGCGCGCGGCCAGCTACCTGAGCCTCGGCACGGAGGTTCACGAGGCCGTGGGCGCCCAGGCCCGGGGGTAGGAAAGGGGGGGCGGGTTGGGGGAAAAAATGGACGCTCGGCCGGTGGTGGGCGTGGTGATGGGCAGCGACTCCGACTGGCCCGTGATGGAGGCGGCGGTCACGGCGCTGCAGGAGTTCGGCGTCGCCTGGGAGGCCGACGTTGTGTCGGCGCACCGGATGCCCCGGGAGATGATCAGCTACGGATCCGAGGCGGCGGGTCGCGGGCTCCGCGTGATCATCGCGGGCGCCGGGGGCGCGGCGCACCTGCCGGGCATGCTCGCCGCCGTGACCCCGCTGCCGGTCATCGGCGTGCCGGTTCCGCTGGCGCACCTGGACGGGATGGACTCGCTGCTGTCGGTCGTCCAGATGCCGGCCGGCGTTCCGGTCGCGACGGTCGCGGTCGGCGGCGCGCGCAACGCCGGGCTGCTCGCGGTCCGGATCCTGGGCGCCGCGGACGACGACCTGCGGCGCCGCATGGTCGAGTTCCAGGACCAGCTCAGGGCCACGGCGCAGGCCAAGGGCGCGGCGCTCCGCGGCAGGCTCGGGGATCCGAACGCATGAGTGGTCGGCGCTGCGGGTTTCATGATCCGGGAGACTTTGTGGCAAATAGCAACCCAAAGTCTCCCCGAGCATGGAGGAGTGGGCAGCCACCGCACTGCGACGGGGACATGTGAGACCAGTGTGAGGCGCGTGACGCATGTGGCGTGCTGGCGCCTCGCGTGCGGCGCCGGCCCCTCGTGCGCTGTCAGCTGCTGCCCGGGACGTCGGCGCAGATCAGGCCCCAGGGACGGCCGCTGACCCGGGTGATCACGACCGTGGCACGGCCCGGGCCGCGCAGCGCGAGCCGGCGGTGGATCTGCGGCACGTCGCCGGCCAGCCCGCGGCGCCGGATGTCGGCGGCCCCGATGCCGAGGTCGCGCAGCTTGCGGGCGAACTGCCGTTCGTGCCACGGCGCCGACTCCAGCACGCGGAGCGTCCGCGCGAACGGGCTGCTCAGCTCGCGCCCGGCGGACAGGAACGCGATCTGGTGGTCGATCTTCCAGGCGCCAAGCCGGCGGGCGAGTTCGGCCACCAGCCCGGCCCGGGTGACCGCCGGGCTCGGATCGAGCAGGAACGCGCCCGGCTCCGCGACGGGCACGTCCGCGCCCCGGACGCCGGGCTGCGCGGTCAGGGTGTCCCCGGACGGCAGCACCGTGGCCCGGCTCGGGGCGGTCGCGAGCGCGGGAGACCACAGCAGGGCCTCCTTCAGGTCGCGGCCCACCGCGACGAACTCGGCCTCCCAGCCCGCGGGGACGAGCTCGCGCGGCAGCCCGGGAGCGGCCTTGATCCCCACCGCGGGGACCCGGCGAGCCAGGCCTAGGCACCAGTCCAGGGGTGGCTCGCTGCGCCCGGCGCCCAGGCGCCGCCCGCTCGATCGCCGGGCCGGGTCGATGAACACGGCGTCCACGCCGCCCAGCTCGATGTCGGCCACGTCCGCGCACGCGGCGGCCAGGTTGCCGGCGGCGGCGTAAACCCCGGCGTTGTGCCGGGCATACTCCAGGCTTGCGAAATCAAAATCCACAGCGATAACGCGACGGGCCCGGCCCAGGGCCGTAAGGTTACCGCCGATCCCGCAGCACAAATCCGCGACGAGCGCGGCCGCCGGGTAGCGGGCGGCGGTGTGGGAGGCCATGATCTCGGAGGACGCCTGCTCCAGGCCGGGCCGGGTGAACAGCATCTGCTCCGCCCGGCTGAACTTGGCCCGGGCGGCGGCCCGCAGCGCCTGCTGGGTGAGCGCCTCGGCGACCAGGCCGGGCGGGTAACGGCCGCGCAGAGACCGGGCCAGCTCCAGAGCCCGGTCCGGCCCGGCGTCCTCGCCCGCGAGCCGGTCCAGCAGCGCGCGGCCGTCAGGGGTCAGCAAACTCACCACTGGCACCCGCTCACCTCCGCCCGGCCCGCCACCCTCCGTTACAAATCGAAGGTAGTCGGACCTTTACCATCGAGGCCATGAGCCTCGAGTCTCCCGCGTTCGCCCTGTCACCCGAGCACGAAGCGCTGCGCGAGTCGGTCCGCGCGCTGGCGGACGAGAAGATCGCCCCGTACGCGGCCAAGGTCGACCAGGCGGCCGAATTCCCCCAGGAGGCGCACGATGCCCTGGTCAAGGCCGGGATGCATGCCGTGCACATCCCCGAGGCCTACGGCGGCGCGGGGGCGGACGCGATCGCGACCGCGATCGTCATCGAGGAGGTTGCGCGGGCCTGCGCGTCGTCCTCGCTGATCCCGGCGGTCAACAAGCTGGGCACCGTGCCGCTGCTGCTCGCGGCCTCCGAGGACGTCAAGCGGCGCTACCTGCCGCCGGTCGCCAGCGGCGACGCGATGTTCTCCTACGCGCTGTCCGAGCCCGAGGCGGGCTCCGACGCGGCGGCGATGAGGACCCGCGCCGTCCGCGATGGCGACAGTTACGTGCTGAACGGGGTCAAGCGGTGGATCACCAACGCCGGCGTCTCGCGTTACTACACGGTCATGGCCGTGACCGACCCGGCGGCCGGAGCCGGCGGGATCTCGGCGTTCGTGGTGGAATCCGGCGACGAGGGTTTCTCGTTCGGGGCGCCGGAGCACAAGCTCGGGATCAAGGGCTCGCCCACCAGGGAGCTGTACTTCGACGACTGCGCGATCCCCGCCGACCGGCTGATCGGCGAGGAGGGCAGCGGCTTCCGCACCGCGCTAGCCACGCTGGACCACACCCGGATCACGATCGCGGCGCAGGCGCTGGGCATCGCGCAGGGCGCGCTGGATTACGCCACCGGGTACGTGCGGCAGCGGCGCCAGTTCGGCCAGGCGATCGCCGAGTTCCAGGGCGTGCAGTTCATGCTCGCCGACATGGCGATGAAGGTCGAGGCGGCCCGGCAGCTGACCTACGCGGCCGCGGCCAGGTCGGAGCGGGCCCTGTCGGGCGAGCCCGCACCGGACCTGACGTTCATGTCGTCGGCCTGCAAGTGCTTCGCGTCGGACGTGGCCATGGAGGTGACCACGGACGCGGTCCAGCTGCTGGGCGGCTACGGCTACGTCAGCGACTACCCGGTCGAGCGGATGATGCGCGATGCCAAGATCACCCAGATCTACGAGGGCACCAACCAGATCCAGCGCGTGGTGATGGCGCGGCAGCTCCTGAAGTAGGGTTTCCGCTGCACTGACCTGCGTTTTCTCGGCTCGGGCCCGTCGTCGGCGGGCCGCCAGGGCCACGACTCTGGCGGCTCCCTTCTATTAGCGCTGCCAGAATCACGCATGCTTCCCGGCATCATCCGATACCCGGTCGCAACGCCCCTTGTCGCTGCCACGCAGCGGTCGCGCCGCTATGCCGTGATGGCGATCTTGCCGCTGGGGTGATGCTCGAGCATGTGCGTGACGGCGCCAGCCGCCTGGTCGAGCGGGTAGGCCTTGTCGATGACCACCCTGACCTCGCCGGATTCGAGGAGCCTGAGCAGCGCATCCAGGTTCTCCCGGTTCACGGCTGGGGATACGAGCTTCACGGTGGTGGAGCCGAGCCGCCCCATCAGGACTGCCCGCGTCATCCTGGGCAGGCCAGCGAAAAGGCCGCCGGTGTAGCCGATGCTGTTCGGGATGAGCACGCCGTCTGGTGCCAGCACCCGCGCGGAGGCCTTCGGCGGGTGGTTCAGCACGTTGTCGAGTACGACGTCGAAACGCTGCCGGCTCTGGGTGAAGTCCTCCTTGGTGTAGTCGATGACGAGGTCGGCCCCGAGCGACCGGACCAGCTCGATGTTGCGGGCAGTGCCGCACACGCCGGTGACTTCCGCTCCCAGGGCCTTGGCGATCTGGACCGCCATGGTGCCGACCCCGCCCGAGGCGCCGTTGATCAGGACGCGCGTGCCGGCGCCCACCTGTGCCACGTCGCGCATGGCGACCAGCGCGGCGAGCCCGGTCATCACCGACGCCGCGGCGTCGGTGAACGTGAGCCCGGCGGGCTTCTTGGCGAGCTGGGCCGCCGGCACGACCACGTACTGGGCGAATGCGCCGGCCAGGAACCAGGTGGACCCGAGCACTTCATCGCCGGGCACCAGGTCGGTGACCCGCCCGCCAACGGCCTCCACCACGCCAGCGACATCGCTGCCCCGGACCGGGCGCTTGGGCCGGCGCAGCCCGGAGGCCAGGCGGCCGATGTACGGCACTCCGGTGACGGTGGCCCAGTCCGGCGTGTTGACACTGGTGGCCCGCATCCGGACCAGGACGTCGCCGGCGCCGGCCGACGGCACGGCCGCGCCCGGGCCCGCTGCGCTGCACTACGTGAACGCGGTGCTCGGCATCCTCCGCGAAGGCGGCTTCTCGATCGCGCAGACGCATCATGCCCTGCACATCCTCGGCAGCCGCCTGCTCGGGTTCACCCAAGCCCTCTTCGATGATTCCGGCGACCTCAAGCCGGAGGCGGCCGCCGCCCTCGCGAGCGCACTCGGCGCCAGCCATCCCTACGTCGTGGAGATGGCCCTCGCGGTCACCCACGGCGGCGCCCTCGGCCGGTGCGACGACGACGCCGAGTTCACGTTCGCACTCGACTTCATCCTCGACGGCCTCGCCCGGCTCCACGGCGGCTGACCGGTTCCGGGCAGGTCGGCGAAGCGACATGCAGCGTCATGATGATCAGCCCAGCCACCTCCCGTGGCGCTGGTGACCGCGCACTCGATCATGGCGCAGCAAGAGACAGCCGGGGCCGCGTGGCCTTGTCGGCCGATGCATCTGTCAGCTTTATCACGGGCGTGAAAAAGGCTCTGGGCATGAATAACCGGGCCTGAAACACGATTTAACAAGATGTCAGCGGTGCGGCAAGCGGGACCCAGGCCATCATGTGCGCGCCGCCGTGCCCTTACTCCTGCTGCACTCTTGCCCGGTTGCTGGCGCCGCCTGGGGTACCGGTCCCGCCGCCCGCCTGGTACTCGCTGACGGCATGCCGATGGATGTGAGCTGGGGTTTCACATCGCGGCGAGCCGGGTTCGCGTGCACCTTATGGGTGCGGGGCGATCTGCCGGGCGGGGAATGGCTCCTGAAATGGTGGCCGTCGCGATACGATCCTTGCTTGTGTCCCTTCTCTCGCGGCTTGGCCCCTCGACGCGCACAAAGCCGATTCTTGATGCGCACGGGCGAGCCGTCACGGGAAGCATTGCAACGCTTGAGCCACTTACGCTCGGCGGCGTCCGGCAATGGCTGCTCGTACGAGGCAGGAGCGCCGATAGCCCGCTCCTGCTGAAGGTGCACGGCGGACCCGGTCAGGCCGAGATGGCGACGGTCGGCCTGAATGGGCTCCTCGAAGCCGACTTCGTCGTCGTCGAGTGGGACCAGCGCGGCTCGGGCAAGTCGGGAGCCAGCATCCAGCCAGCCGCCGCCATGAACACGGGTCAGCTCGTCGCTGACACCATCGAGCTGACCGAGCACCTGACACAGCGCTTCGGCAAACGGCAACTGATCATCGTTGGCCATTCCTGGGGCAGCGTTCTCGGACTCCTGGCGGTCCAGCGACGTCCTGATTTGTACAGCGCGTTCATCAGCACGGGGCTGGTTGCGAACTTCGCCGAGGGCCAGCAGGTCGCCTACCGCTTCCTTCTCGCCGAGTCACAGCGGCGGGGCAACAGGAAGGCACTCGCTGAGCTCACCGGCCTCGGTGTCCCGCCGTACGCCGGCGCGGACGGCAGCGCGAAGTGGAAAAGATGCGCGCGCTGGCTCGGCGAGTTCGGCGCGGTGTGGCACAGTTCCGAGAAGTTCAACCGGGTCGGCTGGATGCTCTCATCCGTCGAGTACTCGTGGCCCGAGAAGCTACGCTTCAGCCGTGCCGCCGCGCGCTCCTTCGATCTCCTCTACGCGGACCTCCTGTCAGCGAATCTGATCGAGACCGTTCCGCAGGTCGAGGTCCCGGTCTTCTTCGCCGAGGGCCGTCATGATCAGATGGCGCCGGTCGAGGTGGCGGAGCGCTACTTCTCCAGCCTCATTGCGCCGAGGAAGGAATGGGTGCTGTTCGAGAACTCCGCGCACTTTCCGCAGTGGGAAGAGAGGGAACGGTTCCACAAGCTCCTCGTCAGCACGGTCCTGCCTGCAGTCGGGTCTTAACTATCTGCCCCGGGAAAACTCGAGGCAGTCGAGTTCGACCGGGACGGCATCAGCACGGCGCCGGCCGACCAGGTAGTTCTCCTGACAGACATAGGAGTGGCCTGCCGGGTCAGAGTTGTTCTTGAACACGTGGATGTCACCGGCGATGCCCTCCTCCCGCAGCCGCCGGCCGGCGTCCGCCAGCAGGTCCTCCAAGATCCGCTCGCCCGCCTTGTCGTGCGCGACCAGGTCCAGCACGTTGCGGCACCCGGGCGTGGCGTATTCCAGGTGGCTGCCCCGTTCAGGCACAGCCGTGCCCCGTTCGGCAGGACCACGCTGCTGCTCCCGCGCTGCGACACCACGCGCCCGAACAGGTACCCAGCCGCCGCCCGTTCGGACCGCACTACCTGCACTTGGTCTGGGCCGACGTCTGCGGCTGCTCGCGGGCCCCGAGCTGGTCGATGGTTAGACGAGTTCGGCGCCGAGGGCAAGACGGGTCAGGTCCGCGCGGCGGCGGCAGCCGGTCTTGTCGCGGATCCGGTCCAGGAGGGAGCGAACAGTGCGGATGCTGATGTGAAGCTGGGCGCCGATCTGGGCGTCGGTGCGGCCCTGGGCGACGAGGGTGAGCAGCTCGCATTCCCGGGCGCTGAGCTTGCTCAGCGCTAGTCCCGGCGCCTGGGGTTGCTGGAGGCCAGCGCTGGTGAGCATGAGGGCGTACTCGGCGGCGGTGGCCCGTTTCATCGCCGCGCCGCGTTCCTCGGCCGCCCGGGCGCGGTCGGGTCCTAGTGCTTGCCGGGCCGCGCGTAGCGGTTCTTGCCGACGCCGTTCGTCCCCGGGCCAATCCTGCTTGCGCGGCAGGAGCGCGGCATATGCTGCCCACGCCGTAACGGACTCTGCGTGGCGTCCGGTCGCGGCGCACAGGTGCCCGCAGTAGTCCAGGTAGTCTCCGAACCAGTGGCCGGACCGCAAGGCAATCTGAAGCGCTTCCTGCAGGTGCGCTGCTGCGTGGTCGGTGCGGCCCGCCCGCAGGTCCAACAGTGCCATCCGGGCCAGCAGGACCGGCAGATTCACCAAGTCGCCCGCGTCCCGGGAGGCGGCCAGCCCCGCCGCGCAGACGTTCTCGGCGGCGGCGAAGTCGTCGGCCTGGATCAGCACCTCGGCCAGCGACACGCTGCACGCCCGGGCTGTCAACGCGGGGATGTCGCCCGGGACCTGGTCGGCCTGCCGGGCCAGTCGCACAGCCTCGCCCACATCGCCGACGGCCGCGGCGGCGAGGGCGAGATGTACGAGGGCAAACACCTCCCCGAACGGATAACCCAGGTCGCGCGCTGCGGCCAGGGATCGGCGGGCATCCTCGGCCGCCTCCGGTATCTGGCCCAGTTCCAGCAATGCCGCCGCCCGGCCGGCCAGGGCGTCGGCCAGCGCCCGAGACGGACCGGGGCCGACGGCGTCGCGGAGCGCGGTGAAATCACTCAGCGACCTGGTCAGGTCAAACGAGAGCTTCGCTGCCCAGCCGAGCCAGACCTGCGCGACGCACCACTGGTCACTGCCCGGCTCGGCGTACCCGGTGACCTCGCGCAGCAGCGGGTACTGGCCGGCCAGCCGGCCGCGCAGCGACCACCACAAGCCCAGCGCGCCGGCCAGCCGCAGCGCCACCAGGTGGTCGTGGCCCATGGCCCAGGCCAGCACCTGGCGTGTGGCGGCGTCCTCGGCATCCAGCCAGCGCGCGGCATCCTGCTCCCCGGTCCT
>Ga0070698_100008002_pt1 | contig 11432 bp, 7 predicted proteins | sample KBSK1502metaG_FD_65477 | JGI IMG/M metagenome (GOLD analysis project Ga0070698, IMG submission 65477) | Corn, switchgrass and miscanthus rhizosphere microbial communities from Kellogg Biological Station, Michigan, USA - KBS K1-50-2 metaG | ecosystem: Host-associated > Plants > Roots >...
CGGCGGTGCAGTTCCCTGTTGAGCTCGGAGTACTTCATTGGGGTGGCGTCGGCGACCGCGCGCTTGAGCTGCTCGCCGAGCTCGCGGAGCCTGACGGCCTCCTCGTCGGTGATGCGCTCCGCCGCCTTGACCGCGCACAGCGCCTCGAGCGCCATCCGGCATTCGGTAATGGCGACCGCCTCGGCGGTGCTGACCACCCGGACGCGGGCGCCCCTGTTGGGGATGCGCTCGACGAGGCCTTCGGCGGTGAGGTCGAGCAGCGCGGCCCGCAGGCTCTGCCGCGTTACCCCGAGCATCGCGGCGAGCTCTTCTTCGACAAGTCGCTGACCAGGCGCGACGTCCCCGCTCAAGATCGCCTGCCGGAGGGCGGCAAGCGCGTGCGTCCGTGCGGGCTCCCCAGCCTGAGGGCCGCCCGGCGTAGGTCTGGGCATGCCCGGAGGCTACGTAACCCGCGCTTTCATTGTCAACAATCCGTCGGCCCAGGTCGCGTGATGTGTGGCGGCCCACGGCCACACCCCGAACCGGGCTGTGGCTCCCCACAGCCGGCCGCCCCGTTCCGCGCCGCCGGGCGGGGGCCGCGCCCGGGCCGCCGCGGCCCCCGGCGCGACGCGCGGCCCCCGCGCGCCGCATTAACCCCTGGTTTTCCATGATCACGGAAGAAAAGCACGCGTATAGGATGCTTTTCTTCCGTCAAAACGGAATCGCCCCTATTGCGGAGGTTTCGCGGCCCTGAGAATTCCTGTTTCAGGAGGAATTCCCGGCGTGATTCTGATGCGCCGGGCGGCCCTGCGTGGCAGCATGGCGGCATGACACGGCGGACAGCCGGCGGCGGGACCGGATTCATCGCGGCACGCGCCGGGGAGAGCGCGGAGCAGTCCGGGGCGCCGGGTCGGCGGCTACTCGCCGGTAACTTTGCGGTTCTCCCGTCCGCCCCGATACTTGATGGCATTATGTTACTTTTCCTACCATTTCTGTTCTGCCCGGAACGTCGGCGGACCGAGGGGGGCGCCGGCATGAGCGTACGACGGGGATCTTGACCGCATGGGCTGGTGCACCACGCATGACCTGGACCGTTTCCTGACGGAGGCAGGCGGCTACCTCAGTTCACGAGCGGCCGAGAACATGCTGCTGCTTGCGGCGGCGCAGTCGGTCGGTGACGCCGACCACGACGCGCGGCCGGCTGGCGCGCGCCGCGGTGGCCGGCACGACGCGCACGCCGGGCAGCCGGACGGCCGCGAGGCCGAGACCACCGGTCCAGGACCGCTGTTCGGCTGGTGGGAGCCGCCGGACGGCGGCGGGACGCGGGGTGCCTTCCTGCACGATCCCGCCGAGCCGGTGCTGATCGCGGGCCGGGCGCCGGAGACTGCCGCTTCCCTCGCGGCCGCGCTGGCCAGGGCCGGGCGGCCGGTATGCGGCGTGGACGCCGCGGCCGAGGCCGCCGACGCGTTCGCGGCGGCGTGGAGCCAGCGGGCCGGGGTCGCCACCCGGGTACACCGGCACTCCCTGGTTTACCGGCTGGCCGAGGCGCCGCGAGCGCCCCGGCCAGCCCCCGGCCCGACGGGCCGGCTGCGGACCGCCGCCGAGGCGGACCGGCCGCTGCTCGTGAAGTGGCTGACGGCCTTCTCCGCCGAGGTGGGGGAGCTCACCGGCGCCCCGGAGGCCACTGCCGATGAACTGCTCGGCTACGGCGGCGCGGTCTTCTGGGAGGCGGGCGGCCAGCCGGTCGCCATGGCGGCCGTGACCCGCCCGGTGATGCGCACGGTGCGCATCACGATGATGTACACCCCGCCGGAACACCGGCACAACGGCTACGCCGTCGCGGTGACGCTCGCGGTCAGCCACGCCGAACTCGCCCGCCGGGCGAGCGAGGTGGTCCTGATCACCGACAGCAACAGGCCACACCGGCAGGCCGCGCAGCTCGGCTACGAGCTGATCGGCGAGCGGGCCGTGCTGCGCTTCGGCCCGGCCACCGGCTCGATACCGCGGGTGCCCACCGGCCCGCTGCCGCGCCTCAGGTCACGATGACGCCGGCCCCTGGCGACGGCCGCGCCCGCTAGGCTCACAGCCGTGACTGAGACCACTGTGATCGGGCGGATCGCCACGGAACTCGGCGTCCGCGACGGCCAGGTCGCCGCCGCCGTCCAGTTGCTCGACGGCGGCGCCACCGTTCCTTTCATCGCGCGGTATCGCAAGGAAGCCACCGGCACGCTGGACGACGCCCAGCTCAGAACGCTGGAGGAGCGCCTGCGCTACCTGCGCGAGCTCGAGGAGCGGCGCGCCGCGATCCTGGCGTCGATTACGGAGCAGGGAAAGCTCACCGACGAGCTCGCGGAACGGATCAACGCCGCCGACACCAAGGCCCGCCTTGAGGACTTGTACCTGCCGTTCAAGCCCAAGCGCAGGACCAAGGCGCAGATCGCCCGCGAGAACGGGCTGGAGCCCCTCGCGGATCTGCTGCTCACCGCCCCCGAGAACGACCCGGCCACGGCGGCGAACGACTACCTCAGCGACACCGTCCTCGACGTGCAGGCGGCCCTGGACGGTGCCCGCGCGATCCTCGTCGAGCGGTTCGCCGAAGACGCCGACCTCATCGGCGCCCTCCGCGAGCGGATGTGGTCCCAGGGCGTGCTGCGGGCCCAGGTGCGGGAGGGCAAGGAGGACGAGGGCAGGAAGTACTCGGACTACTTCGGCTTCGCCGAGCCGTTCGGCAGGCTGAAGGCGCACCGCGTGCTGGCCATGTTCCGCGCGGAGAAGGAAGAGATCCTCGATCTCACGCTGGACCCGAACGGCGACGCCGACAGCTACGAGCAGCCCATCGCCGAACGCTTCGGCGTCCGCGACCGGGGCCGCCCCGCCGACCGCTGGCTGCTGGACACCGTCACGTGGGCATGGCGCACCCGCGTGCTCGTCCACCTCGGCATCGACCTGCGGATGCGGCTGTGGCAGGCGGCGGAGGCCGAGGCCGTCGACGTGTTCGCCGCCAACCTGCGCGACCTGCTGCTCGCCGCGCCGGCCGGGCAGCGCGCCACGATGGGCCTCGACCCCGGCTTCCGCACCGGCGTCAAGGTCGCCGTGATCGACCAGACGGGCAAGGTCACCGCCACGCACACGATCTACCCGCACGTCCCGCAGCACAAGTGGGACGAGTCGCTGGCGATCCTCGCTCACCTCGCCAGCGAGCATCACGTCGAGCTGATCGCGATCGGCAACGGCACCGCGTCGCGGGAGACCGACAAGCTCGCGATGGACCTCATCGCGGCCAACCCCGGCCTGAACCTCACCAAGATCGTCGTCTCCGAGGCCGGCGCGAGCGTCTACTCCGCCAGCGCCTACGCCAGCAGCGAGCTCCCGGAACTGGACGTCTCGCTCCGTGGCGCGGTGTCGATCGCGCGCAGGCTCCAGGACCCGCTGGCCGAACTCGTCAAGATTGACCCCAAGTCCATCGGCGTCGGCCAGTACCAGCACGACGTCACGGGCAGCAAGCTGGAACGCTCCCTGGACGCGGTCGTCGAGGACTGCGTGAACGCGGTCGGGGTGGACGTCAACACCGCGTCCCGCCCGCTGCTCGCCCGCGTCTCCGGCATCACCGACGGCCTGGCCGCCGCAATCGTCGCGCACCGCGACGCCTCGGGCGCGTTCGCCGCCCGCGGGCAGCTCATGACCGTGCCGCGGCTGGGCCCGAAGGCGTTCGAGCAGTGCGCGGGCTTCCTGCGCATCCGCGGTGGTGACGACCCGCTAGACGCGTCCGGCGTGCACCCGGAGTCCTATCCGGTGGTCCGCCGCATCCTGGCGAAGACCGGCGAGGGCGTGGCTGCCCTCATCGGTGACGTGAAGACGCTCCGCGCGCTCAACCCGGCGGAGTTCACCGACGGGGCGTTCGGCCTGCCCACGGTCAGCGACATCCTGAAGGAACTGGAGAAACCCGGCCGCGACCCGCGCCCGGAGTTCCGCACGGCGACGTTCGCCGAGGGCGTGCACACCCTGGACGACCTGGAGCCTGGCATGGTGCTCGAGGGCGTGGTGACCAACGTCGCCGCGTTCGGCGCGTTCGTCGACGTCGGCGTGCACCAGGACGGCCTGGTGCACGTGTCCGCGATGTCCGCAGGCTTCGTCTCCGACCCCCGCTCGGTCGCCAAGCCCGGCGACGTCGTCCGCGTGAAGGTCCTGTCGGTCGACACCGCCCGCCAGCGCATCTCCCTGACAATGCGCCTGGACGACGGTGCTGCAAGATCCGGCGGCTCCCCCCGTGGCCCCCGCCCCTCATCATCCAGAACGGAAGCCCCCGACTCCAGGCCCGCCCCCGCTTCTCCAGCCCGTGACGCCCCCCGCGGGGGTCCAGGCGCCGCCCGCCAGGGCGCACGACAGGCCGGCGATGGCCGCGGTCCAGGCAACGACCGCCAGGCCCCCCGCCCCGGCGACCGCCGCAACGCCCCCCGCCCCGGCGACCGCCGCAACGGTCCAGGCAGCGACCGCGAGAGCGCACGACCTGCCGACCGTCGCGGTGCTCCAGGCGCCGACCGCGCCGGGGCCCGCCCCGATGACCGCCGGGGTGCTCCAGGCGGCACCCGCCCCGGTGACCGCCGCGGTGCTCCAGGCGGCGACCGCGCCGGCGGCCGCCCCGATGACCGCCGCGGCGGGTCACGGACGGACGACCGTCCCGGCCCGCACGGTGACGACCGGCCCAGCCCACGCCCCCACGACCAGCGCGGGCCGCGCCAAGGCGACGGCCGAGGCCCGCGGCCTGATGACCGGCGGGGCGCTGCGGCCGCGCCGGCCAGCGGCGCGATGGCCGAGGCTCTCCGCCGGGCCGGCCTCCTCGACGAGTCCGGCGCCGCCAAGGACAAGCCCGGCGCCGCCAAGCCCCACCGCCGCGACGACCGTCCCTGACCGGCCGCCCGCGATCGGGGAACACAAACATCGTGCGGGATTCGCCCCGGATTCCACCCGGATTCCGTGGCCAAATCCCGCACAATAACCCCGAGTTCCCGCCCTGGCTCTGATAACAGCAAGAAGCGGGCGGGCTAGCCCGCCCGCTGGGGGTGCACACCGCTGGGGTTGAATAAGGCCTGTGGCGGATATCGAGGATTTCAGGCGGCTGATCGCGGGGGACCATGGGCTTGTCGTGGTGTCCACGCTGCGGGATAACGGGACGATCGCCTCGTCGGTGGTGAACGCGGGGGTGCTGCCGCACCCGCTGACCGGTGAGACCGTGGTCGGGATGGTGTTCATAGGCGGCATCCGCAAGCTCGGTCACCTGCGTAAACGGCCGTACGCGAACGTCGTGGTGCGGTCCGGCTGGCAGTGGGCCGCGGCCGAGGGCCGCACCGAGCTCGCCGGGCCCGACGACCCCATGGAGGGCATCGACGCCGAACGGCTGCGCCTGCTGCTGCGGGAGATCTTCACCGCGGCGGGCGGAACGCACGACGACTTCGACACCTACGACCGGGTGATGCGCGAGGAGCGGCGCACCGCCGTCTTCGTGCACCCGGACCGGGTCTACGCCAGTCCCGGTCAGTAGTCACCACGGGCCCGTTCTGAATGATCTCTATGATTTACCTGGCGAAGCGGCGTCTACAGAGCCAGGTGGCGGGCTGAGGAGGCCGGCATGGGCAGGATTGTGGTGACCGAGTTCGTCTCGCTGGACGGCGTGTTCGAATCGCCGGGACCGGCGGGGGACTTCGAGCACGCCGGGTGGACATTCCGGTTCAACCGCGGCGCGGACGGGGACGCGTTCAAGTTCGACGAGCACATGGCCGCCGAGGCGCAGCTGCTCGGCCGAGTGACGTACGAGGGGTTCGCCGCGGCGTGGCCGTCGGTGACCGACGACGTGGGCTTCGCCGACCGGATGAACTCGATGCCGAAGTACGTGGTCTCCGCCACGCTGGAGAAGGCGGAGTGGAACAACTCCACGGTCATCGGCATCGATGACGTGGCCCGCGTGCGGGACTCCCACGCGGGGATCTTGCTGGTCGCGGGCAGCGGCGCCCTGGTGCGCGGGCTGCTCGAGCGCGGGCTCGTGGACGAGGTCCGGCTGATGGTGTTCCCGGTCGTGCTGGGCAGCGGGCAGCGGCTGTTCGATGGCGCGCCGTTGACCCGGTTCACCCTCGCGAGCAGCCAGCCGGTCGGGCCGGACGGCGTGCTGGTGCTGACCTACACTCCGGCCTAGCGCCGAACCGGGCTCCGCTGGGGGCTGGATACTCGCGCGCTTTCACTGCCGCGCACCGATAACATCGGGTAACGGACCTGTCCCCGACGTCAAAGGAGCCCCACCGTGTCCAGCCAGCAGCTTCGGATCACCCTCGCCGGCCGCGAGCATGTGACCGAGGCCGGGACGACGGCGGGCGCTGCCCTCGACGGGGGGCCCGGGGTCATCGCGGCGCGGGTCAATGACGTGCCGCGCGACCTCGCGTACGTGCTCGCCGACGGCGACGTGGTCGAGCCCATCGTCAACTCCTCCGACGAGGGTCGCGCCATCGTGCGGCACTCCACCGCGCACGTGCTGGCGCAGGCGGTGCAGAACCTCCAGGACCGGTTCCCGCATGCCCGCCTCGGCATCGGCCCGCCCGTCGAGAACGGGTTCTACTACGACTTCGACGTGTCCAGGCCGTTCTCGCCCGACGACCTGAAGGCGATCGAGGCGCGGATGCGGGAGATCGTCAAGCAGGGCCAGCTGTTCTCCCGGCGGGTCGTGACCGACGCCGAGGCGCGCGACGAGCTCAAGTCCGAGCCGTACAAGCTGGAGCTCATCGCGCTCAAGGGCTCGCCAGCGGCCGACGCCGAGGAGCAGGTCGAGGTGGGCGGCCCCGAGCTGACCATCTACGACAACCTGGACCCGAAAACCGGCGCCGTGGTCTGGAAGGACCTCTGCCGCGGGCCGCACGTGCCGTCGACCAGGGCGATCCCCGCCTTCAAGCTGATGCGCACCGGCGGCGCCTACTGGCGGGGCAGCGAGAAGAACCCGCAGCTGCAGCGGATCTACGGCACCGCCTGGGAGTCCCGCGCCGCGCAGGACGACTACCTCACCATGCTCGCCGAGGCGGAGCGGCGCGACCACCGGCGGCTGGGGGCGGAGCTCGACCTGTTCTCCTTCCCGAACGAGATCGGGTCCGGGCTGCCGGTGTTCCATCCCAAGGGCGGCATCATCCGCCGGGTGATGGAGGACTATTCGCGGCGGCGGCACGAGGAGGCCGGCTACGAGTTCGTCAACACCCCGCACCTGACCAAGGCCGAGCTGTTCGAGACCTCCGGTCACCTGGGCTTTTACAAGGAAAGCATGTTCCCGCCCATGGAGCTGGAAGGCGCAGAGTACTACGCCAAGCCCATGAACTGCCCGATGCACGTGCTGATCTACCGGTCGCGGGGGCGGTCGTACCGGGAGCTGCCGCTGCGGCTGTTCGAGTTCGGCACCGTGTACCGGTTCGAGAAGTCGGGCGTGGTGCACGGCCTCACCAGGGCGCGCGGGTTCACTCAGGACGACTCGCATATCTTCTGCACCCCCGAGCAGCTGCCCGGCGAGCTCGCCTCGCTGCTCGACTTCGTCGTGGGGCTGCTGCGCGACTTCGGGCTGACCGAATTCGAGGCCGAGCTGTCGACCCGGCCGGACAAGTACGTCGGCACGATCGAGGAGTGGGTCGCCGCCGAGGAGGCGCTGCAGCACGCGCTTGACGCCTCCGGGCTGCCGTACACCGTCGCGGAGGGCGAGGGCGCGTTCTACGCGCCCAAGATCGACGTGCACGTGAAGGACGCCATCGGGCGGCGCTGGCAGCTGTCCACGCTGCAGGTGGACTTCCAGGAGCCGGGCCGGTTCGGGATCGAGTACCAGGCGGCCGACGGGACCCGGCAGCGGCCGTACATGATCCACCGGGCGCTGTTCGGGTCGATCGAGCGGTTCTTCGGCATCCTGCTCGAGCACTACGCGGGCGCGTTCCCGCCCTGGCTGGCGCCGGTGCAGGTGACCGGCATCCCGATCTCGGACGCGCACGTGCCGTACCTGCAGAAGGTGGCCGACATGCTGCGCGAGCAGGGCATCCGGGTGACCGTAGACGACTCGGACGACCGGATGCAGAAGAAGATCAGGACCGCGCAGCAGCAGAAGGTGCCGTACATGCTGATCGCCGGGGACGCGGACGTGGCCGCGGAAGCGGTGTCGTTCCGGTACCGGGACGGCTCGCAGAAGAACGGCGTCCCGGTCGCCGAGGCGGTCGCCGAGATCGTGACGGCCGTCCGCGACCGCATCCAGGTATGAGCGCGACGCTGCCTCCCGATTCCCCTGCCGGAGAAGAACCGGTACTGCCCGGCGGGGGGGTGCCCGACGCGTTCGGGCGGCTGTGGACGCCGCACCGGCTCGCCTACATCCAGGGGGCCGGCAAGCCGACCGGGCCCGGCGCGCACGAGGGCTGCCCGTTCTGCGTCGCGCCGGCGCTGACGGACGAAGAGGCGCTGATCGTCGCCCGCGGCGAGCTGGTGTACGCGATCCTCAACCTGTACCCGTACAACAGCGGCCACGTGCTGGTCTGCCCGTACCGGCACGTGGCCGACTACACGGAGCTGTCCGCGGCGGAGAGCGCCGAGTTCGGCGACTTCACGAACCGCGCGCTCCGGGCGCTGCGGGAGGCGTCCGGACCGCACGGCTTCAACATCGGGATGAACCTCGGCTCGGTGGCCGGCGCCGGCATCGCCGCCCACCTGCACCAGCACGTGGTGCCCCGGTGGGGCGGCGACACGAACTTCATGCCGGTCGTCGGGCGCACCCGGGTGCTGCCGCAGTTGCTCGCCGACACCCGCAAGGTGCTCGCCGACGCCTGGCCGGCCTAGAAGCTCACTGCCTGCCAGCTCGCGCCGCCGTTGCTGGTGAGCAGCAGGCGGCCCGGCCGGCCTTCGCCGTTCCCGTCGGTGAGGGCAGGCCCGTACACCACCACGCCGTCGCTGGTCGTGGTGAACCCGAGGTCGTTGAACCCCATGCCGCCGTCGCCCGCCTCGTACGCGCTGCCCCACTGCGCGGCGCCGTTGCCCGAGTAGTACAGCCAGCTCGCGCCGCTGGCCGCCGACACCACCAGCTGGCCCGGCGTCGCGCCCGCAAGCGAGATCGGGTCGCCGGCCCGCGGCGGCGCGCCGGCCTTCGTCCAGTGCTGGCCGAGGTCGCTGCTGACGTAGATTGTCTTGTCCACCGAGCCCATGGCCGCACCCCCGGAGCACAACAGCGCGAGCGAGTCAGGGCCGGTCACCGCGACCGACGTCGCGTACGCGACCCCCTGGGTAGTGCACGGCGTAGCGTGCTCCAGGGTGCTGAGGCCGCCGTTGGCGGTCACGAGAACGGAGGTGCCGTCGAGGATCGCGGCGACGCGGGCCTGCGTGGCGATCAGGTGCCCCGCCGAGCCGCTGACGTGCAGCTGGGTGACCGGCTGCCACGCGCCGCCGCCCGCCGGCCGGCGCATCAGGGTCGCGGTCCCGCATCCGCTCTGGGAGGAGCAGGGCGCGGTCAGCGCCAGGACCTGGCCGTCGATGACCTCGAGCGACAGGATCGACCCCGCGGGAGAAGAAGCCTTGGCCCACTGCTCGCCGCCGTCGGTGGTCTCCCACAGCCCGGTGCCGAACACGAAGCCGTGCGACGGCGTGGCGAACCTGATACCCCACACGGCCGACGCCGGGCCGTTCTCCGGCTGGCCGAGCGGCACGACCGGCGCGGGCAGCCCGCGCCAGCTGGCGCCCCGGTTCAGCGTGCGGACGATCGACGTGCACGGCTTGTGCGAGCACGGCGCGGTGCCGAGCACGAACGCCTCGTCGGGCGAGACGAACGTGACCGAGGTCGCCGCCATCCCGGCGGGCACCGGCCCGCCGGCCGGCGTCGCGACGCCGCCCGTGCCCTGCCCGGTGGCGGTGGCGCTGCCCGGGCTGGCCGGGCTCGTGGGCGCCGACGTTGTGGCCGCGGCCGCCGTGGTGCCGCTGCCGCTGCCCGCCCCGCCGGAGTGCTGCGTCCCGCAGCCGGCCAGCGCCAGCGCCGTCGCGGTCACCAGCGTGCCGAAGAGAACCGCGGCCCCTGACGGCCGCGGTCGCGATGTCATTCTCATGTGGTCCCCACAACGCCGCCAGCCGCCGGGACCGGACGGTCCCGTGACCGGATTCAGGTAATTCGTCACGGCATTGAAGACGCTGTCAGGGCGTCGTCGGTTGGAGACCCGGATACCGCCCTCGGGCACCACGCCCCGAGGGGACCTGCCGATTGCGCAACCGGCCCGTTCTACCGGTGCCGGTTGCGCAATCGGCAGCCGTCAGCAGCAGTCAGCAGCCGCGCCGCCGCCTACTCCGGGCGGGAGTCGGCGGCGACCTTCGCGGCCAGGTGCGAGGGCAGCGGCTCGTGGCGCAGGTAGCCGCGGGTGAACGACCCGGTCCCGTGCGAGACCGAACGCAGGTCGATCGAGTACCGGGTGATCTCCAGCTCAGGCACCTCGGCGCGGATTAGCGTCCGCCCCACGCCCACGGGCTCGCTGCCGATGACCCGCCCGCGCCTGCCCGACAGGTCGGACATGACCGCCCCGACGTAGTCGTCAGGCACCAGGATCGACACCTCGTCCACCGGCTCGAGCAGCATCGGCGTCGCCTTCTCCGCCGCGTCCCGCAAGGCGGCCCGGCCGGCCTTCTGGAACGCCATGTCGGAGGAGTCCACCGAGTGCGCCTTGCCGTCGAACAGCGTCACCCGGACGCCGGTCATCGGGTAGCCGGCCAGCACGCCCTGCTCGAGCTGCGCCCGGACGCCCTTCTCCACCGAGGGAATGTACTGCCGCGGGACGACGCCGCCCACTACCTTGTCGACGAACTCGAAGCCGGCGCCGTTCGGCAGCGGCTCCACCTCAATCTGGCAGATCCCGAACTCGCCATGCCCGCCGGTCTGCTTGACGTTGCGCCCGAGGCCGCGCGCCGATGTCGAGACCGTCTCGCGCAGCGGCACCCGCAGGTCCACCGTGTTCACGGAGACTCCGTACCGGGTCGAGAGCCGGTCGAGCAGCACGTCGGCATGCGCCTCGCCCATGGACCAGAGCACGAGCTGGTGGGTCTCGGCGTTGTTCTCGAGCCGCATCGTCGGGTCCTCGGCGACGAGCCGGGACAGCGCGGCCGACAGCTTGTCCTCGTCGGTCTTGGACTTGGCGACGATCGCGACGGGCAGCAGCGGCTCAGGCATCGACCACGGCTCCATGAGCAGCGGCTGTTCCTTCGACGACAGCGTGTCCCCGGTCTCCGCGGTGCCCAGCTTCGCGACGGCGCAGATGTTCCCCGCGGGGCACGCCGTCAGCGGCCGCTGCTGCTTGCCCAGCGGCGAGGTCAGCGCGCCGATCCGCTCGTCGTCATCGTGGTCCGGGTGCCCGCGCTCCGCGCGGCCGTGCCCGGAGACGTGCACGGTCATATCCGGCCGCAGCGTGCCGGAAAACACGCGCACC
>Ga0070698_100008004_pt1 | contig 11430 bp, 8 predicted proteins | sample KBSK1502metaG_FD_65477 | JGI IMG/M metagenome (GOLD analysis project Ga0070698, IMG submission 65477) | Corn, switchgrass and miscanthus rhizosphere microbial communities from Kellogg Biological Station, Michigan, USA - KBS K1-50-2 metaG | ecosystem: Host-associated > Plants > Roots >...
GACAGCAAGTCACTCGCGACCGCGCCATGGCGTGAGCCGACCCAGCGGGCGAGGTCGCGATCCTGCCCCCACCGTCGACGAGGCGCGACGAGGCCGATCACGATCGCGCCGATCACGACGAGCATCGCGACGAGCCCGCCCGTGCCGACGACTGCAAGGGCGGTCGCTCGACTGCCAACCACGACCCGCCCGAGGAGCGGCAGGATGATGGCTAGCCCTCCGAGCAGCGCGATCGCGTAGCACGTGGCACGGACCGCCTCGTGCCGGTAAACCAGGGCACGGACGCGGGCCAGATACCCGGGAATCGAAGTGCGAGACGCTGCCACGGTGTGCCCTTACCCCGCCAGCCGGAGTAAACCCGGCACGCTCCATTTGTGGCGCCCGGAACGTCTCAGCATAGCGCTTGCGCGGTCATCCGACATCCTCGTCCCACGGTGATATAACCCTCGTCGGCGTGAATAAGGAGGGCCAGCGAGCGTCCACCGGACGTGACCCAGTCGATGACCGCGAGCTGGTTGAATCCGCACGCAAAGGCGACCGCGATGCATTTCGCACGCTGTTCGAACGTTATCACCGGCGCGCTTATGCGCTGGCATTCGGTGTGCTCCGTCACCAAGACGATGCACTCGATGTAGTCCAAGACGCTTTCATCAAGGCTCACAAATACTTAGACAAGTTCGAAGGAAACTCCAGCTTCTACACCTGGCTGTATCGCATCGTCATGAACCTGGCCATCGACCACCTTCGCAAACATCGGCGCGTGCGGCCCGTCGAGCTCGACGAGGCGCACCTCGACGACAGCTCCGGAGACGAGCTGTTGCCGAAGATGCTCGGTGGCAACCCGGGCCGGGCCTTGCTGGACAAGGAAATCCGCGCACGGATCGATCAGGCGCTTGGCGAATTGTCGGAGAACCATCGCGCCGTGCTCGTGATGCGCGAGCTCGAAGGCATGTCGTACGAAGAGATGGCGCAGGCGATGGGATGTTCGAAAGGGACGATCATGTCCCGGCTGTTCCACGCGAGAAAGAACATGCAAAAGCGACTCGCCGATTTGCTCGATCGCGTCGCCGTGAACGACGAGACCGAAGATGCCGCTGCATCGGGGAGCCGCGCATGAAGGAGCATGACAGCGACCTCATGGCGCTTGCCGATGGCGAGCTCGATGAGCGCGCGGCGCGCGAGGTCGAGGAGCGTATCGCGCGCGATCAAACGTCGCGGCGCAAGCTCGAAGGCGTCGGCGAGATCAGCGAGCTCGTGCGCGGCCACCTCGAGCTCACCTCCGATGCGGTGCCGCGCAAGAAGTTCGATGCGCTGTGGCGCGAGATCGACAAGTCACTCGATCGCGAGACTGAGCCTGTGAAGACGCGAGCGCCCGGATTCCTTCGCCGCGTCGGCCGCTGGTTCGATCACCATCGCAGCCACATCATCACCGGTGCGGTCAGCGCCGGTGCGGTCGCTGCGCTCGCGCTTGTGTTGCGCAACCCGAGCGATGGCGCGATCGCGACGAAGCACGGGCCACTCGATACGACGCCGGTCGTGCATCGCCCGACCGAGATCGAATCACTCGATACACCTGGTGGCACCGGAACGGTGTTCAACCTCGAAGACGAAGATGGCAGTACGACCGTGATCTGGGTGACGCCAGAAGATAGTGTGGAGGGCATATGAGCCTTCGGTTCTGGCTCGCGACTTCGATCGTTCTTGCGCTCGCGCAGCCCGCATTCGCGGGCGACGCGGATTGCAACTACATCGAGATCGCCGCAACGAAGAGCGACAAAGCCGCGATGGATCCCGAGCTCAAGCCGCTCGAGAAGAAGCTCAAGAAGGCGCCGTTCTCGGCGTGGAATACGTTCAAGAAGCTGTCGGCGGGCACCGTGTCGCTGACGAAGAACAAGCAAGAAAGCATCCGGCTCAAGCACGGCAGCGCATCGCTGATGCTGCGCGATCGCACCGAGAAGCGCGTGGAGCTGACGATCACGAAGGACGATGAGAAGGGCAAACGCGTGCTCGAAGCGAAGCCCGCGCTCAAAGTTGCCGATTATCTGATCGTCGGCGGCCCCGGGGGCAGCGACGACGCCGGTCACATGCTCGCGTTGACCTGTAAGTAGACCGTCGGAGAATTACGGAGCCGCCCCCGCGAACAAAGCCCCCGCGCGAGGCGTTATAACTGGCTCGCATGAAGTTCCCCAAGCTGTCGCGCCGCTGGTGGATCGCCGGCGGAGTCAGCGCCGGTGCATTGCTCCTCGTCGTGATCTGCCTGGCGGTGCTCTATCCCCGCGTCGGGCAATGGAAGATCCGCGACAAGGTCGGGACCAAGTTTGCAAAGAAGCTCGGCCGCGACATCCGCATCGGGTCGATCGACGTCTCGCTCGGCCACGCGGTGCTGCGCAACGTTGACGTGCGCGGGCCGCTCGATGGCGATACGCCGCTGATCCATGTCGACCGCGTCGATGTCAAATTCGATGCGCTCGCGTCGCTCGTAGGCTCGGTGAAGATCGCCGAAGCGAAGGCCGACGGCGTGATGGTCACGTTGCGGCGCGACAAATACGGCCGCGACAACGTGCGCGACATCCTCGACCGACTGCGCAACGACGACGCGAAATCGCAGAGCGGCGGCTCGTCGGGCCTAAAGCCCAAGCGCATCGCCGCGACACGCGTGAAGGTTCTGGCCGATGACGCGATGACCGGCACGACGGTGCAAATCAAGGACGGAGAGGGATCGTGGACCAAGCGCGAAGTCGCGGCGGTGCTGCGCGACATGACCGCGACGACGCCCGGTGCGCCGAAGGCCGCGCTCAAGAAGCTCGAGCTGCACAAGCAGCCGGGTGATGCGCCAACGATCGTGCTCGAGGGTGGCGAGATTTCGCTGTGGCCGCGCATGGCGCTGTCGGGCATCGGCGGCAAGATCACGCAAGACCCGAAGCGCCCCACGAACTACCTGCTCGACTTCTCGGGCGGCTACGGCGGCGCACCCGCGAAGCTGTGGACCGCGAAAGGCGCGTTCGATTCGCGGGCGGTGAAAGGCTCGATCGATCTCGTCGCCGCGAAGTTCCAGCTCGATCGCCTCGCGCCGATTCTCGCGAACTCCGGCGTCGTCGATTACCAAGCGACGTCCGTCGATGCATCGCTGCACGTCGACCTCGATAACAACAGCGTGCAGTTCTCCGGTGACCTCAACCTGAGCGGGCTCAACGTCGGTCACCCGATGATCGCCGAGCAGGAAGTGCACGATCTTGATCTGTCGGCGAAGGTCGCCGGCAATTTCGATCGCGCGACGCGCACGTTCAATCTCACGCGCGGCGACTTCGTCGCGCTCGACGTTCCGTTTTCGATCACCGGCACGGTGATCAGCCCGCGGCGCGATGTCGTCGTGCCCGAGCTACGCACGGGCCCGGTTTCGCTCGACGAAAAACCAACGCCGCCGATGAAGGGGCCGTACGGCATCCAGATTCTCAAGCTGCGCCTCGTGATCCCGCCGATCACGTGCCAGAAGATGATCGACGCGATTCCCGCCGAGATGGCGCCCTACATGCAGGGCTACAAGCTCAAGGGCATGTTCGACGTCGATATCAACCTCGACATCGATTGGATGCACCTCGATAACCTCGCGCTCGGCGGCCACGTCGGCATCAATCATTGCAAGGTCGTCGAAGAGCCGGCGGATTCGCCGAAGCGACTTCTCGAGCCGTTCGAGCATTACGTCGAATACGAGAAGGGCGAGTGGATGTCATTTATCGTCGGGCCGGAGAATCCCGACTTCGTTCCGATCGATCAGATCTCGCAGAATCTCGTGAAGTCGATCATGACGACGGAGGATGGCGGCTTTTACACGCACCGCGGCTTCATCATTCGCGAGTTCCGCACGGCGCTGCTCAACGATCTCAAGGCGCACGCGTTCAAGTTCGGCGCGTCGTCGATCACGATGCAGATGGTCAAGAACGTGCTGCTGTATCGAGAGAAGACGCTCGCGCGAAAGCTGCAGGAGCTGTTCTTGACGTGGCACGTCGAGCACGTGCTCACGAAGGACCGCATCCTCGAGGTGTATTTCAACGTGATCGAGTTCGGCCCGGCCCTGTACGGCATCGGCCCGGCGGCGCGTCACTACTTCGGCAAGCATCCGCGCGATCTCAACCCGACGGAAGCCGCGTTCTTCTCGTCGATCCTGCCGAGCCCGAAGGCGCGTTACAGGCAGTACTGCCAGGGCACGCTGACGAAGTGGACGACCGGCAAGATCGAGAGAATTCTCGCGCTCATGTACAAGCGCGGCAAGCTGACGCAGGAAGAGTATTCGCGCGCGACGCAAACGCCGCTCGTCTTCGTCAAGGATGGCAAGGAGACGGAAGAGGACTGCATGAAGCGCGTCAAAAAGGCGATCAAGAATTCGCGCTCTACCAATCCGCTCAAAAAGTAGTAAGAGGAGGCATGCGTCGGCTGCTCGTCCTTCTCGCGTTCGCGCTGGCACTCGCCGCGTGCGGTCGACCGGATCCGCAGCCGAGCGCCGGCGCGGGCCGCTCTGGATTCTGGACGAGCCGCCAGCCCGCGAAGAACGGCGCGTACCGCTATCGGCTGATGGCGATCGGCGGCGGCATCGTCATCATCATGGGCACCGTGATGATCGTGCTGGTCAGGCGCGCGAAGCGCGAACGCGATGAAAATAAGCCGCGATAGATCGCGCTTATAGATGAAGAAGGACCGTTTGTTGCTCCGCGCGCGGGAGCGAGGGGACGATTCGCCGCATGCGCTACCTGCTCGCGCTCGCGCTCGTGCCCGCGTCGGCCTTCGCCGATGTCAGCGTCGGCGCCTCGATCGGCGCAGGCGCGCAAGGCAGGACCGCGTACAGCGCGCTCGATCTGCGCTTCGATGCAGCGTGGCCCGACATCACTCCAGAGACGCCGGAGATTCGGCTCGGGCTCGGCGCGCGCGGCGTGTGGGACGATTCGACGTTTCGCACCTCCGATTGGGCGAGCCCGTGGCACGCGATCACGATCGTGCGTGACTTCGAAGCGCGCTACGACCTCGATGACACCGAGCTCGCGCTCGCGGCAGGCGCGCTCGCACCGGCGCAGCTTTCGCACATCGTCAATGGATATCGCGTCGCGCTCGACGATCGCTGGCGCACCGGTGTTCGCACCGCGGCGCAGAACGAAGATCTCACCGCCTCGCTCGAGCTCGATGATGTCCTCGATCCGGCACTCGCCGCCGGCGGCGTGCGATGGTTCATGGCGCCGCCGTGGGGCGCGCACCTCGCGCTCGCGGTCGATCCGCGCGCGCCCGCGATGGCGGGGCCGCAGACGCCCGTCGCGATCGAAGCGGGTCTCGATCATCGGCTGCAGGCCGAAGATGCCGAGCTTGCGATCGGCGCCGCCGTCGTCGCCGAGCTGACGCTCGGTGCATCGCTCGTCGCATTTGGCGAAGGCGCGATCGACTGGCACGGCGTGCGGTGGACCGGTCGCGCCGATGTTCGCGTCGGCACCGGCACGAACGGCGCGATGTTCGGCCCGCTGTACCGCATCGAGCGCCTCGCGCACGATGGAGCGGAGAGCACGTGGGATCGTGCGCGCGCGGGCGAGCTGTCAGGCGCGGGTGCCGGCATCGCGCTCGGTGCCGCGATCCCATTTGGCTGGCTCGAGCTCGGCGCACGTGCGCGCCCCGGCATCGGACCACTGTTCACGATCAACGGCGGCGCTCCGATGGGACGCTGGGTGCAAGCGGGAGTGTGGGGCGCGATCGGCGAGCGCGATGCGGCAGGTGCCGCGGAGGTTCGTATCGCCTGGGCGAAAACACTGTTCAGCGCGCTGCAAGCCGCGCGCGTCTATCGTCTCGACGACATGGACCCGCGCGCCGTGTGGAGCCTCACCGCATGGTTTGGCGCTACGACCGAATGAGCTAGTCTTGCGGGTCTGTCAGCCGTAGTTCAGTCAAGCGCGGGCTCGATCCCACGCCAATTATTTCGCCTCGCACTGCCGATCGTCGGGCTGAACGTTCTCAACGTTCTCATGCTCGGTGTCGATTCCGCGCTGTGCGGTCGGCTGCCCTATGCCGAGCAAGCACTCGCCGCGATGGGCAACGCGATCCAGGTCATCTTCCTGCTCATGGTCGCGATGCTCGGCCTGCTCGTCGGAACCGTCGCGCTCGTCGCGCGCGCCTACGGCGGCGGCGACACCACGCGCCTCAACCATCTGCTCGTGCAATCGACGCAACTAACCGTGCTCGTCGGTACCGTCGTCGCATTGATCGGTGTCGCGATCGCCGAGCCGATCCTGCTCGCGCTCGGCTCGACGCCCGAAGCCGCCGCGATCGGTGCCGACTACCTGCGCCCGATGATGCTCGGCACGCCGTTCTTCTACCTCACGCTGCTCTACGCCGGCATCATGCGCGGCGTCGGCAACACGCGCATCCCATTCCTCATCGCGCTCGGTGCCAACCTCATCAACGCCGTCCTCAACTACGGCCTCATTCTCGGCAACCTCGGCTTGCCGGCGCTCGGCGTCAGGGGCTCGGCGATCGGGACCGTGACCGCGCAGTTCCTCAGCGTCGTCGCGTTTGTCATCGTGATGCGCCGAGGCGCCATTCCAAACCTCTATCTGCCGCTGCAGGTGCGGCGCATCGATCGCCCGCTCGCGACGGAGCTCTATCGCATTGGCTGGCCCGCCGCGATCGACTTGCTCGTGCTCAACGCAGGCTTTCTCACGGCCATCGCGATGCTCGGGCGCATCAGCGAAACCACCGTCGCCGCACACAACATCGGCCTGCGCGTTCAAGCCCTCGCGTTCGTGCCCGGCCTCGGCATCGGCCAAGCCACCGGCGCGATGATCGGCCAAGCGCTCGGCGGCGCCAACGTGGAGCGTGCACGCGCCGTGGCGCGCGCCTCACTCGTGCTGTGCTTCACGATCATGACCGTCTTGGCGATCGCGATCTTCCTCGCCGCCGCGCCGCTGACCTGGATCTTCGACGTCGCGCCGGGCAGCACGCTCGAGGGCTACGCGGTCGAGTGGATGAAAATCCTCGGCTACGCGATGCCGCCCGCTGCGATCAACATCGCGCTGATCGGCGTGCTGCAAGGCGCCGGCGCAACGCGCACGAGCCTACGCATCAACATCTGGTCGACCCTCGCGATCCAAGTGCCGCTCGCACTGCTGCTCGGCTTTGGCTTCGGCCTCGGCGAGATCGGTGTGTGGTGGAGCTTCCCGCTCGGCTTTCTCGCGAAAGCCGCGATGATCTACGTCTCGTTCAAGCGCGAGCGGTGGGCCATCACCGGCGTGCGCATCAAGCAGATGGTTTAAGTCGTGATGCCCAGGCGCTGAAGCAGGCCCTGGATGATCGTCGTCGCGCGGACCTCGTCGAGCAAATCGTCGATCTTCGAGATGCCGGTGAACGCGGCGAAGCGGCGCAGGATCTCGGCGGCTTGGGCGGCGCGGCGGATGCCCATGAGCTCGAACAGGTGGCGCTGGCCCATGTGATAGAGGCGCTCGTCGAGACGCTTCCACGGCTCGAAGCGTTCGGGCTCGCGCAGCGGCCAGAGCTCGACCTTTGGCATGTCGGCGCCGGAGCGCTGCAGGATCACGTTGACCGCGCGGCGCGCGGCTTCGTTCGCGCCTTCCATCGATGCGAGATCGGTGTACGTGCGGATGTAATCACCGGCGAGGACGAGGTTGCGAATCTCGGTGCCCGCGTCGGGACGCAGCGCCCACGAGCCCGGCGGGTGAACGAGCAGGCGCGAGTTGTTTTTGGGCGGCACACCAGCGGAGTAGTCGATGTCATCATCGAGGTGCCAGGAGTGGAGCAGATCGTCGGTGAGGATCTCTTCGCCGGGCTCGGTGCCGTTGAGGCCGGCTTTGAGCTGCGCCCAGACTTCTTTCGCGACTTCTTCCGCGGTGCATTGCTTCGCGGGCTTGGGGACGTAGATGCCCGGCGTGTTCCAGTCGGAGATGTCGACGGAGATGAGGCCGCCGACCTCGCCGTTGCCGTAGCGTTTGCGGAACAGGCCCTGGTCGCGCCAGAACTGCGGCTGCGAGATCGAGGTCAGGCTCCACGGCGAGTCGGGATAGAACGTGTGACCGCGAACGAGCGGCACGTCTTCATAAAGGAAGAACTGGATGCCGACCATCCACGAGACGAGATCGTCGGGGGTTGCGGCGCGCAGGCGCGCGAGCATCGGATCGGCTGCGCCCATCTGCGGCGTGATCATGCGCATCGCGACATCGAGCGGAACGGCGAGCACGTAGTAGTCGGCGCGCGCCGTGGTGCCATCGGCGAGCTTGACGCCGGTGATCGCGCTCGCTGCCATCTCGATCTCGGAGATCGCGACGCCCGCGTGAAGCTTTACGCCGAGCGCTTGGAGATGGGTTGTCCACGGCCCGATCCACATCTCGGTCGTCGGGCCGCCCATCGTGCGGTCGTTGTTCACGGCTGTCTTCGCGTAGTCGAAGATCAGCTGCATCGAGATGGTGCCGATCGTGCGAGCGGAGCCGCGCTTCGGATCCATCGCGACCATCGTGCGCGGCACGGCGCGCAGCTGGCCCTGAAAGCGCAGCGAGTATTTGTCGCCTTCGAGGAACTCCCACCACGATTGCTTTTCGTATTCGCCGAGGCGGCGCGCGTCGGAGGTGGTGAGGAACTGGAGAAACTTCGCGGCGAACAGCGCGACGTCGGCTTGATCGAAGTCGAGCTCCTGGAAGAAGAGCTCGAGCGCCTCGAGGATGTCGTACGGCTTGAGCACGGCGCGGCGGTAGAAGCGGAACCACGTCGTGTGATCGACGAGCGCGATCGCACTTTCTGTTGTCGAGCGCAGCCGATCGACGACCATCCCGCCAGCGGGGTGCGGGATGCGATTCATCGTGTCGATCACGTGACGGTAGAAGCGCGGGTAGAAGCGAAAGCCATGCTCGCCGGGGAGATCGAGGCGACCGTTCGTGCCGGAGCCCGGCACGGGCTGCGAGCGCGCCTTGCCTCCCCACGCAGCGCGCGAGTCGTAAACGTCGACGGAAAAGCCGCGCTCGATGAGCTCGTGCGCAGCGGTGAGGCCGGCGACTCCGCCGCCGATAACGATCACACTTGGCATCCAGTACTCCACATGACGCCGAACGCGAGGTTGCCGAGCTCGACACGGTCGCCACTCAAGCGCGCGATCGCGAGCTGGTCGACGAGCCCACCGCGCTCGGCGGCGACAGCGGCCGCGCGCGCGAATGTTTGATCTGCCGTGGCGCGGTTGCCGAGCGCGAGCTCGGCTTGGCCGGCGAGCCGCAGCGCCGTCGCGGCATAAAACGAGAGCCGACCGCGGCGATAGAGCGCACGAGCACGTGCGCGCGCGGCGAGTGCCGACGCGCGATCGCGCTTGCCGATCAGCGCGGTCGCGAGCAGCGTATCGATCATCGCGCTGACCGCGGGCAATGCCGAGAGCCACTGCGAGCGCGCGTAGCGCTCGAGCTCGAGACCGATTGCCTCGGCACGCGCCCATTCGTGCTCGGCCAGCGCGAGCTCGCCGCTGAAGATCTGACGATACACAGACGCAAGACCGCGGCGCGCCGCGGGCTGCGCTGCGAGCTCGTGTTCGAGTGCGTGCGCGGCGGCGAGGTTGCCATCGAGGACGAGTGCGCGCCCGCGATAGCTGCCGAGGAGCGCGCGCGAGATCAGATCGTCGCTCGTCTCGACGAGGTCGCCGAGGATCGCGAGCGCGACGGTGGGCTCACCGGAGTAGAGCTCGCCGAGGCCGAGGTACGTGCGCAGAAACGACGCTTCCCACGAGCGCTCGAGGCCGAGCTTCTCGCAGATCGCTTGGCCTTCCGCATGGGCGGCGCGCATCGCCGGCCAGTTGCCACGCAGCGTCGCGAGAATGCCCGCGGTACCTGCCGCGACCATCCGCGGATACGGCGAGCCGGTGATCGCAGCGAGGCGGTGAGCGCTGGCGAGCGCGCGATCGCCGAAGCGGCCGAGGCTGCCGGCCGCGAGGTATGCGGCGAGCACGGCCATGCCTTGGCTCTGCGCATCATGATCGCCGGCGCGCTCCGCATTCTCGATGCCTCGCAGCACGAACTCGAACGCCTCGATCGGATACGGCGTCGACAAGAAGCTCGCGATCACGCGATACGCCGACGCGAGCACGGCATCGGCCGGCGCTCGCGAACGACCCGGCGCGAGCCAGCGCGCGGCGATGCCGAGCGTGCGCACGCTGCTGACGAAGCGGTTGCGCGCACGCGGTTGGCCGCGTCGGGCCAGCACACCATCGAGCACCGCGAGGCCACGCTCGAGCTCGCCGAGCTTGATGTACGACTCCGCCGCGCGCACGCGCCACTCATCGCCGCCGCTCTCACGTGCAAGAACCTCGAAGTCCGTCGCGGCATCCTGCAACCGACCGGCGAGAAACCAGCACTCCGCGCGCTGCGCGCGATATTGCGTCGCGCCGAGTGCGAGCGCGCGACCGTACCAATCGGCCGCGAGCCGCCACGCGAGTTGCGCGCGCGCCGCTTCCGCGGCGACAACGGACCAGCGCACAGCGCGCGCGTGCTCGCCGGCGTGCTCGCAGTGATACGCGAGCTCATCCGCCGCACCACACTCGCGCTCGAGGTAATCGGCAAACCGCAGATGGAGCGCGCGCGGATCGCGGATCGCGCCATGCGCCGCGTCGCGCAGGCGCTGGTGATAGAACGTGTAGACCGGATCGCCGCTCGCCGATGGCGTCACCTTGATGATGCGGCCATCCTCGAGGCTGCGCAGCACGCTCTGCAGCTGCGCCGACGGCAGCTCCGCGATCGCGCGCAGCTGATCGAACGTTGCAACGCCGATCGAGATCGCGGTCAGCTCGGCGACCATGCGCTCGTCGCCTGTTAACCGCTCGAGCCGGCGCAGCTCGGCGTGATGCGGATCGACCTGTCCCTCCTCGGCGAGCTCGCGACCGATCAGCTCGGCGAGGTACGGATTGCCAGCGGCTTGTGCAGCCGCAGCTTGCAGGCGCTCGGTCGTTTCGATCGGCGCGAGCATCGCGATCAGCTCGCAGACTTCGAGCGTGGTCATCGGCGGCACTTCGATGAGCTCGGCGATCGCTTGCACTGCGTCGGGAATCGGCGCGTCCGTCGACCACGACGCGATGATCGTCAGCGGCCTCGCGACGCGCTCGACGAGCAGCTCCAGCAGCGCGAGGCTGTCTTCATCGGCCCATTGCAGATCGTCGATCACGAGCACACCGCGGCCATTCGCGAGCACCTGCTGGAACAGCTGCGTCATCGCGATCAGCGCGCGCTCGCGCTCGACGCGCAGATCGCCCGCCGGTGGATCGTCACCTTCGACCACCGCACCGAGCGCCGGGAACACGCGGCCGAGCGCGCCGGCGTGCTCGATCGCTTCGCCGAGTGCCGGATCGGCGACGAGCTCGCTCGCGAGATCATCGATCATGAAGTCGAACGCGCGATACGGGACGCGCTCGCGCTCGTGACA
>Ga0070698_100008006_pt1 | contig 11428 bp, 11 predicted proteins | sample KBSK1502metaG_FD_65477 | JGI IMG/M metagenome (GOLD analysis project Ga0070698, IMG submission 65477) | Corn, switchgrass and miscanthus rhizosphere microbial communities from Kellogg Biological Station, Michigan, USA - KBS K1-50-2 metaG | ecosystem: Host-associated > Plants > Roots >...
TGCAAGTTGGCCGAGTTGACCGTCTCGAAGCCGACGAACAGACTGCGAAGACCCGACTGCACCGCTTTCTCCAAAACGCGTGGCTGCTCGAGCACCGACTTGACGGTTCCCGCCGCCTGCCAGAGCCGCCCCATGCCCGCCATCCCATCGAACAGCGCCGCGGCAAAGTTCGGATTGCCGAAGAGGTGGTCGTCAAGGAAGTAGAGGTGGCGCCCAGGCAGTCGATCGATCTCGGCGAGCGCGCGGTCGACCTCCATCGTGTAGAACTGCTTGCCGCCCTGAAAGAAGGCGACCTTGTAGCAGAAGTCGCACACATGCGGGCAGCCACGAGAGACGACGATTGAATTCGGGACCAGGTACAGGTTGCGCTTGATCAGGTCGCGCCGGATGGGCGGAAGCGCCGCGAGCGTTCTGTCGCGTGAAACGTAACGGGCCATCGGCACACCCCGCGTCAGGTCGTCGAGGAATCGAGGCCACGTGTCCTCGCCAGGACCCATGAAGATGTGATCGGCATGCGCGGCCGCCTCATCGGGAAGTGACGTGACGTGCAGCCCGCCGAGCGCAACACGAGCGCCGCGCCGCCGATAGTGGTCGGCGATTTCGTACGAACGCCGCGCCGACGTTATGTAGACCTGGATGACGACGAGGTCAGGCTCGTCATCGAGGCGAAGCTTTTCGACGTGCTCGTCACAAATGGTGACCTCGTCTTCATCGCCGAGATAAGCGGCGAGGGTGGCAAGGCCGAGTGGTGGGAAGAGCGAGTATTTGATCGGCCGGAAGAACGGGCTTGTGGCCTCGGTGAGGGCGGGCAAGATCATCTTGACTCTCATCGAGTCGGCCGCCCCGGCCCAGCCATGCTCCATAAACGGGAATCCCTGACGCGCGGTTACTGAATGCCATGATGCTGACCGTGGCGAAGCTGATCTACTCCGCGATCACATCGCTCGACGGCTACGTAGCGGACAAGGACGGCAACTTCGATTGGGCGGAGCCCGACGAAGAGGTGCATTCATTCGTAAACGAGCTCGAGCGGCCTGCCGGCACTTACCTCTACGGGCGCCGCATGTACGAGGTGATGGTCTCCTGGGAGACCGCGCACACCGTGCCCGACCAGCCGCGTTACATCAGTGACTTCGCGGAAATATGGAAAGCGGCCGACAAAATCGTGTACTCCAGGACGCTCGAGACGGTATCCAGCGCGAGGACACGGATCGAGCGGGAGTTCGACGCCGAAACTGTCCGCAAGATGAAAGCGCAAGCGGTCCGTGACATCTCGGTGGGCGGTCCTGAGCTCGCCGCGCACGCGATCAAGGCCGGGTTGGTCGACGAGTTCCACTTTTTCCTGACGCCGGTCGTGGTCGGGGGCGGCAGGCAGGCGCTCCCCGACGATGTCAGATTGAACCTCGAGCTACTCGACGAACGCCGCTTCACCAGCGGCGTGGTTCACCTTCACTATCGCACCACGAGTAAGTGACACAGTGGCCGAACTCTGGAACCACAATTTGCATTACCACCGGTTGCTGGTCGAACGGATGCCTGTTCCGTGCAACGAGGCGCTGGATGTCGGTTGCGGCGATGGCGTCCTCACGGTAAAGCTCGCCGAGCGCGCGAGGCATGTGACCGCGATCGACCGGTCGCGCGACATGATCGCAAAGGCCAAGCGACGACTGGCGGGTCTGCGAAATGTGACTTTGGTCGAGGACGATTTGCTGGCTGGAACGCTGCCCAAGAGCCACTTTGATTTCATCGTCGCTGTCGCCGTGATCCACCACATGGCCTTCGACAGTGCGGTGGGCGAGATGGCGCAGCTGCTTCGTCGAGGCGGAATGCTCGCCATCCTGGGGCTCGCAACGGTGCCCCAGGCTCTTGGGGGCCAACGCCAAAGGATTATTTGTGGATCCCGCCGGGTCTTCTTTTCAACTGGTTGCAGCGAATTCGGTTTGGTTCGTGGGATCCGGGCGCGCCGATTGTCGAGCCGCAGATGACCTACGCCGAAATCGCCAAACAAGCATCGGCACTACTGCCTGGAGCCGAGTTCACCCGACGAGTCCTGTTCAGATACACGCTGTTTTGGCGCAAACCGTAGTGCCGGTTGGGCTCACCACCATTTGTCTTCGAGGGCCCGATCGGTGCCACCTGTTTCGTCGAGCGCATCAAGCTCCGCCATGTCTTTGGCCGATAGGGTGAAGTCGAAGACGCGGGAGTTCTCTTCGATCCGATTGCGATGCGTCGACTTGGGAATCACGATGAGGTCGTGCTGAATGCACCACCGCAGCAGCACCTGCGCCGGCGTGCGTCCAACACGCGATGCCAGCCGTTTTACTTTCTCGTCTTCGAGATGGCGCCCGGTCCCGAGAGGGCTGTAGGCTTCCACGGCGACGCTACGCTTCTCTGCCGCGTTGAGAAGCTTTCCGCGGTACTCGAAAGGGCTGAACTGCACCTGATCCACCACCGGAGCAACCGTGCCGAAGGCGATGACTTGATCCAGCTCACGAACGTCAAAGTTCGACACGCCGATAGACCGCGCGTACCCCTTTTCGCGAGCTCGTTCCATCCCTCGCCACGCCCAGGTTGGACCTCCTTGCGGCCAGTGAACCAAGTACAGGTCGACGAAGTCGACGCCGAGGCGCGTGAGACTTCGCTCAACCTCGGCAACCGGGTCCGTGGCGCCGGGCCAGAACTTTGTCGTGATGAAGACCTCTTCGCGCGGCACTCCACTTTCCTTCAGCGCGCGGCCGACGCTCTCCTCATTGCCGTAGGCCTGAGCACTGTCGATGTGCCGGTACCCGAGCTCGAGCGCCCATCGCACCGCGTTGACGGTCGTCGGTCCGTTCGGAATCTGCCAGACGCCGAGGCCAAGGAGCGGGATGCGGTTCCCGTCCGCGAGCTGGCGCACGTGCTGATCAGCCGTGGTCGAGCCCACCCTTATGAGACCCTCAACCGCACATCACGCCTGCGCTGGGCGGCCAGCGCGATGAGGCCGAGGGCGACGATGCCCAGGCTGTACACCACGGTCGTGATATGCAGACCAAATGCTGTTGTGGCAAAGCCGGCGGCAATTGCGGGGAGGCTGAAGGCCAGGTAGGCCATGACGAGGGCGACGGCGAGGAGCTCGCTGCGCTCGCCGGGAGCTGCGATGCGGGCCAGCGTCCCGAAAGAGGCGAGAGCGGACGCCCCAAAACCCACGCCGGCGACGACGGTCCCGACCGCGGCAAGCGCCACGATGTGCACTTCGACGCCGGCCAGCGTCAACCCAGTCCCGCCAGAAAGCAGGGTAGCGGCAATTGCCAGAACCCTGGTGGTCGGCCAGGTCCGAAGCAGGAAGGCGGTGAGGGCGCCGGCGCCGCACAGCAGCGCCACGACGAGGCCGCCGATGAGGTGGTTCTTCAAGCCGAAGAGGCTGGCCGCTACCGAGGGCCCGAGCGAGAGGTATAGACCGCCAAGCGCCCAGCTGGCCACGATGATCGGGAGCAGCGCGAAAACGTCGGGCCGCAGGCGGGCGGGAATGCCGAGTATGGGTATCAGCGAGGCGATGGCGCCTGGGCGTCGTCCCGATGTCTCGGGCGTGCCGGCGATGGCCACGCCCGCGAAGACCATTCCGAAGAACAACACCGCGAACACGAGGTGTGTCGGGGCGGGTGCGTACTGGACGAGCGCGCCGCAGCCCAACGATCCGATCGCGAGGCCGCTTATGGGCGCGACGCCATTGACGAGGCCCGCGCGGCCGGGCGAGTGCGGCGGATTCAGATCGACGAGGGTGGCCCCAAGCGTCGAGAACGCCATGCCAGTGGCGATGCCCTGCGCGACGCGAGCGACGAGAAGGACGACGACACCGCCGGCGATGAAGAACAGCACGAAGGCCACCGCTTCCAGCGCGATCGCCGCGCCGAGTACAGGGCGACGACCGACGTGATCGGAGAGACCGCCTAGAACCAGCAGCGAGCTGATGAGGCCGAAGACATAGACGGCGAAGACGAGGGTAAGCGTCGAGGTCGGGAAACCCCACTCCTTCTGGTAAACGACGTACAGCGGCGTGGGCGCACTCGCTGCCGCCGCGAAGATAACGAAGATGGCTGCGATCGCAGCAAAGGCGATCGGGCGCGAAAGGCGGCCGGAGCGGCCTTCCGTCACCAAAGCCGGTTCGAGTTGGGCGGCTGCAGCTTCGATGTGGATAGGCTCCTTCAGTGCTGTCGAATAAACAGAACGGTCTGTACAATACTCGAACGAGGCAATCCATTCCTGCGAAGACAAAAGAAGCCCGGCTTTCGGCGAGGGACCGGTTGCTCGCGGCTGCCGACGACCTCTTTTACTCGGAAGGCGTGCACGTCGTCGGCGTAGACCGGATCGTCGAACGGGCCGGCGTCACCAAGGCGACGCTGTACAACACATTCGGCAGCAAAGAGGAGCTTGTGCGCGCGTACCTCGAGCAGCACATGCGGCGAAGGCAGGAGCGCATCGCGCGCATCCTGGCCGCAAACGACACCCCCAGGAAACGCATCCTCGGCGTTTTTGCCGAAGTTGAAGACTTGCTGGCGGGGTCGCACTTTCGTGGTTGTCGGTTCATCAGCGCCGCCGCTGAGGCACGACCGGGTGATGCAAGCGAGCTCATGGCTGCGCAATACCGCGCGTGGCTGTGGTCGCTATTCACCGATCTGGCGGCAGCAGCCGGCGCACGCGACGCCAAGCAGCTCGCGAGACGGCTTTTACTGCTTTACGACGGCGCGGCAGTGGCCGCGCGGATGGACCCGGACCGCGATGCCGCAGCTGGGGCGATGCATTCCGCGGTGGTGGCTCTGCTGGATGCCGGAATTCCGGGACCGGAGGTCAGTCCGGTCTCGTAACCGCGGGAATCGCCGACACTCGCGACTGACCAGACACCGACCTCTGCAGAAGCCGATTGATGTCGCTCGGCGAGATGATTCCCACCAGTCGTCCCCCATCCGTGATCAATGTGCGCCCCTCGCTGCAGCCCTCGGGAAGGCCCAGCAGGTTGGTGACAGGGTCGCTGGGGCCGGCCGTGGACACCTTGTCGAGCGGACAGATGATCTCTTTGATCAAGGTCGTCGGGCGAGCGCCCGGCGCAACGTTCTTGAGGGCTGTCAGGGTCAGGAGTCCGCTGAGCCGGCCGGCCGCGTCATGGGTTGGGAAGGTCGAGTGCCGAGAGGCCAGGATGTAGCCGTGCAGAGCATCTTCGACGCTGACGTCATCTGGAGCCTGCACGGGATTCGGTGTCATGACCTGTGCAGCGGTCACCCCGGCCAGGGCCTGACGGATCAGGCCGCCGACTTCTTCGGAGCGGGCGGCGCTCAACAGGAACCAGCCGAGGAAGACTGACCAGACTCCGCCTATCAAGCTGCCCGCGAACACGAAGGTGGCAAGGCCGTAGGCAATCAACAGGTAGGCGAAGCCCATGCCGATGCGGGCCGCGATGCGTGTGGCTCGAAGGCGATCGCCGGTGCGCAGCCAGATCAGCGACTGCAGGAGCCGGCCTCCGTCGAGCGGAAACGCGGGAACCAGGTTGAACACTCCGAGCGTGATGTTGATGTAGCCCAGCCACGACAGCGTTACGGCGAACAGGCTTGGGTGTGCGCCGCCACCAACCACTACGGCAACGAGATAGAACACAACGCCTAGCACCAGGCTCGTAAGGGGGCCCACAAAGGTGATCAGGGCTTGCGAACCGGGTGAGTTGGTTTCGCTGCTGAAGCGCGACACGCCGCCGAACAGCCACAGAGTGATCCCCTCGACCTTGACGCCGCGCCGCGTTGCAACCACGGAGTGCGCCAGCTCGTGGGCAAGCAAAGAGGCCAAGAAGACAAATGCCGAAATCACGCCCGCGGTCCAGTACGCACCAGTGCTGTGCCCGGGGGCGGACGACGGCAGGATGCCGGTGGCGAGACTCCAGGCGATCAGGGCGGCCACGACCAAGAGGCTCCAGTTGAACCCGACGTGTATGCCGAAGATGCGGCCGAGGCTGATGTTCTCGTTCATGTCGCGTCTCAGGATGAGCCAAGCTGGGGTTGCGTGCATCTGTCGCTTAACTGGATCGGGTTCGTCTTGATGCTGCGACGACGCGGTTGGTCTCAGTCGGGGTATTCGTCCTTCCGCCAGGTGCGCGGCTCGGCGGGTTGCGCCTTTGGCGTTCGCTCGAGCAGGAAGCTGAAGTAGGGCGCGACGAACGGGTCAGGCGCCGACACGGTATAGGTGTGGTACACGGTGCCGTTTTCGCGCGCGAAGGCGATCCAGCTCGGGTTCTCGCGGAGGCCGTCCTTGAGCTCGGCCCCGATCTGGGCCGACCACTCCTGGAGCCAGTCGGGCGGTTTGGCGATCATCTCCTGGACCTCGGGGATGTGCAGCGCCTGCTCTTCGGTCAGCGCGAGGCCGTAGTCGAAGGCGAAGTCCGTGTTGTAGGTCGATACGTATGGAAACTGCCAACCCATCCGCCGCTTGTAAGCCGTCAGTCGTTCGATCGGCGCCCGCGAAAAGCAGAGCAGCGTCACATCGCGGTGGCGCAGGTGGACGAGAGAGCCGTCGAGCCCATCGGCCAAGCTGGTGCAGCCAGGGCAGGCGCCAATCGTGTAGTCGGGGCCGTACATGATGTTGTACGCGAGCAGCTGCGAGCGCCCGTCGAAGAGCGCCGCGAGTGTCTTCTTGCCGTCCTCGGTGTCGAACACGTACTCCTTCTCGACCGGGACCCAGGGAAGTTCGAGGCGCTTTCTCTTGATCTCCTCGTTCCGCTCCGCATGCTCGGCCTCGACCTTGGCGAGCTCGTTCCGCGCTGCCTGCCATTCCTCGCGGGTTCCGATCTTGTTCTGGGGCATCTCATGTACCTCCCGTTGGACTCGACGATACCGGGACCACTAATTGAGACTGGTGATGGCTCCCAAACTCATCGCAACTGCCATCGAAGCGCAGCTGCGGGAAAGTGTTACCGGTACCCCTGCGCTGGTCCGTCTCCAGGACTCTCCGGTCCGGACCTCGCAGCTCCCTACATTTATTGTCTCACCCACCCCGGGGATTGCCGCAAGCCCCCCGCTCCGTGCAACGCTGGCGCCTCATTTTTGCGCGGAGGTTCAGGAGCATGACCGAGCATTCGGTGGTGATAGCCGGAGGAGGCCCGACGGGGCTGATGTTGGCAGCCGAGTTGGCGTTGGCGGGCGCTGACGTTGCCATTGTCGAGCGGCGCGCCAGCCAGGACCTCATCGGCTCGCGCTCAGGCGGTCTGCACTCACGCACCATCGAGGTTTTCGATCAGCGCGGGATCGCCGATCGGTTCCTTTCGCAGGGGCAGGTGGCGCAGGTCGCGGGGTTCGCCTGGATCCGTCTGGACATCGGCGACTTTCCCACCCGCCACCCATACGGGCTCGGGCTGCGGCAGAACCACATCGAGCGCATCCTGGCCGGCTGGGTCGGCGAGCTCGGGGTGCCGATCTACCGCGGACGAGAAGTGACCGGGTTCGAGGAGGACGACGCCGGCGTCAACGTCGCGGTGTCCGACGGCCTGTCGCTGCGAGCTCAATATCTCGTCGGGTGCGACGGCGGACGCAGCCTGATCCGTAAAGCAGCCGGCATCGAGTTCCCCGGCTGGGATCCGACGACGAGCTCCCTGATCGCCCAGGTCGAGCTGACCGGGGAGCCGGAATGGGGCACCCGTCGCGACGCCATCGGCGTCCATGCCTTTTCCAGGGGGGACGGTGGACCGACGGGTGTCCTGGTCACGGAACAGCAACTCGGACACTCCGGCGAGCCCATCCTGCGCGATCTCAGCGAGGCGCTCGTCGCGGTGTACGGGACCGATTACGGGGTCCACAGTCCCACCTCGATCTCCAGGTTCACCGATATGACCCGGCAGGCGGCGTCCTACCGCGAAGGACGGGTGCTGCTGGCCGGCGACGCCGCACACGTACATCCGCCGGTGGGTGGACAGGGCCTCCAGATCGGTGTGCAGGATGCGGTGAATTTGGGATGGAAGCTGGCCCAGGTGGTCAAGGCGACGTCGCCGGAGAGCCTGCTGGACACCTACCAGGCCGAGCGCCACCCGGTCGCAGCCCGCGCGCTCCGAAACACCATGGCGCAAACAGCGCTCCTCCGCTCGGACGCACGTACCGAGGCACTGCGCGACACCATGTCCGAGCTGCTGAACATGGACGAACCTCGCAAGCGGGTCGCCGGGATGATGTCCGGCCTGGACATTCACTACGACCTCGGCGCGGGACACCCGCTGCTCGGGCGCCGCATGCCCGATCTCGACCTGGTCACCATCAGCGGCCCGCTGCGGGTATTCACCCTCCTGCACGATGCCCGGCCGGTGCTGCTCAACCTGGGTGAGCCCGGTGGCTTCGACATCACGCCATGGGCGGATCGAGTCGAGCTGATCGACGGTAAATATGCTGGTGCTTGGGAGCTTCCGGTACTTGGCGCTGTCACTGCTCCGGCCGCCGCCCTGATCCGGCCCGACGGATACGTCGCCTGGGTGGGAGACGGCACAGACACGGGATTGCGCGACGCGCTGACCACCTGGTTCGGATCACCATGACGGGACGGCCATGGAGTAACTCGACTGGCCTGTAACCGTTTTATCTGCAGGCGATGCCTGCGGCCCGCAGCGTTACTCACATCGTTGCTCTGGTCAGCCTCGCCGCCGGCCTGGCCGGCTGCGGAGTAGTGGGCTACCCGGGCTCGGTCCCGCCGGCCCACACGAAGTCCTACCGGACTGAACCCGCCTCACCGCTGCCAGCAGGCGTCGACGCCATGACCGGGCTGCAGCAGAGGCCGATGAGGCCGCCTTCCCTGGCACCAAATGAGACTTGTTCGGCTTCGTCTGCGGCTGATCTAGGAGCCGTGGCGCCGAACTATGGAGCGGGTGTCGGGCCCGCCTACATGTCGGGCCAGGACAGCTGGTACTCCGGCGGGCAGGCGATCGTCCTCATGGTGGGCCCCCAGTATTCCGGACCGCTGCTGGTACGGACGTTCCAGTTGGGGGGTGACGGGAAATCGACGGTCACTCTCGCGGATTCAAGCTGGCGTAATAGCGGCACCGTGGACAAGGAAAGGCAGCATGGCGTGGCCGTGGTTCCGGCACTACACACGACGGGAGGTGGCTTGTATTTGGGCGCGGTGGCCCCGACTTCCTTCTGGAGAGCTTGGATCGGGTCGCTCACGACCGACAGCCCTGGATGCTTTGGCCTTCAAGTGGACGGAGACCTATTCACCGAGTTCATCGTGTTCGCTGTCAACCCAGGAAGACCGCCACCCGGCTAAGTCGCAGAACCTCGAGACAGCTCTGGCAGCCGCCCCTCAGAAGATCATTCGCCGCAACCGCCCCAGCATGCCTCTCAAAACCTACGGTCGCTTCGTATCCGAAGCAATGCTGTCTCTAGCCCGCCATCGGCTTCGCGGCACACTCCCCGGCACGTCTCTGCAGGAGCTCCCGCTCCCGCACGTTGTCCGTCAGCGTCGCGGCTCGCTCGAACTCGGCACGCGCCTCCTCGGACCGGCCGAGCTTCCTCAGGAGGTCGCCGCGGACGGCCGGCAGTAGGTGGTACGACATGAGCGACGGCTCAGCGACCAGCGCGTCAACAAGGTCGAGGCCGGCAGCTGGACCGAACGCCATCCCCACGGCGACCGCCCGGTTCAGCTCGACGACCGGTGACGGCGCGAGCTGCGCGACCGCGTCGTAGAGCGCCACGATGCGCGGCCAATCCGTTTCCGCCGAAGTCGTCGCGCGAGCGTGGCAGGCGGCGATCGCCGCCTGCAGCGCGTAGGGACCGAGGGCGCCCCCGAGCATCTCGGCGCGTTCGAGCGCCGCAAGGCCCCTCCGGATCAGGAGACGATCCCAGCGCCCTCGGTCCTGATCAAGTAGGAGGACGGGCTCGCCCGACGGTCCGACGCGGGCGCTCAGACGAGAGGCCTGAATCTCCATGAGCGCAACCAGGCCGTGGACTTCTGGCTCGGTCGGGGCGAGCTCAGCCAGGATCCGGCCAAGACGGAGCGCCTCCTCGCACAGCGCCGGTCGAACCCAGTCTTCGCCCGCCGTGGCCGAATACCCCTCGTTGAAGATCAGATAGATCACCTCGAGGACCGAGGCGAGGCGCGCAATGCGCTCGGCGCCGCTCGGGACCTCGAACCTGACATGCGCCTCGGCGAGGGTCCGTTTTGCGCGGACGATCCGCTGGGCGATAGCTGGGACAGGGACGAGGAAAGCTCGCGCGATTTCCCCGGTCGTCAGGCCCCCGAGGACGCGAAGTGTAAGCGCAACTCGGGCTTCCTTCGCCAACACAGGGTGGCAGGCCATGAAGATGAGGCCGAGGAGGTCGTCTCCGACCTCCTCGTCGATCGCCGGGTCCAAGTCCACGCCTTCTTGAGCCCGCTCGGCATCGCGTCCGATCTCGTGGTGCTTGCGCTCGAGCATCTTGCGGCGTCGGATGAGGTCGATCGCGCGGTGCTTCGCAGTCCCCATGAGCCAGGCCCCTGGCCGCTCCGGCACTCCCTCGACGGGCCACTGCTCGAGCGCGGCGACGAGCGCATCCTGCGCGAGCTCCTCTGCAGTGCCGATATCGCCGACGACGCGAGCAAGCCCGGCGATGAGCCGGGCCGACTCGATCCGCCAGATCGCTTCGATCGCGCGATGCGCCTCAGTGACTGCCGTCTCGTGGCGACCCTGGCCCTCGGGCGCGTCCTCATCACGCGGACCTATGGCACGAGCTCCTTCACATGCCCTCGTACTCGAGGACCTGACGGACCTCGAAGGTCCCGCCGTCATAGGGTGCCCGCTTGAGCCACTCGAGGGCTTCGTCGATCGAGCGCACCTGCCACAGCCAGTACCCAGCCACCAGTTCTTTGGTCTCGGTGAACGGCCCGTCGATGACTGAGCGTTTCTTGCCGTCGAATCGAACGCGCTTGCTCTGCGAGCTCGGGTAGAGGCGGCCGGCTTCCAGCACCACCCCCGCCTTGACCAGCTCGTCGTTGAACTTCTGGTACTCGGCCATGGCCTCCGGTGTTGGGGGAGTCGCCGCGTCGCTCTGCTCGCCTTCCTTCGCCATTATCAGCACACGCATCTTTGTCTCCTCGTATTACAACTTCCGCATCGTATGGGCTTCACCCCCTCATCGAATGACAGGCGGCCTTTTCGACATGCCCGCAACTTGCGGTCGTAGGGTGACACGATGCGGTTGGGTACTAAGTGGGTACTTGTACCCAAGGCCCATAGTCCTCACCACCGAAAGGTCGGCTCAACGCGGACGGCAGGCGCAATAGCGTCAGATGGTCGACACGTCATCCCGGTTGAGCAGTAGGACGGATGAGGATTTCATTGAGACTTACTCGCCGCGGCCGCCCAACTGCTAAGGCGATCACCTCCGCGATGTCTTGCGGGAGGATGGCCACCGCTCGGTACATTTGCTCGGCCGCTTGCTTCGGGCCCGCGTGG
>Ga0070698_100008007_pt1 | contig 11428 bp, 7 predicted proteins | sample KBSK1502metaG_FD_65477 | JGI IMG/M metagenome (GOLD analysis project Ga0070698, IMG submission 65477) | Corn, switchgrass and miscanthus rhizosphere microbial communities from Kellogg Biological Station, Michigan, USA - KBS K1-50-2 metaG | ecosystem: Host-associated > Plants > Roots >...
CGCGCGCCGGCCGTCCCGGGTCCCTGGCCGCTGCTCGTCGGCTTTCACGGATACGCGGAAGCGGCTGGCGACCACCTGGAGGCGCTCCGGACGATTCCCGGAACCGACCAGTGGCTGCTGGTCGCCATCCAGGCGCTGCACCCGTTCTACGCCCGCCAGCAACGCGTCGTCGCGAGCTGGATGACGCGCGACGACCGCGACCTCGCCATCGCCGACAATGTCGACTACGTTGGCCGCGTCCTGGAACGCGTTCGGGCCACCCATCCCGTCGGCCCCACGCTCGTGTTCTCCGGGTTCTCGCAGGGCGGGGCGATGGCGTACCGCGCGGCCTCGAACTATCGTGCCGATGGTGTCATCATCCTCGCGGCCGATGTCCCACTCGACATCCTCGAGCGCCGCGCCATGCCGCTGCCGCCGGTACTGGTTGGCCGCGGCACACGTGACGACTGGTACACGGAGGCGAAGGAAGCCGCCGACCGAGCCACGCTGGCGCGGCTCGACGTGCGCCTGGAGACGTGCGTCTTCGACGGCGGCCACGAGTGGACCGATGCCTTTCGCGCCGCCGCCTCCGCGTTCCTGCGTCGCGCGCAGCGGTAGCGTCTGGATCCGGAGCCTCGCCACATGACGAGGAAGACGCTCGCTGGCGCCGTCGCCCTCGTCCTTTTCGGTCTGACCGTTGCCTATCGCCTGCTGACGCTCGGCGGCCCGCTGGGCGGGTTCGAGAACGATCAGTTCGTCACGCTCTCGCAGGCGCAGCAGATCGTCACGGGCGACTGGCCGGTGCGCGACTTCGTCGAGCTCGGCATGCCGCTGACGGTGATGCTCTCGGCGCTCGGCCAGACGCTCTTCGGCCACACGCTGTTCGCCGAGGCGTTGACGATGTCGGCGCTGCTCGGTATCTGCACGGCGATCCTCTTCCTGCTGGCGTGGCGCGTCTCGGGCTCGATCGCGATCGCGGCAGTCGTGGCGCTCGTGCAGATCGCGATGGCGCCGCGCTTCTATAACTTCCCGAAGCTGCTCGCCTACGCGATCGCGATGCCCGCGCTCTGGTGGTACCTCGATCGCCCCGGCCGGAACCGCCTTGCGGCGGTTGCCGCCGCGTGTGCGGTTGCGTTTCTGCTGCGGCACGACCACGGGTTGTACGTCGGGCTGGCAGGCGTTGTCGCCATTGGCCTGGCTCACGAGTGGGACACGCGGCGAATCGCGGGCGATCTGTTGCTGCTCGGCGCGCTCACGCTGGCGATCCTCTCGCCGTACCTGCTGTTCATCCAGCTGCACGGCGGCGTCGTGCCGTATTTCGCCTCGTTCGTCCGATACGCGAACCAGACGGCGCAGCGCACGGCGTTGAGCAGCGCGCGGATGTCGTTCGACTGGTCGCTGCCGCTTGCGATGCGCACACCTCCGGCGGCGCCTGAGCCGCGCGTCAACGTCCGCTGGGCGGCCGGCGTCACCGAACGTCAGCGCATCGAACACGAACGCGCGCTCCGCCTTCTCGACCCCGAGCCGCGCAGCCCGGACGTCATCAACTACGCGCTCACCGACGCCTCGCCCGCGCATCTCGCCGCGATCGTTCACGACCCTGCCGTCGCCGACACGGAGGGGATCGACCGGCAGACGTTCGTGTTGAACGACCCGCGCTTCACGCACGTGCCGACGCGGCGCGAACGGGCGGTCGCGTACCTGCGCAGCGTGCGGCTGCTGCCGGGCATCCTGCGCGGCGCCAACGCCGTCCCGTTTCTGTACTACCTGATGTACGCGGCGCCGGTTGGCGCCTTCATCATCGCGTTCTACCGTGGCGACACCGCGACGCCGGTCCCATGGAACCGCTCGGCCTCCAAGATCATCGTCGTTGCTGTTCTCGCGCTGCTGATCGATCGCGCATTCCTTCGCGGCAACCTCGACTCGCGTCTGGCTGACGTGAGCGAAGTCGCAGGCGTGCTCGTGGCGTGGGTGGCCGCGGTCGCGACGACACGCGCCTCGCGACCGGCGCGGATCGCGGCGGGCGTCGTGGCGCTGCTCGTGTTCGTCGCCGCGTCGCTGAGCATCCAGGCGCTGGAGCAGGTCTCCGCCCAGGTGGCGCAGACGGGACTGTCGACGGGCCCGCGAACCCTTCGCGCGCGAGCGGCGGCCGTCCACCAGGCATTGGGGGCGGCGCCGCCGGTCGATGCCTGGCCGGCGGACGCGCCCGGCATGGAGCGCCTTGCCCGGTACGTGAACGCGTGCACCACGCCGGACGATCGCGTGCTCGCGCTCGGCTACGTGCCGGAGCTGTTCTTCATGGCGCAGCGCCGTTTCGCCGCCGGCACTGTCTGGATTCAGCCGAACTTCTTCGATACCGCGGCGGATCAGCAGCTGATGATCGGCCGCATCGCGCGGTACAGGGTCCCGATCGTGGTCACCGTTCCGGAGCCGGAGTACACGACGGAGTACGTGGCATCCTTTCCGCTGTTGACGGAGTTCCTGGGGACGGAATACGTCGAAGCCGGGACGCCCGACTTCGGTAGGGGTTTCCGCTTCAGGGTGCTGACGCGCCGGGACCTGCCGCCTACACGGAGATATGAGCTCGATCGCTTACCGTGTTTTTCCTGACCCCCCACGGGCGGGCGAGCAGCGGCATCACCAGCAGGCCGATGCTCATCGTGACGAACAGGCGCGTCCACACCGGCAGCAGTGGCAATCGATCCGCGACCGGCACCTTGCCCGCGAAGACGTAGTACGGAAACCAGCGCCGGAAATATTCGGGGACGGTCATGTCCCTGAATGGATTTTCGAGCACGAGCGTCAAGGCCAGCGCGAACAGCGAGACGGCCGCCAAACGCCGCGTCGACCACTCGGCCGCGCACGTCGCGTAGATCACGACAGCGGCTGGCAGCGTGTAGGCGAGATAGCGCCAGATGTCGGCATCGCCCAGCGCGGACGCGAGGAGAATCGGCGCGGAAAACGTCAGCCATTCGGGTTCGTCACGCAGCACCCGCAGAATCGTCTCGCTTCGCGCGGCAAGCACGATGCTGATTCCGCCAAAGACCGTGACCGCAAAGTACACGAAGAACGCGACGAAGACGGGGTCGTTCCAGAGCTGTGCCGTCCGGGACAGGTTCGCAGGCGCGAAGATCGAGGCGGTCGGCGGTGACGAGAGGCCGGCACTCCACACGGCCGTGCCTGCGAGCAGCGCCACACCCGGGCCGAACGTGGACGCCAGGACGTGCCGGGGGACCTGGAGCCGGACATATCGATGGATGCCGAAGGCCGCCACGGCCACACCGAACTCGCGACTGAGCATGGCCGCCGCGACAGCCACCGCGGTCACGACGCCGGGGCCGCGCAGTACCCGCTGCACCGCCCACGCCATGAACGCGTAGGCGCCGAGGTCCACCAGCACCGGGTAATACGCGAACATCTTCGAGGTGGCGATGCACAGCGACAGCATGACGACCAGGAGCAGGCGGCCGAGCGGCCGCGGGTCGATGCGCTTGTACAGCTGGCAGAGCTGATACCAGAGCATGAAGGCATACACGTGGTTCATCAGCGCGAACGAGAAGACCGCCGACTTCGTGACGAGGTACGCCGGCCTGTTGGCGAGCACGACCATCGGACGGATCCTCGTCGCCGAGCTGCCGCCGCCGAGCGCCACCAGCATGCGCGCGTAGTCGGCGCCGTCGAAGCCGAGCCCGCCGCGCACGGCGATGATGTCGTGCGCCCACGCGAGGTACGCGAAGATGGCCGTGCCGATCGCCGCGACTAGAATGTCGATCTGTTGGTCGCGAGAGAGGCGCACCACTCTGCTCACGGCCATCATCTTACGGTCATCAGCCCTGGAATGACGCTCACCGAGTTGGGGTGGAACGACGGGTTCGCCGCCGCGTTTGAACCATGGCGATCGAAGGCGCACGTGCATCCGGGGCGCGTCGCCATCGAGTTCAACCAGATCTTCCGCATCTACGTCGAGGACGGTGAACTGGACGCCGTCACGGCCGGACGCCTGAAGCATCGCGCGCGGGGCCGCGCCGAGCTCCCCGCCGTCGGCGACTGGGTCGCCGTGCGCAAGCGGCCGGAGGGGGACCGCGGCGTCATCGTCGGCGTCCTGCCGCGGCGGAGCGCGTTCACGCGGCGGGCCGCCGGCGAGATCACCGGCGAGCAGGTCGTCGCCGCCAACGTCGACGTCGTCTTCGTCGTCATGGGCCTCGATCGCGACTACAACGTCCGCCGTCTCGAGCGCTATCTCCTGATGGCCCGCGAGAGCGGCGCGTCGCCGGTCGTCCTCCTCACCAAGCCCGATCTCTGCTCCGATCTCTCCGCGCACGTGCGCGAGGTGACCTCGCTCACCGGCGACATCCTCGTGCACGTCGTGAACCCGAAGCGGGGCGAGGGGATCGAACAGCTTCGCGGTGATCTCGGCCCGGGGAGCACCGCGGCGCTGCTCGGGTCATCGGGCGTCGGCAAGAGCACGATCATCAACCGTCTCGTCGGCGCCGACATCCGGCGGACGCGCGAGGTGCGCGAGTCGGACTCGCGCGGACGTCATACGACCATGCACCGCGAGCTGGTGGTGCTGCCGGGCGGGGGACTCATCATCGACACGCCGGGCATGCGCGAGCTCCAGTTGTGGGATGCCGGCGACTCGGTCCGCGAGACGTTCGACGAAATCGAGGCGCTTGCGGCCGGCTGTCACTTTGGCGACTGCCGTCATCGCGATGAGCCGCGCTGCGCGGTGAAGGCGGCGGTGGCCGAGGGCAAGGTCGCAGCCGGCCGCCTCGAGAGCTACCTCAAGGTGCAGGACGAGCTTGCGGAGCTCGCAAAGCAGCAGGAAGAGCGGGCGCGGAAGACGCGGCGCTAGTGGTGTGTCAGTTCCCGGGCGCGCGGGGTCGCGGGGTCGCCGCAGGAGCCGGCGCGGCAACCGGCGGCGGCAGGAGCAGGTCTGCGCGCGGGATCGGCTTCGGGCCGGTCGCAAAGCGCGCGTGATACGCGGGCGGCGCCGGCGGCGCAGGCAGGCGGACGTCGATCAGCTGATCGACCGGCGTGAACCACACGCCCGCCACGACGAGCAGCGCCACGACCAGGGCAGCCATCGCGGCGAAGCGGCCTCGGGTCGGCGCGATGCCGGCGGCGGCCGCCTTCATTCTCTTCTGACGTCCGTGTGCCGGCAGCCGGAGGCCGAGGTTGGCCGCCGCTTCCTCGATGATCGCCGGCGTCAGCCGGTTCACCCGCATCTGCGCCGACTGCATCAGCGATCGGTCGCAGAGGAGATTGATGATGCGCGGCACGCCGCCCGTGTACGCGTGCACGCGATCGAGCGCGGCAGGTTCGAACGTCACCGCCGTCGAGCCGCGCGCCACCCAGAGCCGGTGCGCGATGTAGGCCTCGACTTCTTCCCGGTTCAGCGGCTTGAGCGTCGCGCGGATCGAGATGCGCTGATCGAGCTGCCGCATCTCGGCTGCCGCGAGCCCGTCGAGCAGGTTCAACTGGCCCACGAGGACGATCTGCAGCAGCTTCTGCTCGTTGGTCTCCAGGTTGGAGATGATGCGGATCTGCTCGAGCACCTGAGGCGTGAGGTGCTGCGCCTCGTCGATGATGAGGACCGCGCTGCCGTGAATCGTCGTCAGCGACAGCAGGAACTCGTGCAGCGTGCTGATCAGCTCGTGCTTGCTGGCCGTCGCGATGCGGCCGGTCCGAACGCCCTCGCGCGAGACGACGCCGAAGTCGAGCAGCACCTCGCGGAGCAGCTCTTCGACCGACAGGAACGGGTTGAGGACGAGCGAGGTGAAGACGCTCGCGTCGAGCTGTTCGAGCAGCGCCCGGCAGCTCGTCGTCTTGCCGGTGCCGATGTCGCCCGTCAGGACGATGAAGCCTTCCTTGCGGCGGATGGCCTGCTGCAGCAGCGTGATCGCTTCCTCGTGCGATTCGCTGCGGTAGAGGAAGCGCGGATCGGGTGTCAGCGTAAACGGCGGTTGTACGAACCCGTAATACTGTTCGTACATCGACGCGTCGCGGTTCTGCGCGGTGGCCTGGGAACTCACGCCCACCGCAATATAACAGAGGCGCGCCTATAATCGGCGCATGATCGCGCTCCTGATCGTGCTCGCGCTCTTCGGGACTGTGCCGACCGCCGCCGCGCAGACGCGCGGACAGGCGCCGCCTCGTCCGGCGCCGGGCGCACGCCCGCAGCCCGCGCGGCCGCAGGCGCCGCCGGCAGACACATATTTCGTCAGCACGCTGGCGCCCGCGGACATCCAGAGCAAGCAGGCCGTGCTCGACACGAGCCTCGGGACGATCGTGTTCGACCTGCTGCCGGATGCGGCGCCGAATCACGTCGCGCACTTCATCACGCGGGCGCGCGCGGGCGCGTACGACGGGACGATCTTTCATCGCGTGATCCCGAACGGGATCATCCAGGGCGGCGATCCGCTCTCGAAGGACCCGGCGCAGAGCGCCCGGTACGGCACGGGCGGCATGCGTGAGCTGCGGTTCGAGCGCAACACCGAGCAGATGACGCGCGGCGCCGTGGCGGCGGTGCTCGCGCCGAACATGCCCGACAGCGGCGGCTCCCAGTTCTTCGTCTGCGTCTTCGACCAGACCGCCATCACCGGGCAGTACACGATCTTCGGCCGCGTGGCCGAAGGGCTGAACGTCGCGCAGAAGATCTCGCAGGTGCCGGCGGAGAGCACGGTGCCGAACGAGCGCGTCGTGATCCGGAAGGTGACGATCCGCGACAAGCCGGCGCCGGCGCCCGAGCCGTTCTCGACCGAGACGGCGGAGGAGCTGTCGCGCTACCGCGCGGTGCTCGAGACCTCGCTCGGCAACGTCACGTTCCAGTTCTTCCCGGACAAGGCGCCCAATCACGTGCGCAACTTCCTGCGCCTCGCGTCGGTCGGCTTCTACGACGGCACCGCCTTCCATCGCGTCGTGAAGGGCTTCGTCATCCAGGGCGGGTTCCTGCCGACGCGCAGCGAGCCGCTCGACGTCACGCAGGATCGCTACGTGCGGAAGATGGCGCCGGAGTTCAACGACACGCAGCACGACAAGGGGACCGTCTCGCTGGCGCACGGCGACGACCCGGCGAGCGGCGACACCTCGTTCTTCATCGTGCTGGCGCGCACGCCTGTGCTCGACGGCAAGTACTCGGCCTTCGGGAAAGTGATCGAAGGGATGGATGTTGTCGAGAAGATCGAGCAGGTACCGGTGAATGGCGAGACGCCGACCGCCCGCGTCGAACTGCGGAAAGTGACCGTTTCGAAGATCCCGTAAGGACAATCTTGAAAGTCGGCTGCTCCTTTTGAGGCGGCGCCTCGAGCAGAAGTGCCCCGACATCCCCATCGTTTCACGTGCCCGCGGCCGGTTTGCCCTCGAGCCGGGGTGCGAACTGGTTTTGCAGGAGCGGCTAGGGCCGACCTGAAGGTCGGCCCCTACGCTGACCGGCCCTGGGCCGATCTGAAGGTCGGCCCCTACGCTGACCGGCCCGTGGGCCGACCTGAAGGTCGGCCCCTACGCTGACTGAAGGTCGGCCGCTACGCTGACCGGCTACCGCTGACCGGCTGCCGCTGACCGGCCGAGTCCGGCTTGAGCCGGACGTATTCGATCTACTATTCCGCCCGGAGGGCGGATATGAGAGGACTTCTGATTGGCGCGCTCGGCGCCGCGGTGGCCGTGGTCGTGCTCATGGCACAGGGGAACAACCCGAATCCGAAGCCGACGTGCAACATGTGTCCGGGCACGTATATCCCCGTCTCGGAGCTGCAGGCGTACACGAAGAAAGCGGTCGCCGAGAAGCTCGTCGATCAGCAGGTGCGCGACATCGAGATCGGCAAGGCGCACGTCGGCATCGGCATGGTCCATCGCGGCAAGCTCGACGCGCCCGCGAAGGATTCGGTGGCCGAACACGACCTGGTGAGCGAGGTCTACCACATCATCGACGGGTCGGCGACCCTTCTGCTCGGCCCCGACATCACGAACATGGTGCGGCGTCCCGCGACGCAGGAGACGGTCCGCCTGTTCAACGGGCCGGGCAACAACGGCTCGGTCATCCGCAACGGCAAGGCCTACAACCTGAAGGTCGGCGACGTGGTCGTGATTCCGGCGGGCACCGGCCACCAGTTCACGAAAATCGACGACCACATTGACTATCTGATGGTGCGCATCGATCCTGACAAGGTGACGCCGCTGCGCGATGAAGCCGCATCCCAGCAGTATCTGAAGACCGGCAAGAACCCGTAAACGTCCAAAGAACGCCCACATGAAGCTTTCTGTTCGCATCCGTCTGTCGCTGCTGGTTGCCGCGCTCGCGGCGGCGGTGTCCGTCGCCGCGGCGCAGCAGTCCACGATTCCGGCAAACGTCCTTGCCGCAAAACTGGACGACGTCGTTCCCGTCGATCCGCAGATCACCGTCGGCCGGCTGCCGAACGGATTCCGCTACTACATCCGCGTGAACGGGCTGCCGCAGGGGCGCGCGGAGCTGCGTCTCGCGGTCAACGCGGGCTCGGTGCTCGAGGACGAGGACCAGCGCGGGCTGGCGCACTTCGTCGAGCACATGGCGTTCAACGGCACGCTGCATTTCCCGCGCCTCGACGTCGTCAACTTCATGCAGTCGCTCGGCATGCGCTTCGGCGCGCACGTCAACGCGAACACCAGCTTCGACGAGACGATCTATCAGCTGCAGATCCCGACGCAGAACCCGGCCGTGATCGATCGCGCGCTGCTCGCGCTCGAGGACTGGGCGCACAACGTGACGTTCGACCCGACGGAGATCGAGAAGGAGCGCGGCGTCATCCTCGAGGAATGGCGGCTCGGCCTCGGCGCGGGCGAGCGCATCTCGAACAAGCAGTTCCCGATGCTGCTCAAGGGATCGCGCTACGCCGACCGCCTGCCGATCGGCACGCCCGACATCATCCGCAACGCGAACCCGGCCCGCCTCAGGCAGTTCTACGCCGACTGGTACCGTCCCGACCTGATGGCCGTCGTGGTCGTGGGCGACTTCGACAAGGCCGCGATGGAGGAGCGCATCAAGGCGCACTTCGGCTCCATTCCGACGTCGCTCTCGCCGAAGCCGCGGCCCGACTTCACCGTGCCGGATCAGCCGGGCACGGTCTATGCGACCATCACCGACCCCGAGGCCACCGGCACCCGGATCGACATCGCCGCGCGCATGGCGGCGCGCCGCTTCGCGACCATCGGCGAGTACCGGCGGTCGATCGTCGAGCGCCTGTTCAGCGCGTTGATGTCCGCGCGTTTGGATGAAATCGCCAGCTCCCCGAACGCGCCCTTCCTGCGCGCCGAGACCGACCGCGGGCTCTTCGTCCGGGCGGCGGAAGTGACGTCGCTGGTGGCCGCGGTGCCGCCCGGCGGCGTCGAGCGCGGGCTGACCTCGCTCTTCACCGAGCTCAATCGCGCGGCGCGGTACGGCTTCACCGCCACCGAGCTCAATCGCGAGAAGCTGAACACGCAGCGCTACCTGCAGACCGCGGTGACCGAGAAGGACAAGAGCCCGTCGGGCCCGCTCGCCGACGAGTTCGTGCGCAACTTCATCCACAACGAGCCGATTCCCGGCATCGTCTACGAGTTCGGCCTGAGCCAGCGGTTCACGCCGGAGATCACGCTCGCCGAGGTGAACGCGGTGGCGAAGGAGTGGGTGCCGGATCGCAACCGACTCGTCGTCATCACCGCGCCGGAGACGGACCGCGCGTCGCTTCCGACCGATGCGAGAATCGCGGCCGCGATCAAGAGCGCTGAGGCGGCGGCCACGACCGCGTACGTCGATACCGTCAGCACGCAGCCGCTGCTCGCGCGGCTGCCGACCGCCGGCGCCGTCGCGAAGACGTCCGGCAACGAGGCGCTGGGGATTACCGAGTGGCAGCTGTCGAACGGCGCGCGCGTCGTGTTGAAGCCGACCACGTTCAAGCAGGACGAGATCCTGTTCCGCGCCATCAGCCCCGGCGGCACGTCGCTCGCGAGCGACGCGGACTTCATTCCCGCCGCGACCGCGGCCGACGTGGTCGAGCAGGGAGGCGTGGGCGCCTTCCGCAACATCGACCTCGAGAAAGTCCTCGCCGGCACGACGGCCGTGGTGCGCGCCGACATCGGCGCGACCGAGGAAGGGCTGGCGGGCGGATCGTCGGGCATGGATCTCGAGACGATGTTCCAGCTGATCTACCTGCGGTTCACCGCGCCGCGCGCGGATCCGGTCGCCTTCGGCGTGCTGAAGGATCAGCTGAAGGTGGCGGTCGCGAACCAGCGGTCGATGCCCGAGAACGTCTTCGACGAGGCCGTCAGCGCCGCGTTGACGCAGAACCACCCGCGGGCGCAGCCGTTGACGCCGGCCCGCGTCGACCAGATGAATCTCGACAAGTCGCTGGCGTTCTACAAGGACCGCTTCGCCGACGCGAGCGATTTCGTCTTCGTGTTCGTCGGTAGCTTCGACGTGGCGAAGATGAAGCCGCTCGTCGAGCGCTACATCGGCAGCCTGCCGTCGCTGCACCGGAACGAGACGGTGAAGGACGTCGGCATGCATCCGCCGGGCGACATCGTCGACAGGCAGGTGACGGCCGGCATCGAGCCGCGCAGCCAGGTGAGCATCGTCTTCAGCGGGCCCTTCCAGGACGACGAGCAGCACCGCGTGATCGCGAACGCGATGGCCGACACCCTCGGCGGCAACCTGCAGCGGACGCTGCGCGAGGACCTGGGCGGCACCTACGGCGTCAGCGTCGAGCCGAGCTACCAGAAGCGGCCCACGCAGGAGTACCGCTTCACGATCAACTTCTCGTGCGACCCGGCTCGAACGGACACGCTCGTGGCCGCCGCGTTCCGCGTGATCGACCAGTTCAAGGCGCTCGGGCCGAGCGGGAGCCAGGCCACCGATGCGCGTTTGGGGCTCGTGCGCGATTTCGAGACCAACAGCGAGCGGAACGACTATCTGCTGAACCGGATCCTGTTCAAGTACGAGTACGGCGAGGACGTGAAGGACGTGTTCGACATGCAGCCGTACTACGAGCAGGTGACGGTGGCGTCAATCCGCGAGGCTGCGCGCGCGTATCTGAATACCAATCGCTACGTCAAGGTGACGCTGCTGCCGCAAACGAGATGAGATGATCCCCGCGGTCACCGAGCCTGGCGTCAAGGTGCGTCTGTCGCTCGCGGTCAACGGCGAGCCGGTCGAGACGCTGGTTGACGGGTACAAGACGCTGCTCGAGGTGCTGCGCGAAGACCTGCAGTTGACCGGCACCAAGCACGGCTGCGAGCTTGGAGAATGCGGCGCGTGCGCGGTGCTGGTCGACGGCGAGCCCACGTTGTCCTGCCTGCTGCTCGCCCTCGAGTGCGACGGGCGTGACGTCCTCACCGTCGAAGGGCTGATGTCGGACGGGCGGCTTCACCCGCTGCAGGACGCGTTTGCGGATCTCGGCGCCGCTCAATGCGGGTACTGCACGCCGGGCATCCTCGTCAC
>Ga0070698_100008008_pt1 | contig 11428 bp, 13 predicted proteins | sample KBSK1502metaG_FD_65477 | JGI IMG/M metagenome (GOLD analysis project Ga0070698, IMG submission 65477) | Corn, switchgrass and miscanthus rhizosphere microbial communities from Kellogg Biological Station, Michigan, USA - KBS K1-50-2 metaG | ecosystem: Host-associated > Plants > Roots >...
CGTGCTGCCGCGCCGGAAGGAGAGGGCGAGAGCGCAGGGCGGCTCGAGTGCCGGTGGCAGCGCGACCAGCTCCCGGAGGCGATTCGCGAGCTCGTACTCGACGACCAGCGGTTGCGGAACGACATCTGCTGGTCGGTGTTCGACTGCTGAGAGCGCGTCGGGTCACTCGTCTCTGCGCGATGAAAGTTGCTCGTGTCCATGCCGATATGTCGAGCAACAAGGGATGGCGATCCGAGCAGCTCTAGAGCGCCGGTCAAGTAATTAAGCTTCAGACCAAAGTCAAGTGACTCTCTCTGAGAAGCAAGCAAACGGTGAGAAAGGAAGAAAGTGATTGACCAGTGGCCACAGAATATTGAAGACCTACTCCTCCAACATTGGCCGAGAGCGGGCTGGCGGTATCGCCAGGGTGCCTCAGAACGATCTCTGCAAGTGAATTTGAGCCAGTGGTCGATGAGGACCATTCTCCCAGACATCTGGCAGCAGATCTGGCAGCTTCCCAACTTGCGAAAACTTGCGATCCTTAGCCACTTGCTCACCACTGTGCCACCACAAATCGCACACATGACCAACCTACGAAAGCTTGATCTGTTCGGCAAACTCACCACATTCCCCACGGAAATCGGGCAACTCACCGATCTGCACGATCTGGGGATATCTGGCACGTTTCCCACGTTTCCTCTTGAAATCACACGACTCATCAATCTGCGCACGTTAGGAGTATTTGGTCGATTTACTGAATTGCCGGCGGAAATTGGCCACCTGACCAACCTGCAAGATCTTCTGCTCTCAGGCGATTTCGTCAATGCCCCACGGCAAGGCATGCGTCATGGGTATAACTCTGGCCAACTGACGACCTTGCCTCCCCAATTCGGGAAACTCATCAGGCTGCACAGGTTGAGGATACAGGGGCAGTTTGTGACTTTCCCCTCGGCCATCCTACAGCTCACCAACTTGGAAGAGCTGGAACTCACCGGCCACCTCACTACTTTGCCACCAGAAATTGGGCAGTTGACGAACCTGCAGATCCTCAAACTCCAGTACAACCAGCTTACTGCCTTGCCACCAGAAATTGGGCAGTTGACGAATCTGCAGAGGCTTTGGCTCTTCAACAACCAGCTTGCCACCGTGCCCCCAGAAGTGGGACACCTCACGCAACTGCGTGAGCTTGATTTGCAAGGCAATCCTCTCACGACGCTCCCACCCGAAATCAAAGCCTTTCCCAACCTCGTGACAGGACTCCCTGATCAGGATCGCTCTTGCTAAACTGACGCTCGTTGCCTTCTCCAACATCCCACGGAATCTGGCACGACGAGACACTGAAAGCAGCCGCGGTTTGATTTCTTGACCGGCTCTCTAGTTGTCATCAGAGGGTGAGGGAATGACATGGAGGTAACTGCGTGGTGATGAAGCCGGGCCGATTTTATTGGCTCCCACAGCCTTTTCTTCTCGCGGGAAGTCGAACAACAACGGCTGCACGAGGCCCTCAACACGGCGTTTGCGGCGCGCGGGCGCGTAGTCGGGGGCGCGCCAGTAGAGCAACCATTCATCCGGTCCTAAATCAAACAGAGCCAGTTGAGGCGAACGAAATGGCGTCTCCACCAAGCGCGGGTTGCTCACCTTTTGAACATGCTTGCGATCTGACTCTCGTCCAACGCTGTACTGTGCAAGTGTGACGGCCTGGTGCTCCACTTTGAGCGATCCCTCATCAGGAAGTCACGGTATTTTGGCTCTCTTCTGCGCAGGAAGAATGCAACACGAGGAACGGATGGTGAACGAGAGGAGGCGTCCATCGGGCAGGCGAGGAGACGTCTGATTGACACGTTCACACAATAGTGCCAAGTCCCGATTGAGCACGCGGTCGTTGAACGGACACAGTTCGACCTGAACCAGATGAGCGTCGTGTGTGATCGTACCGGGGAGCTGAAAAAACGGCAGCAACCGCCGCCACGTTGCCTGCGCATAGGATGGCGGAAAATAGTGCTCACGAACCCACATCGCCAGATTCGCCAACGCCACTTTACACACAGTCATGACCTGATCCTTCCGGTGATCCAATTCATACATGGTTTTCTCCTGTGCTTTCAGCTCTTCTAATGCACGCAAGACCTCTCGTTGTTCTTTGCAGTAGCGTTCCTGTTTGCGGAACTCAGCATTGCATTGTTCATACGCCCGCCATTCTTTGACGCGGAGCTGTTCCAACTCGGCATCCGCGACGGCTTTGCGCTCCTTGATCTCCCGTCGCAGCACGTAATCGGCCACCTCTTGCTCTTCCAGGGTACGCTGATACGCCCACAATTCCTGGTATAATTCCTTGCTGCGGCTCATGAAGGTTTTTCGCAGCCGCTCCCGTCGTCGGCTGGCCTGTGCCTCTCGCTTCCCTGCGCTCTGTGCCCATTGTTTGAGCCTGGCGAGACGCTGCTCCAGGCGCGTTCGTCGTTTGGCGACCTCCGAATTCTCCACCGCGACCTTCGCAAATCCGTGGTTGGTATCCAATCCCAGAGGCCGGAGATAATCCTTAATCACATTTTCTTGGACAGGCCAGCGATGAATATAGGTCTGGGCAAGCTCGATGGCATCAATGGACTGGGTCTGGGCTGTGGTCACAATGGGAATCAGCTTGGTCGTCATCTCTTTGGCAGGAGCGGCGGTGGCTTGCCAGCCCTCGCGCCACCAGGTCCGCTCATCAGGTGGCAGGTCTGTGTCCCAACGTGACGGGAACCGTGCCTCTTCTGGATCAGGCTGAACTGGAACCAGCCGGCGCAGGTCGCGAATAAGCGCCACCTGTAAACACAGCGGGGCGTCAGGATGGTCTTCGCGTGGCAAGGTAATGCGCGCCGGAGCTACTTCGCGGATGACCTGCCCGTGAATGTCTGTGCTCAACGGCACAAAGGTTCCCACGTCGGAAAAGGAAGAGAGATCTCGATACTGATTCGTCTGCAAGATCGTGACCACGCTGCGTCCCTCGACGTGCAAGCTCGCCAGGAATTCGGTCGCTATGCCTTCGCGATCCACGATCATGCGTGTCACCTGACGGTGCGCTGCATGCTGTTCATAGCGTGCCAGAAACGCGGGGACTCCCGCTGTCAAATGCTGATCTCCCCGATGGGTGGTGACGAACAGGGGATGGCCCTGCTCGTCGTGCAGCAACAGGAGCGCTCGGCAGCCCAAGATCACGCCCAGACGCCCGATCAATCCTCGCGGAATGAGCACCTCACTGTAGACCGGTTTGCGATGCCCGTCCACATAGCAGGTCAACGCGTGCGGGTGTTCGGCTCCTCCCGTGTTTTCTCCTGGTGCATGCCAGAGGTGGGTGGTCCAGGACGCGAGGGCATCCGTGAAGCGCCCTGCTCCATCGGTGTCAGCCACCTGCGATAAAAAGGCTTCCGTGTAGCGATAGCCATAGGCTCGCGTCCGTCCGGTGAGCAGCGCCAGGCCATCCGCGGTATAGCCGCGTAGATCCCAGGTGCGTTGTAAGCCAACCGCATCCAGAAACAGCACGGTGAGTAGCAAGCGTCTGCGGACTGCTGAACTGCCTGCCAGGGGAAAGCAAGCAGGGGCTGGTGGAACTGGTGGAGGTGGCAGAGCCTGCTCTAACTGCGCGAGCAGGCCGGTCTCGGTAGCTGCTGCCAACAGAAGCAATCCACCGGCTTGTTCATGAGAGCCGGACGCGATCACCATGCCGGTTTTCAGCTTTTTTTTCTCGTGGCACCGACTGGCGACTCAAGCCATGAGCAGCTCGCACCCGGTTCAGTTGACTGACGCTCACTGAGAGACCAAAGCGCTCAGCGAGGAGGTGTTGCACTTCTGCGCTGGGGGCCGAAGGATGACTCTGGCAGTAGTCCGTCACCCAGCTGAGAATCTCCCCGCGCAGCTTGACGGGGTGTCCGTGGCGCCCTTCGATGAAAGCCTGCTCGCCCTCGCGCTGAGTTCGCTTGAGTAGCCGATACACGGTCGTGCGATGCATCGGGACAGGGCAGAGCCTCCGTGCGTCCGAGACGGTTGTTCCCTGCTCCACCTGCCGGACAATCTCCCGCCTGGCTGCCTGACGCTGTTCTGGGGTGACGGGCATTTGCATTCCTCTCGCTCCTCGTTCCTTCTCAGTTCCAGGCCAAGACATGATCAAGAAGAGTCATCTGGTGAGCCTCCCAACCACGCTGGGTGACACAAGGCTCCAAGCGCTTGGGAGCGTGGTAAGTTCTCTGGGAAACGGTCTTTCTTCACTGAGAAATGACATTTCGCCGCAATCTTTTAGCCTACGGCCTTTTAAGCGCTAGGCGATTGATTTTCCTTTTCGTTCGCCACACGATGAATCCCAGCATGAACCCGCTCAACAAGCTTTTCAAGACGCCTCCGGTATCGATAAACTCCCGAACGCTGTCGAATTTTCCCTCGCGCATATGGAACACTAAGCAAAACGAACCAGCATCTTTCACCTTGATGGGCAATCCAAAGAGAGAATTGAAGCCGTGGGTGTACTCCACGCAGAGCTTCTCGCCGTCCTTAAACCAGTTCGTGATCCGAATAGTATTCTCCTTGTCGTGGGTTCTCATGCCGCCCGCTGTTTTGGCAAACAATGCAACCTCCGGGGACCCCCTAAAGGTATAGCCGCCCGGCATCACGACGAAATCACAATCATCCGTGATGAGTTTTGTCCAAAGGTCAATATCGTCGCTGACAGCGGCTATCTCGAGATATTCCTGAATGAGCGTCTCATTCGCTTGACTGATCATCATTGCTCTCCTCTCTCAATGAAGCGTGACATCACGCTTTATGCTGGCCAACAAGAAGTAGCCATATTCACACGGTTAGTCAGAGCAGATTCCTGGCGCAAGTGAAAAAACACCGGAGAAAGAAGAGTCCCGATATTCCTGAAGGCGTGCCTCATTCGCCCGACTGATCACGTCCTCTTGCATCATGCGCGCCTGCTTTCTCTGTCATTGCTCTCCTCTGGTGTCGTCGTTTCTCGTCTCGGGCCTGTTCCAGGTCCTCCTCTCGTCTTTCTGCTCCGGCTGCGTCATCCTCAGGACCCTCCCACCATCCCCTGGACTATCAAGGCCACAAGGTAGTCCCGTCCGCGTGCGAGCGCGCCCGCAGAGGAGACATCCTCACCTGGGAGCAACAGCTGGTACAGGGGCAGAAAGGCGAGATACGACTGGCAGATCTGGAAGACCAGCGTCAGCTGGATCAGCGGAGAGAAGTCAGAGCGCAGGAATCCCGCGCTCCATAGCTTGGCGAAGAAAGGTTCGGACTGCTCAACATTCCTGGTCGGAAGGTGTGAAACGATCTGCGCGTACGTTTGCCAACCCTCGGCCATCTCCCAGGTCAGAAGACGCAGGAAGCGTGGATGTTCGATCAGGTAATCAAACAGCGTTTGAACCAGCGTTTCGAGAAAGGTTCTGAACCCGTGCGCATGGGAGGAGAAGGTGCCATCAGCAAGCAAAGGGGCGAGTCCGTGTGCCAGCAGGGCATCCAATTCGCTGTCAGCACGCTTGAGGACCTCTCCATAGAGGCCAAGCTTATCGCCAAAGTACCGAAAGAGCAAGCTGATGTTGTAGCCTGAGACGTGCGCGATGGCCTCGCTGCGTGCTCCATCAAACCCATGTTCGGCGAAGACGGCCTCCGCCGCGTCCAGGATCGCATCACGTGCCAGCTTGGCATCACGTGCTCGCCCTTGTCTGCCTTCAGGCGCTGCCATGGTGGTCTCCTCTCCCGATCTGATCGTATCGGTCCTCCTCTTTGCAAGTAACTACTTACATAATAGTCAAAGAGGATAATCCTGTCAAGAGGAAATGCGGGCAAGTGGGAGTGTCTGGCTCTTTTGTGATGATCCTGTGACGTCGGCTGGCTGTCCCTTTCAGCAATGAGAGCTTGGCGGAAGAAACACGTTGCAGGCTAGATGCGCTGCTTTTTCTCTTACCGTGACTCCCTGCTGAGGCAATCATGAGGCCCGTTTTTGGCGTTTTTTCTCGTGGCGGTGCCTGGCGGCTCAGGCCGTGAGCGGCGCGCACGCGGTTGAGTTGACTGACACTCACGGAGAGCCCAAAGCGTTCAGCCACCAGGCGTTGGACCTCGCGGCTTGCGGCGGTACGGTGGTTCTGGCAATAGTCCAACATCCACGTCAGAACCTCCCCACGAAGCTTCGTGGGGTATCCGTGACGCCGCTCAGCCAAAGCCTGCTCCCCTTCACGCTCGACGCGCTTGAGCAGCCGATAGACCGTCGTGCGATGCATCGGAACAGGGAGGGTTCGGCGTGCTTCTGTGGCAGTCATTCCCTGTTCCATCTGTCGAACGACCTCTCGCCTGGCTGCTTGGCGTTGGTCTGGTGTCACCGCGCATGGCAGGGGCATCATCTCCATCATCTTCCCTCCGTCTTTCCTGTTGCCGGAGTGCGTACGTGGTCCGTGCTGGCGGCGCGCTACAGGTCTGAAAACCGTCTGTGTAGAGAATGTACTCCCAGGGGCATGCCCCAAAGGAACTTCGGCGTCGCACGAATGGACGTGCTTCCTGGTCAGTCATTCCTCCGATCACCTTGCTATTCGGAGGCAAAGCCCCTATCAAGGATGTTCTCTGCATCGGTAAACACCTGATCCTCGGAGGGAGCCTGCATCTCGGCCCCAATGAGCAGATGCCCATGACGAGCGGCGGAGAAAACCATGCACCAGTCCGTTCCATCCGCATTTGACCCCGTTTTGATTCCCTTTGCTCCTGGATAGCTCTGCAAAAATGGGGTGAGAATGTTCTGCCACGTGTAGACGGTATGCGAGAGATTCGCATCGAGATGATACGATGGGGTCGAGACGATCTGGGCAAACATGGGCTGCTTCATCGCCACGGTCGCGAGCTTCACCAGATCAGCCGCACTCGAAAAGTGCATGGGATCGTCCGCGCCATAGGGATTGGTGTAGTGTGTGTCGCGCAGGTCCAGTTGCGCGGCTCTCGCGTTCATCAACGCCACAAAGCTGGCGGTATTTCCGGAGACGGCATGCGCCAGCACGACTGCAGCATCGCTGCCAGATGGCAGCAGCAGGGCATAGAGCAGATGCAGGATGATCATCTGGTCGCCCACCCGCAACTGGGCTACGCTCATGCCACTGGGCACTTCATCTAGCTCTGCCTGCTGGATCGTCACAATCTGGTCCATCGGCAGATATTCAATCGCCAGCAGCGCCGTCATGATCTTCGTGGTGCTCCACAGAGAGACACGGAGATGGCTGTTGACATCCAGGAGCACGCGACCGGAGGTGACGTCGACCAAGAACGCTGATGACCCGTTGACCAGGGGTGGTGGGGTGGGCGTCGGAGATGGTATCGGGGGAGGAGTTGGTGCATCGGTCGGCGTGGGGATCACGGTTGGGATTGCCGTGGATGCCGTATGAGAAGCGTCCGCGTTCTGCCAGACAGCGAGCCAGGACGAAAAGAAGATGGTTGTCGCTCCCACAAGGAGCACCATCACGAGAAAAGCTCCAATGAGCAGGATACGTTGGTTCATTGGGTTCATGCTTTCTTTCCGACAAACAAAACTGTTCAACCATCAGCTATGGACCTCCGCTTTGCAACGGGAGAACCACCGTGCTCGCCCAACAACTGGTGGAGTGCCTGCGAGAGTGTGGGATACGCAAACGGGAAGGTCTCCTGCGTCAGGCGTTCAGGTACAAGATGTTGACTGTCCAGCATCACCGTCGCGAGTTCTCCCAACACTGCTCGGAGCACGAACGCGGGCAGTGGGAACAGAGGAGGTCGCCGCAAAACGGCCTGGACCGCGCGCAGAAACGCTCGATTGGTCGCTCCTTCCGGCGCACAGAGATTGAACGGGCCGGAGAGCTGGCGCTGGTCCAGCAGAAACTGGATGGCACGGGCCACGTCTACACGATGAATCCAGGGCAGCCACTGGTGCCCGCTGCCCACCTGACTCCCCAGTGCGTGAGCAAACTGCACCAGTGGAGGAAAGGCACCGGCATGGAGGTCGAGGACCAGCCCAGTACGGACGATACAGCGCCTGGTCGGAGCGTGAGCGGTCGATGCCTCCCACTCCTGACAAACCCGCGCGCGGAAGCCCTGACCAGGCAAGCTGGTCTCGGTCAGCAATTCCTGTCCGCGATCCCCGTAGTATCCCGAAGCTGAGGCTTGTACCAGCACCTCTGGCGGCCCATAGCGCTCCATCGCTTGCATCACCGCCTGTCCGGCGCGCAGACGGCTTGCCAGAATGCGCGCTCGATACGCCCGCGTCCAGCGCCAGTGAGCCGGCGTCGCCCCCGCCAGATTGACAATGGCGCACTCACTGGTCAGCAGCTTGCCCCATCCTTGCGCAGATGTGGCATCCCAGCCAACCGTCTGGATCTGTGGCAAGCCTTGCTGGGAAAGCAAGCGGGCTGCCTGTTGCGGGTATCTGCTCAAGATAATGACCTCATATCCTTGCGGAGCAAGAAGATGTGCGAGCGCGCGCCCAATCAGCCCGGTGCCGCCAGGAATGATCACGCGCATTGCTTACCTCTCATGCTGCTCCGGCTCTCCTGCCTCGCTCTAATACGCCAGCCAAGCAATCCACCGCAACCAAAGAGCAGCGCGTTCTCTAGCCCATGAATCGCAATCATCTGATTGATAGTGATGGTCCATGCTTCTGTGGCCTCGCCGAGAGCATAGACGCCGGCAACCAGCATGGTAAAAACGACCGTCAGATACGACAATACCAGGAGGATCTGCGCGAACCGGGAAGCGGTTGTGGGCACAATAAAACGTAGACCCAACAGCGCGAGCAGAATCAGGCTAAGGGCCAGCAGGTCAGCTGGTGCCGTGGAGAGATAAGAGAGGCCGGTGATCTGGGTACTGGTCAGCCCGGCAGCGACCAGCAGCGGATCGATCAGGGCACCGAGCGCCGCGATGCGATAGGCTGTCCAGTATATCCCCCGATGTGTCGCCGGGCTGTTGTAGAGAGCCTGCCCGGTCAGCCCTGTGATAACCAGTGCGGCCAGGGGAATCACGTGAAAATGAACTGCCGTGAGCAGATCGGTGTGCACGCCAAAGCCTAGTGGCTGCAACCCCCAACATGCCAGCACCATCCATGCCCCGCCTGCTGGCAGGTAGAGGAGCGCTCCTGCCAGGCAGAGATCGGCGAGCGAGAGACGATGTCGCCTTTGCATCTGGCAGAGCTGAGCCAGGCCCAGCAGCGCCAGCAGGCCGGTAAATCCATCCCAGACAGCGGCAAACACAGCAGCCAGCGGCCCCGCAGGAAGAAAGAAGGAGATAGCCCCGAGCAGAGCGACCAGTGGCTGGAGAAACACGACCGATGCAGCCCAGTGCGAAGACCAAGAGCCTTCACTCCAGGAGAAAACAAGGGGGAGAGCTAACGGAGCGATCACGAATAACGCCAGCAAGAGGATGATCTCCAGAATATTCAGTTGGGTCCAACCGAACAGGTAAGCGAACATGATTCCTCCCCAGACACCTCCCCCAAGGCCGAGGCTGACATGATTCCACCTGGCCAGATTGTCTCTGTGCAAAAACATACGAAAACTCCATCTCTTGATGATCACCAGGCACCTCGCAGGCACGTAGCGCGCACCAATGACCTGCCTGGTGATCAGCCAGATTTACAAAAATGAACAATGTTCACTTGCTAAAAGCCTAACATATGCGTTATGCTGAAGTCAAGGGTTGGACACCGACTCGCGGATGGGGAGTTGGTAGCCAGGGTGCTCGTGCTTCTGGGTGCGGGCAGAATCGTCTGGAGGAGAGCAGCATGAAATTGCCTGAGGCACCTGAGCCACGTGAGACACGTGAGCCACGAGAAACGCAGAAGCTTACGCAGAAAGCGCTCATGACGCGGCAGCGCATCATGGAGACAGCCTGGCGTCTGTTCGCAACGAAAGGCTATGATCAGACCACCATGCGCGAGATCGCGACAGAGGCCTCGTGTTCACTGGGACTGACCTATCGGTATTTTGCCAGCAAAGAGGATCTCGTCCTGGAATTGTACTGCTGGCTGGTGCTCCAGTTAGAGGAGCTGATTCCGCTCCTCCCTGCGACCTCCATCGCCGACCGTTTTCATCAACTCATGCACGAGTTGTTGGAAGTCATGACGCCACATCGCTTAACGCTGGTCGCCTTATCTGGGGCGGCCCTCAATCCCCTCTCGCGCGCCGGGGTCTTCGGCGAGGAGGGAGCGGAAGTTCGCCGCCGAGCACGTGCAAGCTATCGTCTCCTGGTGGAGCGTGCCGGGGATATCCCTCGTGCCTCGCAGGTAGAGGATCTGGCGACGATTCTCTATGGCTTGCAACTGGCTCTGGTTCTGTTCTGGCTCCAGGATCTCGGCCCCGAGAGACGCCAGACCGAGGCTCTCTTGCAGTTCATTCATGAACTGCTGGAGCGGTTGCGCCCCCTCTTACGGCTTCCCTGGATCGCGCACCTCCTGGCTCGGTTCGCTCACATTGTTGGGCCGCTCCTTGGATCGGAAGGGTGATCAGCGCCAGCGAGGAAGCACGGCGTCGCCAAAGGCAAGAAGATGGTCAAATCACAAGAGCAAGAACCTGTTGCACATCAGATGCGCAAGCTTTGCAAAAAAGCGTAACTCCCTGATGAAGTACCGATTCATAGCAGAGCGTCAGCAGGAGTGCCCCATCACCACGATGTGTTGAGTCTTGCAGGTCTCCATGCGTGGATACTACGCCTGGCACAAATGCGCTACCAGCCGGAGGAGCCGAGAAGATGCGATGCTGAGAGAGCATATCGAGCGGATCTATCAGGCCAACCGCCAGGTCGATGGCAGTCCTCGTATTCACGCGGCGCTGCGCGCCGACGGCCAAACTTGCAGGATAAAGCGAGTAGCGCGGCTCATGCGGAGCTTTGGACTCAGTGCCAAGCGTCGCCGCCATCGCACGAACACCACCGACAGCTAGCATACCCATGCGATGGCGGAGAATGTCTTGGGGTACGATTTTACTGCATCTGCACCTAATACCAAATGGGTGGCCGATATCACGGTGTGTGGACGGCGCAGGGCTGGCTCTATCTCGCGGTCGTCCTAGACCTCTACTCTCGCATGGTCGTCGGATGGGCCATGAAAGCACATCGAGACACAGAACTGGCCGCACATGCCTGCACATGGCGCTGGCACGTTGGCGTCCTAAGCTAGGATTACTGCACCATTCTGACCGGGGAAGCCAGTATACCTGCCAGGACTATCAAACGCTCCTGGCTTGCTACGGCATTGTCGTGAGCATGAGACGCAAAGAGGATTGTTACGACAATGCGCTCATGGATAGCTTCTTCGGCATCTTGAAAACGGAGTTGTGGAGCGAGAGTCCTTTCAGACACCTGGTAAATTAACTGAAGAGCGGACCGATTTTGCACTGAAGGATGGAATTTTACACTGAAGGATGGAACTTGACGCTTCAATGCCTGGAAAAACCCTCCACATCTGGCTTCTTCCCTC
>Ga0070698_100008009_pt1 | contig 11428 bp, 6 predicted proteins | sample KBSK1502metaG_FD_65477 | JGI IMG/M metagenome (GOLD analysis project Ga0070698, IMG submission 65477) | Corn, switchgrass and miscanthus rhizosphere microbial communities from Kellogg Biological Station, Michigan, USA - KBS K1-50-2 metaG | ecosystem: Host-associated > Plants > Roots >...
AGATCGAGAGATGGATCTGCTTCGGCATAACCATTTTTCTGCGCAGCCGAAATGGCGTCCGTAAACGCTGAGCCGGTAGCGATTTCATCGAGCACAAAATTTGAGGTGGCATTTAAAACGCCGGAGACGGCGCGAATTGGTCCGACAGCTTTGGCACGTTCGATTGTTTCAAGCGCAGGCAGCACACCTCCGACTGCCGCGCTCGAACAAAGAACGACCTCGTTTTCGCGTGCAATGTTCTGTAGCTCCTCGCCGTAAGTCGCCAGTAACGCCTTGTTCGCGGTAACGACATGGCGCCTTGCCCGCAACGCGCGCGTAGCCAGCTCGTACGTCCGTGTTGTTCCGCCGATTAATTCCACGACAACATTACAGGGACGCTCAATTAGCTCATCCAAGTCATCGGTCAGCAGCTCGTTTGGAACCGAGGGTAATCGCTTGCGTTTTCGATCACGCACACCGACACCCGTGATGATAAATTCTTCAGGCAAGACGCGGAGTCGTTCATAAACTCCACCGCCTACTACGCCGCAACCAAGCAGAGCCACGCTAAGCGGGGGCTTCGATGCGTCCGGTCGAGCGATTCTATCGAATCCAGAACCGATCTTGGTTCCGGAATCTCCGCCGATGCAAGTGACTGTGAGAGACAATCGGTGAGCAGCAGCGAACTGGATCGCTTTTGGTTGAATCAACGGGCTACCAATTCGACCAGCTGTTTCGTAAGTTACTTCGCTGAACCGCGCTGGACGTTTTGAGCTTTTTGCTGGATCGCTCACGTAGAGCCCATCAACGTCTTTCACCAGGACGCAACGTCCGCAGATTTTCTGCGCGACGAAAGCGGCCGTAAGATCAGAGCCGCCGCGTCCCAGCAAAGTCGTACGGTTTTCCTCATCGCGACCAACAAAACCCGACAGCACGATCACGAAATGCTGCAACTCTAATTGCAGACGCTCCGTATCAACCGCGATTAACTCCGCGTCAGTCACCCTACCGGTAGTCCGCAGACCGGCTTGCGCTGCATCGAAGACCTTAACTGGGATACCTGCTCGTTGCAGCGCAAGGGCAAGCAACGCCGAAGCGGTCGTCTCACCAATAGCCAGAAGCGCTGCAAGAACTACTTCGTCTGGCTCGGCACAAATGCCTGTTGCACGGCCTAACAACCGGTCGGTCGTATTGCCAAACGCAGACACGACCACTACGACTCGTTCGCCCCTTCTCCATAGCCGGTAAATTTCGTGGACCACCTGCGGCAAATCGCGCTCAGTTCGCAGCACCGAGCTTCCAAACTTCAAGACAACGATGTTCGCCGGGCTCATGAGTCTTTCACCTCCGAACGTGCGTCCAGCGCCTGTGCCAGGTCGGCGATGATGTCGTCTGGATTTTCGAGCCCAACTGAGAGCCTAACGAGTCCGTCCGTAATTCCCGCTGCGGCGCGCTGCTCCGGGGGCACGCTGCCGTGAGTCATGGAAACTGGATGCGTTATGATCGTTTCAGCGGCGCCTAGATTTTCTGCGAGCGCGCACAGGCGGACCGAATTCATCAGACGCACACCAGCGTCAACGCCGCCTTCCACTTCAAATGCGATCAACGCGCCGCCGGAACTTTGTTGGCGTTGTGCCAATTCGAACTGCTGGAATGATTCGAGACCGGGATAGGCCAATTTGATTACCCTCGGATGGGCTTCGAGAAATCGGGCTACGCGCAACGCATTCTCGCAGTGACGCGCCATGCGTAGCGGCAACGTTTTGACTCCTTGTAATGTCAGCCAGGCAGCGAAAGGCGATTGGATCGCGCCAATCGTGTTGCGTGTGAATAAGAAGCGCTCGTGCAGGTCTGCCTGGCGGGTGATGAGCGCGCCACCGACCGTGGCATTGTGGCCTTCGATGAACTTGGTGGTCGAATGCAACACGACGTCTGCGTCCAACTCGAGGGGTCTTTGCAACGCCGGTGTGAGTAACGTGTTATCCACCACGAGCAATGCGCCTGCTTCTTTTGCGAGGCGGGAAGCAAGCTCAATGTCAGTCAGCTTTAAAGTTGGGTTGGCCGGAGTCTCAATAAAAACCAGGCGAGTTGGTTTTCTAAGAGCTTTGGCAAACGCGTCTGGATCGGCGGTATCGACGAACTCGGCATCCACACCGAACGGAGCGAGTGTTTGACGCAAAAGACGTACCGTGCCGCCATAGACCGCCTGGGAGCTTACCACCCGGTCGCCTGATTTAAGCAATGTCAGGAACAATGCGCTAGTGGCCGCTAACCCAGTGGAGTAACAAGTCGCGAACTCGGCGCCTTCGACGGCCGCCAGCCGCCGCTCCAAAGCGGATACGGTCGGATTTTCAGAGCGGCTGTACTTGAAGCCTTTATTCTTGCCGACCGCTTCCTGACGATAAGTGGTTGTTTGATAAATCGGCGTAAGCATCGCGCCAGTGACCGGGTCCGCGGTTGTTCCACCGTGCAGCGCTAGTGTTTCAAATGAATAATCGGTTTCAGTTGTCTCGAGTGCTTCGAGCGTAGTGATCATCGCAGTTTTTCCTTTCGATTTGGGTGGCCATCGAAGGGACCTCGGTACGCGCAAGAAACCGAAAAGCGCGGGGGGATTCGCCAGAATCCACACAGCTCTTTAGCAGTTTTTTACGTGGAGCAAGTTGCCTTAAATCGCCACGATTTATTTTTCTCTCGAGCGTCGTAAACGGATTACGACTTTTTGTCAAATGTTCTCTAACAATTTTTTAGGGAGGGGCGAGTTACGCTCGCGATTACAAGAGAACCAAGGACTGATTGTTTCCCAACCCCGAAAATCCGCCATTCGGACGGACTCGTCCTGTGGCGAGCTTTCGGGGCTGCCCAAGTCGTCGCTCCTCGCGACTCATCTGTTGGCTTGATTTCGGCACAAGTTTTTACTTTGATCGCAGTGTGCCTGATAAGGATAACGGGGGTTCACTGAGCACGATTGCTTCGACCGGTGCTGGACAAAACGGAGCTGCCGCCTTTGCTACGACCCACTGGAGCCTCGTGGTCGCGGCGCAAAGTGAATCCCCGGCGGCAGAGCAGGCGCTCGAAAAACTCTGCCGCACGTATTGGCGGCCTCTTTACGGGTTTGTGAGGCGGCAAGGACTCGCAACCGAAGATGCCCAAGATGTCGTCCAGGAATTCTTTGCCGGTCTTCTCAGACGGCAAAATTTCAGGACAATCCGCCAAGAGAAAGGACGTTTACGTTCCTATTTGCTTGTATCGCTTAAACGGTTTCTGGCCAGCGAGCGGCACCGCGCAACCGGGGTCAAGCGATACCAGACAAGCCCATCGATTCCTCTGGATGAACTACTCGCGTCAGAACGCGCCGACTTCGATCTAGCGGAGAACGCGACTCCTGACGAACTCTTCGAACGGCGTTGGATCCTAACTGTGCTGGATCAAGTTCTTGCTCGATTAGAGGACGAGTATCGAGCCGCAGGTAAGGAAGCCTTGTTTTGTCGAGCAAAAGACTCGCTGGTCGGCGATGTGCATGGGCTGCTTCAGGCAAAAATCGCAGCGGACCTAGGGATGACCGAAAACGCGGTTAACCAAGCGTTTCATCGCTTTCGTCAGCGTTATCGAGTTTTGTTGCGGGAGGAAATTGCGATGACTGTGGCGCAACCCGGCGAAGTCGAAGACGAACTACGGCACTTTGCTTCAGTGTTGCGCAGGTAAAGATACGAATTAGACGGATAGGGCTGTTAATTGAGTTTGATCTACGAAATTCGGGTATCAATTTTTCTTCTGCTATTGTGATATTAGGCGCGTGTTTTGGCTGATTAAATGAAGGTAGCGACTAGAATCTGCGAAAACTGCGCTGACAGAATTTTCGATGATGCGCCAAAAGGACTTTGCCCGGCATGTCTGATCGACACTGCGATTGACTTACTTAGTAGCGAAGACGGAGGCGAACTCGATTCATCGCTGCTATCGAATGGGAACTACGCCCAAAATTTGGCAGAGCTAGGGGACTATCAATTGTTGCAAGAAATCGGCCGGGGGGCTCAGGGCGTGGTGTATCGAGCGCGGCAAAAAAGTCTAAACCGAGTTGTCGCGTTAAAAATCATCGGCCTCGGCCATTGGGCTGCGAGAGCGCACATCAAGCGCTTTCGCCTCGAAGCGGAGGCTGCCGCGAGACTAGACCACCCTTTCATCGTTCCAATTCATGAAATCGGAGAAAGCAATGGTTCCTGCTATTTTAGTATGCAACTGGTCGAAGGCGGACAACTGGATCTGCTTGCCGAACGTGAGTCAATACCCGTTCGGCGAGCAGCGGAACTCATCGCCAAGCTGGCACGCACGGTGCACTATGCACACGAGCGCGGAATCCTTCATCGAGACATCAAGCCTGGGAATATTTTGCTGGATGCGAACGGTGACCCGCATCTGACGGATTTCGGGTTGGCAAGACTGCTCGAAACAGAGAGCAGTGTCACTCGGACGACCGAGACGTTGGGCACCCCTGGCTACATGGCGCCCGAGCAAGCACGAGGTAATAACCGACAGCTTACGAGCGCGACTGATGTCTATGGACTTGGTGCCGTGCTCTATCAGCTTCTGACCGATCGACCACCTTTCGCGGCGACAACGACGTACGAAACGATCAAGTTGCTCTTAGACACTGAGCCGCGACAGCCGCGGCTCTTAAATCCCAAAGTGGATCGTGACCTTTCTACGATCTGTTTGAAATGCCTCGAGAAAGACCCACATCGACGGTACCCTTCGGCACGGGCGCTCGCAGAAGATCTTGAACGCTGGCTAAGGCACGAGCCAATCCAAGCGAGACATACTGGAGTTCTCAACCGTGGAAAAAAATGGATCAGACGGAAACCAGCTATCGCTGCCTTGATCGCGTCTCTAGCGGCGCTGGCAGCGGTTTCGAGCTGGAATATCTGGAAGGGTGAATTCGCCAGGCGCCCGGCAATAACTGGTATCGCCGTGCTGCCATTTGAAAATCTCAGCAACGACAAAAAAGATGCCTCCTTTGCCGATGGCGTACAAGATGACATTTTGACGAAGCTCGCAAAGATTGCCGACCTCAAGGTGATCAGCCGCGCCAGCGTGATGCAATACAGCGGCAAGCATAACACGCGCGAGATCGGCGAAGCGCTCAGAATTTCCCATGTCTTGGAGGGCAGCGTGCGCAAGGCGGGAAATCGCCTGCATTTAAATGCGCAGTTGATCGATGTACGCACCGACACGCATCTCTGGGCGGAGCAGTATGATCGGGATTTGAACGAGATGTTCGCTCTCCAGAGCGAAATTGCGCAAAAGATCGCTGACAAACTCCACGCTAAGGTTTCCGTAGGTGAGCAACTGGCCATTGATCGCGCACCGACCAGCGATCTCACGGCGTTTGATCTTTATATTCGCGCCAGGAATCTGCTTTTAACCACCAGTGCGCATGTTAGCGGACGAGAGAATTTGCTGCAGGCTACAAATCTGCTGGATCAAGCTGTCACTCGTGACCCATCGTTCTTCGAAGCATATTGCCAGCTGGCGCATACGCATGACCGCCTTTATCATCTTGGCTACGATCATTCGCCCGCTCGTCTGGCACGGGCCGAAGCAGCTCTCCAGGCGGCATTTCGGCTTCGTCCAGATACAGGCGAAGCACATCTCGCGCGTGCGGAACACCTCTACCGCGGATACGTCGACTACGACGGTGCTCTTGCTGAACTGGCTGTTGCCAGCCAGACGATACCGAATAACTCCCAGATATTCGAGCTGAAAGGCTACATCCTGCGTCGCCAGGCTAAGCAGGAACAAGCGTTGCAGAATCTTGAGCGTGCCGCTGATCTCGACCCGCGCAATGTTTTGTTGTTGCAGCAAATTGCCCTGAGTTATGATCAGGTGCGTCGGTATTCTGACGAAAAATCAGCATGGCAGCGCGCATTGGCCATCGCGCCCGATGATGTTCACACCAAATTACCGCTCGCGAACGTCGAATTCGACTGGAAAGCAGATATTCTACCGTTGGGTCGATTGGTCGATTCAATTCGCTCTTCAGATCCCGCGCTCGTGCCAGCGATCGCCGACGCCTGGTTTCTTTGCGCGTTGATCGATCGCGACGCGGATTCTGCAAAGGACGCCTTGATTGCTTTAGGTGACGCGCCGCTAAGCTATGAAGCGGTCGAACTGAATCATCTAGTCTTGCAAGGGATTATCGCGCGTATGACGAACGATGATGTACAGGCACGGGCCGCCTTCACGGCCGCACGCGCACAGCAGGAGAAAATAGTCGATGCTCAACCAAGTTACGGCCCGGCACTATGCGTGCTTGGCTTGATCGACGCCGGTCTGGGACGGAAAGAGGAAGCGCTGCACGAAGGCCGGCGCGCGGTCGAGCTTCTTCCGGTAGAAAAAGATGCAATCAATGGTCCGGTCATGATTGAGTACCTCGCCATGATCGCTGCCTGGGTTGGCGACAACGAACTCGCCTGCGAACAGCTAGCCATGTCCGCTCACCTTCAGGGGGGGGTCAGCTACGGCAAATTGAAACTGCTCCCCTATTGGGATTCGCTACGAGGTGATCCGCGCTTTGAAAAAATCGTTAATTCTCTTGCTCCCAGATGATCCACTCGTTTCGAACCACGCCGTAGCCTCGGCGAAGGCGGGTCGCCTCGCTCGCTCCTAAATGAAATTCGTCACTTTTCTCAAGAAAATTCAATTTTTCGCGTAAGCTGGCGTCGGATTTTCTCTAGTACTAGGTGAGGGGTTGTTTCGTACGGTTGGGAATGCGCACGTTTATATCACATATGAAAAAGAAATCTGTGTCTCAATCCGGCTTCTTATACCTCCGCTTTTTGATCACTGTTACACTTCTTACCGGGAGCGTTGTGACGGCGCTGTTGGCCGCAACCATCGATCGACGGACTCGCAGTGGCGACGTAAATCCGGTTGGACTCGGGCCTGGATCAGCCATCGCGAGGGTAGCCGAGATAAAAACGTCACCAGAAGTACCTGCGGGCACTGCCCAATGGTTCTGGCAAAGGCCGCTTCCCCAGGGAAATCCCCTCTACTCAGTCTCGCTTCCTGATGCAATCAACGGAACCGCAGTCGGTGAGGATGCAACGATTCTGAGGACGACCGATGGAGGCGCGCATTGGACCATCCAAACGAGCGGATACGAAGGAGCGGGGGTTCAGTTGTTTGCAGTTTCTTTCACCGACGCAAGTCATGGAACAGCCGTCGGTTCCAATTTTTTCTTCTCCGGTGGGGGTAACGCCGTAGTTCTGCGAACAACGGATGGTGGAAGCACCTGGGCCACTAAATATAGCAACCCAACGTCGGGAATTTTGCTTTTCGGGGTGTCCTTTTCAGATGCAAACACCGGCACGGTTATAGGCGTCGATTTTAATCTTGGAGCGGCACTGATTTTAAGAACGACCGATGGAGGTGACACATGGGTTAATCAAAATGCGCCGCCCGCTCTGTATCAGGGGATTTCTTTCACAGATGCCAATAACGGAACCATTGTCGGGCTTGGAGGTATAATTATAAGGACAACTGATGGTGGAAACAATTGGGTCCAGCAGAACAGCGGAATAGCGAACGGTGACCTCTACGGCGTTTCCTTTACCGATGCCAACAATGGAACGGCCGTAGGAGCGGATTTCGATAGCAACACGGGTATAATTTTAAGAACGACCGATGGAGGCGCCAACTGGGTCAGCCAGTACAGTGGAAGCGACCTTGGGTTTCAAGCTGTCTCCTTTACGGACGCAAACACAGGCACGGCTGTTGGTAGCTTTGGCGCAAGTGTGAGAACGACCGACGGAGGCGCCACCTGGATCGAACAAACAACTGGGACACCGAATTTGCTCCAGGGAGTTTCCTTTACCGACGCGAATAATGGAACAGCTGTCAGCCTGACAGCTGAAATCGTCAGAACAACCGACGGCGGCAACACGTGGGCGTTTCAATCGACTCCCGGGCCAAACACAGATGATTTTCGAGCTGTTTCCTTCAATGACCCGCTCACTGGAACAGTGGTTGGCTTAGGTGGCACGATTCTTAGGACAACCGACGCTGGTCAGACCTGGCTTAACCAGGTAAGCGGAATTACCAGCGACCTTTGGGCCGTTTCATTCATCGATGCAAATCACGGTCATGCGTCCGGTGACGGTGCGATCCTTGGAACTACGGATGGAGGAAATAATTGGGTGATTCAACATACTCACGGATTCACTTCCTATCGTGGAATTTCCTTCAGTGATGCAAATAACGGCACAGCGGTGGGGCAAGGTCCTGAGGCGTTAGATGGGGCGCTAATTTTAAGAACGACAGATAGTGGAAATACCTGGGTACCTCAGGCCAGTGGACTAAAGGCGGCTACTTTCCTTTTTGGAGTTTCTTTCACTGATGTAAATACTGGGACTGCTGTCGGTCAAAACGGGGCAATCATCAGAACGACGGATGGCGGGAGCAGTTGGATAACGCAAACAAGCGGTACAACTGCTGACCTGAATGGGGTTTCCTTTAACGACGCCAACCATGGTGTCGCAGTTGGCGGATCCCAGGACACTGGTGAGGGCATAATTCTCCGCACAACAGACGGCGGAAACAGCTGGGTCACTAAGACGCCGCCTGGAACATTTATTCTTACCGCAGTTTCCTTTGCCGATGATAGTAACGGAACCGCTGTCGGTTTCGGTGACACGGCACTGCGAACAACAGACGGTGGAGGTTCTTGGAACCGAGAACACAGCGGAGTAGCAGAAGGACTTTGGGGAGTCTCATGTCCAGATCCGGACAACGGAACAGCGGTTGGCACATTTGGCGCAATTGTAAGAAGGACAATAGCGACCCCCACACCTACGCCAACGGCAACACCAACAGTCACACCGACTGCCACACCTACGGCTTCAGCCACACCAACTCCACCTATAACACCGACTCCGACGGTTACGCCCACGCCGACCCCGACCGCCACAGCTACTTCTACGCCTACGCCGACTGCAACTGCGACCCCGACTCCAACAGCTACGCCAACCGCCACTGCAACAGCTACGCCTACTGCGACGCCAACACCAAGACCCACTCCCACGCCAAGACCTCGCCCCACGCCGCCCCCACGGCCAACACCACCGCCTCGGCTCGGATCCTAAATTTTCGTTAGCTCCCGAAACCTTTCAGGAGACGAAAAAATTCTGCTGATTTGCCGTTCCTGCGACGAGTAGTTCCTCGCCGCACGCCAGGATTTTTCTTACAATGTTCTTTCGCGGCGGTGTTGTGTAAGGACCTCGCATGACAAAAGACGAGGACAAAGCGTGGTCGGCTTTTACCGTTGCACCCAACCCTCGCGAAGTGCGTCCTCCTTCCGACCGAGGGCGCGCGATCCAAGACGGCCTCTTCATCAGCATAACGCCGAAGAAGAGCAGGCTGCTCATCGCACAGGAGGATTTTTCACAAATGTCGTTTGCAATTAGATCGAAACCAAATACGCATTGCGCGCTGTGAAAAAGACCGCAAACGCGACTTTCGCCAACCGTAGCCAGACCAAGGTCGCTGTAATCGGCGGTTCCGGTTACGTTGGCGAAGAGCTGGTGCGCCTGCTTTTGCGACATCCGTACGCGGACCTGGCCGCTGTCACGTCGCGACAATTTGCGGGAAAAACGTTGGCCGAGATTTTTCCGCGCCTTTCACATCATCAGAAAGCGGATGAGCTTGGATTCACTGCGCCGGATCCGGCGCAGCTCGCGCAGACGGCAAAAATTATTTTTCTCGCGCTGCCGCACGGATTCGCTGCGGAATTTGCCAAACCGCTACTTCAGAGTGGTGCGCGCATTGTCGATCTTAGCGCAGATTTCCGAATCAGGGACCCGAAGGTATACAAGGAATTTTACGGTGACGATCATCCCGCTCCCGACTTGTTAGGCGAAGCGGTCTATGGGTTACCTGAAATTTATCGCGCGAAAATTTCAGACGCGAATCTGGTAGCCTGTCCGGGATGCTATCCCACGAGCATTTTGCTTCCGCTGCTGCCCCTTATTCGCGAAAAAGTAGTCAGTCTCGCAAGCATTCTGGTGACCAGCCTGAGTGGCGTGACCGGGGCCGGCCGCAAAGTCGAAACGGATTATCTCTTTGCGGAATGCAACGAAAGCATTCGTCCCTATGGCGTCCCGAAACATCGTCATCTTTCGGAGATCGAACAGCAGTTATCGGCGTTGGCCGGGGAAAAAGTCACAATTCAATTCACGCCGCATTTGGTTCCGGTGAACCGCGGGATCATTACCACGATTTACGTTGATCTAAGCAAAGAGATTGACGCTGACTCGATCGCTTCCATTTACCAAAAGGCGTATGGTGATGAGCCGTTTGTCCGTCTGCTCGGCGGCGAACGTTTTCCCGATACCAAAAACGTTAGCGGAACAAACTTTATTGACATCGCATGGCGCCTGGATCCGCGCACCGGCCGCGCGATCCTGATGAGTTCGATCGACAACATTGTGAAAGGCGCCAGCGGACAGGCCATTCAATGTTTCAATTTGATGCGCGGCTATCCCGAAACGGAGGGACTACTGTGACGGCGCGGTGGAGTCTCTTTCACCCTGCACATTGACTTACACTTACACGTGTTTGGAAATGCCTCCCGAAGAGCAAGTGAAAGTGAAAGCGCAAGAATAATAAAACGGCGGAGATGAGCCTGACGAATTCCCATGCCTAGCCAACGATCTTTCAAGAGAATCGAAGGTTCAATTTGCGCACCGCAGGGTTTCAAGGCGGCTGCGGTTTTTTGCGACATCAAACGCCTCGGGACCGGCAAAGGATCGGAAAAGGGGCGAAAACGCGATCTCGCATTGATCGTTTCAGATGCGCCAGCGGCCGTAGCGGGAATGTTTACCACCAATCAGGTTTGCGCTGCGCCTGTGAAATTGAGCGCGTCACGCGCGGCGAAGCGCTTTGCACGAGCAATTGTGGTGAATTCCGGCAATGCAAATGCGTGCACCGGCCGGCAGGGAACTGCCGACGCAAAACGAATGACTGAAACTGCCGCGGCTGTCTTGAAATTGAGAGCCGGCGACGTGCTCGTTTGTTCGACGGGCCGAATTGGTGTGCTGATGCCGATGAAGAATGTAGGGCGAGGGATTCGCGCATGCGCGCCGTTACTCGCAAGATCGGCGACGAATTCCCGTCAGGTCGCCGAAGCCATCATGACGACCGATACGTGCCGCAAAGAAATAGCAATCGAACTCAAAATTGGAACATCGACAGTGCGGATTGGCGGGATCTGTAAAGGCGCCGGAATGATTCAGCCAGGGATGACTGTAGCCACCGGCCTGTGGCCGGTCGGGACGACAAGAGGGACGGCCCATAGGGCCGTGACTACAAGGCACGCCACCATGCTCGCCTTCATTACAACGGACGTTGCGATTGAACCGAAGCTGCTGAAACACGCGCTTCGAATCGCAGTCGCGCA
>Ga0070698_100008010_pt1 | contig 11427 bp, 12 predicted proteins | sample KBSK1502metaG_FD_65477 | JGI IMG/M metagenome (GOLD analysis project Ga0070698, IMG submission 65477) | Corn, switchgrass and miscanthus rhizosphere microbial communities from Kellogg Biological Station, Michigan, USA - KBS K1-50-2 metaG | ecosystem: Host-associated > Plants > Roots >...
GGGACCGGATCATCCTGGGCCGCCGGGAAGGGTCCAACGTGCTGCTGCCCGAGGAGAAGCACGCGGTGGCCGTGCACGAGTCCGGGCACGCGATGGTGGCCGCGATGTCCGAGAACGCCGACCCGGTCGCCAAGGTGACGATCCTGCCGGCCGGCCAGACGCTCGGCGTCACCGAGCAGCTTCCGCTGGTGGAGCGGCACATGTACACCGAGGACTACCTGCACGACTCACTCGCCGTGCGGCTCGGCGGCCGCGCCGCCGAGCTCGTCGTCCTCGGCCAGGGATCCACCGGCGCGGGCAACGACCTGGCCGGGGCGACCGACCTGGCGACCAAGATGGTCAGGGAGTTCGGCATGTCGACGGTGCTCGGCCCGGTCGGGTACCCCGAAGGGGGTTCCGTGTTCCTCGGCGGCGGCGGCCCGGGCATGTCGAGCCGGCCGTACGCGGAGGCGACGCAGGCCGAGATCGACCGCGAGGTTTCCAAGCTGCTCAGGGAGGCGGAGGAACGCGCCGTGGAACTGCTCAGGACCCACCGGCCTGAGCTGGACGCGCTGGTCGACCTGCTGCTCGAGAAGGAGACTGTCGACGGGTCCGACGTCTACCGGCTGGCCGGCCGGCCGGACCGGTCAGTCGCCAACAACCCGGCGACGCCGCCGGCCGTGATGGCCCCGCACGCGGCGGACGGCGTCACCAGCGCTGGCGGTGCCGGAACCGGGCCGTGACGAGCGTGATTACCGGCGCATTACGTGGCCGGTATGCTCGGCTACATGGTGCAGCTCACCGCCCTGCCGGCGTACCTACCCAGCCCGCCGATCGACAGCTTCCACATCGGCCCGCTGGACATTCACTTCTACGCGCTCGGCTACATCATCGGGATCACGCTGGCGATCCTGATCACGAGGCGGCGGTGGCGTGCGGTCGGCGGGGATCCCGACGTCGTGAACGACATTGCGCTGTGGGTGGTGCCCGCCGGGATCATCGGCGGCCGGATCTACTTCGACATCACCACGCCAAACGACATCCCGCACGTGTGGTACGGGGTGTTCGCCGTGTGGACCGGCGGCCTCGGCATCTGGGGCGGCATCGCGCTCGCGACCGTGGTGGGCGCCTGGCGGCTGCGGCGGCTGGGCATCTCGGTCGGCCCGTTCGCCAATGCGATCGCGCCGGCGTTGCTCGTCGCTCAGGCGGTCGGGCGGATCGGCAACTACTTCAACAAGGAGCTTTTCGGCAAACCGACCACGCTGCCCTGGGGCCTCGAGATTCCGTACCCCTACCGCGTCTCCGGCGGCATCCCGCCGCAGGATCTGCACTTCGCGACGTTCCAGCCGACGTTCCTCTACGAGCTTATCTGGGACCTTGCCCTGGCCGCCTTCCTGGTCTGGCTCGGGCACCACGCCAAGATCAAGCCCTGGGGACTGTTCGCGCTCTACGTGGCCGGCTACTCCGCGTTCCGCATCTTCGAGGAATCGGTGCGGATCGACTCCTCTGAGTACTTCCTCGGGCTGCGGCTCAACATGTACATCGCGATCATCGGCACGCTGGGTGGCCTGATCTGGTTCGGCTTCGCGCAGCGCCGTCCTGACCGGCCGGTGGTGGTGCGTCCAGATCCGGCTCAGCCGGACACCGGTACCGCGTCGGCCCCCGTCGAGGCGCCGCCCGATGAGGCAACGGCGGGGGCCGAGGGAGTAGCCAGCGCACGTTCCGAAGAATAGGAACACCGGCCTGGCGGGCCGGAAAACCTGACCCAGCCGAGCAGCGCCAGCGGATAAGCGTAGTAACCCCAGCGTGTGGCGGGCGCGAGCGTGACCGCGGCGGCGAGCCCGGCCGCCAGCAGGACCGCCGCCGACTGGGTGGTGCGCGGTGGGCGGCGTGCCAGCCACCAGGCCAACGCGGCGCCGGCCACCGCCAGCACGGCGAGCGACGCCCACTTCCCCGCGGGGCCGGCGGTGGCCAGCAGATGCCCGGGCAGCGGGCTCGCGGCGGGACTGCGGTGGCTCGTGAGGCCGAGCGGGAACAGGATCGCGTTCTGGACCGTGGCGTCCGGGCGGGACAGCGCGGCCGGGGCGGCCGCCGCCATCGCCGCGACGGCGGTGACCGCCGCTGTCGTCGTGAACCGCCGGCTGACGCGAGTACCCCGTGAGGCGGCCAGCGCGGCGATGACCGGCAGGGCCGGCCAGGCGATGGCCTTCAGCGCGCACGCCATACCGGCGGCCACGCCGGCCGCGAGGGCGGCGGCGCACCGCGGGGCGCGTTCCGCCAGCGCGAGCGCCACGCACAGCGACGCGATCACGGGCAGGTCGGTGCCGCCGGTCGCCAGCGGCAGCGCCAGCACCGGCGAGGCCAGCGCGAGTGCCGTGTTCCGCACCGCCTGCCGCGGCGGCGCGCCGGGAATGCGGAACGCCAGGTAGACCCCGGCCGTGCCGGCCAGGGCCAGCCACAGCCTGGGGCTGGCCGGCCAGCCGGCGAGGCCAGCGGCGTCCGGCAGCCCGAAGACGGCCATCAGCGGCTCGTACGGGTCGTATGCGAGCACGTGGGTCAGGCCGGCGGCGGGCAGGTACGGGGTGCCGTGGCGGAGCAGCTGACCGCCCGCCTGTGCGATGACGGTCAGCGAGCCCTCGCCGGCGCGGCTCGGCAGGCCGGCGAAGGCCTGCCAGGCGAGCGGCGCGACGGTCGCGCAGCCAGCCGCGCAGCCGAGCGCGACTGCCGCCGCGCCGCGCTCCCGCCGGCGCGGAGCCGCCGTGATCGCGGCCGCGGTCGCGTAACCGATCGCGGCCCAGGTGCCCCAGCAGCGCTCGATCGGCTGGCCGCTGGCCACCGCGAGTGCCGCCGCGAACGCGGCGACCACGAGATACCAGCGGGTCACGTCACCGGGTGGCGATCGGGGCCACCGTCGCGCCGGCCGCCTTGACCAGGTCCGCGGGGGCGATCTCGAGCTCCAGCCCGCGTCGGCCCGCGCTGCAGAACATCGTGGCGAGCACGAGGGCTGAGGCGTCGATCACCACCGGCAGCCGCCGTTTCTGCCCGACGGGGGAGATGCCGCCCGCGACGTACCCGGTGGCCCGCTCGGCCGCGGCGACCTCCGCCAGCACCGCCTTCTTCCCGCCGACGGCGGCGGCAAGCGCCTTCAGGTCCAGCTGGTGGTGCACCGGGACGACGCCCACGGCCAGCGACCCGTCCACCGCGGCGACCAGCGTCTTGAACACGCGCTCCGGCGGGACGCCGAGCGCCTCGCTGGCCTCCAGGCCGTAGGAGTCGTGCCGTGGGTCGTGCGCGTACTCGTGCAGCGTGAACGGGACCTTCGCCCGTTCGAGGGCGAGCGTCGCCGTCGTGCCGCGTCCAGCCACGAACCGTCACCCTAGCGCTCACGGCGGGCAGCGGAAAATCGTTATGCCGCGCGCCTGCGATGTCCGCATAGTGGGCGTATGTACGTTACGTTTCCGCGGCCGCCGGACCACGAGGTCAGCTACTCGGTGGTCGAACGGGACGACGGGGTCATCTACCAGCTGCTTGGCGGCCGCGCCAGCACCGCGCTGCCGCACGACATCATGCACCTTGTCGTGGAACGCGAGCTTGGCATCACCGACGGGATATGGGGCGGCATCGCGGCGGGCATGGTGTTCGGCAGCATGCGGCACGTGCGCGGGCGGCGGCCGCCGCACGTCACCGAGCGTTCGGCGCTGCTCAAGCGGACGTACCGGGACCGGATCCTGCGGGCCGAACTGCTCGGGAACCTCGTCGAGGCCATCGCGGCGCTCGACGACCCGTCGGCGGACGAGATCAGGCGGCTGACCGGATCGAAGCTGTCGGTGCTGCGGATGCCCGCGCCGCCGTCCCCCCAGGCCTTCGCGACGGCGGCGCGGGCGCTGCAGGTCGAGGCGGCGCGCTGGGCCAGGCTGCGGCCCGGTGAGGAACTCCGGTACGAGTGGGCGCTGCCGGTTACGCACCACGTGCCACGTCCCCGCGACCCGGGCGACCGGCGGGACCCCCGGCGCCGTCTGGGGGGTCGCGGCCGGTCCGGGCGACCGGGTCCGCGCCGCTAATCGGCTTGTGCCGCTGCGCGGGGCGCGACATGGTGGGGTTATGCGACACGATGCGCCGGCGCCTGCGGAAGCCATCGACGCAGGCCCAGCCGTGCTGCGCCGCTGGCGCCCCGGCGATCTGGATGCCTCCTGCGCGGCGGTGTTCGCGTCGCTCGAGCACCTGCGCCCGTGGATGCCGTGGGCGCTGGACTTCAGCCGCGCGGCACAGGCCGAGTTCCTCGTCGGCTCCGAGCGCGACTGGGACGCGCGCGTGGGGTTCAACTACGCGATCCTCGTGGACGGCGCGATCGCCGGATCGGCGGGGCTGATGGCCAGGATCGGGCCGGGCGGCCTGGAGATCGGCTACTGGGTGCACCCGGCGTATACCCGCCGCGGGGTGGCGACCGCGTCCGCGGCGGCCCTGACCGACCAGGCGTTTGCGCTGCCCGGCATCGAGCGGGTGCAGATCGTGCACGACGAGCTCAACGAGGCGAGCGGCGGCATCCCGCGCAAGCTGGGCTTCACCGTGATCGAGCGCCGCCCGCTCGATCACAAGCCGCTCGCGGGGACCGGGATCGGCGTGGTGTGGGAAGTGACCCGTGCGCAGTGGCTGGGCAGTGCTTCCCTGTTAGGCAGGGCTTCCCTGTAACGTATGCGGTCATGGGCGATCCGGACTCAGACCTGATGGCGCTGGCCCTGGAACAGGCGCGGGCTAGCTTTGACGCCGGCGGAGTGCCGGTCGGCGCGGTGCTCGCGGCGGGCCGGGAGGTGATCGCCGCCGGGCACAACGAGCGCGTGCAGCGCGGCGACCCGGTGGCCCACGGCGAGATCGCGTGCCTGCGCAACGCCGGGCGGCGGCCGTCCTACGCGGGCACCACGCTGTATACGACGCTGTCCCCGTGCCAGATGTGCACCGGGGCGATCCTGCTGTTCCAGATCCCGCGCGTCGTGGTGGGCGAAGCCCGCACCTTCGCGGGCGACCTGGACTTCCTGCGCTCCCGCGGGGTGTCGGTCGTGCTGCTTGACGACCCAGGCTGCGTCGCCGCGATGGAAGAGTTCCAGATCCGGTACCCGGAGGTATGGAGCGAGGACATCGGCGGCCGCTGACCTCGCCCGACGGCCGCCCCAATTGTCCTGGATGCGTGGGCAGCCGGCCCTGGGGGATAAACTCGCACGTTGTGAGCAGCGTAGTTTCTAGCGAGCTCGGCAAGCGGTTCCCTGATGTGGCGGCGCTGGCCGGTGCCCTCGACGAGACCGGTTACCTGGCCGGCGACCAGCTTGCCGCGGCGTTGTTCCTCGCCGTGCGGATGGGCCAGCCGATCCTGCTCGAGGGCGAACCGGGTGTCGGCAAGACCGAGGCGGCCAAGTCCCTGGCCGCCGCGCTCGACACCGCGCTCGTCCGGCTCCAGTGTTACGAGGGCATCGCGGCCGCCGAGGCGCTCTACGAGTGGAACTACCCGAAGCAGCTGCTCGCCATCAGGCTCGCCGAGGCCACGCACGAGCAGATGCGGGAGACCGACCTGTTCCGCGAGGAGTTCCTGCTCGCCAGGCCGCTGCTCACCGCGCTGGACCACCCGGGGCCCCGGCCCGCGGTGCTGCTCATCGACGAGGTGGACCGGGCTGACGACGAGTTCGAGGCGTTCCTGTTCGAGATGCTGGCGGAGTCTTCTGTCACGATCCCCGAGCTCGGCACGCGGCGCGCGAAGGTTCCCCCGATCACGATCCTTACCTCCAACAGGACCCGTGACCTGCACGACGCGCTAAAGCGGCGGTGCCTGTACCACTGGATCGGGTACCCGGACGCGGCCCGGGTCGCGCAGATCATCCGGCGGCGGGTGCCTGCCGCGGGCTCGGCGCTCGCGGGCGAGGTGGCGGTCGCCGTGAGCCGGCTCCGGGCGCTGGAGCTGACCAAGCCGCCGGGGATTTCCGAGGCGATCACCTGGGCGGGCGCGCTGTCCGTGTTCGGCGACTCGTCGCTGTCGGCCGCGGCGGCCGAGCGGACGATGAGCGTGGTGGTCAAGTACCCGGAGGACGAGCAGACCGTCCGAGAGGCCGGACTGGCCGCCGTCGTGGGGCATGACTGACGGCAGCCGGGTTGGCGTGGGCGTCCAGCCCGAGCCCGACGGCCACGAGCTGCCACTGACCGACGTGGCGACGCTGGCCGCCGCGCTCGGCGTCGCCCTGCGGTCCGCGGGCCTGCCTGCCGGGCCGGACCGCTGCGAGCGGCTGGCGCGGGCGGTCACCGTGATGGACGCCTCGACGATCGCGGAGCTGCACGCGTGCGCGCTGGCCACGATGGTCTCCGATCCCAGCCAGGTGGAGACGTTCGAGCGGATCTTCGCCGAGATGTTCGCCGCCGTACCGCCAGGCGGGCGGGGGGTGACGGCGCCGCAGCGGGGGATGACGATGGAGCCTGCGGATCCGGGCGCGCCACCGGGCGCGCGGACCGCCGACGGCTCGGGGGAGCTGCCGCCGGTGCTGCGCGAGGTGAGCGCGTCGACCTCCTCCTCGTCCTCATCTGACTCTGCGGACGAGGACGCGCCCGAGGTGCCGGCCATCAGGCGGGTCGCGTCCGCCACCGAGCGCCTGATGGAACGGGATTTCGCGCAGCTGTCGCCGGACGAGCTGAGCCGCCTCGCGGTGCTGATGCGCGAGCTCACGATCGCGGTGCCGCCGCGCAAGACCCGCAGGTACCGGCCGCGCAAGGAGGGCGCGCGGCTGGACATGCGCCGCACGATGCGGCTGGCGACCCGCACCGCGGGTGAGCCGGTGACCATCGCCAGGCGCGCGGTCCGGGTCAGGCCGCGACGGCTCATCGTGCTCTGCGACATCTCCGGGTCCATGGAGCCCTACGCGCGGGCGCTGCTCCAGCTCATGTACGTCGCCACCCGTGGCGGGGCCGGGTCCGCCGGCGCCGCCTTGCCGGGTGACGCCAGCCGGCCCCGTACCGAGGTGTTCACGTTCGCCACCCGGCTGACTAGGCTGACGCCGTTCTTGTCCGCGGCGAGCCCGGAAACGATGCTTGCCAAGGCAGGCGAGGCGGCGCCCGACTGGGCCGGCGGCACCAGGATCGGCGCCACGTTGCGCGAGTTCAACGACCGCTACGGAGTCCGCGGCATGGCACGCGGCGCTGTCGTGCTGATCATCTCCGACGGCTGGGAGACCGGGGACCCCGCCGTACTCGGCGGGCAGATGGCGCGGCTGCACCGGATCGCCTACCGGATCGTGTGGGCAAACCCGCGGACGCAGAGCTCCAGGTACAGCCCCGAGGTCGGCGGCATGGCGGCTGCCTGGCCGTACTGCGACGCCGTGGTCAGCGCGCACAACTTCGAGGCACTCGATGAACTGCTCGCGGCGCTTCGCGCCCCGGCGGTGCGACGGCCGCCGACCGTGCCGGCCGAGCCGGCCTCCGCCGCGGTTGCCCCTGCGGCGCCGGCGCCCGGTCCGCCTCCGATGTCGCTGCCGATCACCGGGTCGTTGTCCGGGCGCTGGTCCGCGAGGCCGTGACCGGGACCCGACCGGAAAACATATGTTCTACATAGATGTCGTAGTTATAGTGTGCCGGTGATGCCTGTCGTGGCGGCCGCCCCCGCGCTCCTTCCCGCGCTGAACACGCTGCCGACCGCCGCGGCCGTCGCCACCCTCTGCGTGGCCGTCGTCGCGGAGATCGTGCTGGTTCCGGCCGTCTTGCTGCCGGGCGGGACCGTCACCCTGCTGGCTGGCGCGCTAATCGGCGCCGGGCGCCCGGCGCTCGCCGTCGCGGTTCCCGTCGTCGTCGCGGTTGTCGCGGGCGATCAGCTGGCGTTCTTCAGCGGTGCCGCGGTGACCGGGTGGTGGCGCCGCCGCCGTCCTGGGCGGGCGGAGCAGGAGCAGCCGGCCCGGCGCCGCCGGACCGCGGCCTGGCTCACCGCGTCGATGCCGTCGGTAGCCGGCGGTGCCGGGATGCGCTACCGGTCCTTTGCCGCCCGGATCCTCGTGATGCGCGTGCCGTGGCTGGCGGCGGCGCTGATCGCGGGCACCCTGGCCGCTCATTCGCTGGCGCGCATCGGTCACGTCGCCGGCATCGCGGGCCTGGTGGCCAGCGGTGTCGTCCTGACAGCGCTGTTCGTCGCCCACCACAGGCCCGGCGCGGTCCGGGCGGTTGCCCGCCGTACGATGACGATGATGCGGCGGTTATCTACTACAATTGCGTAGAAGATAGCCACTGGAGGGAACAGCCTTGTGCAGCACTTGATCATCCAGTACGGGTACGCCGCGGTGTTCCTGCTGATGCTGGCCGAGTCGGCCTGTATCCCGATCCCGTCCGAAGTCATCATGCTGTTCGGCGGCGCGCTCGCGGCCGGCGCCTACCCTGGAGTGCATCTCTCGCTGGCCGGCGTCGTGCTCGCCGGGGTGCTGGGCAACGTGGCCGGGAGCTACATCGCCTGGGGCGCGGGCAAGTACGCCGGGCAGGCTGCGGTCCGTCGCTGGGGACGCCGGTTCGGAGTGCGCGACCACGACATCGACCGCGCCACCGCCTGGTTCGACCGGCACGGCTCGTCTGCGGTGCTGTTCGGCCGTGTGGTGCCCGTGGTGCGCACCTTCATCTCGCTGCCCGCCGGGTTCGCGAACATGCCCGCGGGCCGGTTCGGCCTGTTCACCACGCTCGGCTGCATCCCGTGGACGGCGGCCCTCGGTATCGCCGGCTACGCCCTGGGCGCCAACTGGCAGCACATCGCCAACGACTTCCACGGCGTCACCTATGCCATCGCGGGCATCGTCGTGGTCGCACTGGCGGTCGCGGTGGTCCTGTACTTCCGTCGCCGCCGCCGGGACGTCGCCGACGTCAGCGAGGCAGCCGGAACGGACCCGCGGCCGGGTACGGCGCCGCCGCCGCCCGGGCCTCAGACGGACACGCAGGTTCCGTCAGGCCGCCACCACCGCTAGGACAGCCAGCGCAGCCGGGCGCCTGTCGCGCGCCTGCCGGTCAGGCCACCGTGACATGCACGGTGTGGTAGCCAGTCGCGCCGTTCGGCTCTGGCAGGTGATAGACGGACGTCTGCGTGTAGCCGGTCTTGTCGGTGGCCCGCACCTGGAGCGTGTGCCTGCCCGCCGTCGCCTGCCACGGGTAGTACCACTGCCGCCAGGTGTCGATCGTGTCCTGGACGGCCAGCTTCGCCTGGTGCCAGGTGCCGTCGATCCCGACCTCCACAGCTTCGATGCCGCGATGCTGTGCCCACGCGACGCCGGCGATCGTCACCGTGCCCGCGTTGACGGTCCCGCCCTTCGGGGTGTCGATGCGGGACTCGGTCTTGATCGGCGCCTGCTGCGACCAGCCGCGCTGCGTCCAGTACGCGTCGAACGCTCCGAACGTGGTGAGCTGCATGTCCACCACCCACTTGCAGGCCGACACGTAGCCGTACAGGCCGGGCACGACGACGCGAACAGGGAAGCCGTGTTCCTGCGGCAGCGGCTGCCCGTTCATCCCCACCGCGAGCAGCGACGCCCGGCCGTCCATCACGGGTTCTGTGGCCACGCCGAGGTTCATCCCGTTCACGTCGCGCATGACGATCTGCGTGGCGCCGGGCTGGATGCCCGCCTCCTTCAGCAGGTCGGCGAGCAGCACCCCCTGCCAGCGGGCGTTGCCGATGTAGCCGCCGCCGACGTTCTCAGAGACGCACGTCAGGGTGATGTCGTAGTCGTGCATCGGGCGCTTCATCAGGGCATCGAAGTTGATCGTCGTCGGATTGCTGACCATGCCGTGAATCCGCAGCTGCCACGCCTGCGGCGAAACCTGCGGGACCACCAGGGCCGTGTCCACCCGGTAGAACTGGCTGTTCGGCGTGTAGAACGACGACAGGCCGGGGATGTCGGTGATCTCCGCGCCCTTCGGCAGGGGCTCAGCCTTCACCGCTGGGCTGCCCAGCTTCACGGAGGACGTGTTCACGTTGAACCGCTTGTTCTGCAGGTACTGGCCGCCGATCCCCGCCGCGGCCGCGACTGTGGCGGCGGCGCCGCTCGCGATCAGGAAGTTGCGCCGGTTGGGCCTGTTCGGCGGCGGCGCCGGCGAATAGGTGCCTGACGGTGCGCCAGTCCGCGTCATAGTGTCCGGCCCAGGCGGTAGGCGGGCCGCCGCGCGGCGGTGCTGTGCAGCCAGACGAGGGCGGCGATCCCCACGATGCCGCCGACGACCGACGGGATCACGTCGGTGACGTGGCTTTCCGGCCTTGTGATGGCGACGAACGCCCCGAACAGCCCGAACAGGCCGGTGCCGGCCACCCCGATCCCCACCCGCCGCCACGCGATCATGCCGATCACGATCGCGAGGAGCGCGATCGTGACGTACATGCCGAGCAGCAGCATGGTCTTGTCGTTCTCACCGAACTTCTGGACGGCGAAGTTTTTGAGCGCCGGAGGAGTGCGGTCGATGAACGCTCCGCCGACGGCGATGATGGGCGAGGCCTGCGGCCGCACGAAGGCGGCGACGAGGTTCGCCACGCCGATGGCGACCGCGGCGGCCAGGAACCCGGCGAGGCCGCCGGCCAGCAGTCCCCAGCCGCGCCGCTGTCCGCGGGCAGCGGCCCGGCGCGGCCTGCCGTAGTCGTCGTCCCGCGGCGCCGTGTAGTCGTCGTAGTCGTCGTCGCTGGCCGCGAAGAACGGGCCGGACGTACGTCGCGGCGCTTGCTGCCACTCGGTGGGCTGCTGTAGCGCAGTGGGCCGCTCCCGCTGGTTATCCCAGGGCGGACGCTGCTCTGGGGCGCCTGTTGTCAGGCCCGCGAAGCCACGGTATCCAGCGGCGTAGCCGTTCCCGCGCCGGTAGTCGGCCCGCGTGTCCTGGTAAGACGTGTCCTGGTAGGACGCATCCTGATAGGACTGGTAACGCTGCGAGTCCTGGTACGGCGGATGGCTGTCCTCGTACTGGGCGAGCGTCGGGTAGCGCGACGAGTGCCGGTGACGCGGCGGGTCCTGATAACTCATACCCCTATTGACGGTGCTTGGCCGCCGCCGCGTTCGGAGATCGCGCTCACGGTAAGCACGCGGTAAGAACCGCGCGTGGCGTCCGCTATGAGCCCGCCACGTCCGCCGCGGGCTCTGTCGTGCCCACGTCATGCGCCGCGAGCGCGTCCTCTGCCGCGAACGCGGGCAAGCCATCGGCGCCGATGGACACCGAGACGGCAGGCTTGACGTACACCGCCGTCGGCTCGATCACCCAGTCGGCCGCCGCGCGCACCGAGGTGGTCTCACCGTCGGCCATCTCGGCGCGGGCCGCTGCGGGCATCTGGGGCGACCCGGCGAGGACGGCCGGTACGCGGCTAGCGGCGCGACGCTCGAGCACGTACCGGGCCAGGGCGCAGGCACACGCGACGGCGGCGCCGCCACCATAACCCCACAGCCGGGTGTGGTGGACGGCGGCGCCGGCGAGATACAG
>Ga0070698_100008011_pt1 | contig 11427 bp, 7 predicted proteins | sample KBSK1502metaG_FD_65477 | JGI IMG/M metagenome (GOLD analysis project Ga0070698, IMG submission 65477) | Corn, switchgrass and miscanthus rhizosphere microbial communities from Kellogg Biological Station, Michigan, USA - KBS K1-50-2 metaG | ecosystem: Host-associated > Plants > Roots >...
GAGAACGCGGGCGGCGGCATGCGTGTCCCCTTGCTCCTCATGGAGCTCGATCGACTCCTCGAAGAGCCGTCGCGCCGCATCCGGGTCCGCTGCGCGACCGGCCATCTCTCCTGCTCGGTCGAGAAGGGCCGCTCGCTGGGAGCGGTCACCCGCAAGCTCCGCCGCCTGCTCGAAGTACCGCCTGGCCTCCGCGGCCGCCGCGAGCGACTCGGCACGCTCACCAGCCCGCACGAGCATTGCCTGTGCCTTGCCTCTGACCTGGGCCGCGTCTTCTGCGTCCGGGGCGGCCTCGTGGGCTGCGAGGTAGTGCGATGCGATGACCTCGACCACTTCGTCCTCGTCCGCGGCGAACGCGCTGCGAAGGTACTCGGCCGCCGACAGATGCCGCACGCGGCGCTCACGCTTGGAAAGCGTCTCGTAGGCGACGTGGCGCACGAGATCCTGGAGGAAGCCGTACTGGCCGTGCTCGGGCGAGCGGGGGTCTGCCTGCACGCCGAGCACCTCCTTGCGCGCCAGGGCCGTGAGTAGCGGCTCGATCTCGACCTCGGGCCCTGCGAGCGCGGCGAGTGCGTCTCTCGTGAAGGTCTTGCCGAGCACAGCCGCGTCCTGGAGCAGCCGCCGCTCGTCCACGGACAGGCCATCCAGCCGAGCCGCGATGAGAGCGTGCAACGTCTCCGGCACCTCGAGCGCCTCCACCGGCCCGGTCACCCGGTAGGCGGAGCCTTCCTGAACAAGGAGACCGCGGTCGAGCAGCATCCGCACCGTCTCGACCGCGTAGAGCGGGATGCCCTCGGCGCGCGCGAGGATGCGGTCGCGGACCTCCGTGGGAAGCCCCGGCACGAGGCCGGCCAGCAGCTCCTCCATCGCGTCCTGCGACAGCGGCTCCAGGTACAGCGAGGTGAAGCTCCGCTGCCCGGCGCCCCAGGTCGGCCGCCGCTCGAGCAGTTCGGGCCGCGCCAGCGTCACCACGAGGATGGGGCAGTTCCGCGACCAGTCGAGCAGGTACTCGACGAAGTCGAGCAGGCTCGCATCAGCCCACTGCATGTCCTCGAAGGCGAGCACCGTCGGATAGCTCTCAGCCAGGCGCTCGAAGAAGAGACGCCAGGCGGCGAAGAGGTCTTGCTGGTCGCGAGCCTGGTGTTCGGCGAGGCCGAGGAGATGTGCGAGCCGGGGCTCGAGGAAGTCCCGCTCTTCGCCGTCGAGGATGTGCTCCTCGAGCGTGGCGTGCAGCTTTGCGCGTGCGGACTCCGGCTCCTCCTCCTCGCCGATGCGGCAACGCATCCGCACCATGTCGGCGAGCGCCCAATACGTCACACCTTCGCCGTAGGAGAGGCAGCGGCCGCGGTGCCAGTAGACGGTCTCCGCTATGCCGTCGAAGTACTTGTAGAACTCCCACGCAAGCCGTGACTTGCCGATGCCGGCGATGCCGGTGACCGAGATGAGATGTGCCTTCCTCTCGTCGGCGCAGCCGTGGAAGAGATCCTTGATCTGCCGCAGCTCGCGATCGCGCCCGACGAACGGCGCCTCGAGCCCCTGCGACTTGAGAGAGCCGCGCAATCCGGAAACGACCCGCTGCGCCTTCCAGAGAGGGGTGAGTCCCTCCTTGCCCTTGAGCTCGAAGGAGCCCGCCTCCTCGTAGACGATCGTCTGCTCCGTCGCGCGCCGCGTGGACTCGCCGATGTACACGCTGCCTGGTTCGGCAGCCGACTGAACACGTGAGGCGGTGTTGACCAGATCGCCGGCGACCATGCCCTGGCCTTCCGCGCCGATCGTGACGGCCGCCTCGCCGGTGAGAACTCCTGCTCGGGCGCGGAGCTCAGGGGCGCCGGCTTCGTCACCGAGCGCGCTGACTGCAGCGACGAGATCGAGTGCGGCCCGCACGGCGCGCTCCGCGTCGTCCTCGGTCGCGGTAGGCGTTCCCCAGACCGCCATGACCGCGTCGCCGATGAATTTCTCGACAGTCCCCCCGTAGAGCTCGATCAGGCGCCGGCTTGTGTCGAAGTAGCGTGAGAGAAGCTCTCGTGTGTCCTCAGCGTCGCGCTGCTCCGACGCGGCGGTGAACCCGACGAGGTCGGCGAAGAGCACGGAGACGAGCCGCCGCTCTGCTGTTGGGGCGGCTTGCGGCGGCGCGACGGTTGCTCCAAGTGCCGTCCCGCATTGGGCGCAGAACGCGTCGTCGGGCTCGTTTTGTGCGCCGCATGCAGGGCAACCGCTCGCGAGAGATGCCCCACACTTGGAGCAGAACTTACCGCCCTCACGATTCGAAGCACCGCAGCTTGAGCAGAGCGTCATCTCCGTCCGGACCCTAATGGCCACGACCTCGCCGTCAACGGTGATCAAGCCCTTTCAGACCTTTTGTCAGAGGCTCTTAAGGCAATGCCGCCTCGGCCGGATCGACGAGGCGGTAGCCGACTCCCGGCTGGTTGAGGAGATAGCGCGGGCGGGCCGGGTCGGGCTCGAGCTTGCGGCGGAGGTGCGAGATATGGACGTGCAGGTAGTTCGACTCTTCCTGAAAGGCAGGTCCCCAGACTTCGCGCAGGAGAGCGGGATGCGTCAGGAGCTTGCCTTCGTTGACGGCCAGCACGCGAAGCAGGTCGTACTCGATCGGCGTCAGCGAGACCGGGTCCTCTCCCATCGTCACGGCACGCTTCTCGAGGTCGATGCGAAGCTCGCCGATGCTGATCACCTCCTCCGTCGAGTGGGAGACGCGGCGAAGGACAGCACGGAGCCGGGCCAGGAGCTCTTCGCCGCTGAACGGCTTCGTGACGTAGTCGTCTGCGCCGGCGTCGAGCGCCTCGACCTTCTCCTTCTCTTCACCGACGGCCGAGAGAACGACGATCGGGCCTGCGTACCAAGCCCGCAGCTCACGACAAACGTCGGTTCCCCGGCCGTCGGGGAGGAGGACGTCAAGGATGATCGCGGCCGGTGGTCGCATGCCGGCTTTCATCAGGGCCTCTTCCGCGGTCGCTGCCGTGTCGACGGCGTAACCCGCTGCACGCAGCTTGATCTGGACCGCGCGCAGGATCTGAGCCTCGTCGTCGACCACCAGAACCCGTCCGTTGCTCATCGCGACACTTCCGCGTGGACGTGTTCAGCCGGGAGCGCGAGCGCAAAGGCGGTTGCTCCACCAGGCTCGGACTCCAGCCAGAGGCGGCCGCCGTTCAGTTGGACGAAGCCACGCGCGATTGCCAGGCCGAGGCCTGATCCCCGCCCGCCCTCGGCCCTTTCTCCGCGGGCGAAGGGCTCGAAGATGTGCTCCCTCTCTTGCTCGGGAATTCCAGGACCGTGGTCGATCACGCGGACGATCACTTCGTTCTGCGTCGCCTCAGCACGGAGCTCGATCGGATCCGTTGGGGAGGAGAACTTCAACGCATTCTCGAGCAGGTTCACGAGGGCGGTCTCGAGTTGAGCCGCGTCGACGCTGATCGGCGGTGATTCGTCGGGCAGCACCGCCTCGATGCGTGCGTTGTCGGGTCCGATCGCCTCGAGAGCCCGCGCGATCAGGCCGTCGACCGTCCACAGCTCACGCGCGGGCTTGGCGGCCCCCGCCTCCAGCTTGGACAAGTCGAGCATGTTCGAGACGAAGCGGTTGAGCCGGCGAATCTGGAACCGGATCGCGGAGTGCAGCTCAGCCCGCTCATCGGGCGAGAGCGACCCGTCCGAGCTCTCCAGCACGTCGCTCGCGGTCATGATGGCGGTGATCGGTGATCTGATGTCATGGCTCACTGATCGCAGCACTGCGGTCTTCACGGCATCACTTCGTCGCAGCGCGTCCGCCTCGCTCGTGGCCCGGGCGAGGAGCTCCGCTTCAGACGCGCGTCGGCGGACTCGTGCGGCGAGCTCGCTGACGCTGACCGCGGTCACCAGGTAGACCGCCAGCGCGACCCAGTTCTCGGAGTCGGCCAGCCTGAACGTATGCGTCGGCGGCAGAAAGAAAAAGTTGAACGCGAGCATGCTGACGACCGAGACGCCGACGGCGTAGGGAAGGCCCGAGACCGCGGCAACGGGGAGAACGGCGAACAGATAGAGGACGCCGAGGCTCAGCACGGGCGCCACGGGCCGAAGCGCGTAGATCGCGCCGGTCACGAGCGCAACCGCTCCGAGGCTCAGGAGAGCTGCCTTCACGCGCATGAGAATCTGAATCAAGGTTACGCCGGGGCGCATGACTGCTGCGGGCCGCGGCTTAAGAACTCCTTGAGATTCCGAAGCTCACCGCTCGGCGCCCGAACGGGTCGTTAGCGTCATGCTGAGGGGCGGCAGCAAGACGATGATCGATACGAACGAACGGGACCACCCCGGCGCGGCCGCAGGACAGAGACGCGAGCGCCTCGACTCACTGAAGAGGGTGATCGTCGGACGGCCTCGGGCGAGCGGCGAGATGCACGAGACGTTGTTGTCGAAGACGCTCGCGCTCCCGATCTTCGCCTCCGACCCCCTCTCATCCGTCGCCTATGCGACAGAGGCCGCGCTCGCCGTTCTCATCGTGGCGTCCGCCGGAGCGGGCCACCTCGTGCTCCCAATTTCGATCGCGATCGCCGCCGTGCTCGCGATCGTCGTGCTCTCGTACACACAGACTGTCCAGGCGTACGAGACCAGCGGCGGCGCGTACGTTGTCGCGAAGGAGAACCTCGGCACGGTGCCGAGCCTCGTTGCCGCAGCCGCGCTCCTCGTCGACTACATCCTGACCGTTGCCGTTTCGGTTACCGCCGGCGTGGTCGCGCTGACATCCGCGGCGCCGTCGCTCGCATCTCACAAGGTGGGACTGTCGTTGATCTTCGTTGTGCTGCTCACCCTCGCGAACCTCCGCGGCGTCCGCGAGTCTGGAATCCTGTTCGCAGTTCCGACCTATGCGTTCGTTGCCGTCATGTACGCCATGATCGGGACGGGGGTCGGCAAATGCATCGCGGGGTCGTGCCCACAGGCACACGTCCCCGATCCGATCGCAGCGGGTGCGGGAGCCGTCGGCGTGCTCGTCGTCCTTCGTGCCTTCTCGTCGGGCGCCGCGGCGCTGACGGGTGTCGAGGCGATCTCGAACGGCGTCAACGCCTTCCGACCGCCGCAGGGGCGAAACGCGGCGAAGACGCTGCTGGTGATGGGCGGCATCGCCATCTCGCTCTTCCTCGGCGTGTCGTACCTCGCCGTCCACATGCATGCCCGCCCGAGCCAGACGGTGTCGGTGATCTCGGAGATCGCCCGCGGCACGTTCCCGTCTTCGTCGTCGGCCTCGTTTCTGTACTACGCGGTGCAAGGCCTGACATTCGCGATCCTCGTGCTCGCGGCGAACACGTCGTACCAGGGCTTTCCGCGCCTCGGGGCCGTGCTCGCACGCGACCGGTTCTTCCCACGTCAGTTCATCAACCTCGGCGACCGGCTCGTGTACTCGAACGGCATCGTCGTCCTCTCGGGCCTCGCCGCGTTCCTGATCTGGATCTTCAACGCCGACGTCCTCGCGCTCATCCACCTGTACGTCATCGGCGTCTTCACAGCTTTCACCCTTTCGCAGGCCGGAATGGTGCGGTACTGGCTGCGCAGGCGCGATCCCGGGTGGCGCAGGAGCGCGGCGCTCAACGGAGCCGGAGGCATCGCGACGTTCCTCGTTGCGATTCTCGTGATCCAGACGAAGTTCCTGGCCGGAGCCTGGGCGGTCACCGTGGCGATCCCGCTGCTCGTACTCGCGTTTCACGGCGTCCAGCGCCACTACCGCAAGGTTGAGCGGCGCCTGCGGGCCGGCGCGACCGCGGTCGCGGCTGCTCCGCCGGCAACGAACGAGGTCGTGCTTTACGTCGAGTCTGCAGATGCGGCGCTCCGCGAGGCGCTCTACTACGCGCGAGAGATTGCAGGCAGCGATTTTCGTGCTATTCACGTGCGCGGGCGGCACACCGACCCCGGAATCAGGCCGCGGTTCCGGAACCTGACCGACATGCGGCCCGACCTCGAGGTGCTCGATCCTGAGGATGGGCGCGTGGACGCCGTGATTGAGTACCTCTGGGCCCTGCCCCGCGGAGAGTCGAACTTCGTCACCGTGATCATCCCCGAGCTCTTCAAGCGGAGCTCGCTCCTTTCGGCAGTCGCGCGTCGCACCGAGTTCGCGCTCAAGCTCCGCCTGCTCAGGGAGCCCGGAGTCGTGATCACGGATGTTCCGGTGCTCGCGCGAAACGGAGCGCTGCGGACGCCCGAGCGAATCGTCTGCCGCATCCTCGTCTCAGGCGCCCATGCCGCGTCGATGCGGGCGGTGAACTATGCCGCCACGCTCGGCTTGCCGGATACGCGAGCGCTGTTCTTCGCCTTCGACTCCGAGGAGGCCGACCGTCTCCGCGCCGATTGGTCAGGGGTGGAAGTGCGGGTTCCACTCCAGATCGAGGAGGCACCGTTCCGGGACATCGGCGATCCGCTGCTTCGGCACCTCCGCGGGATCACGGCCGATCCAGGCGCGGTCGCGGTCGTGATCATGCCCGAGCTGATCTTCAGCGGGCCGCAAAGGCTCCTGCACAACCAGCGCGCGCTCTACATCAAGCGGCTCTTGCTCTTCGAGCCACGCGTGATCTTGACGAGCGTCCCCTACCGCCTCGACTAGCGAAGCTGCGTCGCTGGGACTCGCGAGCCTTTCTTCGCCGTCTCGCGTGGGGTCGGCGGCTCCACTCTCTGCACGCTCGGCGCGACCCCCCTGCGATCAGGCGGCGAAGGCTCGACCGCGCTCAGAGCCGGCTCCGGTCGCAGGATGACGGTTTCGCTCGGGGCGTTGGTGAGCATCCAGAGCAGTTCCTTGGGCGCGAAGCCCGGCTCTCGTCCGGCCGGTGCGGGGATGACGATGCGGTCGAAGTGCTCGACCTCCCAGAGACGCTCGAGGGCGTGAATGGGAGTGCGGCCGCTCTCGATGCGTGCGTCGACTGGAACGCCCGCGCGCGAGGCTGCGCGTTCGACCGCTTCGAGCAGGGGGATCCCCACCTCGCACTCCTGGCTCATCGGCGCATCGAGCGGCATCTCGAGCGGGATCAGGATCAGATACGCCGGGACGAGGGTCGCCTCCTCGGCGCGCGCGATACGAATGGCGGCGGCGAGGACGGTCGGATCGAGGTGGCCCCGAGTAAAGGGGACGAGCACGCGCCGCGAGCCCGGCCGTGGTCGTGGGCGGCGACGCAAGCGCCGAGCGAGGCGGATGAGCGCCCGCACAGCCTTCGCCAGTGCGCTCCTGAGTTTGAGCAGGACGCTCACTTCGGCGATTCCTCTTTGAGCGCGCGGTCGGCGATGACGCGGATGTCGATGCCCGGGATCTCGCGGACCATGCGCGAGAGGAGCGAGCCGCCGAAGATCTCGCGGCGACGAGACTCATCGGGCGTGCCGACGAAGATGTAGGTCGAGCCGCGCTCTCGGGCGACGCGGTGGACGGTTTCGACGAGGTCGTCCCCTTCCATCTCCAGGAAGTGGATGCCGAGCAGGCTGGCGACGCGGCGGAGCGCCGCGAGTTGTGTCTCCTCCTCAGGCGTGGGTTCGCGGCCGTTCGGCCGCATCCAGAGTGCGTCGATCTCGGCACCTAGCCGCTGAGAGGAGCGCCAAGCCCGGCGGAGGATGCGCTGCGATTTCGGCTGCGGCTCGACCAGGGCGAGGATGCGTTCGGCGATCGCCTGCCGACTGAGCGGCTCGAGCCTGTCCGTGTGTCTGCGGGCTTCGACGTCCTCGGCGACCTCGCGCAGGGCGAGCTCGCGCAGGGTCGCAAGATTCTCGTGCCGGAAGAAGTTCTGCAGCGCGACTTCGACGCGTTCCTTCGGGTAGACCTTTCCCGCACGCAGCCGTGCCTGAAGCTCCTCCGGTGTCAGGTCGACGAGTACCACCTGGTCGGCCTCGTCCAGGATTCGGTCGGGAAAGGTCTCCCGGACGCGAACGCCGGTGAGCTCGAAGATCACTTCGTTCAGACTTTCGAGATGCTGCACATTGACGGTGGAGATGACGTCGACGCCGGCGGCGAGAATCTCGTCGATGTCCTGGTAGCGCTTCTCGTTGCGCACCCCGGACGCATTGGTGTGCGCGAGCTCGTCGACCAAGGCCAGCTCGGGCGCACGCCGAATGACGGCATCGACGTCCAGCTCGTCTACCTCGAGCCCGCCGTGTGCCGCACGCAGACGCGGCACCACCTCGAGTCCCTCTGCGAGCGCGGTCGTCTCGGGGCGGTCGTGCGGCTCGAGGTAGCCGATCACGACGTCGCGCCCGTCAGCCTGAGCCTGTTGGCCTTCCTGCAGCATGCGGTAGGTCTTGCCGACGCCCGCGGCCATGCCGAGCAGGATCCGGTAGTGCCCTCGTGCCATTCACGCTCCAAGGAGGTTGTGCACGATCAGGTCGATCAGCTTGATCCCGATGAACGGCAGGATCACGCCTCCGAGCCCATAGATGAGCAGATTGCGACGCAGCAGTGCCGTGGCACCGATCGCGCGGTAGCGGACGCCCCTGAGCGCGAGAGGGACGAGCGCCGGGATGACCAGCGCGTTGAAGATGATTGCGGAGACGATCGCGCTCTTCGGCGTGCCGAGCTGCATGATGTTGAGCGCGTCGAGCGGGCCGCGCTTGCCGGGCTGGGTGGCATAGGTAGCGGCGAACATCGCCGGCAGGATCGCGAAGTACTTGGCGACGTCGTTGGCGATCGAGAAGGTCGTCAGCGCGCCACGGGTGATCAGCTGCTGCTTGGCAACCTCGACGACCTCGATCAGCTTGGTCGGATTGTTGTCGAGGTCGACCATGTTGCCGGCCTCCTTGGCCGCCGAGGTGCCGGCGTTCATCGCGACACCGACGTCGGCCTGGGCCAGCGCGGGCGCGTCGTTCGTACCGTCCCCGGTCATCGCGACCATCCTGCCTCTCCCTTGCTCGTCCCTGATCAACGCCATCTTCGCCTCCGGCGTCGCTTCGGCGAGGAAGTCGTCCACGCCCGACTCCTGGGCGATGACCGCGGCGGTGATGCGGTTGTCGCCGGTGATCATCACCGTACGGATCCCCATCCTGCGCAGCTCGTCGAACCGCTCGTTCATACCGCCCTTGACGACGTCCTTCAGGTAGATCACACCGAGGACGAAGTTGTCCTGCGCGACCACGAGCGGCGTCCCGCCCTCACGCGCGACTCGTTCCACCGCCTCGTCGAGCCGCTCGGGTGTGCGGCCGCCCTGTTCCTCGACGAAGCGCTTGACCGCGTCGGCAGCGCCCTTGCGTAGGTGGCGTCCGTCGAGATCGACGCCGCTCATCCGGGTCGTCGCGGAGAAGGGAATGAACGTCGCCTCATGGTCCGCGAGCTCGCGTCCGCGCAAGCCGTAGCGCTCCTTTGCCAGGACGACGATCGAGCGGCCTTCGGGTGTTTCGTCCGCGAGTGACGCAAGCTGAGCGGCCTCGGCCAGCTCCTCGTCCGCAACGCCGTCGACAGGAATGAGCTCGACCGCTTGCCGGTTGCCGAGCGTGATCGTTCCCGTTTTGTCCAGCAGGAGCACGTCGACATCGCCAGCCGCCTCGACTGCCCGGCCGGACATCGCCAGCACGTTCCGCTGCACCATCCGGTCCATGCCGGCGATCCCGATCGCCGAGAGCAGCGCCCCGATCGTGGTCGGGATCAAAGCTACGAGCAGCGCGATCAGCACCGTCTGCGAGGTCGGCGTGCCCGCATAGAGGGCGAACGGACGCAGCGTGACCACGGCGGCGAGAAACGTGATCGTCAGTCCGGCGAGCAAGATGTTCAGCGCGATCTCGTTCGGCGTCTTCCGCCGCTCGGCGCCCTCGACGAGGGCAATCATCCGATCGAGGAACGACTTGCCCGGCTCCTGAGTCACCTCGATCACGAGGTGGTCGGAGAGCAGCTTCGTTCCGCCCGTGACGGCGGAGCGGTCGCCGCCGGACTCGCGGATCACGGGAGCCGACTCACCCGTGATCGCCGACTCGTCGACCGAGCCCACGCCTTCGATGATCTCGCCGTCGGCCGGAATGATCTCGCCCGCTGAAACGACGACGACATCGCCGCGCTGGAGGTCGGGCGCCGGCACGTTTTCGAGCGCGCCGCTCTCCGTCCGCCTATGCGCCGTGGTGGTCGTTCGGGTCGCCCGGAGGGCGTTTGCCTGCGCCTTGCCGCGGCCTTCTGCGACGGCCTCGGCGAAGTTGGCGAACAGGACTGTCAGCCACAACCAGAAGGCGATCACACCGACGAACCAGAGCGCCCCGTAGTGCCCACGGGCCAGGTCGAGGAAGAAGATGACGGTGGTGATCACGCTGCCGAGCTCGACGATGAACATGACGGGGTTGCGCACCTGCAGGCGCGGGTCGAGCTTCGGGAACGAGTCGCGCACCGCTGCGAGAACGATCTCCCGCGAGAACACGCTTGCCGACCTGCGTGCCATTACCCGCTCTGCTCTTTGTCGAGTGCCAGGTTGAGCTCGAGCACGTTCACGCCGGGCTCGCCGAAGAAGCCGAGCGAGCGGCCATCCGTGTGGCCCGAAATCAGCCTTTCGACCGTCGCGAGGGGTAGGTGGCGGACGGCTGCAACGCGGCGCGCCTGCAGCTGCGCGTAGGCAGGCGAGATGTCCGGATCGATCCCGGAGGCGGACGTGGTGACCGCGTCGACGGGGATGTCGTGGATGGTGAGCCCGGAGTTAAACGGGCCCTCGAGCTTCAGGATCGCTGCCGTCTGCTGCTTGACCGCTTTCGCGAGGTCCGGGTTTGTCGGGCCGAGGTTGGCGAAGGTCGTAGCTCCGGCGTTGTACGGCGGGCTCGTCGCGGAAGGGCGCTCGTGGAAGTACTGCGCTTTCGTGAATGCCTGCGCGGCCAGGCGCGAGCCCACGACCTTGCCGTTCACCTCGAGCAAGCTCCCATCCGCCTGACTCGAGAAGGCGACCTGCGCGAAGCCGGTGAAGATCGCAGGGATCGCGAGCCCGAACACGAGGGTCAGCACGATCACGGCGACGACGGACGACTTCAGGTCACGCAGCATCAGTGCGACAGCCCTTCGACGATCGGCCCGAGCGTCAGCGCAGGAAACACCATCAGCCCGGCGGTGAGAATGATGACGCCGACGAGCAGGACGACGAACGTCGGTCCATCGGTGCGAAACGTGCCGGCAGAGACGGGCGCAGTCCTCTTGCCGGCAAGCGAGCCTGCGAGCGCGAGCGCCGCGAGAAGTGGTGCGAAGCGGCCGAGCAACATTGCGACCGTCCCGAACGAGGCAGAGAAGCTGGTCGCGCCATAGCCGGCAAAGGCACTGCCGTTGTTGTTCGCCTGCGAGGTGTACGCGTACAGCGCCTCGGTGAACCCGTGCGCGCCCGGGTTGTAGATCGAGGCGAGACCGGACTTCGTCGCGACAGCCACGGCTGCCATCGTGAGCACCATCGTCGGCACGAACAGCGCACCCACCGCCGCGTACTTGATCTCACGTGCCTCGATCTTCTTCCCCAGGTACTCGGGCGTCCG
>Ga0070698_100008012_pt1 | contig 11426 bp, 10 predicted proteins | sample KBSK1502metaG_FD_65477 | JGI IMG/M metagenome (GOLD analysis project Ga0070698, IMG submission 65477) | Corn, switchgrass and miscanthus rhizosphere microbial communities from Kellogg Biological Station, Michigan, USA - KBS K1-50-2 metaG | ecosystem: Host-associated > Plants > Roots >...
CGTGGCGGACAAAACAAAACCAAGAAAACCAAAACAAAGTAATCCTATGAAGAAAGATCAATTCGTTTACGTAACTTATATTCGCACAACGCCGGAGAAATTATGGAAAGCGCTCATCGAACCGGAGTTCACGAGAAAGTTCTGGGTCAACACGGTGCAGGAATCCGAATGGAAATCGGGCGCTTCATGGTGCATCAAAGCACCAGGCGACTTGATTACCGACAGCGGTGAAGTCCTCGAAATCGAACCGCCTCGCCGGCTCGTGTTAAAATGGCGTAATGAATTCAGACCTGAACTAAAAAAGGAAGGTTATTCACGCCTGACCTATCAACTGGAGCAGGAGGGAAAATCGGTCAAGTTCACCGTCATCCACGAAATTGAGAAAGAAGGCTCGAAGTTCATCGAAGCCGTGTCGAGCGGATGGCCGCATATTCTCGCGAGTCTCAAGAGTCTTCTGGAAACCGGCGAATCCCTGGAAGAAACCCGCGAATGGCCGCGCGAAGCCTGTAAGTGATTAATTCGTAAATCCCAAAGGGATTTCATCATTTACCCCGGCATTGGGCCGAAGAAATCGGCCCTTGCCAAGGCAATGGCGGGCAGGCGAGGCGTCGCTGCTTGTCGGTGTACTAGAAAAATCTAAGGTAATGTCGAAAAGCGCGGCTGTCATGCGTCATCGATGGTGAAGCCGTGGGAAGTCCGCGGCTCGAACAAAGAAGAAAGGATAACGAAACCATTATGAAATACGCATTACTTGTTCACCAACCAAAAGAGGTCTTCGAACGCCGGGATGACAAAGCCGCGATTGCAGCGGGCAGGGCATACGGCGAGGCGCTCCAGGCTGCAGGGATTTTTGTCGCCGGCGCTGGACTGGATTCACCGCGGACTGCGACGACCGTCACCGTCCACGACGGGAAAAGACAGGTGCACGACGGTCCGTATGCCGAGACGAAAGAGTTTCTCGCCGGATTCGGTATCATCGATGTGCCAAATCTCGATGCGGCATTGGAATGGGCTGCGCGCCATCCTGCTGCTGGATTCGCCTCCATTGAGGTGCGTCCTATACTAGGGTTCGGGGTCGCTCCTGCGAAACCCGCATGAATGAATCTACGACCCACGCTGCAATTGAAACCGTGGCGCGGGATTCGTACGGACGACTGATCGCTTATCTCGCTGCTCGATCGGGCGACGTCGCCGGCGCGGAAGACGCGCTTGGCGACGCGTTCGTCGCGGCGTTGAAACAATGGTCAGCGGAAGGCGTTCCGGAAAAACCGGAAGCATGGCTGCTGCATGTCGCGCGTAATCGCATGATCGACGCCGCGCGTCGAAAGGAAGTGCGGCAGAAATCAGAAACGTTTCTCCAACAAATCGCAGAGGAAGCACAGGCAGTCGCAGAAGCGCACGAATATTTTCCCGACGAACGATTGAAACTTCTTTTCGTTTGCGCACATCCAGCCATCGATTCAGCCGCACGCACTCCGCTGATGTTACAAGCTGTTCTTGGCATTGACGCCGCGCGCATTGCGTCAGCTTTCCTGGTCTCTCCTACAGCAATGAGTCAGCGCCTCGTTCGGGCGAAAAATAAAATCCGTGATGCTGGAATTCCTTTTCGCGTGCCCGAACCGCCGGAGTGGGAAGAACGGGTTTCCTTTGTTCTCGACGCCATTTATGCCGCCTACACGACTGGCTGGGAAAGTTTGATGGAAACGGCTTCGACGCATCACGCGCTCGCGGCAGAGGCCATCACGTTGGGGCGAATGTTAACGCACTTGATGCCGCGGGAGCCGGAAGCTCTCGGTTTGCTTTCACTCATATTGCACTGTGAAGCGCGGCGCGCAGCACGTTACACAAACGATGGTAAGTTTGTGCCACTGGATCGTCAGGACACGACTCTTTGGTCGCAATCGATGATTGAGGAAGCCGAGAAACATCTGCGGTCGGCTGCTGCATTCAAGCATATGGGCCGATATCAATTGGAAGCCGCGATTCAGTCTGTTCACGCCAGTCGAGCGAAAACTGGCTGCATCGATTGGAAGGAAATCGCTTTGCTCTACGAGGGCCTGGTGCGGATTGCGCCCGGTATCGGTTCGCTCGTTGGGCGAGCTGTTGCGATTGCGCAGGCCGACCAACCGGCCGCCGGATTCGCCGCGCTTGAACAGATTCCATCGGATCGGACCGCGGATTATCAGCCATATTGGGCTGCGCGCGGATATCTGCTTCGCTTGCTGAATCGGAAGGACGAAGCTCGAGAAGCGTTCGATCGCGCCGCGATCCTGACAGATGATCCCGCGTTACGCGAATACCTTCTTCAACGTTCAGCTGAGGATACGGACAGAATCGCCTGAATTTCTGATGTGACGTTCTCTACGTACCGCATTTCTGTTGGTCACCGCATGGAGAAATCTTGACCAAGAGTGGCTAACAGCCTTTGACTAGCGTTGCTTGTAAGAACCGAGAGCAATGCGAAACAAGAAAACAAAAGGAGATCTCAGTGTCCAGGCAATTGCAGGGACTCATGTCCTGCTTCTGGGGATGGATTTACCCGAGCAAGATTGCCCGGGCCTGCTTGGATTTGCCTTGCGACGAGAAGATCATACCGAGGGGGGAGAAATATTGGCTGTCGGGATATAAGACTTTCAAAACCGTAGAGCCATTTCCACCTCCAGGGATACTCTACTCAACGCGACAACATCCGATTCAAGGCTTCACGTGGTCGGATTTTTCCGCGAAACCGGACCACGAATACACCTATGAAGTATTTGCGCTGAGAGGCACGCCTGCGACTCCGCAACAGGCCGAAAAAGTAGCCGTGAAGATTAGCACTGAGAGTGAGCATGGCACGACCCATCATGTGCATTTTAACTGCGGAGCCGCAGCATCGCAGGAATACACGCGGTTGTTTGGCGACAAGCGGCCCCAGGAAGTAGGGCCGACGGCGTTCACATGGCTTTCGCGCGGCGCAGCCGAATCGATCGCAGATTTCATTGGGCGCGCCGTTGGCCCGGGGTGGGGACTGCGCGTCGGCGCTTACGAATTTACGGACGAGAATGTGCTAAAGGCATTAGGCGCAGCGCGGGACCGCGGCGCGGATGTTGCGATTCTCTATCACCCAAAAAATGACGAACAAAAGACCGCTAATGAGGCAGCGATCCAAAAATTCGGTCTGGGGAATATTTGCCAGCCGCGCAATGCGCAGGGCCTGACACTTTCCCATAACAAAACCATCGTGTTAACGAAAGCCGGCGTAGCACAAGCAGTGCTCACGGGTTCGACCAATTTCAGTATCGGGGGAATTTATGGGCACAGCAACGTTGTGCACATTTGTGAGAGGGATGACGTCGCGGCGAAATATTTATGGCTCTGGAATGAATTGAAGAAGAACACGCCGAGATCTGCGGATGTGGGCGTGCTAGCCGGTAAGACGCCGCTTCCAGACGATCCGCTGGCAAAACAAATCACTCCTATTTTTAGTCCGCGCGATTCTCTGCAGGCATTGGACTGGTATGCGGAGCAGGCCAAGGGCGCGAATGACGCGCTGTTCATGACTTTTGCCTTCGGCATGAACCAGCGTTTCCAGGATTCGTACCGAACTGGAACCGCCAAACTGCGTTACGCGTTGATGGAAGCGATGAGCGGACCGACCAGGACCAAAGAACAGCGCCTCGCCAACGAAGCCGCAATCATCAAGCTAAGGAAAATGAAAGCGAACAAGTTCGCGATTGGATCGCGTTTGGGTAAAGGCGCGTTCAACCACTGGCTCGTCGAGCAGCTCTCGGGATTAAACGTTAATGTGCGATATCTGCATACAAAATACATGCTGGTCGATCCTTTGGGCGCCAATCCGCTGGTAGTTTCCGGTTCTGCAAACTTTAGTGAGGCTTCGACTACGAATAACGACGAAAACATGCTGATCATTCGAGGTAACCCGCGCGTCGCCGACATTTATCTTGGAGAGTTCATGCGTCTTTATCGCCACTTCGCTTTCGCGACTGGCTTACGCAACACCCGAAAGCCGACGAAGTACAGGTCAGTCATCTGGACGAGACCGATCAATGGTGGAAACGCTACTTTGGCGACAGCTTCGAGTCCCGGCAACGCAGCTACTTTGCAAGTTAGAATGTGTTAGTTAGCCGAGTACACGTCAGGGTAGTTCCTTGATGCGAAGGCGTGTGAACTGCACAAGGGAACCACCATCGTGATTTTGTAGTCCGATGAAGCCTTGTGGTGAACGGCTGGCATTAAGTAGCTGGCTGACCTGCTGGCCATCGAGGCGTACCGTGATAGTCGTCCCATTAGCTTCAATCTCGTAGGTATGCCATTGGCCCGGGGCTGGCGCGGCAGTCGAAGGCGCGAGCGTGTAAATAGCGCCGGTATTGTGCAGCGGATCGTTGAAGGTATTCGTGTCGGGATTGAAGCCGGTGTTATCGATCTGGATCTCGTAGCCTTGGTTGACTGGGATGGTCCAGTCATTGCCAGGATCAGGAAATCGGATGAACACCCCGGAGTTATCGGTTGGGGTCGAGGCGCGCCAGTCCACGCGAAGAATGAAATTCTTAAATTGTTTTCCGGTGAACCATAGCAGTCCGATCCCGCCGAAGCTCTCGATAATGTTGCCGCCGAGTTCAATGAATCCGCCGCTCCCAGCCATTTTCCATCCGGCGAGACCGCCCGTGCCGATTGGAGTAAAGCCCGGTTCTGCACTGAGCGATGCGTTGACGATAGCGTCTGCGGTTCGACGGGCGAGTGTGATAGCCGTGAGCGATGGATTCGCGGAGCCGAGGGTTGTGAAAAGGGCCGGTCCAGCGACGTAGGCATTGCTGATGTGATGGAAACGGCCGTCGAGATTAGTCACAGACGTTTGCGGATCTGTGCCGAGCCAGAGCGTCCCCGCTTCGTGATGAGTGGTGCCGGGGCCGTCGCGAGTTTGGCTTATGAACTTAAACTTTGTCGCGTCATTGCCGGCGACAGCGCGTGCGAGCTCGAGTGCAGCCTGATCCATCGTATTCCAAAGCGTGTTGTCGTTGTTGTTTGGAACGATGTTCACCCACGCGCGCCGCATGGAGAACTCGTCGGTTTGGTCGCTCAAATCCATCCAACTTGGCGGTGCGCCGGTCTGTTTGGGTGCCTTCGGGTTGCGGTCCCCAGACATTTCGCCGATGCCCCGCAGGGTAATGACGATCCAGTCTTCCCGCTGATTGGCGAGCGTCTGCTCGAGCAGGTCGAGATCCGGAATCATTCGAAACATAGCGTCCTCGGAACCACCCGGACCGGCGGCCGAGGTGACTTGCAGATGATAACGACCGGTTGGCGTTGAGCCTCGCACTAGCAGGGCGGCGGCTTGGAGCTCGGTCGGCAATGTGGGATCGATGGCCGAACGATGAATGCGCACGACAGTGTTTGAGCGGAGATGCGCCATGAGGTTCCGACCCATGAGCGGCGTTGGGAACGATTCCATCGCCAGGCGCGTCGCCTCGACGGTGCTGGAAGCGAGCACGACTGCACATTTCGGTGGGATGCCTAGGAATTTCGCCTGACCGTTCACGCGCAACTCGATCCCTGTTACTGCGCCGCTGGAGACCTGAAGTCTCGTCACATGAGCGCGGGGCACAAGAAACAAGCGTCGCTGCCAGTCAGGACGCGCTGTCGCTTCGCGGATTGCATCGGTTAGAATCGGCATGCTGCTCCATTTATCGAAACTGAAAAGACCCGAAGCTGGCGGCGCTGCCTGGACGGCGAGCGGTGCGTCCTCGATGGCATCGACTGTTGGCACACCAGCCTTCGCGGCTACGAATTTCGCTTTCAGCGCTTCAAACAACGGCCCGGAAATGTAGTCGGTCTTATCGAAGACGCCGGTTTCCTTTTCTGTCGCCTCATACGCGTCACCGGACTGCGACGCGCTTTGCAGATAGCTCGCGATTTCAGCTGGCCAACGCTGCAGGTCCACGTTAGTTAAGCGAGGCGACCAACCGCCCCAGTAGAGCGAGCGTCCGCCGGAGCAGTAGGCAAGACCCGGAAAGGCGACCTGGCTGCGCCACGGCGATCCCCATACACGATTGCGTGTGCCAGGATCGTCGCTGTTCTTCACGACTGTCACAGCCGCGGCAGCGTCCAAGCCGATGCGGGATAGATTCTGCACATGTTCGGTGACGAGCAACGGACCTGCGTCAAGCACGAGCACGCGCAGGTTTGGACCGTGACGGTAGATTTTCTCAGCGCAATAAGCGCCAAACATCCCCGCACCAATTACGATTGCATCGAACGCGACACCGCCGTTGTTTGTGGCGTCGTCCCACGTGCTACACACGTAGCGGCCGAGAACATCGACCAGGAATTCCGTGTCCTGCACCTGGATCCGCTGGTTTGGATCCGGAACCAACCGCGGTAAATCAACAGCCATAGCGAAGCCCTATTTTTAAATCAGATTAACAAGATTCGCCAAGAAACAGTTACGAAACATTTTCCGGTTCCTTCGCGGGGTAAACTAAAAGACCTTCCTGTGGCTGCAAATTCCGGGCTGAGGGGCGTTGCCATGCTACTTTCCGAATGATGACTAACAAGCAGCAATCGGAATCATCGGCTGGAGACGTTAAGGCAGTAGGAATGACGAAATCGATCGTGTGCGCCTGTGTCGTTGCGCTGTTGTTGATAGGTCTGGTCGGCTGCGAAAAGAAAAATGGCGAAGCGATCGTCATCGGGAAGGACCACGTCGCGGCCGTGAAACAAGGTGAGGAAATCAAGGATGAGCGGGCGACCGATCACGAACAATGGATCGTGAAAGTCCGGATGCGCGACAATGGCCGTAGGATCGAAGTCCACGCTGATCGAGCGCAATGGGAGAAATTACGCGAAAACGATCGGGTTAAAGTCACATATCGGGTAGGCAAATACACCGGGACAGTTTGGGACGCCGAGATTGACTGAGGATCGGGGAGATTTCCGATTCGAGATCGCGTGGCGGCAAATCTTGGGATTTGCGCGGCGCGATGGGCCGCTGAGCGATAAGCAGCAGTCGCTGCCGGTGTAACCGTTGTGTTACGTCAAAGTCACCTGGTTTTTACATGTTTTAAACAGTTTTGTCACAATTGGCCTGTAGGTGTTCGGAGAGTGCGGCGAATGCCGCAGAAACCCAAAACAAACTAATCCCAACACATACGTAAACCATGAAACCAACCCTTAAGAATCTATTACAGGCCAGAGCCTGCCGACTCCTAGCTATCTCTATTTCGCTCGGCGCCATGGCTGCTTCAAGCGTAGCCGCCGACCACGTCAGGGTTTTCAATGAGAAAGTAAGCGGTGTGCCGGCAGCCAATCCTGTGGTGATCTCCCCGAACATCTTGTCACCGGAGTTTACCGCCGGTCTGGTCGCCCACGGCGTCGATCTACTCGAGAACCCATCAGGCGTGATCACGACATTCGGCAACCTAGATGATGGTAGTCGCACTGAGCCGGATGAAAACACTTACCTCATACTCGATCACAATCCGGGCGGTCCGACGGATGGCTACGACTATGGCCGGCATTTTCTCTTTCAGGGACATGAAAACGCCGGTGATCTCGCTCATGTTACGCGGATTAATCTCGATGTGGCGGATCCCGACCATCGTGTCACGCTCCTGACGCCAGTCGACGACAGTGGCTTGACCCACTTCAACAGCATCGATGGTTCAACCTGGGATCCGTTTAGTCGCACCCTGCTTTTTACCCAGGAAGCCGGAAGTAATGGTGGCGTCATTGAGATGGGCGCCGATTTTGATCCAGACACCGGAGCAGGCGCTGGTTTGCGAACGCTTTACGGCAGCCTCGGCCACGGCGGTTACGAAGGCATCCATCCCGATGACTGGGGTAACATCCTGATCATTGAAGACGTGGGCGGCAGCACGGTACCACAGGGAACTATTCCTGGTCAGTTTGGGAGAAATCCGAATTCGTTCGTTTACCGGTTTGTTCCGAACGACCCGGCTGATCTCACTCAGGGCAAACTCCAAGCGCTCCAAGTCACGATCAACGGCAGCCCGGTCGTGTTCGTTCCATTCTCACCGGAGCACCCGACGGGAGACGTGCTCTCGAATAACCAGCTGCTGCTGCACACGGTAGGCGCATCGTGGCCGGTCCAGTGGGTCACGATTCACGACACCGCCATAGATGGTACCGCACCGTTTGACGCTAACGCTGCCGCCAAAGCTCTCGGCGCGACGCCGTTCAAACGCCCGGAGAATGGGCAGTTCCAGCCTGGTTCACACTTTCAGACCTTCTTCTTCGACGTCACTGGCGACACGGATAATCGCGCGGGCATACAGCCTGAGCTGGCAGCGCGCGGGAGCTGGGCAGGAATCTTCCGTGTCGATCTCGACGCAAGCCGCGAGACTGGAGACATCTCTCTCGTTGTCCTGGGCGACGCCGACCATGCTGCCTTTGATAATATCACGTTCGTCGATGATAAAGACACGGTTTTGGTGGCAGAAGATCGTGGCGACACGTTGCACGATCAGTTGAACAAGCTCGATTCGATTTGGGCTTACAAACTGAACAAACAGCATCCGGATAAAAGTATCGTGGCCCGATTCGTCGCGCTCGGGCTGGACAGCTTGGCCGGCGTCCCAGGCGAAGAAGATAACGAGCCGACCGGCCTGCACATGTCCGAGGGAGATAGCACGATCCAGGGGTTGATTGGAACGAAGGTCTTCAAGAAAAACCAGGCGAGGCTTTTCTTCACGCAGCAGCATGGCGAAAACAACTTGTTCGAAGTTTTTCCACGTGACTGAGACTGAGTGGGAGTGATTTAATTGGGTAAGGCAGTCTTGCGCCCCAGACGAGCAGACGTCTGGGGCGCTTTTTTCCTGACTCTACGCGCCCGATTGCACCCTACGTTTCGCGGGAAAGTTAGAGGTTTTTACAGCCTTTGAATCGCCTTGAGGCGAAGTGAGGTATGCTTGAGAATCGCGCTTGCGGCTGACTTAGAAGGCATCCAAAACCGAAAGTAGGAGTTAATGAAAGGAGCGTAGAATCTCAACGACGCACAAAACAGTTATCGTGACCGGCGCCTCGCAAGGCATTGGAGCAGGTCTTGTGAAGGCGTTTCTGGATCGCGGTTACAATGTGGTGGCAAATTCGCGAAACATCACCAAAACAAATCCATTTTCGGCGTCTGCGAATCTTGCCTTGGTCGATGGAGACATCAGTGACCCTAACACGGCGACAAAGATCGCTGATACTGCTGTATCCAGATTCGACCGGATCGATGCGCTCGTTAACAACGCCGGCATATTTTTCTCGAAACAGTTCACGGATTACACGGTCGAGGATCTGCGGTCTCTCGATACGTCCATGCACAAGAATGATCCAAAGGATTTTCTAAAGAAACTGCAACCGATGGGACAGATTGCTGATGTGAAAGACATCGTGGATGCGATCGTTTATCTGACGGAAGCCCGTCAAGTGACAGGGGAGGTGCTGCACGTGGACGGCGGTGCGCACGTTGGCAAATGGTAACGCGGGAAAGCTCCCGGCCGGGCAGTGCCGAGCAGCGGTTGAAAGAACTTGGCATCAAACTCCCGGCGCCGCCCGAGCCGTTCGGCACCTATGTGGAGGCTGTGCAGACGGGCAATCTGCTTTTTCTGACTGGAATGCTTCCCACTGAAGGACGCGAGGCGAAATTCATTGGGCGCATTGGCGCCGAGCTCGATGTGGAAACGGGGCGCAAAGCGGCTCGCCTCGCGGCGCTTAACGTTCTCGCTGTCGCTCGGCATCATTTGGGATCGCTCGACAAAGTAACGCGGATCGTCCGCCTCGGCGTGTCGGTGGCTACTTCGGGAGATGTTCGCGATCAGCCGAAAGTCGCTGACGCCGCCTCGGAGTTACTGCAACAAATTTTCGGAAAAGAGAAGAACCCATGCCGCCTCGTGTATGGCGCGGCAAGCCTCCCGCTAGGCACCCCGGTCGAGCTGGAAGTGATCTTTGAGGTCGTGAGATAATCTGTGATGCGCTTGTTGCCGGCATACTCGCGCATGGCGTTGGTCCTTTCTGCGCTCCTACTATCATTTCAATTGCCAGCCCAACCACAGGGAAAGGAACGCTCAATGGAACATCCAACTATTTATCGCACCATACAGATAGACGGGCTTTCCGTTTTTTATCGGGAAGCGGGCCCAAAGGATGCACCAACCATTCTCTTGCTCCACGGATTGCCATCTTCGTCTCGGATGTTCGAGCCTCTCTTCGCCCGCCTCTCGGATCGATTTCATCTTGTCGCTCCCGATTACCCGGGCTTCGGACACAGCGACTGGCCCGACCCGAAGAAGTTCGCATACACGTTCGATCACATCGCCGAGATCATGAATCACTTTAGCGAAGGGCTTGGACTCTCACGCTATGCGCTTTACATGCAGGATTACGGAGGCCCTGTCGGTTTTCGCATGGCGCTGGCGCATCCGGAACGCGTAGAGGCTCTCATTGTTCAAGACGCCGTCGCACACAACGAAGGGCTGGGCGCGAATTGGAAGACGCGGCGCGAGTTTTGGAAAGATCGCGCTGCGAACGAAAACGCGCTTCGCACAAATCTTCTGTCGTTGCAGACGACGCGGACACGTCATGTCGGGAACGATCCAAACGCGGATCGCTACGATCCTGATTTGTGGACGGACGAGTTCGCGTTCCTCAATCAACCGGAGGAGGCGCAGATTCAAAGCGATCTGTTTTACGATTATCGCACTAACGTGGACGCCTACCCCAAGTGGCAGGCATGGATGCGCGAAAAGCAGCCGCGCCTCCTCGTGATCTGGGGCAAATATGATCTCTCGTTCGATCCCGGCGAACCGGAACGCTATCGCAAGGATGTGCCAAGCGCCCAGGTTCATGTTCTCGACACCGGTCATTTTGCATTGGACACCGCGGCGGATGAAATCGCCGCGTTGGTTCGAGACTTCCTTGGTTCTTCGCGTTGAGCATTGCCATGTTCTAAGAAAGGTACGATGAAAGCGATAGAAGGTTATTTTTTGATTGCGCCGGACGATCTTCATTGGCGTCCATCTAACTTGATGAAAATCCCAAACGCGGATTTTATTGAGCGCACAGGCAGTGAGAATCTTAGCGCGCGGCTCTGGCGGTTACCGCCCAAAAGCGCAAACACCCTCCACAAGCATGTTCGGCAGGAGGAGTTCTATTTCGTTCTGGAAGGCGTGGGCCGCATGCGTGTTGGCGACGAAACCTTGACCGTGCCGAAATACGGCGGCGTGCTGGTTGGGCCCGACCAGCTGCGGCAAGTGTTCAACGATACTGACGCCGACGTGCTCTGGCTTATCGTGGGCGCACCGGAGGAACTGGAATTTCTGCTAGGCTCAAAATCTCAAACCGACCTCTCACTCATTTATCCAATCGACCCGAAGCAGTTGCCAAACGAATTGGCTGGCATTGAGTGGCCGCCAAAGAGTTGA
>Ga0070698_100008013_pt1 | contig 11425 bp, 9 predicted proteins | sample KBSK1502metaG_FD_65477 | JGI IMG/M metagenome (GOLD analysis project Ga0070698, IMG submission 65477) | Corn, switchgrass and miscanthus rhizosphere microbial communities from Kellogg Biological Station, Michigan, USA - KBS K1-50-2 metaG | ecosystem: Host-associated > Plants > Roots >...
CCCCGTTCGGCATCAGGTCCATGGGCAGGACTTCCCCGCCGATCCGCTTGGCTTCCTCGGCACCCTGCTGAAACACGAACACGGCGCGGTCGATCTCGGTGCGGGCCAGGCCCAGCGGCTTCCCCGCTTCCTGGGCCAGGACCCGGGCGATTTCTTCCCGGCGCTCAGTGAGACCCGCCCGAACCCGCTCCAGCGCGGCCGCCCGGGCATGGGAGGGCAGCGCGGCAGCGGCAGCGGCGGAGTCGGTTGCGCTCGCAATGGCCGCAAGGATCTGGGCCTTGCTCGCCAACGCCGCGCGGCCCACCACTTCGCCGGAATAAGGGTTGCGGATATCCAGGTATTCGGTGGTTGCCGGGGTGAGGGTCGTCGTCATTGTCTCCGCCTCGAGTCCTCGTACATCTTGATGTATGCCTCCGCCGGTATGCTGGCGACTACCTCGGCGATAGTGTCGAGCGGGAGATCCTCAACCGTTCGAAAGTGAATGCAGGATTTTCCCATGTCCAGCTTTTTCCCCGCCTTCTTGAAGCCCTCCACCAACTTCCGTTTCTGCCGGGGATCACCATAGGCGGCCAGCAGGTAGAGCGAGTTGTAATTCTTCTGTGCCGCGAGGCCGGCATAGCACAGCGGCAGGCCGTTGTAGGTCTTGGGAAGCCGGGAGAGCGGAACGCCCCAGCCTATCATCCCATAGGCCATTGTTTCCTGGTATCCCTTCGGGAGGTTCTTGTTGACCACCTGGCGCACCTTGGCCAGCGCCTGCCTGGTATCCTCCGGCAATCGGTCGAGGTATTCCTTGACGGTCGTGGCCTTGCCGCGCGGCATTGCTGCGTCTCCGTTCGCCCTGTCACGAATTGGTTTGGGGGAGCGACCTGAACGGCCCTGACAATGTAATGAAGATCAGGAGTCCCAGCCCAAACGCGGCAGCCACTCCTGGCCAGCCTCCGAAGCGGAGGCCGACAAAGGGCAAAACGAGGAGTGCCCCGAGCGCCGCAAGCCGGCGTCCGCGGGTCAGCCCGGGGAAGAGCATCAGCCCGGTCCCACCCAGGGTCAGCGCGATGGCGAGGATGAGCAGCATGGTGCCCAGCGCCGCGGCCAGTCCGAAGTCGGTATGGGCAAGGCCCTCGAGCGCGGGACGAGCTGAAAAAGCAAAAAGCATCATGGCGGCCGCCGGAAGTAACGCCGCGCAGAGCCCGGTGCCCAGGCGGAGCGGCCACGGCGATTGAAACAAGGCGAGCAGGGCGGCGAACAGGCAAGCCGAGGCACCGATCAGAATCAGGGGATACACCAGGCGAAGCCGCGCAAAAGCGGCTTCCCCGCCCGCCGCCATCCGGCACCGGTTGTCAGGGGTGTCCGCTCCGTAGATCCGGCAGTTCTCGGTGGGAGAGACGGTCTGGTGTGGCTTGAGTACATGAGACAACTGAAGGGGAGAGAGTTTATATCGGGTTCCGTCCACCGCTTCGCCGCCGCCCCAGCCCATCGGTGGAGACGCGACCAGCAGGAGGGCGGCAAACAGAAAGAGCAGGGCCGCCAGGGTCGAGCGGGGGCGCGGCATGCGGATCTCCAGGTGGGATTTCGCCTTGGATGCCGCTAGGGAAGGAAAAGCTTATCGTACGTCCCGCGCTTGAGGACCTCGTCGAACCTGGTGCCGATATCCCGGATGACCTGGGGATCTTTCCCCCGGTCGATGAATACCCCCACCTGGTCCTCGTGCAGCAGGACATTGACGGTGTCTGCTCCCACCAGGAGACTCGGCGTGGTGCTGTACTGCGCCAGCGGCAGCCGCTTCCCTCCGAACTCCTTCTCGATGAATCCGATCACCACATCCTGCATCTCCGGCTTCACCGGCAGCAGGTTGTACTCCACGTAGGTGCTGTCGTACTGGTCTTCCCGGAGCCGCCCCTTATACGCCAGCGGGACTGCGCCGGCTCGCTGCACCAGCCGGTCATGACTCCCGGCTTCGCTTCGCCACTCGAAATAATGATCGAACCAGGCGCTGTCGATTTCGTCCCAGTCCGTGTAGCGCATCAGTCCGCGCTCGATGGGGAGGGTGTACGACGTGTCGCCCACAAAGTCGAAGACGATGAACAGCGGCAGGTTCTCGGGAGACTCGCCCGACCCGAGCCGAACGAAACTGGTCCGGTCGGGAGAGATCGCGATCGGCGGCTTGAACTGGTTAGGATACGCGCCGCTCGGTTGCCGCACCGGATATGCTTTTAACGACGCCACGTCGAACACGGTGGTCTCGCCCAGCAGGAGCAGCCGGCCGCCTTCGAGCTTGCCCCGGTGCAGCGCGACATCGGTAACCGCCGGCGCCTGGCCCGGCGCCGGATCCAGCCACTCCGCCGACACCCCCCCGCTGCCCGGACCCAGGTACTCGGCGTCGGCCGCGCCGTTTTTCTCACGGACCAGGTAGTAGAAGCTGGAGTTGGCGGGATCGCCCACGTTGACCACCAGGGCGGGCTCAGCGGTGGGGAAGGTGATCAGCGAGTTGAATATTTCGTAGGTCTCGGTCGAATCGCCCCACATCCCGGACTTGCCGGTGATCGTGAACGGCTGGCCCCGGTAGCGAAGTCCGTAGCTCTCGGTAGTACCGTGGTAGATCCGTCCCTCGTTGTACCCCGAGGTAAAGCGGAGCGTATGGGTCACCAGCTCGAATGGACCCAGTGGCTCCAGCCGGTCGGGAATCCGGCGGGAGCGGGCGTAGGCGTAATAGCCTGCCGCCGCGAGCATCAGGAGAATGACGGCCGGGATAGCGAATTTCATGGGTGCGGCATGCTAAAGGGTTGCTGCATAATATCATGCGGCATGGATGATTCCAATTCCCTTGACAGGATATTTGCCGACTTCTAAGGTTCGGGCCATGCAATCACCGGCCATTCCGACTTATCGCTTCGCTTCCGACTTCGCGCACTGGTTCCGTATCGGCGCGAACGCCGGAGCCATGATGCGCGTGCGCCTGGCCGCCGCCAATTGCCTGGGAGAACCCTGAGCGTCAGCCCGATGGGTGGCAAGATGATAATGCCAACGCCCCCTCCGGCTGATCCGGTGGGGGCGTCGCCGTTATACCAACCGTGGAGCAACCGATCATGCAGATCCGAAGTCCGGTCCTACGCAAACAGTACCTGCTCACCAGCGACTTTGACCAGACGCTGAGCTTCAACGATTCCGGCGTCGTTTTGAGCGAGCTGCTGGGTACCAGCGGTTTTCACGACAAAATCAGGGGACTCTCCCAGGCCCACCTGGTGCAGCAGGGCGCCGAGCTGGCGTATCTCCTGCTGCACGATCCGGAATACCGCAGGGTGCGGAAAGAAGACCTGGTCGAGGTCGGCAAGCGGATCCGGCTCAAGCAGAACCTGCCGCTGCTGTCCCGGATGCTCGACGATCTTGAAGGCTATCGCTTTCTGTTCTACGTGATCTCGGCGGCGCCCCAGGAGGTCATCCAGTCTGCGCTGGAAGGCATCGTGCCTCCCGACCACATTTACGGGACCCGCTTCCGCTACGACCCGGTGACCGGCGAGATCGCATCGATCGTCCGAGTCCCCGCGGGCTACGGCAAGGTTGCCGTGCTCGAAGAATTGCGGGCCCAGCTGTCGGTCAGCCCTGACCGGCTGGTCTACGTGGGAGACGGCTACTCGGATGTGCACGTGATGCTTCACGTGAACCGGGTCGGCGGCCTCACCGTGGCCGTGTCGGAAAACAAGTACCTGACCCCGATCGCGCAGCGCACCATCCTGAGCGATGACGCGCTGAGCGTTCTGGTCCCTCTCCTGGAGGACATCGTGGGATTGAGTCCCAGCGGTATCCGGGCCGTGTTCGAGTCGCAAGGGTTTGCTCTGCAGGAGTGGGAGAAGGTCCGGACCGATTCGCTCACCATCCGGGGCACCGCTCCGGCCGTCACTGGAGCGGCCTGATGAACGATGCCGTGGGATACCTGGCGACCGGAGTAGTTCTCTGTTCCTACATGTTCAAGAACCCGTCGACGTTGCGGAGGATCCAGGCCCTGGGCGCCGTGCTCTGGATGCTCTATGGCTTCCTGTTGCACTCGGGCCCGGTCATCGTGGCGAACCTGCTCATCGTCGGGATCGCGTTGTGGTCGTCGGTGAAGGTAGCCGCGAAACCCGCGTGATCTCACCCCTGTCCGCTATCGATTGATCTCCCCCTCGCCATTCATGGCGAGGGGGCCGGGGGGTGAGGTGATGCGGCCCGCTTGTTATAGATATACGCCAACCCCAGCGATACCACTCCCAGGATCAGCACCGAACCAACCCGGTACAACGCATCCAGCGTCGAGAGATCGAACAGCACCACCTTGAGCACCGCCATCCCCGCCACCAGCAGTCCCGCCACCCGCACCGGCTGAATGCTGCGGCGGAAGCCAAGCAGGATCAGGACTGCGGCGAACGCGATCCACCAGGCGGAGACCGCCAGCCCGCTGGCCAGGTGCGCAGTCACCCGCGAAAGAGTGCTTTGCGCGAAGTATCGGTTCAACTCCCGGGTGACGCCAAAGAGCAGCAGCAGGCCGGTGGTCACCCAGAACGCCGAGGGGAGGCTCTTCTTGAGCGCGTCGTCATCCTCCTCCACCCTCCGCCAGAATCCCAGCGCAAACAGGGCAAACTCGGCCGCAGCCCACCACAGGGTCAGCGCCCAGGCGCCGATGAACGCCGGCTCGTCCACCGCGCGCGCGGTCTGGACCGTTGTGAGCAGGTGGGCGAGGCCCACTCCACTCGCGATCACGCCATACCAGCGGCCGTCGGTTCGGCGCAGGATGTGGTCGGCACCGGCCCATAGGAGGCCGAGGAGCAGGAGGGCCCAGGTTGCCTCGATCCCTCTCCACTGCATCATCGCGGCGGCGAGAAGGGCGGTGGTGCCGGCCAGCGCGAAGGGCCGCCGCTCCGCCCCGAAGCCGGCGACCAGGTAGGGAACCGCGATGATCAGCGGGACCAGGCCGGGATCCAGGTCGAACCGGGCCGGGCCCAGCTGGTAGACCGCCCAGCCCAGGAGCAGCGGGGTGACGTAGAAGTAGAACGTTTCGCCGACGGACCAGTCGGAGAGGTGGATTTCGGTGCGCAGGTTTCCGGGCCAGATGGTATTGGAGCGGAGCGTGCGCCACCACACCGGTGCCGCGAGCACCGCGGCGCCGAGTACGATTGCCCAGTGTGCCGTGATGTTGTCGTTGGCCAGCCGTAGCAGGCCCCATCCACCCATGAAGGCCAGGATCCGGGTTTCCCACCAGCCCTCCCGGAGTCCGATGTAGAGCCCGGCGCATCCGCCCAGGATTCCATAGGTCAGGACCCAGTAGGGATTGGCGGCATCCGCCGGGCCGTTAATGACCAGGCCGAAGAAGCTGAGCGCGATCACCAGCATCGCGAGCCGCCAGCGCCGCCGCGCCGCTACCCACCCCAGGGCGAACCCGATACAGGCCAGGTAGAGCAACAGAGCGTCGGCGTTCGCGGCCCGGTCCTGCATGACCAGGGGGCCGAAAAAGGCGCCCAGCACCGCGGTGGCGCCCAGGGCCTCGCCGTCGATCGCAAAAGCAATCCCGGCGAGCGAAAGGGAAATCAGCGCGAGCCCCGCGATACCGGTGGTGGGCGGGAAGAATTTGTAGAGCCGGGTGGCGGCCCAGACGGTGAGGTAGACGATGGCGGCGCCGCAGCCGATCAATGCGGCGCCATAGACCCGGGTCTTCTCCAGCAGTCGCCAGCCGATGGCAGCCACGACGACGCCCGCCAGTGCTCCGCCGGCGCAGCGCGCCGCGGGCGAGATCCAGCCGCGATCGAAGGAAAGCTTGAGCAGGTAGCCGACGGCGAGAATCAGGAAGATGACGCCGACGCCGAGCAGGCCGCGCTGGCCGAACCACTGCTCGGAGTCCACCGAAGAAAGCCGAGGACTCGCTGAGGGCGTATGGCGAATGGCTGATGGCAACGGCGCTGCTACGGGAGGAGGCGACGCTGGTGGTGGTGGCTCAGCAGCCCTGGTGGTTTCTCGCTTTTCGACAATCTGTTCCAGGGATGGAGCTCGTTCCTTGATCAACGGCATGAGCTGGCGGACGATGCCTTCGAGGACGCGAAGACGTTGCTCGAGCTTGTCGAGACGCTCGTCGGTGCTCACGCGTTACGCAGGCTGCGAATCAGGACAGTGCGTCTCTCACCTCCGCCGCACTCGCAATCGCCACGTCCACATCTCTGCTCAACGCCCGCGCCTGCTGCGTCGCGTGGGTCAGGTCGCCCAGGGCGCTCCCCGAATCAGAAGACCGGAGCCGCAGCAGATCGAACCGCACGTTCTGCATTGCCAGGATGCAGCTGTCCATATGCCGGGCGACCTGGTCTCGCCGGCTCTGCAGCTCGAGCATCTTCCGCTTCTTGCTCTCCAGCAGCGCGAGTCTCCGGGTCTTTTCCTCGTCCTCCGGCTCCTTGGCGATCGCCGCCATGCGCTGATCGACGGCCAGGATCTCCCGGGTATCCAGGTTGCTGTCCATCGCATGGAGCGTCTTGGCCAGTTCACCGGCCCGCTCGTAGAGGCCGTCCACCGTCTGGATCACGTCGTCCGGGAGCATCGCCTTTTCGCCCGGCGTGAGCCGGTCGACCAGCTTCATGATCGCCAGCCGGTCGGCATGGGCCTGCTGGATCTGGGTGAGCTGGAGACCGAAGTCCGCCGCCTTGGGCGCCGGCAGCGAGCGCGACATCCGGGCGCCGGGCTTCTTGAGACTCTTGTCGAGGGAGTCATGCGCCACCGGCCGGTTGAACACATCGCGCCAGCTGTAGCCCGCCTGCCAGAGCTTGGCGTAGTCTTTGGCCAGCCCGATGCCCATGGCGCCGGACACGAAGAGAAACCACGGGCCATCGAGCCCGGTGGCGACGTTAATCATGAACACGCCGGCCGTGGTCGCCGCCCAGGTGGCAAAGCGGTTCCGCACCTTCTGCACGATCGCCGGCTCGCCAGTGTCGGCGTATTGCTCGGCGGCTTCTTCCTCGCGCGAGCGGCGCCGCGCAGGTCGGTTGCGGTCCCGGTCCCGGTCGCGATCCCACTCCCGGTCCAGCCGGTCCCTCGCCCGATCCAGCGGCGCGCTGGAACCTCGCGGCGGCCGAGGTGAGAGGGGAGCTCGCGCACCGGTGGGGCTCGGGCGGGACGGGCGCTGCGGCAGTTCTACCAGGCCGGAGCGCCGGGTCTTTCCGGTCGGCCGGTAGCCCGTGACCGTACGGTTCTCCAGCGAGCGGCGGAGCGCGTCCGCCGTGGGCCAGCGGTTCTCCGGGTCCTTCTCCAGGCAACGCGCGATGGCCAGCGACAGGTCTTCGGGGATGTCGTCCCGCTTCCCGGTAACCATCGGCGCCGGCTCGGTGATCTGCTTCATCAGGATCCCGGCCACGCTCGGCGCGCTGAACGGCAGCTCCCCGGTCGCCATCTGGTAGCTCACTACGCCCAGGCTGTAGATGTCGGACCGGCCGTCGATCTCTTTTTCACCGGCCGCCTGCTCCGGGCTCATATAGGACGGGGTTCCGATCGCCACGCCGGCGCTGGTCAGGGTCGCTCCCGACACCGAGGAGAGCGCCTTGGCGATGCCGAAGTCGGTCACCATGACCCGGCCCCGGGTCCCCTCGAGCAGGATGTTATCCGGCTTGATGTCCCGGTGGATAATGGCGAGCCCATGGGCGGCGGAGAGGGCGTCGGCCGTCTCCTTCATGATCCGGCGCACTTCCTCCACCGGCAGCCGGCCCCGCCGCTGGATCCGGCTGCCCAGCGATTCTCCGTCGACATAGCCCATGATGAAATAGACCAGGGCCTTGCCTTCACCGACTGTATAGATGGGGACGACATGCGGGTGGGAAAGCCGGGCGGCGGTCTGCGCCTCCCGGGTGAATCGTTCGCGGATGTCGGCCTGGAAAGCCAGCTCGGGCGGGAGGACCTTGATGGCCACCCGCCGTTTCAGGCGCTCATCCCGGGCGCGGTAAACCACGCCCATTCCCCCGCGCCCGATTTCACCCTCGATCGTGTAGGAATCTCCGAGGGATTCGGCCAGGCGCTGAGGAAGCGTTTGATCGGGGATGCTGGTCATCCGGGGATCCGCGGCACGGGTATAGATTTAGCACCTAAGTGGCCGGACGGCAACAGCTTCAATGACGGCAGGACGGTAAGACGGCAGGACGGTAAGCAACTGCTTGCGCCGTCACGCCAGAAGGAACCCGGGAATGTTATGCAGATACCAACGGTCAAGTAGGCTGGGGTAGCAGTCTTACTCTGCCATATTGCCAGCAAGGGTTGTTACCGTCTTACCGTCCTACCGTCTTACCGTCACCTGGCGCTGTCCAGTGCCCTGCCAGGGCTGGCACACAGGGTGCGCATATCACAGCCCTAGCACGATTTGACTGCCATTCTTACCATCAGACATGGATATAAACTCAATGAGTGATCGCATGACCCTCCCGGTTCTGCCTCTGCGGGAAGTGGTGCTCTTCCCGGGTGTGACCGCGCCGATCGGCGCTGGGCGCCCCGCGACGCTGCGCGCCATCGAAGCCGCGCTGGCCAGCCCGGACAAGCTGATCTTTGCGGTATCCCAGCGCCAGAACGTTGAAGTCGTAAGCGCCGACGTGCTTTACACCATCGGCACCGTCGCGCGGATCGGCCAGATGCAGCGCGGACTCGCCGGGATGCAGCTCCTGATCCATGGCGAGAAGCGTGGTATCGCCATGCACTACAGCGAGAAGGACGGTTACCTCCAGACCATCGTCCGCGAGGCCGAGGAGATGGCCCCACTGGCCGCGGAGGATCCGGCGTTCGTGGGCTTGTACCGCGAGGCGCGGAGCCGGGCCGGCGAGCTGGGCCAGAAGTCCGGCCTCCCCGAAGAGGTCGTCCAGCAGGTGCTGGCCGGGGTCAACGACCCCGGGAAGTTTGCCGACCTGATCGCGGGCTATATCGACATCACTCCGGCCCAGCGGCAAAGCCTGCTGGAGACCCTTTCCGTTGAAGAGCGGCTGCGGCGGGTACTGGTTCACGTGCAGCGCCAGATCAGCGTGCTCGACGCCCAGGAAGACATCAAGTCCCAGGTCCAGGAGGAGCTGGGCGAGCGGCAGCGCGAGATGTTCCTCCGCGAGCAGCTCAAGACCATTCAGCGTGAGCTGGGTGAGGACGGCGAGCGGGACGACCTGGAGGAGCTGCGCCAGAAACTGGCGGATCTCGACCTGCCGCCCGAGGCGCGCAAGGAAGTGGACCGCGAAATGGGCCGGCTCTCCCGGATCGGACGCGAGTCCATGGAATCCCAGGTGATTCGCACCTTCCTGGAGAACATCGCCGAGCTGCCCTGGAACATCAGGAGCGAAGAGCATCTCTCCATTCCGGATGCCCAGCGCATCCTGGACGAGGACCACTACGCCCTGGGCGACGTAAAGGACCGGGTGCTGGAGTTCCTCGCCGTGCGCCAGCTTCGGATGCAGCAGCGGAAGCAGGAAGATGCCGCGGCTGCCGCCGAGCTTCGGGCAGAGAATAAGGAAGCGGAGATCAAGGCGGGGGAGTCCACCGACACTCCCATCGCGACCGCGACCATCCCGACGCCCAACAAGCCGGCGCCGGGCAACGAGGATGACAAGACCAAGGGCCCCATCCTGCTCTTCGTGGGCCCTCCCGGAGTCGGCAAGACCTCGGTGGCCAAGTCGATCGCCCGGGCCATGGGCCGGAAGTACGTGCGGATCTCGCTGGGCGGTGCCCGCGACGAGGCCGATATCCGCGGCCACCGGCGCACCTACGTCGGGGCCATGCCGGGCCGCATCATTGCGGGGATGAAGCAGGCCGGCACCAAGAATCCCGTCTTCCTGCTGGACGAGGTGGACAAGCTCGGCGTCTCCTTCCAGGGCGATCCGGCGAGCGCGCTGCTCGAGGTGCTGGATCCCGCGCAGAACGATTCGTTCACCGATCATTACCTCGGCGTGCCGTTCGACCTGTCCGAGGTGCTGTTCATCTGCACCGCGAACTTCATCCAGAACATCCCCGGGCCCTTGCTCGACCGGATGGAAAACGTGGAGTTCTCCGGTTACACCGAGCGGGAGAAGCTGCACATCGCCAAGAACTACCTGGTACCCCGCCAGTTCGTGGAGAACGGGGTGACCACCGAGAAGCTCAAGCTGAGCGACGATGCGATATCCGAGGTGATTACCCGCTACACCCGGGAAGCCGGCGTGCGGCAGCTGGAGCGGGAGCTGGGCAAGCTGGCCCGCAAGGTGGCGCGGAAGATCGCGGCGGAAGAGGTCGCGGACATCGTGGTCGACAAGGACCAGGTGGACGACCTGCTGGGCCGGCCCCGGGTGCATCCCGAGGAAGCCTCACGGGAAGATCAGGTCGGCGTGGCCACCGGGATGTACTACACTCCGGTCGGCGGCGACATCATGTTCGTCGAAGCCTCGACCATGCGCGGCAAGGGCGAGTTGGTGCTGACCGGCCAGCTGGGAGAAGTCATGAAGGAATCGGCCCGCGCGGCGTGGACCTACGCCCGCTCCCACGCGGCCGGGCTCCACATCAAGGACGAGATGTTTGATCGCGACGTTCACATTCACGTCCCGGCCGGCGCTATCCCCAAGGAAGGCCCTTCCGCGGGCGTGGCGATGGCATCGGCGCTGGTCTCGGTGCTGTCCGGCCGGCCGGTCCGTCACGACATAGCGATGACCGGGGAGATCACTCTCCGCGGCAGAGTACTGCCGATCGGCGGGGTAAAGGAAAAGGTGCTCGGTGCGGTCCGCGCCGGGATTTCCCGGGTGATGATCCCCAAGGACAACGAAGCCGACCTCGTGGACTTGCCCAAGGAAGTGCGCGACAAGATCGAGGTGCACCTGGTGCAGGAGCTGGGTGAGGCGCTGGCGGTGTCGCTTCGGGGCGCGTCGTTCAAGGAGGGCAAGCTGCTCTTCGGGGACGAAAACCCGCGCGATGTTGCCCCGCTCTCAGTGGGCTTTCATCACTAGGTAACGCCGGCCTCCGGCCGGCTTGATGTACAAACGGGGCGAGCCAAAAGGCTCGCCCCGTTTCATTTGACCCCCAACCGCTCCAGCGCCTGCACCGACGGCGGAAACCCCGGTTCCACCACCACGGCCTGCCGGTACGCGGCGATCGCTTCATCTCTGCGGCCCGCCGCCAGCAACGCCTCGCCCAGGCTGTCGAACGTGTTCGCCGAACGCGGGTATGCCCGGGTGTTCAGCTGGAATGCCTGGATCGCCCGCGCCGTCTCCCCGCTTCCCAGCAGCTGGTACCCAAGGGCATTGACCTGGGACTCGAGACTCCTGAACCGGTTGATCGTCGCGGACTGGGCGGCGAGGAGAATACGTTCCGCGCCGGCCGTGTCGCCCTGCATGATCGCCGCCTGGACCTGGTCCATCACGGACGGCCCGGCAGGCGGGTTAAGAATCGCATTCAAGGCAGGATCTTTCCCATCTGCGTAATCTGTGGATGTGAG
>Ga0070698_100008014_pt1 | contig 11423 bp, 14 predicted proteins | sample KBSK1502metaG_FD_65477 | JGI IMG/M metagenome (GOLD analysis project Ga0070698, IMG submission 65477) | Corn, switchgrass and miscanthus rhizosphere microbial communities from Kellogg Biological Station, Michigan, USA - KBS K1-50-2 metaG | ecosystem: Host-associated > Plants > Roots >...
CTATTGCGGGTGCGTGGAGCCTCGGGGCAGTCGCTCCGGTTGGGTGTGCGCTGGAGGATCCGCAAGGATCGCGCCTCCATCCGTGGAATGACTGCCCCGTGTTAAGTTCAACGCTCAGCAATCAGCACTCGGCATTCAGCCACTTGCGGCTCGGGAGCAGGATGCTAAGTCCCAAGACTCTTGCTAGGTGCTGAGTGCTGAGTGCTGTCTCCCTTACCGTGATCGCGCCAGCACCAACGTCACATCATCCGGCTGTTCGTTAGCGCCAATCCAGTCGTCCACGGCGGCGGTCACGATTTCGCTGATGCGTGCCAGCGGTAATTGCCGATTCTCGCGAACTAATTCAATCAGCCGGTGTTCACCGAATTCGCCAAAATCATTTTCCGGCTCGGTGACGCCATCGCTATAGGCGAGAAAGATCTCGCCACGCCTCAATGGGACGCAATCTTCTTCATAATGGACCTGGTTGAAGAGCCCGATGACGGTGCCTCCGCACTCCAGTCGCCGGAATGAACCGTCTTCACCCAGGATAATCGGCGGCAGGTGGCCGGCATTGCTGTAAGTGAGTTTGCGTTGTTGCCCGTCGTAAATTCCCAGGAATAAAGTGGCATATTTTTCCGCCGGCGTGCTGTCGTAGAGATGATGGTTCAACAACGAAAGCATCGTCGCGGCAGAAACCTCAGCTCCCTGCAAGGTTGAAGCTCCTTTCCCAGAGCCTGCGATTGCGCCCACCGGTACTGCCTCCTGCAGCAGCGGAATGCTTTCCAGACTGTAGGCTCGCACGGCGGAATGAATGGTGGCCATCAACAACGCGGCTGAAATTCCTTTCCCGCTGATGTCTCCTACGGCCAGAATCACTCTTTCGGGGCCCAGAGTTAAGAAGTCGTAGTAATCTCCACTCACGGTTCGAGCGGGACGGCAGAATCCGTGTACCTCGAGCGAGGGAAGCTGAGAAATACGCTGTGGAAAAAGTTGTTCCTGTACTTCCTGCGCAATGGCCAACTCATTTTCCATACGCTGCTTCTGCTTTTGTTCCTCGATTAGTTTCTCAATCGAGGCCGTCATGGAATTAAATGAGTTCGCCAGGGTAGCGAGCTGATCGTTCGACTTCACCGGAATGCGATGGCTGAAATCACCACGATTGATGTGTTTGGTAGCCTCGTAAAGTTGAGCCACGGCTCCCGTGACGGTGCGCGTCAGGCGCGTGCCAATGAGTAACGCCGCCGGCAGTAGGATCACCCCGAGTCCCACGGCCATTACCAGCAAAATTACCTCGACTCCCTTGGCGAAGTCGCCCAAGGCAGCGAACAGCCGGGCATAAAGGATCGAAGGACGAGTCTGGATCTGTAGCACGGCGCCCGCTCTCTTTTGCTCTCCGGTTGCCCAGTCCACCACGGGAAGCGGCGTCCCGAAGTCAATTTCACGATCGAATCTTCCGTTGGAGGCGGCCAAATTCCCAGCCGTGAAACTGGGACGAAGGTGTTCTTCCCCGTTCTGAATGTCGATCGCGTCCTTGCTCGCCCGATACTTAAACCCTTCGTTGGCTTTCTGCTCTTGAGAGGCGAGAGGTGCGGATTTGTTCGCAGGAACGCTGGTTTGCTGTGGTTCCGGGGCTGAGACGTAAAGCGTAATCTCGCCAAGTTCAGCGGCCACCTGATCCAACAGCTTTCGATCCAGCTCGTCACTCGAAATAACTGTCAGCTTCCGAGGACCGACATTCAAGACCGTCGCGGCGCGAAGATAAATCTTGCCCTGATCGCGTACCACTGCCTTGAAGCGAGGAGTTAGAAACGAAGGCAGCGAAAACGGTGTGCCCTCCCTGCGGTCGCAAACCGGCAAAGCTTTTGCGTCCTGCCATCCACAGATCTCCTGGTGTGACCAGGACGGCTCATGTCGCCTGAGTCCTTCCAGAGAGTCTGCTGTTGCCTTTTCGCTCCGTTCCAGGCGGGTTGCCAATTCATTCGCAATTGCTGCGTTCGCAGCTTCCAAACTACGCAGGCGGGAATTCAGCTCCGAGATCACAACAAAGTTGGCAAACTGTCCGGCGAACAAATAAATGGTGATGAGTGCCATTGCCGCCAGCAGAGCGGTGGGTATCACACCGATGAAGACGTAAGTGACAATCAGCCGGTTGCGAAGTCGCCACAGAAGTCTTTTCTTGAGCCAGCGATAGGCCACAATGGCGAACAGAACGATGACCCCGAAGCTCAGGAAGAACACCCAGCCGGTGAGGCTCTCTCCGTAGGAAAGCTTGAATAGCCCAAGCAATTTCTGCAGCGCAAACAGCAGCAGATCCAGTCCCAATAAGTACCAGGCCGTTCGCGCCACCTTGCTGGTGGGCATCAAGCCCATTTCAAATAATCGAAGACGGAGATGGCGGAAATAATTCATTACACACAACTGATTATAGATGTCCCGTAAAAGGCCAACTTTTACCGTCAGATCTCCGGGTAAAAGTCGAAGAAAGCCTCAAGACTGGTCTTTAACTGATTCTCGATCTCTTCTTTGCTGCCTTCGAGTACGTGCATAGTGACGTGCGCTTCGCGCCCGTTTTTGAGCTTAAGCGTGGCGTTTCCCACTTCAGCCACTTCCTCGGAAGGCAGCAAACGCATTCCATAGACTAGCGTTAGATTTGCCATTGCGTAATTCTAATGCACCCGCCTCGGTTCGCAGGTCTCAGGCGCCGGGTCTCAGGTCGTGGTTCGAAACCGACACGTGAGACCTGACACCCGAGCCCCGACACCCAACCTGCTAAAATCCTTCCGTGCTCCAGAGATTCTTCCTACTTCTGATCAGCATTGGGGCAGTGAGCGCTGCCGCGCAGCAGCCATCCCAGCCGCAAGTCAAAGTAAATGTGCTCAACGTCTGCTCGCCTTCCCCCGAAGAGAAGGAAGCGATTGTCTCGGCGCTCACCCGCATACCAAAGCAGCCGTTGTTCAGCCCGGATTTCGAAGTCGATCGCGGACGCACCAGCCTTCAGGAGGGTCCCGGTTTTCTTCAACCTGGCCAAAGCGGTCAGGATTCTTCCCAGTCCGCGACGGCCACGTGGGTGCGAATCCGTCGTGAATTTTCCTTCCAAGCGATGTTTTCCACGGTGCAGTATTCGTTCAGCCAGGACGCGAAAACCATGACGGAGACGTTAGTATTTCGCGTGCGCGACCCCAAAGATCTGATGCAGGTTTCGATTGAGGACAGCGCGTCGTCGGTGACCTCGCCCTCAGGCATGCTGTCCACCAACACACCCGTCAGCAGAATCAAATTGGAACGTTTTGGCAAGTCTTCGGTTGTGCTCGCCCGCTGCCCCGCGCCTGAAGCCGGGCCTGCGCCGGACCAAAGCGCCTATGGCCCACTATTTCAGAATGCGTCCGACATTGTCGCGAACTACCGTAGTCTGCTACGAGCTGCCCGTGTCGTGCCCGACGAACTGGCGCGTGTCGACTTGTTCGCTCCCTCGAAGCCACTGCCAAAGGCCGCCGCCAGAAAGCCTGCGCCCAAAAACAAATGATCTCCTGTATGCTGCATTTCCGGCTTGCAACTAATTCCGGAATTCACAATCTAAAACCTTAACTACATGGATAACATTCGCAATGTCGTCATCATCGGATCCGGCTGCGCAGGTCATACTGCTGCTCTCTACACCGCACGTGCCAAGCTAAAACCGCTGGTGCTGGAAGGTCACGAGCCTGGTGGCCAGCTCTCGCTCACTACGCTGGTAGAAAATTTTCCCGGATTCCCCGAAGGCATTCAGGGTCCAGCGCTGATCGAAAACATGCGCACGCAGGCGGGCCGTTTCGGCGCCCGCTATGAGCTGGGTCATGTAGTCAGTGCTGACCTGAGCAAACGCCCTTTCACGTTGCAGGTTGGTAAGGAAAAGATTCTCACCCAGACTCTGATCATTGCTACCGGCGCTTCGGCACGATGGTTGGGACTGCCCAGCGAGCAGGCACTGATTGGACACGGAGTCTCGTCATGCGCCACATGTGATGGTTTCTTCTTTTCCGGCAAAGAAATTGCCGTAATCGGGGGCGGAGATTCCGCTATGGAAGAAGCCATCTTCCTCACTCGCTTCGCCTCTAAAGTAACGCTGATCCATCGCCGCGACCAGTTCCGTGCCTCCAAGATCATGCTCGACCGCGCCCAGCAGAACGACAAAGTGCACTTCCTCACGGACACAGTAGTGGAAGATGTTTATGACCCAGCCCAACAGGAGGTCACGGCCCTCAAGCTGCGCAATCTGAAGACCGACAAGGTCTGGGATTTTCCCACCAGCGCCATGTTTCTGGGCATCGGACATAATCCCAACGCCAGAATGTTCGAAGGCCAACTCGATTTGGATCAAGAGGGATACATCATTACAAAGGATTATGTCTTCACCCGCGTGCCCGGCGTATATGCCTGTGGCGACGTGCAGGACCGACGCTATCGGCAGGCCATTACCGCCGCCGGAACTGGATGTATGGCTGCACTAGAGGCAGAGAGATTTCTAGAACAGGACGAGTAGGCCGTCAAAAATTCCTCACAGTGAGATTCTAAAATGAACGATCGCACTCTTGGACAGACCGGCCTCAAAGTCAGTGAGATCAGCTTCGGCGCTTGGGCAATCGGCGGCACCAGTGAAGCCGCCGGCACGCAATGGGGATGGGGCGAAACACCAGAAGCTGACGCCATCGCCGCTATCCGCCGTGCTCGCGAACTGGGTGTCAATTTTTTTGACACAGCTGACGTTTATGGCAACGGACGCAGCGAGGAAGTCCTTGGCAAGGCTCTTTCTTCAGAATGGGACAAAGTTTACGTTGCTTCTAAAGTCGGCAACGTCGTGCGGAACGGCGTCGGCGGCAAAGACTGGAGTCGCCAGCATATTGTGCAGTCCTGTGAAGCCAGCCTGCGACGCCTTAAGAAAGATGTGATCGATCTTTACCAGCTCCACAACCCGGACGAGAATGACATCCGCAAGGGCGACTGGCCCGAAACTCTCGAACTACTTCAGAAGCAGGGCAAGATCCGCTGGTACGGCGTATCGGTGTTTTTGCCGGAAGAAGGTATGGCGGTCCTCGAGCGCGGCAAAGGACAAGTAATTCAACTTGCTTATAACGCCCTTCGACTGGAGATGGAAGAAAGGGTGCTGCCGCTGGCGCAAAAGAAAGATGTTGGCATTATTGCCCGAGTACCGCTTTACTACGGAATTCTTGCCGGGAAATTCAAACCCGACACTACTTTTGCTAGCGACGATCATCGTTCGCACACCCTGCCGCCATCCACCATGCGCGAACTTGTCCCGCGGGCTTCGCGGCTTCAGAAACTGGCAGGCATCACTCCTGGCGACTCTGCTGCATTCGGCAAATGGTCGCTGAAATTTATTTTGTCACACCCGGCCGTCTCTACAGTAATTCCCGGCGCGCGCAATCCGCAGCAGGCGGAGAAAAATTCCAGCGCGTCCGATGGACAATCCTTGCCCAAAGACCAGGTGGAAAGTGTCCGCAAATTTTGGCGTGAAGATTCCTGGCTGCGGGAATTGCGGACCGGCTTGTAGCTAGCTTGGTTATGCGACTCGGGTCTGAGGCGCTTGGCCGCGAAGCGACTCGGCTTCAATAAAGATGCGCTTGATTGTCGGTTCTTCTTGCCGGATGCGCCGTTCGATACGGTCAATGCTTGATTCAAGCTCGGAGACGCTGAGGTCAGGGCGAAACTTGATGGTCGCCGCCAGCAGCACTTGATCCACTCCCAACTGCATGGTGAGCAAATCTCCCACCGCCTCAACGGAAGGTTCTGAGCTGATAATCTCTCTCACCCGGCGTATCTGATCCGGATCGGCACTCTCACCGACCAGCAATGCCCCACTTTCTGTTGCTAGAACCAAAGCGACTGCTCCTAAAAGCACTCCTATCAACGTGGAAGCGATGGGATCCAGATAAGGATTGTGAAGCATTTGTCCCAAAAAATTCCGAGGAATGCGAGTGCGATTCCAATCAGAGCCGCTGAATCCTCAAGAAATACCGTGAACACACTGGGATCTTTACTCCGGCGGATTACCCGCCACAGTGTTTCTCCACGTTTTTTTTGCGACTCGAGGGCACGGCGGGCAATGTACCAGGAATAACCTTCGAAGGCGCAGCCATGATCAGCACTGTATAGTTCCAGCCTGGATTGCTCACTGGCCTTGGCCTGAATAAGCGAGAAACTCCCTCGAAAAAAGAGAATCCGCCGCCCACTCCAAAAATAAAGATCGCTACGAGCAGCGACCAGAAGTAAAGCTCCTTGCCGTGCCCAAAGGGATGGTCGGGATCAGGTGGACGTTGGCTGCGTTTGATTCCCAGTAACAGTAAGAGCTCATTGCCCGTGTCCGCCGCGGAATGGAAAGCCTCCGCCAGCATGGCGGAACTGCCGGTATAAAGAGCTGCCACGAGCTTGCTGATCGCGATTGCCAGATTGGCGGCAATGGCAGTGTAAATAACTTTCAGTGAGGAGCCGGAAGCCACATGCTTCCGACGCGAAACCGTGCTATGAAGATGCCTGAACAATCAGAATCCCAAGAAACAAAACGGCTTGGTCCGGAAGTCTTACACGGGGCCGTCTTTGGAACTACCGCAGGTTACCAACGTCATCTTCACCATCCAAGCCTCCGCTAGGTAAGCTTCAGATGTCAGTACCTCACACATGCTGCCCCGAACCACAATTGCGATATTGGCTCTCTCATCGATATTGGTCTTCACTTCCACCTTCTCGAGTGCTCAGCAGGAACAATCCGAAACCAAACGCAAAGTTGTGACTCGTGTGGTTCCAGCGTACCCGGACCTGGCTCGCCGAATGAATGTGAGAGGGACGGTAAAACTGGAAGCTGTGGTTGCGAGCAATGGCAACGTAAAGTCACTGCAGGTACGAGGCGGACATCCTCTTCTGACAGAAGCCGCGCAAAACGCGATTCTGAAATGGAGATGGGAACCGGCTTCCCACGAGACTCGCGAACCGGTCGAAGTGAGATTCGATCCTCGTTAAGTTGCCCTCCCGAAGTTGCCGCGTCGTCTGAAATCCTCTCTACGTTGTGATACAAATTTCGGTGAACGACATGCCCGAGCAATGCAACCCTCATTTAATTCTGTTTAGGCTTGCAGGCGTTCCGTGCTGAGAGCACTCTTCATCTCTCTTTCGGAAAGCCGGTCCCTCCGCACGTTTGCCGAGCGATCTAGTATTGGCCAACGATTATCCAGCCGCTTTGTGGCCGGAACCGAAGTGGAAGACGCTCTCCGCGCTGCCCGAGCCGTCAACCAGGCGGGCATGAGCGTCTCGATTGACAATCTCGGCGAAAACGTTACCAACGCCGAAGAAGCCCGCTCCAGCGCCCAGCTTTATCATCAGTTGCTTGACCAGATCGCCATCCGAAAGCTCGACGCCAACATCAGCCTGAAACTCACCCATATGGGTTTGGACGTGGACGAAGCACTCGCCCACGAACTGGCTAGTGGACTGGTGGCGAAGGCAGCCACGATGATCCCGCCGAATTTCGTTCGCGTGGATATGGAAGGTTCCCCTTACACGCAGCGCACGCTTGATTTTGTTCACGAACTTCACCGCCAACTGGAAAATCAAGGACGCGTGGGCGCGGTCATCCAGTCCTATATGCGCCGCGCCGCGAGCGACATTGAGAGGCTTCTGGACGAGGGCATTCGCATCCGGCTATGCAAAGGCGCCTACAAAGAGCCGCCGGAGATCGCGTTTCAGAAGAAATCAGAAGTGGATGCGAACTACGTCAAGCTGATGAAGATTCTAATGAAGAGCGGGATCTATCACGGTCTGGCGACCCACGACGAAAAAATCATCAACCAAGCCAAGGCCTTCGCTACCAAGAACCGCATTTCTCGCGACGCCTTTGAATTTCAGATGCTTTATGGCATCCGTCGCGATCTGCAGCAAGCCCTGGTAAGAGAGGGATGGCGGATGAGAGTTTACATCCCATTCGGCGCGGAATGGTATCCCTACCTTATGCGACGCCTGGCCGAACGCCCGGCCAACGCATTGTTCATTGCTAGGAATCTGTTTCGAAAATAAATCTGAATTCGAACAGGTGAGGCAGGCAAAAACTATTCTTCCGACCCTTGATCGCTCTGGCCACTCTCGGCTGGGGCCAAGGGAAGCTGGGAAATCCCATTCAACAAGCCACGCTCTTCGGGGGAAAATTGGTTCTTGAAGCGGTCAGAATCAATCGCTTGCTGGCGCTGGTCCGGAGGCATATTCCGCAGGTCGGAGATCGCGCCCTGCACCAGCTTCCGGCGCTCCGGCGCCAGATCCTTGAGCTGCGAGAAAAGCTGCTTGGCGTTCTGCTTTTGCTGAGGAGTCAGGTGCTCCCAGGTCTCCATGCGGTCCAGGATGCGCTGCTGACGATCCGAGGGTAGGTTGCTGAAATGCTGCAACCGCTCTCTTAACCTTTGCTGCCGCTCCGGCGGAAGACTGCGGAACTGGGTATCGTTGTCCAGTGCCCGTTGCTGCTGATCAGGTGGCAAATCTTTGTATTGGCGCAACCACTCGCCGACATGATGTCCGCGTCCACCGGCCTGTTGCTTCCGTTGCTGTCGGTCGCCGCGACGTTCCTTGGCAAACGATGGCATGGGGCTGGCCACGACCAGTGCCAGACTGATCATCGTCGCCCACACGGTTATGAAGCGGTGCCGCAACACTTGTGTTCTCGTTTCCATCCCATCTAACGTTTTGAAATCTTCTCGCTCAAAAAAAACCAACAGAGATGTTTGAGACGCCTGCCTACGGATTAGCGTTCACATCCTGCTGCACCTGCAAGTCGTCCAACACATCGAAGTCGGAGTAAAGCTCGTGATTCTTGTCCAACGCTTGTAGGTCGCCAACTGCCGTGCCTGGTTCGGCCGCTACTGTAGTCTGAGTTGTGGGCTGGCCAGTTTCTCCCTTGGGGAACAAAGTTACGCCTACCGCGATCATCACCGCGAAAGACACAGCTAAGGCAGGCTTGCGGAGCCATTGCAGCCATCCCTCGGTCTGTTTCGTCTGCTCCTCGCGCAGACGGGCTCGCAGCCGCACGTCAAAATACGGCGACGCATCCGGAACCTTCCACTCATCCAGCAGTCTCATCGTCTGCCGGAAAGCTTCCAGTTTGCCGCTGCACTCAGCGCAGATCTGAAAGTGATTTTTCATTTCGGGCGTGACCGCGCCCAGTCCGGCGGCCAGGTCCGGCATCAGTTCGCGCATCTGGTTGCATGTCATAACAGTGTCCTTCATACAAACTCTTTAAGCTGCTCGCGCAGACTCTCGTAAGCACGGAACAATAGTGACTTCGTGGCCGACTCACTCAATTTCAGCACCAACGAAATCTCCCGGTAGTCCATCTGCTGATATTTGTGCATGACGACCGCAATTCTCTGCCGCTCCGGCAAAGCTTCAACCCGCCGACGGATAGCAGACAGCCGCTCCCGCCGCATCAGCATTTCTTCCGCCGTGAGCGAGTCATCCGGAACATCCATAGCCGCGCCGGTATTTTCGTCCGGCTCGTCCAGACTGACGATGTTCTCAGGACGTTCATGGCGTGTGTCCCGCGCGTGGTTCACTGCCAGGTTGGTTGCGATCCGGTACAACCACGTAGTGAACTTGGCGCTAGCTTCGTACTTCTCGCGCGAGCGATAAATACGCAAAAAAACTTCTTGCGCCAGTTCCTCCGCCACCGCCGGATTACGCGCCATGCGGTACATGAAGTTCTGCATCGGCCGGCGATACTTTTGCAGCAGATAATCGAAAGCAGCGTCGTCGCCTGCTTTCACCCGCAACATCACTTCGGCATCGCTGAGCCCATCCGGAGAGAGACCGGCGACTGCCTGCGTAGGAGGCACTCCACCTCGGCCCGCGAGCAACCCGCTATCTAGGGCTATGCTGCTCACACTGATATCAACCCTTTCGGTGGCCAAAAGTTGCGTCGGAGATGGCTCGGAAGTGCCATCCCCAGAGGAGGCTACGGGCGCTTTGGCGGGCTTGGGTTCGGTCGGCATTTCGCGCTTATGCCACTAATGAATAGGGGCCGGAGGACAGGTCCCCCGGTCGCACCTAGACTTAGGCTATCATGCTGGCAGCGGGACCGAAAACGGTTCAGTTGCTACAATATAGCGGCTCCGGGGGATCAACCTGGCAGGCAAGGTGCACTCCGGCATCTGCAATGGACGACTTCGCAGTTAGCCTGGCGCTGGCGCATCCAGAATCGTGCTCTGAGTTGGCCTCACCCCGTTACTGCGTATCCTCTTGCGCTCCACCGCACGATGGTTGCGTAGTTACTTCCACATCCGGGTAATTCACAGACAGGCCCATCAGAAGTCGATCATCCATGGGCTTTCCGTTGAGATTCGCATCGAGGAACCCTGCAACGTAGTCTCGTACTGATCCCGCGGTTCTGGTCATGCCTACAGTGCCGGTTTTGATCGCGCCATTTGCCAGCCAGACTGCGTCGGAGGGCGTGAGATGTTCGGCACCTTTAAGATTCACGGCAAGCCTTGGACCGCGCAGCCCCTTCCACAAATGGCACGTATCTGCGTCCCAGTGATCGCCGCGCGCAAACAGCATCATGATGGGCTTGTCCGTCGGGCTGAACAACGACCCCGGCATCACGCCATCGATAGATATGCCCGCGCGGAAACGTGAATCAAGTTCGACGCCGAGAAGCGCCGTCAATCCGCCGAGCGAATGACCCGCAAGGGCGATGCGAGAAAGATCCAGTTTGCCTGCAAACGGACTGGCGTCGCTGACGTTTAGCCGCTCCAGTTCATCCATGACGAATTTCAGATCGCTCAACCGGACAGCGACGGCAAGAGATGTCGATTCTCCATCGATTCGTAATGTGTTTCCTAGGTGGCTGCCTAAAACTGACTTGACCATCCGTCCATCGGAAAACTCAACCGCGGTCGTTTCGAAGGTATGGCCCACGGATGCCACCACGTATCCTCGGCTGGCCAGGTCTTCAAACAGAAAGTGTAGTCAGTAAACGTGCCGGTGTATCCGTGGGTGAAAACGACCACGGGATGTGTGCCCAAGGTGATGGCCGCATCCTGACAACTGTTGGTTTTAACCCGTGGCGCTGGGACGCGCTCGAGCTGTGCAAGATAATTCCAGACGCTTGATGAGGCATATGGCGCAGGCTTGCATCCCCGAGTAAAAGCGGTGGGATACCAGAAACGTACTGCCAGCTCACGTCGAGCGCCGGTCGCATGATACGGATCGGAACGCATTGAATCCACCAGATCGATCACCCGAGTGCCAACCTTGTTGGGCCCGGAGGGCGTCGGAACGGTATTGATCGCATTGCGCAGTCCAAGCGTGGACTCTTGGTTTCTCTTAAACCCAATGAAGCCAGGAATGTTGGACACGGAGAATGCCCTCTAACAGTACGTGTTCTGGGACCGAAGAAATTTACCGTTCGTATT
>Ga0070698_100008015_pt1 | contig 11422 bp, 8 predicted proteins | sample KBSK1502metaG_FD_65477 | JGI IMG/M metagenome (GOLD analysis project Ga0070698, IMG submission 65477) | Corn, switchgrass and miscanthus rhizosphere microbial communities from Kellogg Biological Station, Michigan, USA - KBS K1-50-2 metaG | ecosystem: Host-associated > Plants > Roots >...
GGCATCGGGATCGCCGAATCCGACCTCCGCCGATTGTTCAAGGAGTTCCAACAGCTCGACTCAGGGGCTGGGGGCCATCAGGAGGGGACCGGCCTGGGACTCGCGCTCACCAAGCGCCTGGCGGCTCTTCACGGCGGCGATGTGCGCGTGGCCAGCGAGGTCGGCAAGGGCAGTGTCTTCACAATCGAGCTGCCCCTGGAGGCGCAGTCGCCGGCCGCGTCGGTTGCCACTCCACGACAAACGCCCGATGGCACGCGCCCCCTCGTCCTGGTCGTGGACGACAACTCGCAAGCGGCCGACCTCCTGGTCCGTCAGCTGGAGAATGGCGGGTTCCACGGCGTCGTGGCCGCCAACGGAACCGAAGCCCTCGCCAAGGCCCGCGAGCTGCGGCCAGTGGCCATCACCCTGGACATCCTGCTGCCCGGCAACGACGGCTGGGACGTGCTCGCCCAGCTCAAGCGCGACGAAGCCACCCGCGACATCCCGGTCGTCGTCGTCAGCGTCGTCGACAAGCCGGAGCTCGGCCGCGCGCTGGGCGCCCTGGACTACTTCGTCAAGCCGGTCGAGGGAAAGGTTCTCCTGGCGAGCCTGGCCAAATACAAGATCACAGGCAAGGTGGGGACCGTGGAGACGCGCATCCTCCTCGTCGATGACGAGCCGGCCAACCTCGAGTGGCTGGAAGGTGTCTTGAAGCCGGCTGGGTTTTCAGTCACCTCGGCCGGCGGCGGCCGCGAAGGCATCGATCTGGCCCGACGCAAGCAGCCGGACCTGATCCTGCTCGACCTGATGATGCCCGACGTCAGCGGCTTCGATGTCGTCGAGGCGCTCAATGCCGACGAATCGACGCGCTCGATCCCGATCATGATCCTGACCGCCAAGGACCTGACTGCGGAGGACAAGCGGCAGCTGAACGGGCACGCGAAAGCGATCCTGTCTCGAGGCTCGACCGGCGCCACGGACATCCTGGGGTGGCTCGACCGCCTGGTGGCAGGCAAGCGTTAGGGCTGGACGCTCAGCGGGCCTCCGAACCGTTGGGTCGCCCCGCTCTCGGCCCGGATCACATGCATCACGGCGTTGATCAGCGCCAGGTGGGAGAAGGCCTGCGGGAAGTTGCCCAGGTGGCGGCCGCTCCGGGGGTCGATCTCCTCGGCGTACAGCTGCAGCGGGCTAGCGTACGAGAGCAGCTTCTCGCACAGCTCCCGGGCGCGGGTGACCTCGCCGATCTCCGCGAGCGCCGACACCAACCAGAAGGAGCAGATGGTGAACGTGCCTTCCTCTCCGGCCAGGCCGTCATCGGTTTCGGCCGTGCGGTAGCGAAGCACCATGCCGTCGACCGTCAGCTCGTCGGCGATCGCGAGCACGGTCGCCTTGACGCGCGCGTCGGTGGGAGGCAAGAAGCGCACCAGCGGGATCAGCAGCACCGAGGCGTCGAGGGCCTTGGACCCGTAGTGCTGGACGAACACGCCGCGCGAATCGACGCCGTGCTCGCAGATGTCGGCCTTGATCTCGTCGGCCACCGCGCGCCATCTCTCGTTGAGGTCGTGGTCGCCGTGCAGCTCGGCGAGATGGGCGCCGCGGTCGCACGCGACCCAGCACATCAACTTCGAGGACGTGAAGTGCCGCGGTTCGCCCCGCACCTCCCAGATGCCGCGGTCGGGCTTCTTCCAGTTGTCGATCGCCGCCTCCACCGAGCGCTTGAGGATCGGCCACACCACCTCGGGCAGGTAATCGCGTGACTTGGTGTGCAGGTAGACGGAGTCGAGGACCGCGCCCCACACGTCGTGCTGCTTCTGTGCGTAGGCGGCGTTGCCGACCCTGACCGGACGGGATCCCTCGTAGCCGCTGAGATGATCGATGGTCCGTTCCGCGAGCTCATGCTCGCCCCCGATGCCGTACATGATCTGCAGGTCCTTCTGGCCGGCCGCGACGTCGGCGATGAAGTAGAAGAAATCGTTCGCCTCGCGCGCGAAGCCAAGCGTGTAGAGGCCCCAGAGCATGAAGGTGCCGTCGCGAATCCAGGTGTAGCGGTAGTCCCAGTTGCGCTCGCCGCCGATCGACTCCGGCAGCGATGTGGTCGGCGCCGCGAGGAGGGCGCCGGTCGGGCTGTAGGTCAGGCCCTTGAGCGTGAGCGCGCTCCGCTGCAGGAAGCTCTGCCAAGGATGCTCGGGAAACTCGCCGCGGTTGATCCACTCGCGCCAGAAATCCGCCGTTCGCTCGATGCGGGCGAACGCCTCGTCGGCGTCGGCCGGAGGCGGGTGCTCGGCCCAGAACTCGCTCGACGCCGAGTACTGCGACCGCGGCCAGGCCAGCGCGACGTACGCCTTCTCGCCCTGGCGCAGGGTCTTGCTGGCATGCGCGCCCGGGCCCTCGAAGCCCACCCGCAGGTCGGTGACCAGGCGCAAGGGGATGTCGCCTTCGCCACCTTTTGCGACCGCCTCGCCGTAGCCCGGACCGGAGTATTCCCAGTGGGCCGCAGTCTGCCCGTAGTCGAACACGGGGTCGCAGTCGAGGCTCAGCTCCACGCTCCCGACGACGCACTTCGCGGTGCGCAGGAGTATGTGCTCAGCCTCCTGGTCGGTCGGCGGCCGGCGGTGAGTGCCCGAGCGGCGCTGGCCGTGGTACCAGGGCCCGATGCAGAGGGCGTCGCGGACGATCAACCATCCGGTACGCGTCCTCCACGTGGTCTCAAGGACCAGCGTCCCTGGCAGGTAGCGCCGGCCCGCCGGCACCATGACCCCGCTCGGGGCGAACCGGAAGCTGCCGGCGGCGCGGTCGAGCATGGCTGCGAACACGCTCGGGCTGTCCGGGCGCGGGAGGCACATCCACTCGACGCGTCCGCTGGGCGCGATCAGCGCGTTGACCTCGCAGTCCGACAGGAACGCAAACTCGGCAATCGGGGGAAAAGCGCTGGCGATCGGCGCGAATGCAGGGGCGACCTCTACCGCGGGCGCCGCCTGGCCGTCACCGTTTTGCCCCGGGCGCTCCTCAGCTTCGATCGGCATCGCCCGCCCGAGGTCGCTTTCGTCAGCTTTTCGTGCCACTGTCATTCGCTCCGATCGAGAACGCTGATCATAGGCGCCCGGCCACGCGTTTGATCGCGTCTCGGACCCGACCGAAAACCTCATCCACCTCGCCGATGCCGTCGACCTCCGCCACCGGCACGCCGCCGGTTCGATAGTGCTCGAGCACGGGCGCGGTCCGCGCATGGTACTCGTGCATCCGCTCCATGATGGCGTCGCGGGTGTCGTCGGCCCGGCCCTCGAGGAGGGCCCGGTGCAGGAGCCGGTCGACGAGCACTCCCTCCGGGACGTCAAGGGCGACGACGAAGTCGACCTTGCGGCCCAGCTGCCCCAGCATGCGGTCGAGCTCCTTCGCCTGCTGGGTGGTCCGGGGAAAGCCGTCCAGCAGCACATTCGCCCCCGGGTCGGTGCGCCGCAGCCGGCTCTCGACGATGCGGTCGATCAGCTCGTCGGGGACGAGGTCTCCCGCGGCCATGATGCGCCCGGCCTCCTTCCCCACCGCGCTGCCGTGCGCGACCTCGGAGCGCAGGATCTCCCCGGTCGAGAGGTGTTGCATGTCGAACTCTCTCTCCACTCGAGCGGCCTGGGTTCCTTTTCCGCTGCCTGGCGGCCCGAAGATCAGCCCGATCATCTGGTCATGCCAGCATCGCAATGGCGGCCGGGTTTATCCCGGCCGCGACCCGGCGTGTACAACAGCCTGCCAGACGCTGCCAGGAGTGTCTTTTCGACAATCCAATCCACGGGAAAGAGAGCAGGCGCGCTGGCGCAGCCAGCCTGCCGATGAGGGAAAACCGGCAGGTTTTTCCTCATATGTAGCCCGATCATCGCTGCGTCCGCCGGCGCTCGGGCAGCATGATCGAGCGCCGGCGCTGCCACCAGCGGTTCGCCTCTTCATTCAGCAGCGCGTGCACGGCTGGATGCGGACCCGAAGGCTCGCCGGCCTCGCTCATGGCCAGCCACCGCCTCGTGATCTCGACGTACAGGTCCGCCTCCGTCCACCCGGGCATCTGCTCCAGCACCGCGTGCCTCCTGATCGCCTTGGCGATGGGGAGATACACGGAGTCGTACCAGCTTGCGGCCGCATCGGCGAGCGAGACCGACTGGCCGCGCTCGAGGCCCATGAAGTACTGGTGGCCGAGGATGTGCTTGAAGATCTCGTCGTATCGGCCGAGCCGGCTGCATTCGAGGCGAGCCTCGGGGCGCGTTCGGTGCAGCTGCGTGGTCTCGAGGAACTGCGAATACTCGGCGGCCTTGAGCAGGTCTACGGGGTTGACGTTCGTGCTCAGCGGCGCACGGGTCTTGACGTCGATGACCCGGGCGTTGATCGTGTCACGCCCCAGGCTGCGGGCCACCGATACGCGGTGATGCCCGTCGATGACGTAGTAGCCATCGCCCACCCGGTAGACGTCGATCGGCGGCAGCTCGCCTCCTTCGACCATGGCTGTGTAGACACGCGTCCAGCGGTCGCGCAAGCGCCTGTTCGCGGGCAGGAACCCAGGGTCGAAATCGCCCGCCTTGGCCGGCGCGGCGGCCGAGCCGACGATCTTGTCGACCGGGATCTCGTACACCCCGCCGAACGACCGGCCTTCCGCCCCCGCCGCGCTCAGCACGGAATCGAGGTCGACCAGCCGCCGGGCCCGGCCGGTCAGGGTGTTTCGGACCGCCCTCCGGAAGGCGCGGAAGCGCGCCGCATCGAAGTCCTCACCGGCGCGTATCTGTTCCACACGAGAGGATTAGATGAGGGCGAGCTCGGTCTCGGCGTCGAACAGGTGGAGGGTGCGCGTGTCGAGCCCCAACCGCACACTGTCACCCGGCTCGACCTTCATCTTCGGGTCGACACGTGCCGTCACGGAGTCGCTGCCCACCTGGCCGTACAGGAATTGGTCGGAGCCGAGGCGCTCGACCACGTCGACCTTCATCTGGAGGGTGCCCGACTGGTCGGAAATGCGATCTGTCACGGTCTCGGGCCGAAAGCCGAGCGTGCCCTTGCCCGCTGGCACCGACTTGGGCAGCTTGACCTCGAAACCCGACGCCTTGGCGCTGCTGTCGGACGTCGTGACGGGCACGAAGTTCATGGTCGGGCTGCCGATGAACCCGGCCACGAACAGGTTGGCCGGGTGGTCGTAGATGTCGCCCGGCGAGCCCACCTGCTGCAGGATGCCGGCGTTCATGATCGCGATGCGGTCTCCCATCGTCATCGCCTCGACCTGGTCGTGGGTGACGTAGATGAACGTGGTCTCGAGGTCACGGTGCAGCTTCTGCAGCTCGATGCGAGTCTGCCCGCGGAGCTTGGCGTCGAGGTTGGACAGCGGCTCGTCGAGCAGGAAGACCTTGGGGCTCCGCACGATCGCCCTGCCGAGCGCGACGCGCTGCCGCTGGCCGCCGGAAAGGGCCCTTGGCTTGCGCTTCAGGAAATTGTCGAGCCCCAGGATGCGCGAGGCGTTCTTGACACGCTTGTCGATGTCGACCTTGGGCATGTGCTGCATCTGCAGGGGGAACGCCATGTTGTCGTAGACGCTCATGTGCGGGTACAGCGCGTAGGACTGGAACACCATCGCGATGTCGCGGTCTTTGGCGGCCACATTGTTGACGACGCGGTCGCCGATGCGGATCTGGCCCTCGGTGATCGACTCGAGGCCCGCAAGCATGCGCAGGGCCGTCGACTTTCCGCATCCGGACGGGCCTACCAGGACCATGAACTCCTTGTCCTTGATCTCGACGTTGAAGTCTTTGACGACCGTCACGTCTGCTGTGTATCGCTTGACGACGTGGTCATAGGTGACTGATGCCATCTCTTTCTATCCCTTCACAGAACCGGCCAGGATGCCGCGCACGAAATAACGCTGCAGGCTGAGGAACACTATGAGCGGAACGATCATCGAGAAGAACGCAGCGGACGTCAGCAGGTTGGAGCCCTGACCGAGCGAGTTCGTCAGGTTGGCGAGGTTGACAGTCAACGGAGCCACCTCGGGTGCACCCCCGACGTAGATCAAGGCCACGAGCAGGTCGTTCCACACCCACAGGAACTGGAAGATCACGAGTGACGCGATGGCCGGCACCGAAAGCGGCATCACGATGCGGAAGAAGACCGTCAGGGTGCCGGCGCCATCGATCTCGGCCGACTCGAACAGGTCACTCGGCAGCGCGCGGAAGAAGTTGGCGAGCAGGTAGATGGAGAACGGCAGGCCATAGCCCGCGTGGGCGAGCCATAGAGGCACCCAGGGCAGTCCAGGAATGCCTGTCGCCGTGAGGTTGTCCGTCGTCCAGTGAAGGTTCTGTACGTAGAACGTGAGGATGGGGATGAATGTCAGCTGAAGAGGCACCGCAAGCAATCCGACCAGAGCCAGGAAGATCGCATTGCGAGCGGGGAATCTCATCCACGAGAAGGCATACGCGGCGAAGGCCCCGATCGTGACCGGCAAAACCGTTGCGGGCACGGCGATCATGAAACTGTTGAAGAAAGCCTGGCCGAGGTTGCTCTGGGACAGCACGTCCGTGTAGTTCGAAAGGGTGAACGTGGTCGGGTTCGAGAAAAACGTCCACCAGCCACTGGTCGCCTGGGCCGAGAAGGGCCGGATCGAGCTGACCAGCAGCCCGAGGGTGGGCACCACCCAGGCCACGGTGAGCCCGATCACGACGATGTGCAGGATGTAGCGCTGTAGCTGATCCGCCAGCCATCGGGGAGAGAACCTTGCGGCAGTGTTTGCGGCGGTCGGGGCTGCGGCTGCGATCGTCATCGTCTCGCCTCCACGGCACGGAACTGCCTCAGGTTGAAGATCAGCACCGGCACGACTGCGATCAGCAGGATGATGGCCACCGAGCTGGCGCCGCCCAGGTTGTAGGAGCTGTACAGGAGCTTGTACATCCGGAAAGCGAGCACATCGGTGTTGTAACCCCCGCTGGTCATCACGTACACGACGTCGAAAGCCTTGAGGGCGAAGATTACGAGCGTCGTGCCCACGACGACGACCGTGGGCATCATCAGCGGAAGGATCACGCGCCTGAACACGGTCAGCTCGCCGGCGCCGTCGACGCGTGCGGCTTCGAGCAGCTCGCCCGGGATGCCTTTCAAGGCCGCCGACAGGATCACCATCGCGAAGCCGGTGATGCCCCAGGTGGCGGCGCCGATGAGGGCGAGATTGTTCAGCACGTTGAAGCCCTCCGCCGGCCACTGATCCTGGAGCCAGGTCACGGGGTCGTGATGCAGAAAGGTCGTGACCAATGCGTTCATCGTCCCCGTCTGCGCCTGGCCCGGCGGCTGGTACTGGTACATGAAGTCCCAGATCAGGCCCAAGGCCACCGACGAGATGGCCATAGGCATGAAGATCAACGACTTCACGACTTGCTCATAGCGGACCCGGTCGAACAGGACGGCCAGCGCAAGGCCGAAAACGAGCGTGAAGAGGGTGTAGAAGATCAGCCAGAAGATGACGTTGTTGCGGATGGCGATCCATGCCCCACCGTTCGGGAAGTCGCCCAGCTGGTTGGCGAAATTGTTGAAACCGACCCAGTCTCCGGCGTTGTTCTCGAAGCTCTGCTTGATCGTGAAGATGGCCGGCAGCAGGAGGTATGCGGCGACGAGGAAGAGGGCAGGCCCGACCCATAGCCAGGGCCGGACCTGCGGTCGGTTCTTGTCGGGCAGCCGGCGCACCAGGTACTCGCCGCCGATGATGTAGGCGGCGAGTATTGCCGGCACGCCGATGATTACGACCAGTAGGGTCGGAATGTCTTGCAGCAGGACGCTGAAGTCCATGCCCTAACTCCTACTCGTTACGAGGATGTGTATGCGGTTGCTTGCACCTTGTCCAGATTGGCAAGGATGCTGTCCAGCTTGGATTGGTTGCCCGCGTAGGCGAGCACCGCCTGCCACGCCGCGTCCTTCATCGCCACGGGCATGTTGTCCGTCGCGTCGTACTTGGCGATCTGCGTGCCCGCAAGGAGCTGGGCCTCTTCCTTCGCCAGGGGGTCAGGGTACGCGTCCAGGCTCGTCTGCTTGTTGGGCGAAAGCTTGCCGCCGAGCTTGACCCAGATCGTCTGGGCGTCGGCGGTGGTCAGGTACTGGATCATCTTGCGAGCCTGCGGGGTGTCCTTGAACATCGACCATGAGTCCGCCGCCACGACGTGGGCGCCGGCGAACTGCGAGTTGATGTCAGGCAGCGGGAAGAAGTTGAAGTCCGTGACCGGCTTGAGCGTCGGGTCGGCGCTCGTGAAGAAGCTCGGGATGAAGGTCGCCTGGTTGAGCATGTAGCACTTCGGCGGTTTCGCGAACATGGGCGTGCCGACGGCGCCGAACTGCGTCGAGAGGATGGTCTTGCTGCCGCCGTACACGTTGCTGTCGTCGCCCGGGCCGAGGATCTGGCCCCAGGTCTGGAATGCGAGCTTGATCTCAGGAGAGGTCCACTTCTGCTTGCCGGCCACCCAGTTGTCGTAGACGGTTGGACCTGACTGGCTGAGGACGATCTCCTTGATCCAGTCGCTGCCGGGCCAGCCGTCGGCGCCGGTGCTGGCGATGGCCATGCACCATGGCGTGGTGCCGGTGCTCTTGATCTGGGTCTGCAGGTTCATCAGGTCGTCCCACGACTTGGGCACGTTGTAGCCCTTGGCCTGGAAGCTGGCGGGGTCGTACCAGATCAGTCCCTTGAGGTCAGCCCACGAGAAGACCTGATACAGCTTGCCGTCGTGAAGGGGCTCGCCAAGGTCGATCCAGCTCTTCGCATAGTTGTTCTGCAGCGCGCCCATGTCCACCGCGCTGTTCAGCGCGATGACCTTTCCTTGCTGTGCAAACTGGGTCAGGAGCTGCGGGCTCGGCGCGGCCGCCAGGTCAGGCGGGTTGCCGGCTGCCACGTTCGAGCGGAGGATGGCGTCCTCGTCTCGAGTCGCGGTGTAAGCCATCTTGATGCCGGTCGAATCCAGGAAGGGCTTCATCACAGCCATGAAGTGGGCCTGCTCAGCGCCGGACCACTGGGCGATGACATGGACGGTGCCTGCGTTCTGGGTCGACCCCGTACCGCAAGCCACTGCCGCAAACATGACCGCCATTGCAGCGACCAATGCTCGGATGAGACTCGAAGAATGCATGTTCTAGATCCCCCACATGTGGAAGGCCGACGGCCCCCCTATCGACGATCTTGACTCCCAGCTAAAGACCATTCTATTAATCTCCCTTTGTTTGGCAAGCGCACGCATCGGGCGTGCACCGTTCAGATGGCTCGGCTACCTCACCTCCTTGGAGTGTGCGGTGGAGCCGCGTACCACCAGGCTCGTGCTGAGCGGAGGCGGCGAAAAGACCGCCTTGCCCTGCAGCCGCGAGATCAAAAGGCGCGCCGCGACGCGCCCCTTTTCGACGGTCGGCTGCCTGACAGTGGTCAGCGGGGGAGTGGTCCATGCGGCCATCGGCAGGTCGTCGTAACCGACGACCGAAAGGTCGCCGGGCACGCTCATCCCGGCGGCATGGGCAGCTCCCAGGACGCCGATGGCGGCCATGTCGCTCATGGCCAGGACCGCGGTCGGCCGTCGCTTGCCTTTTGGAAACGAGTCGAAGGCCCGCGCCCCGGCCGCCATGGTCGCTCCTGCTGTGACGGTGTACGGATCAGGCACGTCGAAAGCGGCAAGCGCAGCCTGGTAGCCCGCCAGGCGACGGGCGGCTGTCGGGGTGAGCCCGGTCTGCGAGCGCGTGGGCGGCAGCATGATCACGGCGACCTGGCGATGCCCGAGGTCGAGGAGGTGGCGCGCGGCGGCCTCGGCGCCGCCGGCATCGTCGACGTTGACAGCCGGATGCTCGGGAGACTCCTCCGAGTCGACGAGCACGGCCGGAATGCCGAGTCGATCCAGTGTCGCCAGCGCCTCGTCGTCTGGGCTGAGGCCGATGCTGATGAAGCCGTCGACCGACGCCCGGCGGATCGCGCCTTCCAGCGAATCGGCGAGGGGCGGCACCAGCAGGAGCGTGAGCTCGTGCTCCTCGACCAGCTCGCCCAGGCCCTGCAACAGCTCGCTCAGGAACTGGTTCGCGAACACTATCGAGAGCCGCTGCGGGATGAGGACGCCGATGGTTCCGCTGCGGCGGAGGGAGAGAGCCCGCGCGGCCGGGTGTGGTGTGTAGCCGAGCTCGTGCGCGACCTGCAGCACCCGCTCGAGGGTCGCATGCCCGAGCTTCTCCGGGTTGTTGAACGCGAAAGAGACGGCGGTCTTCGACACGCCGGCGGCCCCCGCCACGTCAGCGATGGTGACTCGAGTCACGGCACCAAGTCATACTGTCCCCCGCTTGCCTGAACCGCTTTAGTAAAGCGGTTTAGAAGAAACCTATACCGAACTTTTGCGGGCTGTCAAGTCGGGAGCTCGGCCGGTACACGCTTTCTCTAATCAGGGCCTCGCGCCAGCCGCTGAAACTGTGTGGTCGGCGGGATCGTGAGCATGCGGCCGTCGTCGCTGCGCACGATCTGCCACCTGCCCTCATGAACCAGCCAGTGGTGTCTATGGCACAAAAGCAGCAGATTGTCGAGGTCGGTCGATCCGCCATTTGTCCAGTGGACGACGTGATGCGCCGCGCTCAATTTCGCCGGCCGGTCGCAACCCGGCCACCTGCAGTGGCCGTCGCGGGCGTTGAGCGCCCTTCGCGCCGGACCCGACACGGTTCTCTTGGAGCGCCCGACGTCGATGACCGTCGACTCTGAGCCGAGCAGGACGCGCGTCACGCTGCAGTCGCAGGCGAATCGCTCCACGGTCTTCGACGAGATCGGGAGCGAGAACTCCATCTCGCCCGCCGGAGCACCTGCCAGGCCGAGCAGGGTTTCCAGCGAGCTCGTGACCTGGATCTGCGGCCTCTGCATGCCGCCCTCGGCCAACTCGACCAAGGCATCCGCCAGCCGGCGGTCTGGTTTGCGAGTGTCGTGCTCGCCTGTCTTTCGCGCCAGCGGCTCCAGGGCCGTGCGTAGGGCCGCCCCACCCACGGAGTCGAGGATTCCGCTCAGCAGGTAGGAGCCGTCCTCCCACATGCTCAGGGAAAGACTGCGGTTCTCGACCTGCTCGGCCTGCTCGGCGGCGTAGCCCTCGGGGTCAGCCGAGTGACGAAAGTGACGGCAGATATAGTGAAACTTGCCAGGCGAGTTCTCGCGGGCGTCCTTCAGGAGCTTGCTCTCCTGAAAACGAATGCCCACCGCGTCGGCGGTGCGGGCCATGACCGTGAGGTGAGCGAAACCGATCTCGCCGCTCTGCACCGCCTGCACGCTCTCGGGCATTCGCTCCAGGTTCCTGCCCACCGCCACGCATCCCCCGGCGGCGACGCTGGTCAGGTGGCAGTTGTGCCGAATCCAGTCGATGGGGCTGGTGGAGCCCTGCTCGTCGTACTCGTCGGTGCGGGCGAACTCGGCCGCAGTGCGGGCGAACTCCAGCTCCAGGCTGTCGAT
>Ga0070698_100008016_pt1 | contig 11422 bp, 12 predicted proteins | sample KBSK1502metaG_FD_65477 | JGI IMG/M metagenome (GOLD analysis project Ga0070698, IMG submission 65477) | Corn, switchgrass and miscanthus rhizosphere microbial communities from Kellogg Biological Station, Michigan, USA - KBS K1-50-2 metaG | ecosystem: Host-associated > Plants > Roots >...
CGTGAGCTGGGAGCGCGTCTCGTCGCCGCGCTTGCGGACCTTCTCGCCCGTGGCGCTCAGCTCGCGCCGGGCGCGATTGGCGAACGCCTCGATGCCGATCGCGGCGAGCATGTCGTGGGCCGTGCGCAGCTGCTCCCGCGCGTCGCGGCGCCGGCCTTCGCGGCGCAGCCACTCTCCGAAGAGCAGATGGGAGCGGGCGAGCTCCGAACGAAGCCCGGCGCGGCTCAGACGATCGATCGCCTCGCGGTACAGCTCCTCGGCGGCCGCCCCGTCGCTCAGCAATGCGCGGCACCGGGCCTCGATGCCGAACGCGAAGTCGGTGCCGCAGGGCCGCGTCGCAGCCGCAAGCCGCTCGAGCGCAGCACCTGCGACCTCGGTGTCTCCTGCGCGCGCGGCCGCCTCGACGAGCTCGGGTAGCGCCCACATCGAGACGTACGGCTCGAAGGTGTCCGTAGTGGCACGGTGGGCCGCGGCCGCCGCCTCGTCGTACCGGCCGAGCCCGTTGTAGAGAACCGCGGCCGCCCAATGTGCGTTGGTCGCAGCCAGCCCTTGTCCCTCGGCCGCGGCCTGCTCGATCGTGCCGGCGATCAGCCTGGAGGCTTCCGGCTCCTTTCCCTGCAGTGCCATGAGCCTCAGGCCCGTGTTGGGGGGTAAGCGGGTCCCGGTAGCCATCGCGACGGCCTCTCCCTCTGCAATGAGCGAAGCGGCACCCCCGAAGTCGCCGTTCCAGATAGCCGCGTTGCCGAGGGCGGCGAGGGGCAGAGGGAGATGTGCGAGCGCACCGACGTCGCGGACGAGCTGCGCATGTCTCTCTGCGATTGCGCGAGTCCCTTCGTTGTCCCAAACGGCGTCGCTCGCGGCCGTAGCCGACCAACCCCAGCGGAGGACGTCCTCGACAGGAATGCTCGCCAGCGCCTTCGCCGCGCGTTGCAAGGTGCTGGCGGCGGTGGCACGTCCGTCGGTGATCAGGACGGCGAGGCCGTCGAGCAGGAGGTCGAGCGGGCCCGGCGGCTCAAGGGGCGGAGGCAGGGCCTGGATGGCGCGGCAGATCTTCAGCAGGTCGCCGGTTCGGGCGAGGTAGCCGGCGAAGACCGCCGCGACCCAGGCTGCCAGATAGGTCTCCCGCGCGAGCGCAAGGTCGAACGGCTCGAGCCGCTTCGCAGCCTTCAGCAGCAGCGGCGGGGCCTCGCTGCCCAGACCCGAGGCGAAGGCGACGTGACCGCGCAGTAGGTCGATCCTGGCGAGCTGGAACTCGTCGAGCGGTCCCGCCTCCGCCGTTGCGACCAGGCTGAGCGCCGCGTCGAACGCGCCGGCCTCGAGGCTCGCCTGCGCCGCGGCCAGGGCGCGCTCCCCGCGCTTCGCTGGATCCACTGTCAGCGCAACGGCGCGCTGGAGGAACGCTGCGGCAGCCGCCAGCCCGGCGCGGGCCTGCGCCCGGCCTGCCGAGCGTTCGAGCTCGGCGGCGACCTCCTCGTCAGGCCCGGCTGTCGCTTGCGCGCGATGCCAGGCGCGGCGGTCCGGGTCCTTCTTCGGAGCCGTGGCTTCGGAGAGCGCACGATGCACACGGTGGCGGTCTTCGGCGACAGCCGAGCGGTAGGCCGCGGATCGGACGAGCGGGTGCGCGAACTCGACGCGCGCACCGATCTTGAGCAGCCCCGCGTCGACTGCCGGGTGGGCTGCGGCCATCTCGAGACCGAGGGTCTCGGCCGCACGGTGGAGCAGAACCGGGTCCCCGAGAGGCTCCGCGGCCGCGGCGAGGACGAGCAGCCGGGTATCGGCGGGAAGCTCGACGAGACGCCGTGCGTAGCTGTGTTCGATCTTGCCGACCACCGCGTGGTTCCCGGGCAGACCGAACCCGCCGGCGAGGTCTGCGGAATTCCAGGTCCGAGGCAGCTCGAGGAGCGCAAGTGGATTGCCGTGGCTCTCCATGATGATCTGGTCGAAGACCGCGGCATCCAGCGGGCCGTACAGGTTCTCCTGCAGCAGCGCGCGCGAATCGCCGTCGCCGAGCCGGTGGACGCCGAGCTCGGGGAGCCCGGCGAGCACGTGGTCGCCGGCGCCGGTGCGCGCAGCGCAGACGATTGCAACGCGCTCGGCGAGGAGGCGCCGGGCGACGAACCCGAGGATCTGGGCGGAGGTGAGGTCGAGCCACTCCACGTCGTCGACGATGCAGAGGAGCGGCTGCTGCTCGGCGACCTCCGCAAAGAGCGTCAAGGTTGCGAGCCCCACAAGGAACCGGTCGGGCGCAGGCTTGCTGTTCTGGCCGAAAACCGTTGCGAGGGCATCTCGCTGCGGGGCAGGGAGCCCGTCGAGGCGGTCCAGCAGCGGCGCACAGAGTTGGTGGAGGCCGCTGTAGGCCAGCTCCATCTCCGATTCGACGCCGACCGCCGTCGCGACGCGCCAGTCGGGGACAGGGACTCGGTCGGACACGTAGCCCAGCAACGCGCTCTTCCCCACGCCGGCCTCCCCGCGCAGGACCGATACTCGACTCCGGCCGGCGAGCGCGTCGCCCAAAAGCCGGTCGAGGGCCTCGCATTCGGCACGACGTCCGAGGAGCCTCATTCGCGGGCCTCCCTACCGCAAGAGCGCCTTCGAATGTCGATCCTACCGACCAGGGGGCCGACCAGTGAGTCCCCTGGCGCGACGCGCCGGTCGAATCGCGAAGGTCTGCTCACCCGACCAGGAGGGATCCATCGTGACCAGTACCACTGTCGAAACGGCCGCCGAGATCCGCCCGTTCCACGTCGACGTGCCGGACGAGGAGCTGGACGACCTCCGACGGCGCGTCGCGGCCACACGCTGGCCCGAGAAGGAGACCGTCGGCGATCAGTCGCAGGGCGTGCAGCTGGCGACGATCCAGGCCCTCGCGCGCTACTGGGGCAGCGACTACGACTTCCGCAGGTTCGAGGCCAGGCTGAACGCCTTCCCGCAGTTCATCACGGAGATCGACGGCCTGGACATCCACTTCATCCACGTCAAGTCGGCACACGAGAACGCGCTGCCGTTGATCATCACGCACGGCTGGCCGGGCTCGGTGCTCGAGCTGCTCGAGACCATCGGCCCGCTCACCGACCCGACGGCGCACGGCGGCGAGGCCGAGGACGCGTTCGACGTCGTCATCCCGTCGATGCCCGGCTACGGCTTCTCTTCGCAGCCGACCGACGTCGGTTGGGATTCCGGCCGCATCGCGGCGGCCTGGGCCGACCTGATGGACCGCCTCGGCTACACCCGCTACGTCGCCCAGGGCGGAGATCAGGGTGCCGGCGTCACCGACGCCATGGGGCGCCAGGCACCCGACGGGCTGCTCGGCGTCCACTTCAACTTCCTCGACGCAGTTCCGCGAGAGCTCTTGATGGCCGCGCTCAACCTCCGGCTAGCGTTCTCTGCCGACGACCGGGCGCAGCTCGGCAAGGTCGTGGGGATTGTCATGCGCGGCTACATCGCCGAGATGGGCGAGCACCCGCAGACGATCGGCTACTCGCTCCTCGATTCACCGATCGGTCTCGCAGCATGGATGCTGGACCACGACGCGGACAGCTACGAGAAGATCTCGCGTGCATTCCTCGACGGGGAGCCTTCGGGCGGCCTCACGCGGGACACGGTCCTCGACAACATCACGCTGTACTGGTTGACGAGCACCGGGGCGTCCACTTCACGGCTCTACTGGGAGACCGGTCGAGCTGCAACTGCATCGTTGAAAGACCCGCCGCCGCACGTCACGCTGCCGGTCGCCTACACGGTGTTTCCGGACGAGCTCTTCCAGGCACCGCGCCACTGGGTGAGGCACGCGTACCACAACCTCGTCTACTACAACGAGGCCCCCAAAGGAGGGCACTTCGCTGCGTGGGAGGAGCCGGAGATCTTCTCGCAGGAGATGCGCGCGGCGTTCGCGTCACTTCGCAACGGGAGGTCCTCATGAGCACCACCGTCGAGAGCACCACCGAGATCCGGCCGTTCCGGGCCGACATTCCGGAGGAGAAGATCGACGACCTGCGCCGGCGCATCGCGGCGGCCCGTTGGCCCAGCAAGGAGCTCGTCGAAGACCGCTCGCAGGGCGTCCAGCTGGCGACGCTCCAGGAGCTGGCCCGCTACTGGGCGAACGAGTACGACTTCGGCCGGGTCGAGGAAAGGCTCAACGCGCTCCCGCAGTTCACGACCGAGATCGACGGCGTGGAGATCCATTTCATCCACGCCAAGTCGGCTCACGAGAACGCCTTGCCGCTGATCATGACCCACGGCTGGCCCGGCTCGGTCATCGAGCTGCTCGAGGCCATCGGCCCGCTCACCGATCCGACCGCACACGGCAGAACCGCCGAGGACGCGTTCGACCTCGTGCTGCCGTCCCTGCCCGGCTACGGCTTCTCCGGCGAGCCGACGGAGCTCGGCTGGAACGTCGGCCGCATCGCGCAGGCGTGGGCGGAGCTGATGCGCCGCGTCGGCTACACGCGCTACGTCGCGCAGGGCGGCGACGTGGGCGCCTCTGTCACCGACCAAATGGGCCGCCAGGCACCCGAGGGGCTCCTCGGCATCCACACCAACCTGCTCGTGACGGGGCTTGCCGGCGGCGAGCACCCGTCGGACACCGAGGAGGAAAAGGCTGCGCTCGCTGCGCTCGCCACGTTCAGGGCGAGCGGCTTCGGCTACTTCCTTGAGCAGGCCACGCGGCCGCAGACCATCGGCTACGCCCTGCTGGATTCACCCGTCGCCCTGGCGGCCTGGATGCTCGACCACGACACGGACGCCTACTACAAGATCTTCAGCGCCTTTGTCGACGGGCAGCCCTCGGGCAATCTCACTCGGGATCACATCCTCGACAACGTCACCCTGTACTGGCTGACCGGCACCGGCGCGTCGGCGGCGCGGTCGTACTGGGAGAACGGACAAGCCCAGGCTCGTGCAGCCGCGGCCGGCCAGGCGCCTCCGGAGGCCTCGCTCCCGGTGGGCTTCACCCAGTTCCCGGGCGAGATCTTCCTGGCCCCGCGCAGCTGGGTCGAGCAGGGGTACCCCAACCTCACTTACTTCAACAAGGCCGAGAGGGGCGGCCACTTCGCCGCCTGGGAGGAGCCGGAGCTCTTCTCAACCGAGGTGCGAGCAGCATTCAGGTCACTGCGATGACCCCGTTATTCGGCGAGGGCCACCTGCCCGGTTTCGACGGAGCGACCGGCTGGCTCAACTCACCGCCGCTGACCACCGACGACCTGAGCGGGAAGGTTGTGCTCGTCGACTTCTGGACCTACACCTGCATCAACTGGCTGCGCACGCTCGGGTACGTCCGCGCGTGGTTCGACAAGTACGCCGATCAGGGCCTGGTCGTCGTCGGCGTGCACACGCCCGAGTTCCCGTTCGAGCACGACGTCGACAACGTCCGCGAGGCCGCGAAGGAGATGCGGGTCGAGTATCCGATCGCGCTGGACAACGACTACGCGGTCTGGCGCGCCTTCGGCAACAACTACTGGCCGGCCGTGTACATCGCCGACGCGGAGGGGCGAATCCGCCACCACCAGTTCGGAGAGGGCGGCTACGAAGAGTGCGAACGGGTCATCCAGCAGTTCCTTCGCGAGGCGGGAGCCGAAGGCGTCGGCGACGATCTGGTCTTCGTCGCCGATGAGGGCTTCGAGGCGCAGGCCGACTGGGCGAACCTGGAATCGCCGGAGACGTACCTCGGCTACGAGCAAGCCCAGAACATGGCCTCCGGCGACGGTGCCGACCTGCGACTCAACCACTGGGCGCTCTCGGGGGACTGGAACGTCGAGAGCGGGGCGAGCGTGCTGAACCAGGCCGACGGCAGGATCGCGTTCCGCTTCCACGCTCGCGACGTCAATCTCGTCATGGGGCCGCCCGCGCGAGGCACGGACGTGCCGTTCCGCGTGCTCGTCGACGGTGAGCCCCCCGGCGCCGCGCACGGCGTCGACGTCGACGAGCAGGGACAAGGAACGGTGTCGCAACAGCGGCTCTACCAGCTCGTTCGCGAACGGGGATCGATCACGGACCGCACGTTCGAGATCACGTTCCTCGCTCCAGGCGTGGAGGCCTACGTCTTCACGTTCGGCTAAAGGGTGGTCGAGATCGTCGGGGTCGCGAGCGGCGACCCTCAGGCGGCCCGCTCGTAGATCAGCACCACGACGCCGTCGCCGACAACCTTCGACTCCGTGAGCTTGAGGTCGCGCCGCTCGGGCAACTCCTCAAAGGCCTTCTTGCCCGTCCCGAGGATCACCGGGAAGACCATCAAATTGATCTGGTCGACGAGGTCGCTCTCGATCAGCTCCTGAACGAGCCGGTGGCTGCCGGGCACCTGCAGCTCCCCGTCGAACTCCTCCTTGAGCTTGCGCACCTGAGCCGTCGCGTCGCCGCTGTCGAGGACCGTGGTGTTGTTCCACTCCGGATCCTCGAGCGTCGTCGAGACGACGAACTTCGGCATCGAGTTGAACTTGTCGGCGAACTCGCCGTCGCGTTCCGGCCAGGCGCCGGCGAAGCTGTCGTAGGTGCGCCGGCCGATCAGCAGCGCGTCGGACTGCCTCGTCTCGTCCAGCTTGAACTGATTGCCGTCATCGCCGCGGTCGAACTCGAAGGTCCAGTTGGGGTAGTTGAATCCCGGCTCTCCGCCCGGCGCCTCCATCACGCCGTCGAGCGATACGAACTCCGTCACAACGATCCGCGCTGCCATCGATTGGCCTCCTTCGATAGTCCGGGCCTCTCCGCCCTAACCTACAGACGTGTCCGCGTCCGAGCGCCAAGCCGAGCACCCAGCCTCCTAGTTCACCCCGCGCCCGCGACCTGTTCGGCCGCTTTCTCGCACTCGGCCTGGCGGTGGAGCGAGCTGTCGCCCGCGAACCGTTCCGCGACGCGCACCACCTCTCCCCCGAGCGTCGCCAGCTGGAGCTCGATCGACTCGTCACGGATCCGCCCGTTCGGCTCGAACACGCGAGCCGCGGCCCCGACCGGCACGACGTACGGCACCGCCCATCCGCGCAGGGCACGCACCGAGAACTCCATCGTGTTGATCGCCTGCAGCCCCTGCGTCCCGCCGGCGGCGCTGATCAGCCCGATCACCTTGTCGTGGAGGTACGGCGGATCGCGGGTCCCGAGCACGTGCAGCCAGTCGAGGGCGTTCTTGAGCGCGCCCGAGATCGTCCCCTGGTAGAGCGGGCTGCTCCAGAGCATGCCGTCGGCCGCGTAACACGACTCGATCAAGTCGGCTGCGGCCTCAGTCGGCTCGCCGAGATCCGGGTTGTACACCGGCAGGTCGAGGTGACGAAGGTCGAGGAGTCGGGTCTCGGCTCCTGCCGCGGAAGCCCCCTCGAGCGCCCGCTGCAGCGCCGCGCGACTCTTCGACGCCCTTGCAAGCGAGCCGCCGAGCCCGACGATCCTGATCATCACCGACGATCCTCCCTCAAACGGACTTTTCCGGCCGCGCCAGGAGGACGGCGCCGATCGTGACCGCGGCAAAGGCGAACACCCGCAGCCCGCCCAGCGCCCCGCCCGGCACCGGCTCGTGGAGGACGATCGTTCCGGCGGCGATCGGAAGCGCGTTGGTGAGCAGGGTCGCGAGACCCGCGACCGTGAGCGCGGCCCCGGACTGGTAGCCGACCTGGAGGAGCGCCGTTCCGACCGTGTAGCCGAGGATGACCGTCACGAGGAAGCCGATCCGCGCGCCGCCCTCGGTGACGACCTTCGTCGACACGTCTCCGATCGAGAAGAACAGCCCGCCGGCGATGCCGTCCGCAACCCCAACAAGGCTGCGCCCAGCCGCGAGGACGATCAGCGCCGCGCCCGCTGTGAGGCCGAGCCAGAGCAGGATCGCCGCGGTCGACCCGTTGCCGCCCTTGCCGCTTCCTCCCGCCAGTGAGCCCGCCAGCGCAACGAGGCCAACCACCGAGACGAGGACGCCGCTGAGCTCCCGACGGCTGAGGCGGCGACGGGCAACGCGCGCAGAGAAGTAGGCGAGCACGCCGATCCCCCCTGCCTGGATGCTCTGGACGAGCGCGAGCGAGGCCAACGCAAGTGCAGCGGCATAGAGCAGGAAACCGCCCGTTTCCATGGCGAAGCCGAGCATCCAGCTCCGGTCGGCGAGCAGGATCCGCGCCGAGTGCAAGGGGCGGCGCATCGACAGAACGGGGAGTGCCGCCGCCGCGTCGTGCTCGCGGAGGTAGGCAAGGTTCGTGAGCACGGTCGAAAGGAGCGCGAGCAGCAGAGCGACGGCCGTACTCGTGTTCATTGGCGCGCCCGCTCGGCGGCATCTGCGGCGCGGCGACGCTTGAGCACCCAGCGCGTGAGCTCGATCCCCGCCGTGACGCCGAAGGCGATCCCCAGCGCCAGCAGCAGCCCCTTCCACGCCGCGTGCTCGAAGGTCTTCCCTCCGAAGTACCCGAGCAGCGACGCATACAGCGCCCAGGCGAGGGCAGCAAGGGCGTCGAAGACGACGAAGCGGCGCCACCGAAACCGCAGCAGGCCCGCGCTGAGGGTCACGGCGGTCCGCCCACCCGGGATGAACCGCCCGATGGCGATCAGCTCACCGCCTCGCTCGCGGAGCTGGTCTCCGGCCCACTCGAGCCGGCGTTGCGCCTTCTCGCCGCTGAAGAAACGGCGCACCACGCGCTCGCCGAAGCGACGCCCGATCAGGTAGGCGGTGTTGTCTCCCAGGAACGCGCCCGCGGCCGCGGCGGGAATGACCAGCATCAGGCTGAGGTCGCCGCCCGCTGCGACGACACCGGCCGTGATCACCGCCGTTTCGCTCGGCACGACCGGAACGATCGCGTCGAGAAAGGCGAGCGCGAACACGATCACGTAGGCCCATCCCGAGGCGTCGGAGACCAGCTGCGTGAAGTGGTTGAACACGCGGCGTCAGTCCGCCGTACGCGTGACCACGAGCGTCAGCCCGTCGAGTCTCTCGATGCGGACGGTGTCGCCGGCATCCGCCCCCTCGTCACAACGCGCCTGCCAGAGCTCGCCTTGAACCCTGACTTCGCCTACGGGACGGCACGCCGAGACGACCTCTGCCTCCTCGCCGATCATCGCCTCGGCGCCCGTCTTCGGCTTCCAGCGCCGTGCCAGGCTCAGGCCCCACGTCAGCTCGGCCGTCTCGACGGTCAGACCACCCAAGATCGCGACCAGGTTCCAGGGCCAGTCCAGGAAGATGAGCGCGAGGACCAGGGCGAGGATCAGCGCCACACCACGAGCATTTCACGGCGGAACCCGGACAGGTAGCGTCCTCGCAATGAAGCAGAGCGTCTCGCTGATCACCCTCGGCGTGTCGGACTACGAGCGGGCGAAGGCGTTCTACGAGGCGCTCGGCTGGACGGTCGCGCTCAACATCGAGGAGACGGCGTTCTTCCAGGCGAACGGCGTCGTGCTCGTGCTCTGGGGACGGGACAAGCTAGCGGCCGACTCGGGCATCGAGGACGACGGCGCGAGCTGGAGCGGTATCGCGCTCGCGCACAACGTTGCGTCGCGGGAAGAGGTCGACCGGATCATCGAGCAGGCGCGCGCGAACGGCGCGGCGATCACGCGCGAGCCATCCGAGACGTTCTACGGCGGCTACGCCGGGGTCTTCCGCGACCTCGACGGCCACGTATGGGAGATCGCGCACAACCCGGGCTTCGGCCTCGGGCCCGACGGCAGCGTCATCCTCAGCGCCAGATCCCAGTAATCGGCTCGGCGGACGCGGAGAGCCCGAGCGGCGGGAGCCCCCACGCGTCCTCGATCGTGCGGAGCAAGCTGTAGTGATCCAGGAGATCGGTCGTCACGCCGCCCGGGTCGACGAGCGGCCCCGCGACGATCGCCGGCACCTGTCCGCCGCCGCCGCGGTCGTCAGGCCGGACGCCCTCGTCGAAGGTGATGAAGACGACGCTGTGCTGCAGCTCGTCCGAGCCGAGGAGCGGCCGCATGAAGGAAGCGAGCCAGTGATCCCCCGTCCCGATGGAGCAGTCGTGCATGTCGTGGCACAGGTCGGGAATGACGAGCGAGAAGCTCGGCAAGCGGTGAGCGTGAAGGTCGTCGCCGAACGTCTCGAGCGGCACGATGTCATGCATACGCCTGCGCGACGACAGCACGTCCTGGAAGTAGAGGAACGGGATACGCGCCTTGACCGCCGGCCGATGGACGCGCGCAGGATCGCGCGGGAGGCGCTCAACGTAGTTCTTCCACGTAAGCGAGTGGGCGGCGAGCGTGTCCGCGAGGTTGGGCCCGTCGAACACGCAGTAGGTGCAGTCCTTGCCGATGCCGAACGTCGAGCCCGAGACGAGGGCGAGGTAGTTGGGGAGGCTGGGATGCGCGACCGCGTCGTAGTTCGCCAGCGTCGCGTACCGCTCGGAGAGCTGGCGAAAGGTCCGTGCAGCCGGGTCGCCGAATACCTGCCCGGCTTCATGGTTCTCGAAGACGATCACGATGACGTGCTTGAACCGTGGCGGCCGCGAGGAGCCCGCGGACGAGGAGCGCGCCGCAATCAGCGCACCGAGCAGCAACAGGGCTGCCAGAGGGACCCAAGTCGGCGCCCGCCGTAGGAACTCGCGGCCGCGCTTGGCGGCTTCCATGGCGCCTCCTGTCGCCCGCACCCTAGCCCGACGGGCGATGAGTCTTCGCGTCCTTAACGGAGAGACAACGAAGCGCTAGCCTGCGTGCGTGATCGCGGTTCTCGCTCTGGTGCTCGCGGCGCTCTTCGGAGCCGGCGACCAGTACCTCGGAAGCTTCTCGATGCACCCGTGGATGGCCGACGTCAGCCTGCTTTCCGCACCGTGGCTGGTGCTCGCGTTCGCAGCCGGCTGCACGCAGCGTGAGCCGAAGCGGGCCGCGCTGCTCGGGCTCGGCTGCACGCTCTCGGCGCTCCTCGGCTATGGCCTCATGGCGCTGAGCCCGGTCGAGAACGCCCACCTCACGGTCACCACGGCTCGGGGCTTCGCGATCAGCGAGAGCCGCGTCATCTTCGGCGGTCTGGTGACTGGGCCGCTGTTCGCATGGTTCGGGCAGCGCTGGCGCGTCCACGGCGCCTGGATCGGCGCGCTCGCGACGGCGGCCGCGCTGTGCCTCGAGCCGCTCGTCCGGATCCCCGCCGGCCGGGAGATCAGGTCGGAGAAGGTGCTCCTGGCCGAGGTCGCTCTCGGGCTCGCGCTGGCGGCCTACGTGGCGGCGAGCCGGATCGCTGGTCGTGAGCCGGCGCGTTGAGCGCATAGTCGAGCGCATCCGCGCGATCCCGGAGGGCTTCGTCCGGACCTACGGCGACATCGACCCCCGGGCGCCGCGCTTCGTCGGCCTCGTGCTCTCGCAGACGGAGGACGACCTGCCCTGGCAGCGCGTCGTCCGCGCCGACGGCAGCCTGCCGAAGGGCGCAAAGCAACGCGAGCTGCTGCTGAGCGAGGGCGTTCCGATGCGCGGCGACCGAGTCGACCTCAGAGAGGCCCGGTTCCCGCCCGAGTTCTAGGCGGCCCCC
>Ga0070698_100008017_pt1 | contig 11421 bp, 11 predicted proteins | sample KBSK1502metaG_FD_65477 | JGI IMG/M metagenome (GOLD analysis project Ga0070698, IMG submission 65477) | Corn, switchgrass and miscanthus rhizosphere microbial communities from Kellogg Biological Station, Michigan, USA - KBS K1-50-2 metaG | ecosystem: Host-associated > Plants > Roots >...
GCCCAGCGACCGTTGCCGTCCATGATGATCGCGACGTGAATGCCGCGCGGAGTATTCGAGCTCATGATGTAGTGTGCGTTTTGACTAGCGGTCGCGAGTGGCGCGGATCAGCGCTTCCATATGGTCGAGGTAGCGCTCGAGCGCGCGGCGGCCTGCCGCCGTCAGACGATACTGCGTCTTCGGCATGCGTCCCTCGAACGATTTCGTGCAGGCGATGTATTCCGCTTCCTCGAGCTTCCGCGCGTGCACGCTCAGATTCCCGTCGGTGGTGTTCATGAGCTTCTTGAGATCGCTGAAGCTCAGCGAGTCGTTCACCGCAAGCGCGCTCACGATGCCGAGTCGCAGTCGCTCATGAATGAGACGATCGAGCTCCTCCGCATTCTTCGGCGCCGGCTTCTTCAGCGCCGACCCCTTCATTGGATTCTGCGAACGCGCGTCATCACGCGCCGCCCCATTCTTAGCCACCGTAACTCCTGGCAATTGGAATTCCGAATGCGATGTGCAACCCGCCGAACGCCGCACCCAGAATCGCGTGACTCCATGAAGGCGGCGAGAAAAGCGCAATCACTCCCGCTAGCATGAAGCAAAGTCCCATCACCGGAACGATCCTCACGGAAAACGCTCCCCCTGCAACGACTCCCGTTCCATATAGAAGGAGCCAGACACCGGGGATCGCCTCGACGAGGCCCGCCCGGTACAGCACGAAAGTCAGCAGCGCTCCCACCACCATCGGGGGAGAGAAGCTCAGCACGAATTTTCGCCCCGGTCCCGACAGCAACGGCATCTTCGCCGTTTTTGCTTTCCTCACCATCGCCCACATCATGATCGTCGGCGAAAGCACTGCCGCCGCAAGCCAGATGTTGAGCGAATTGATTGGCGTCTTCTGAAGCGACGCGACGAACGCGACAGCAATCGCGAGGACGCCGATCGCCACCATTCCCCACCCCGATACCGCAGTGAAAGAACCTGCGGCTTCCATCGTGTTCCGGATGAACGCGAGATTGTCCATCGCGCGGCCGTGGAGCGATGAAAGCTCACGCGGCGGCTCTGGTCTGAGCGGGCGTACTGATGTCATGCGCATATCTTACCCGGCGGATCCTACGCCTGTCAAGTACTTTGCGTCATAAAGTGACGACATAACGGCACGTCACAATTACGCAATTCAGCAACGCCTACAGCGATACCGGACCGGGAAGCGGGTCGCTCGCCGGGAAGGTCTGCTCGACCATCTTGTCGAGTCTCCGCTCCTCGATCGCCGACGAAAGCATTGCGATGAGATTCCCGCAAAACGCCGGCAGATCCTCCTGCCTGCGGCTGGTCAGAAGGCGCTGATCCAATGCGGCCTGCTTGTCCACCCAGGATCCGCCGGCAGCTCTGATCTCATCCGCAATTTCCGGATGCGACGTGAGAGTCCTGCCCTGCACCGCGTCCGCCTCGACAAGAATGCGTGGCGCGTGACAGATCGCAGCAACAGGCTTGTCGGCCTCCATGAATCCGCGCACGAGGTCAACAACTTCGGCATTCGCGCGCAGCGCCTCAGTGTTTCGCATGCCGCCAGGAATCACGAGCGCGTCGAAATCACGCGCACTCACATCCTTTGCGATCTTGTCGACGTGGAATGTGTCTGCTTTCTCGTCGTGAATGAAACCCTGGATCTCTCCAGTCTTGATCGATACCAGCATCACCTCGGCCTGCGCTTCCTTGAGCGCCTGCCATGGAGCAGTAAGCTCGACCTGCTCAACACCGTCTGTCGCCAGCACGGCGACTTTTCGACCCAATAGGTTGCCTGCCATCAAAACCTCTCTGTCTCGTTTGTCCGCACGCCTCTGAGTTCTCAGGAAACGTGCCATATTACGCCATGCCTCTCGCCAGCCTTTACGGGCATAAAAACCTTCAGGAACGTCTGACGCGTAGTCTCAAGTCAGGCACCCTTCCGGCCAGCCTCCTCTTCCACGGCCCTCGCGGTATCGGGAAGCAGCGACTTGCCCTCTGGCTGGCTCAAATGCTTCTCTGCGAGAGAGAAAATGCCCCATGCGGAGAATGCAGAAGCTGCCAGTACTCTCTCAATCTGACACACCCGGACCTTCACTGGTACTTCCCGCGTCCAAGACTCAGGGATACCGACCCTTCAGTAGAAGACGTGAGAGACGATTACCGCGACGCCGTTGTCGAGCGAATGTCCAACAGCGGCCTTTACCCTGCACCTCCCAGCAACGAGGGCATCTACATCGCGACCGTGCGTGCCATCGTTCACGAAGCCGTTCTCGCACCCGCTATGGGTCGCCGGAAAGTCTTTCTGATCGGCGATGCGGAGCGAATGGGATTTCAGGAAGGCTCTGAGTACGCGGCAAATGCTTTTCTCAAGCTGCTCGAGGAACCACCGGACGACACGACGGTGATCATCACCTCGAGCGAGCCCGGTGCGCTGCTTCCCACTATCCGCTCACGAACCGTAGCAGTGCGCATGGCGCCGCTTTCAGAGCCCGAGATGCGGGAGTTCCTGGCGGATGAAACCGTCGAAGCAGCGCTCGATTCGGCGAGCGGATCGCGCTCGCTGCACGAACGACTTCAGCTTGCGAACGGAGCTCCGGGCTCACTCCTTGGCGACGATGCACGAGGCCGAGCGATGACCGCTGCACGTAAGCTGCTCGATGCCGCTGTCGCGAATCAGACCTCGGCGCGACAAGCGGCTGCCCTCGCAGTTGGATCGTCTGGGGCGCGTGGCGCCTTCACTGACGTTCTCGATTCGCTCGTCATCATCCTCGGCGAACGAATGCGAGCTGCGCTTCACGATGGGAATGAGCGCCGGGCGCTTGCAGTGAGTCGCGTTGCGGAAAAAGTCGGTGAGGCGCGAATCCTCGCGACGAGCAACGTGAACCCTCAGCTCATTACCGCGAACCTTCTGCGTGAGATATCAACTGCGTTCCGATGACCAGACTCACTCATACTGACGACAGCGGACAGGCCCGCATGGTCGACGTCAGCTCCAAGGACTCATCTGCCCGAGTTGCAATTGCGACAGGTGCGATCCGCATGTCGGCGACGACTCTCGAGGCGATAAGAACCAATTCGCTGAAAAAGGGAGACGTGCTGTCAGTCGCACGAGTGGCTGGAATCATGGCGGCGAAAAAAACATCGGACACGATTCCGTTATGTCACCCGATCGCACTGACTGACATCCAGATCGAATTCACTCTCGACGATTCACTGCCCGGTGTGCGCGTTCAGACTCTCGCGCGCACGATCGAGAGAACCGGGGTGGAAATGGAAGCACTCAACGCTGCGTCGGTTGCCCTGCTCACCATCTACGACATGGCGAAAGCTCTGGATCGCAGCATGACCATCATCTCCATCGCGCTCCTCGAGAAATCAGGCGGAGTTTCGGGAAACTGGAAGCGCGTCGAACCCTAGATGCGTCGAGGCTGCTCGAGCATCTCTGCTGCTTCGCTGACGTGGCGGATGTAGTCCTGAATCGATTCATCGCCTCGTCTCGCAGGTAGAACGAACGCTGGATCCTGAGGATCCGTCGACGTCGGCGAGTTTACCATCAGGTCACCGCCACGGTTGATCACGGCCTGCTCGAATCGCTCGACGGCACTGAGAAGATCGGCGAGATCGGAAGGATCCTCGTCCGAGCTCACTTCGATTCCCTTCTGGAAAAGCCTCCCGGTAACCTCAACGGCTGCACCCGCAATCTCTTCGCGCCGATGAGGGTCCAGCATGTCGTTGATCTGCTCCCGTCTGTCCGATGGCTCTCGCATTTATGTCTCCCGATTTGGTGTCCATGCTCTTGCACACGCGACTCGCGTGCCGCTAGTTAAGGCCGTCCAAGACCCCACCCTGGAGCAATGCCTGTGTTCAATCGATTCTCGCGTGCAGTCCCCTTCGCGACTGCGTTCTGTGTTTTTTCCGCGGCTCTTTCCGCACAAACACCTAAACCGCCGGCATCATCCCCCGCCGCTTACGATACAGCGGTTTTCTCCGCGCTCAAATGGCGCGAAATCGGACCATTTCGCGGAGGTCGGTCGGACGCTGTAGCCGGCTCGAGCGGACGTCCCTGGGAGTATTACTTCGGCACAACCGGTGGCGGCGTCTTCAAGACAATCGACGGCGGAATGACGTGGACTCCGGTCACCGACAAATATTTCGGTGGATCCATCGGCGCGATCGCGATTGCAGAATCGAATCCTGATATCGTCTACGTAGGTACCGGCGAAGAAGATATTCGCGGCAACGTCACGCATGGCGATGGCGTCTGGAAAACCACGGACGCCGGAAAAACCTGGGACTACATCGGACTCGGCGATTCTCGCCAGATCGGAAGAATCCGCGTGCATCCAAAAAACCCCGACATCGTTTACGCAGCGGTGCTCGGTCATACGTGGGGACCGAATACAGAACGGGGCGTCTTCAAATCGGAAAACGGCGGCAAGAGCTGGCGCCGCGTTCTATATCAGAGTGATAGCGCAGGCGCCGTCGATCTGACGATGGACGCCAACGATCCCTCGACGCTCTACGCTGCGTTCTGGCACGCGTACCGGCAGCCATGGAAGCTGGTGTCCGGCGGATCAGGCAGCGGACTATTCAAATCCACGGATGGAGGGGAGACGTGGAAGGACATCACGCGCAATCCCGGTCTGCCAAGTGGTGTAATCGGAAAAATCGGAGTCACGGTATCGCCGGTGAACTCGAAGAAAGTGTGGGCGCTGATCGAAGCAGACTCAGGCGGCGTTTTCCGCAGCGATGACGGCGGCGCAACGTGGACGAAAACCAACTCCGAGAGAAATCTCAGGCAGCGCGCATGGTACTACACGCGGATCTACGCGGACACGAAAGACACCAATACGGTCTACGCGCTGAACACGGGGATGTACCGATCGACAAACGGCGGCAAGACGTTCCGCTCGATTCAGGTACCGCACGGCGACAATCACGACTTGTGGATCTCGCCACTCGACAACAACCGAATGATCAACGCGAACGACGGAGGAGCGAACGTCTCGTTCAACGCCGGACGCACCTGGACAGAACAGGATCAGGCGACGGCGCAGTTCTATCACGTAACCACCACGAATCACTTTCCCTATCGAGTATGCGGCGCACAGCAGGATAACTCGACGCTGTGCGGACCCAGTCGCGCACCCGGCGGAATTTCGATCGAGCACTGGTACGACGTTGGAGGCGGAGAGAGCGGCTACATCGCCGTTCGGCCCGATGATCCGGAAATCACTTTCGCGGGATCGTACGGAGGACTTCTAACCCGGCACGATCAACGAACGGGATTCGAGCGTAACGTGAATCCGTGGCCGGATAATCCGATGGGTCACGATGCCGCCGATGCGAAGTATCGCTTTCAATGGACATTCCCGATCGTAATCTCGCCGCACGATCCGAAAACGCTTTACGTCGGAAGCAGCGTGGTTTTCAGATCGAAGAATGATGGGCAGAGCTTCGAGCCAATCAGCCCGGATCTGACGAGGCATGATCCAAAGACTCTCGGCCCGTCAGGCGGCCCGATCACGAAGGATCAGACATCAGTCGAGTACTACGCGACGGTTTTCACCATCGCCGAATCGCCGGTGACTGCTGGAGTTATCTGGGCTGGATCGGATGACGGTCTCGTTCACGTCACGCGTGACAACGGCAGAACGTGGAAGAACGTGACACCGCCGAACATCCCTGAGTGGAGCCGGATCTCGATGATCGAGGCTTCCAGCTTCTCCGCTGGAACAGCATACGTCGCGTCCAATCATTATCAGATGGACGACTTGAAGCCGTACATCTATCGCACCACCGATTACGGCGCGTCATGGAAGCTCATCGTGACCGGGATTCCCGCTGATGAGTTCACGCGCGTTGTGCGTGAGGATCCGGTGCGACGCGGACTTCTGTACGCTGGTACTGAGAAAGGCGTCTGGGTGAGCTTCAACGCTGGCGAGAGCTGGCAGACGCTCCGCCGAAATCTGCCGATCGTTCCGATTCACGATCTCGCGGTGAAGGAAGGAGATCTCATCGCAGCCACCCATGGTCGCTCATTCTGGATTCTCGACGATCTGTCCGCTCTGCATCAGATGAATCCGACCATCACATCGACCGCATCGCATCTCTTCAAGCCGCGCGATGTGTATCGCGCAAACTTCGGTGGTGGCGGAGGAACGGGCGCGTCGGGCGATCATCCGACGGGTTCGAACCCGCCGTCGGGAGCGACTGTGTACTACTGGCTGAAAGCGCCGAACCAGACTGTGACGATGGATTTTCTCGATCCTGCGGGAAAAGTGATTCGCACCTTCACCAGTGCGCAGGATCCGCAGGCGGCACGCGATTCACTTCGCCAGGCCGCCCGTGCGGACAGTCTCAAGAAAGCCGGTGCACGCGCGGATTCGGCGGTGCGAAGTGAGACGCGCGGCGAAGAGACACCCGAGGATGGACCGCGCCGTACGCCTCCGCCGCCGCGAGTTGCCAACAAAGCCGGGCTCAACACGTTCTCGTGGAATCTTCGTTATCCCGATGCATCAACTTTCCAGAACATGATCCTCTGGGCCGCGGGAACTCAGGGGCCCGTCGCCCCTCCCGGAACGTACACGGTGCGCATGACCGTGAACGGCGCTCCAGCTTCGCAGACATTCAAGGTCGTCAAGGATCCGCGCTCAAAAGCAACACAGGCCGATCTCGAGCAGCAGTTCGCCTTCCTGATCAAAGTGCGGGACGAGCTGAGCAAGGCAAACGATGCAGTGAAGCTCGTCCGCAGCATCAGGTCTCAAATCGCTGATCGAACCGCAAAGCTTCCGGAGAATAAGCGCGACAGCTTCGGGACCGCGGCAACGGGTCTCATGAGTGTCCTGACAACGGCGGAGCAGAAGATTTACCAGACTCAGAATCGGTCGGGTCAGGATCCTTTGAATTATCCAATTCGCCTCAACAACAAGATCGGCGCTCTTGCCGGCGTTGCTGCCAGCGCCGACGCGCGGCCGACTGATCAGACTCTCGAGGTGTACCGGATTCTCTCGACTCAGCTCGAGGGCGAGCTTGCGAGAATTCGAAGCGCGCTCACTTTGTCACTGCCCGCACTGAATCGTGAGCTTGCTGCGTCGAACGTCGCTGCGATAGTGGAGAGCACTGCAGAGGTTTTCTAGACACAGAGATCACAGAGAACACAGAAAACGCAGGGCAAATCGAGATTGATTTGCCCTGCGTTTTCTGTGTTCTCTGTGATCTCTGTGTCTGGAAAACCTGTTTCTAAGAGCCCCTACCTGCTGATGACGCGATCAAATCGAACCGGATTCTGCACCGTGTACGAATAGTGCCACCACTCCTTCTCATAGTTCACGAATCCCTGCCGCTCCATCACTCGCTTTAGCATCTCGCGATTCTTGCGAATCACACCGTACGAGTTTTTGGTGTGAGCGGCAGCTGAGAAATTATCGAACGGCGTGCCCATCGTGATCTCCGACTTTGTCGAGAGATTGATGAGCGTGAGGTCAATCGCTACGCCGATGTTGTGCTTCGATCGCGCTGCGATGTAGCCATCGCGCAGGAGGTCCGGCCGATTCACTTTCTGCGTCCACGCTACCATCGCTTCGCTTGCGCGAATGGGACGGTACGCATCGAAGATCTTGAGACCCATTCCCTGCAGCCTGAGATCTTCCTGCACTACAGCGAGAGCTGCCGCCGCTTCGGCTCGAAGGTACGCACGATTCGCTTCGTATCCGGGGAGCTTCGCTCCAGTGAAATTGTTTGCCGTGGCGTAGCGAAGATCCACGACGATTGTTGTGTCGACTCTCTGAACGTCCACCATCAGTGAATCGAAAGCGATGTCGGTGGCAACGGGGAGCTCGGGAGTGTTTATCGGCTCCGGGGGCTTCCTCTGCAGAATGCTGCAGCCGCCGAGGGAGAGCGCGATCACCGCGATGCGGATGAGACGGAATGGCATCGCAGGAAAATACGACACGCGCGAGCCGCGTCTATATTCCCCGCTCATTCTGTCCAGCTCATGTAATGAATCCCATTGAAATCGTCGCGGCGGTCTTTGGTGTCATAAGCGTTTTCCTGAGCGTCAGACAGAATATCTGGAGCTGGCCGACGGCCATCGTGAACGTCGGTCTGTACGTATTCGTCTTCTACGAGTCGAAGCTGTACGCGGACACGGGCCTTCAGGTGATCTACGTGGTGCTTAACGCGTACGGCTGGTACCACTGGCTCTACGGAGGAAAGAATCGTACCGAGCTCCCGGTGAGTCGGACGTCGCCGCGTCTGGGCGCGTTCCTCGTAGGCCTTGGGCTTGCCGGAACGGCTTTAATTGGAACGCTGCTCGCTCAAAAGACAGATGCCGCGCTTCCCTATATGGATGCCATGACCACGAGCACGAGTCTCGTTGCGCAGTGGATGATGACGAGAAAGCTGCTCGAGAACTGGATCGTGTGGGTCTCGGTCGATGTCATCTACATCGGGATGTACATCTACAAGTCCCTCTACGTGACCGCTGCTCTTTACCTCGTCTTCCTCATTCTGTCGGCGATGGGATACTTCCAGTGGAGGGCATCCCTGAGAGAGCGAACCGCACCCTGACCAGAGCCCGCACGGACACAATTCCGGCAGCCGGACCGAATGCGAGAACCGCGAATGCCCATTGCCATCCAGTTTTTGCCGCGATTGCGCTCACAAGCTGAATCGTCACCATGGTGAGAAGAAATCCCAGCGACGTCTGCACCGTCAGCGCGGTCCCGACTGCGTGACCAGGAACTGATTCCGTCACAAGTGCACTGAACTGTGCACTGTCTGCGACGACAAAAAATCCCCAGACGAGTGCGAGAGGTGCGAGAAGCCAGAGCGATGCGCCGAAAAAGAAACCGACGATGATCGAGCACGTCCCGCTCACCACAAGAGAGATCGTAACGAGACGCTCGCGCGAATTTCTGTCGGCGTAGAGACCGCCCCAAACGCATCCCGCTCCTCCCGCGGCAATCACACCGAACGCGATGAGCGAAACCATTCCTGCCGACTCATGATTGCTGGTTGACACTGCCGCACTTGCTGCGAGAAACGCCGGAATCCATGTCCAGAAGGCGTAGAGCTCCCACATGTGACCCAGATATCCGCCCGTAGCAAGTCGCCATTCCTTGACACGCACCACTGTGCCAACGAGGCCCCATGAGAACGGGCGCGGCAGGAACGGGTAGGGACCTTCGTGGAATCCCACCGCGACAAGCAACCCGGCCATGACTGCACCGATCGACGCGGTGAGAATGACTGCATCAACTCCAACATTTGGTATCGCATGCACGAGATACGGTGTCGCTTTGCCAACAGTGAGCGCGCCGACGATCGTTCCAATTGCAAGCCCGCGCTGCGACTTGAACCACGTCGAGATCATTTTCATCGCGGGCGGATACACGCCTGCGAGGCAGAACCCTGTGAGGAATCGAAGCACCAGCAGAGTTGCGTATGATGGTGCGAGAAGAATCGCAGCGTTTGCGAGAGCACCTGCGAATGCGGATCCGGCGAACAACCGCTTGGACGGAATCACGTCTGCGAGATTGAGCATTGCCGAGACCGCCGTGCCGGCCACGAATCCAAGTTGAACGATCGTCGTGAGCCAGCCGGTCTCCGCCGGACTCAACATCCAGCGGTTGCCGAGTTGTACTGACACCGCACTCGCGGCAAACCACAGAGACATTCCGAGAAGCTCGGCCAGAGACAAAAGCGCGAGCGTGCGCCATCGCATCGGGTGCTGGTCAGCCGTCATGCGCGGAAGCTATCGGCTTTGGGTATCTGCGCAAAAAAAAAGAACGCGCCCCGAAAGGCGCGTCCCCTGACTGACCACAGCGACAAGCGAACGTCAGTCGTTGTCGGCGGCCAGCCTGAAATGCATGGCGCCCCAGTAACACACGGGGCGCCAGTATTGACGATGTACCCCGGGGAAGGTCACTGGGTTCCAGGACGCGCGTACGAACTGAGGCCAAGCGACGCCATGTCTTTCTTGAACGCCGGGTCGGCAGGATCGATTGCGGGCCATTTTCTCAGATCGTCGGGTGCCATGACTGCGAGAATGTTCCCCATGGCTCCCTTTGCGACGACTTCACGAAGAGGACTGTCGTATTCGGCCACAACGCGGTAACGGTGGCCTTCCCGCAAACGAATCGCATTGAACGCGTAAAACTTTCGCGCCATCGCCAGAATTTTTCCGGCGTTGTCTTTCGTGGCAGGCAATCTCACCAGGACCGCTCCGGTTTCTGCATCCTCGAGCCGCATGGCGACGCCGTAGTCGTGGAGATGTCCGCCGATTCCAAGAATTCTGCCTCCAACCGGCGCGACGAACTCGTATGACTTCATCGAGCGACCAGGACTGAGATCGAAAGTGTTCGTTCCGCCGACCTCGTTATTCACGTCGAGCCACACGGGGAGCACCGCTATCAGCTCCCTGGCTGCCGCCGCAGGAACCCACGTCATTATCACGCGGACGCTGATGCCTTTGAGCTCCCGCCCGGTTTCGTTGTTCCACGCGACGTAGTACCCAATGCGCTGACCTTTCTGCAGCGGAACTGCGAGTTTCCCGGGAAGCAGAACAGCCTCGGTCTCCTTTCCGATGCCAAACAATCTCTCGGACGAGGAGTAGATGTACTGCCGACGGTCGAGAGTCACGCCTGTGACATGATGCAGAAGCGAGATCGGAAGAACTTTCCCTTTTGCATCGCGGACTTCGACACGGTATCCCTTGGCGTACCCGTCGACGGGCCACTCGAACTGATAGAGAGTACGCACACCCTCTTCGTGTCCCATTTGCATCGAGCCGTGCATCATCGCGTGATGATCCATCGGCGCGACATTGAACGACGACACGATGAAGGAGACTTCGTGCTTGTCGTTGTCGATGAGCGTCGACGGTTTCTGCGCACTCAAAGGGGCAGTAATTATCACTGCAACAGCGAAAGCCGGAATCATCCGCGGGGACACTGGAGCCTCGTTCTCACAGATTGAATTATGACCCGGGCGGGTCTCGAACCCGCGACCTACGGATTAAAAGTCCGTTGCTCTACCAGCTGAGCTACCGGGTCCTTGCGAACCACGGCGTAATTTACCCCGATTGATCATGGAACTACTACCGTCGTCGGCGACCAGATCGTCCAGAATGTTCCGAGTGAGTTCTTCCATTCAGCGATACCCTTGAATTCGTGGGTTCCAGAAGGCACTCCCGTCAGTACCACAGTGCACCCGGCGAGCTTCCCACAGCCGTTCACTATCTGGTCCAACCCATATGGGGCCGTGACGCGGAATCTGTCGCTTGGCTCGGTCGGAGGGTTCGTCAACGGAGGCTCGTACCTGAAACTCAGTGTGACTGTGTTGCCATTGCTCGTCGCTGACAACCAGTGAATGGCGCTCCTATTGGGCGAGGTCCAGGGGACGGAACCTATTCCCACATCACCG
>Ga0070698_100008020_pt1 | contig 11420 bp, 6 predicted proteins | sample KBSK1502metaG_FD_65477 | JGI IMG/M metagenome (GOLD analysis project Ga0070698, IMG submission 65477) | Corn, switchgrass and miscanthus rhizosphere microbial communities from Kellogg Biological Station, Michigan, USA - KBS K1-50-2 metaG | ecosystem: Host-associated > Plants > Roots >...
AGCAAGCGACCGGTTGCCATTCCGTTTACGAATTCGAGTCGATTTGTTACGAATTCAGTGATGCCGAGATGCTCCATGAGTGGCCTAACCGAGAGATCCAAAGCTCCGGTAATAACCACCTGCCGCAGACCCAGGCTGCGCGACTTTTCTATTAGCTCGTATGTGCCCGGGAAGACAGCGGGCTTGATAACGTCTTCAAAGAGATCCTGAGCGAAGTAACGCAAGCGATCCTCAGATTGGCCCTTGTAGCGTTTGAAGTAGAGGTCGTTAAAAACTTTTCGGCTATACTGGTCAGTGACTGCGAAGACGGGAAGACTAAAAAATGTCGTTGCACTCTTGGTAAAGCTTTGCATCAGAGTCGACTGACGTTTCGCATAAAAGCCAAGGGTGTGCACGAGGTTAGTGCTTACTAATGTTCCTTCTAAATCGTAGAATGCCGCACCAGCCAAGGCTTCTCCTCCAGAAATGATCCAGCGCAAGATGCGGAACATCTCGCCTTGTACAATCTCGATGGGACCAATATACCGTATCCCAGCAAAATTTGGTCAGTTGGAAGCAAAACTATTACAAACTGTATGTCATAGCTAGACAATTGGAGGTCCGTGAATGAGCATTTCACGAAATTACTCAGCAAAGCTGAGATTTGTGGTGCTAAGTTCCAGTGTAATTGCCTGTCTATTTCCTGCCGTCGGCTGCCAAAAAGAGGCGAGCGTGCCTCAGAATGCCGTCGACTCAGGTGACGAGAAGATCGCTGCCGTTAAAATCACCGAAGCGGATCAGCTATATCAGGGTAGAGAAGACATGGCCAAGGCCCGTGTGGCTGTCGCTACTTTGCGGCAGGCCGTCACCGCGGACTATGGCAGCTACGAAGCGGCGTGGAAGTTATCGCGAGCGAGTTTCTATGTGGGAGACCATACTGACAGCGACGATGAGGCTGACGACATGTTTCGGGACGGCATTGAGGCTGGCAAAGCAGCGGTAAAACTCCGGGGAGATAAACCTGAGGGACATTTCTGGCTGGGAGCAAACTATGGAGGAGATGCGCAACGGAGCACGCTTGCGAGTTTGTCGACGGTTCAGGATATCCGGTCTGAGATGGAGACCGTGATCAAGCTGGACGAGAAGTTTCAGGGCGGCAGCGCCTATCTAGCTTTGGGGCGCCTTTATCTCAAGGCGCCCAAGGTTCTTGGTGGAAACACCTCGAAGGCCATCGACTATCTGAAGAAGGGATTAGCGATCTCCAATAATTCACTCATGAAATACTACCTTGCGGAGGCGTACGTAGCTGAGAACCGCGACGCGGAGGCGAAGGAGCTAATCGGGGAGATAATGACGATGTCGCCCGATCCTCAGTATGTGGCGGAACACAAAGACGCCGTTGCCAAAGCGAACAAGTTGAAACAAAAAATCGGCTGATCTCAATCTCAAATCTCACATCTCAGATCTCAGATCCAAGATCTCGAACACAATTTTCGAGTAGCTTTTTTGAGATCTGAGATCTGAGATCTGAGATCTCTGAGATCTGAGATCTGAGATCTGAGATCTGAGATCTGAGATCTGAGATCTGAGATCTGAGATCTGAGATCTCTACTGCTTGCCACTCAGTTTTCGAATCTCCTCAAGCGTTCGTTTGTGTTGTTCGAGTTTCTGACCCGCTTCGGCGAGTTTTCCCTGCGCTGTGAGACGCTGATAGTCGTCAAATTCCTGTATAGCGCGTTCGACCAACTGCTGGAGGTTCTGCGCAGGTGTGGGAGATGGGCGTGATTGTGATGTCGCACTTTCCGCAGGCTTTTGCTCAGTCTGTGGTTGAGGCTCACTTGTTGGCTTCGCACTCAATTCACCAAACAGATTGGTCAAAGCCTCATTGAAAGTTTGGCCGTAACCAAGTTTTTCCTGAGTCGCAAGAACGACGAGGCGCAGCTCGGGCATGGGACTCGTGTTCGCCTGCAGATAAATTGGTTCGACATAAATCAGCGAACGACCGATAGGAATCACTAGCAGGTGACCGCGAATCACGGTTGAACCTTGCTGATTCCAGAGGGTGAACTGGCCTGACAGTTGAGCATTTTGATCAATGCGTGCCTCTATCTGGAGAGGACCGTCAATTAATCGCGACTTGGGAAAGTTGTAGACCAGAAGCTTGCCGTAGTTTTCAGCGTCGCAACGTCCAGCCAACCACCCAATCATGTTGTTTCGACTGGCCGGCGTAAACGGGAGAATCAGAACGAATTCATTTTTCTTTTGCTCGCCGGGAAGCTGCATTAAAACGTAGTAGGGATCGATTTGCCGCTGTTCTTTCTGCCGATTCTCGTTCATGCCAAGCTGGTTGGCGACATTCCAAACATCTTCACGTTGGAAAAATACCTTCGGATTCTGAGTGTGATAGAGACCGTAGACCTCACCCTGAGTTCGAACCAGCGTTTCCGGGTACCTGATGTGGGCGCGCAAATCGTCCGGCATCTTGGAGGCGTCCTCGAAGAGTGCCGGAAAGATTTGCTGGTAGGCGGCGATGATTGGATCCTGCTTATCAAAGACAAAAAACCGCACTGTTCCGTTGTAAGCGTCGATCACTACCTTCACTGAATTGCGAACATAGTTAACATTTCTGCCTTCGAAACTGTGATGGCTCGAATATGGAAAACTCGTCGACTGAGTAAATCCGTCGATCATCCAATACAATCGACTATCATTGCCTACTACGATGTAGGCATCCTTCTCATACGTTAGGAATGGAGCTACGCCATTAACGATGTCAGTAATCTTTCTATGAATCAGTATGCGGCTATCGCTTGTGACATCGTCAGAAAAAGGTAGCTTAGACAAGTCGCCAACAGCCGACGCGATCAAGGCCCGTCTCAAGGCTCCACCAATTCGAATACCGCCGGTTCCCTGATAAGTCGTAGTTGCGTTTGTATCACCTTGAGGGTAATCAAACTCTTTCTGATTTGTATTTACGTAGACGTGACGTTCAGTGAGCTCACCGAAATAAATCTCGGGACGCGTGACCTTAGTTTCTGCTGCCGTCGACTCGACCGGCATGTTTGACAACAGGAACTTTGGCAGGCCTTCAGGCGTGAAGCCGTTCGCGGTGTTCATGGTAACGCCATATCCATGCGTATAGATCAAACGCTCGTTGACCCAGTTGCGCGATGATTCGGGCAGTTTGGCGTCGTTAATCTCGCGCGGCGCCACCATTGTTTGTTGCATTCGCCCGGAAATCAGGTAGCGATCGACATCGACGTCCTGAAAATCGTAGTAAGTGCGAATTGCTTGAACCTGCTTGAGTGTATCCTGCAGTGCCTGCCAATCCCAGAGACGAATATTGTCCAAGCTCTCGAGATTGTTTTTGAGATCTAGTGCTTCCGCGTTGTTCTCGGCTTGAAATTCGCGCAGCTCAATTTGATCTAAGCCAAAGCCTTTTCTCGTCCATTCGATGTTGTGGCTTATAAAGGGCGTTTCGCGATCAAGTTCATTTGGCTTTACCACAAAACTCTGCACATACGTCGGTACAAGGACAACGCCAACAATATAAACAGCCACCGGTAGCCCCACAGCCACTACCAGTAAACGGAACCGTCGCACGACAAACGCGTTCACTACGGCAACAGCTGCAGCTACGATCAGGGCGATACATACGACGAGCAGCGCCGGCAAGACGTAGTGCGCCTCTGTATAAGTCACCCCCGAAAACGTCTGATGATCGTCCCACAGGAACGGAAAACGCATTAGATATGTTCGCCAGCTCAAGACCATTAGAAACAACGCCAGAGCGCAGCAAACGCCGCGAAATGCCGCACCTGAAGACCATCGCACAGTTGGTTTCAGTACTGTCTGCGGAAGACCGAGAAGCGAATAAGCCACCGCGGCGCAGAGAATGATGAAGGTAACTCCCAGTAGCCACGAGTTAATCGACTCGTAGAGGGGAAGCGAAAACAAGTAGAAACCCAGCGACTTTCCAAAGATGGGATCGGTACTCGTGGTCGTCGGTTGATGCCAATATAGCGCGAATCTCTGCCAATCGTCTTTGACGCTTACGCCATAGATCAAGCCAAACACAGCCGAGAGAAGCCAGCCGAGCGGTCGAATAAATTTTGCCGGTGAAAACTGAAACGGCTGGTTATTGAGAACAATGGTTCGCTGTTCAAAGGCGTAGGACCCAAACAAACGTTGAAATAGCCAAAACGTTGCGCTCAGCAGAAGCGCCGTCAACACAGTTGCGCCAATGAATAGACCGATTTTGAGTTTGAGGATATACCAGTAGACTGACGCGTAACCGAGTGATCCGAACCAAAGCGCCGAAACATAAACAGACAAGAGGCGCGATACGGTCAAGAGAAGTACAACAATTAGGATAACTGCCCATATCCGCCAAGCTCGACGTTTGCGTGGTCCTACGTCGATAACTTCAGGGGGTTGGAATTCGCTTCTGGTCACAAAAAGTAGAATACGCTCAACTTGCTAAGGGCTCAATACGTGAACGACCAACTGATTTCTTGTTATACAGGCCGTGTGTATAATGAACCCGCGCTTTTGCCCCGACTTTCGTTGTTGAAGTTAATCGACTTTCGCAATTCGGTTTTCGTCAAAAGAGGGTGGCGCTGAAAAAGCGATGTTGACGCCAGGCACAATTCTTCAGGCTCGCTATAACATCGTTCGCCAACTTGGTCAGGGCGGTATGGGTACGGTGTATGAGGCGGTCGATCAGCGTCTTGATACCACCGTAGCTCTGAAGGAAACGTTCTTTGCTGATGAGCGTTTGCGCAAGCAATTCGAACGCGAAGCTCGCTTGCTTGCGCGCTTACATCATCCGGCGTTGCCTCGCGTGAGTGACCATTTCTCCGAAGGTGAAGGTCAGTTTCTCGTAATGCAATATATCCCGGGAGACGATCTGTCGGAGATGATGACGCAAAAGCGGGGTCCGTTTCCTGCCGATCAAGTGTTGACATGGGCGGACCAATTGCTTGATGCCCTCGATTATCTGCACACTCAAGAGCCTCAGATAATCCACCGCGACATAAAGCCACAGAATCTGAAACTGACCGCTCGCGGACAGATCATCCTGCTGGATTTTGGTTTAGCAAAAGGTCAGGCTGGTGAAATCTCACGCGTTACAACCGCTGCCAGTATATTTGGTTACACACCAAACTACGCGCCCCTCGAACAAATTCAAGGATTAGGAACTGACTCACGAAGCGATCTCTATTCGCTCGCGGCCACCACATATCACCTGCTGACTGGAACGAAACCTCCCGATGCCCTGACACGCGCAGCCTCCTTGGTCAATGGTCAACCCGATCCTTTAGTTGCGGCCACGCAATTGAATGCGGCCGTAGCGCCTGAGGTCAGCAATGTTTTGCAGCAAGCGATGTCGCAGAATCGTGAACAGCGGTTTCTAAGTGCGGCAGAAATGCGGAAGGCGCTTCATCGAACCGAGCAAACGGCAACTGTGATCAATCGTGGAGAAGCGCAAACCGTATTGCGGCCTCCGCCAACACCAACTGTGGCGGCATCAACCATTGCGGCGTCGACACAGGCAGTAGGACAACAGCGCACCGTGGCAACTGGAGAGACAACGGTAGTACGACCATTAGCAGGTGGTACGCGTCGCCGCCTTTTCCCATGGTTACTTGCAGCGAGCGCAGCGCTGGTTATCGCTGCGACTGGCTTAGGCTTCTACCTAATGCAGAAGCGCGATGATCTGGTTGTAAAGTTGGAATCAGCAAGTCCATCGCCCGAGCTCAGTTCGGCACCAACCGTCGAGCCTAGTGTGAGCCCGGTTCAAACTTTGGAATCGACTCCTACACCCGCTCCCAGACCTACGGCAAGTGAATCGAGGACTCCTAAAAAGGCGGAAACCGTTGCTCCTGCAGAACAACCTAAGAAGCAGTCGACTCCTGAGCCTTCTAATGCGCCGCATCCAGACACGCCGGTGCAGCAACCAAGTCCGGGACATGAGGCTGAGGCCCCGGGAACGCCAGACTTTCCACGGGATCCAACATTTCAAACTCCGCCAAGAACCAGAGTGAATCCAAAGGGAGTGCCTAATATTCGAGTTATGCCGGGCGGAGTTGTAATCAGGAACTTTCCGGACGGCTCGCAGGTAATATCCGCGCCGGATGGTTCGCGAATCTATGTTGCTCCCGACGGCCGACGGCAGGTGCTTAGTCCACCAAGACAGAGGCGCCGCCCCGGGCCATAATCGGTGGCAAATCATTTCTGCGTTGCTCACATCATCGTTGCTCAAGTAGGATCCCGGTTCACCGGGAAAACCTCAGCTGAAATAAATCTTGCGGTTCCGAGGAGAAGCAAATGAGTAGGCCTACAAAGATAAATGGCGTCTTTGTTGTGTTCGCGATATGCGCGACGTTGGTTGTTGTAATGTCGGGCGGGCTTGGTGTTCGCGCAGAGAGCACAAAGCTGGTCCCACCAGTGATCCGCATCACGCCGGCCACTCCAGTGTTCGATGAAAAAGAACGGTTGACTGAACTGGGCCAACGTCGAGCGCGAGTCGCGCAAAGTATCGGGACCAAGTCGATGCTTGTTTTGTTCAGCACTGAACCGCGCGTCTATGCCAACGACGTCGACTACCAATACCGACAAGAGAACAACCTCTACTACTTAACGAACCTCAAGCAGAAAGGAGCGACACTCGTCCTTCTGCCCGGCAACACGCAGACGCCCGAGATTCTATTTCTGCCAAGGCGCAATCCCGCAGCAGAAACGTGGACAGGTCATATGTACAGTCCGCAAGAAGCCTACGAGATTTCCGGCGTCAAAGAGATCTGGGACGCGAATGAGTTCAAGCCATTCATTGATACGCTACGAAATCGCCAACCATACCGGCCCAGTAAGGCAGAGAACATTTTTATGTCGGAGCTTCACGCTGTTACGCAGATGACGAATGGCAACGGGTTTGAACCCCTGTTAGAGGCTGTCGGAAAAAACGAAGCGGGTTTGTATCTTCTCATGACACGGGAAATGGAGAGTCGCGAGTACAAACTGGAGCAGCGTTTCGCTACTGACTGGGTGAAAACAGCATCGGGCTTTAGCGTGAAGAATGCCTGGCCGATCTTCGTGGAAATGCGTTTGAAGAAGTCCCCAATGGAGTTGCGTTTATTGCAGCACGCGATTGACATCAGTACGGAAGCGCATGAGCGTGCATGGGTCGCAGCCGGCACTGCAAAGTGGGAATACGAAGTTGATGCCGTGATGGCCTACACGTTCAAACTAAGAAATGCAGACAACTGGGGTTATCCCGACATAGTTGGCTGTGGTCCAAATGCGACGACTTTGCATTACCAGGAATCTCAGGGTCCGGTGAAGCCGGGAGAACTCCTGTTAATGGACGTTGGCGCTGAGTATGGTCATTACACCGCCGACATCACTCGAACGTTTCCAGTGAACGGCAAATTTTCACCTGCGCAGGCAGCTGTTTATCAAATTGTCTACGATGCGCAGGAAGCGGTCGCGAAGGCTTCGAAACCGGGAGCGACGTTGTCTGATGTTAGTAGAGCTGGCACGGAAGTGGTCAAGGACGGCTTGTTGAAACTGGGCTTGATTACAGATCGTAATTCCAATCAGTATCGCATTTGGTTCATGCATGGAACTTCCCACTGGCTGGGCATGAATGTTCACGACGTTGGTGGTGGCGCGAAGATTGAACCAGGAGTCGTGTTCACGAATGAGCCTGGTATCTATGTCCGACCGGACGCTCTCGACTATTCACCAACCGGATGGAAGCAAGAGGATTGGGACAAGTTTAAGGAAGCGATTCGCCCGGCGTTCGAAAAGTACAAGAGCATTGGCGTGCGGATTGAAGACGACATGCTCATCACACCTGACGGAGCGAAGTGGATGAGTGAGGCGTTGCCACGGAAGTTGTCAGATATCGAGGACTTTATTGCTCGGGCGAGGAAACAGTCGGAATAAGGAAGTTCAAAGAACTACTTACTAAATAACGCCTTGATCCACCCTGAGAACCACCTCAGGGCTGTTCGAAAAAATCCGTGTTTCGGTGGAGGTTCGCCGACTTCAGTTTTCGCCTCTGCACCCAGAGCAGTGAAAAACTGACTGGCCATCATCTTCGCTGTGCCCTGAATCATTCGTTGACCAACGCTAGCGATTGTCCCGCCAACTTGAACATCTCCAGTGTAATTGACTGAGGTCGTCTCACCTTGTTCTTCCAAGTCGAGGTTGCCCGATCCTTTTAGAAACCCAGGTTGGCCTTTGCCCTCAACCACCATGCGAAAGTGTTCTGGTGGTCGCAACTCCTCGAGCTTTACACTTCCATTAAAGATGCCCTTGATCGATCCGACTCCCGCGCGGATCGTGGCGGCAAAAGTATTCTCGCCTGTTTTCTCCAACCGTTCGCATCCGGGAATCGTTCGCTGCAAGACTTCAGGGTTTATCAAACACTCGTAGACACGTGTCCGCGGCGCATCGATCAGGTGTTTGCCTTCTACTTTCATGTTGCAGAAGTCAGTACCACAACGCGGTAGCGTGTGGCCCGTGACAAATCTTACCTTTGGAGATTTAAAACCAGCCAGCCACACGCTACAGCGTTGTGGTACTGACTGGCCGCGGACTGAAGTTAACGCACGTTGTTTTTCGCTGCGGCAATTGCTCGCCGAGTATGAACTTGCGCGAGGTGGCAACGATAATCACCCGAGGCATAGAGGTCGGTGTTTGGATCAATGCCGTCGCAGACCTTTGAGGAGGCACCTTCCACCGCAATATCATCCAGATTTGAATTGACAAGCGCGGCTTCCGCTCCCACAGCGCGATAAGCTTTGACACCTACACCGGTGACACCGATGCTGGCGCTTCCACATGAACCGTCATCCTTCAATGAAAGACTAACGGCGATTCCGACCACCGCAAATCCAGAGGCGGGGTGTGGAACTTTTTGATAGGCCTGCCCAAAGCGACCGGTTGGCTTCGTAATTCGAATCTCACGCAGTATCTCGGTGGACTGGAGATCTGTGGTCAGCAGATCGATGAAGAAGTCGTCCGCCTTCACGGTGCGCTCGCCAGTCGGACCGACTAGAACTAGGGCTGCGTGTACGGCGATAGCCGCGGCCGGCCAATCACCAGCGGGGTCCGAATGAGCAATGCTACCGCCAATGGTTCCTTTGTTTCGGACTTGAACGTCTCCGATTGTGGCGGCGCAAGCGGGCAATAACGGGCAGATTTGTTTCAACAACTGCGACGACTCGATCTGATAGTGCGTTGTTGTTGCTCCGATCAGAATCTGATCACCTTCCTCACGTATATAGGAGAGATCTTTGAGGCGAGCAATGTCGATCAGCATCTGCGGTTGGGCGAGTCGAAGTTTCATCGCCGGAATGAGACTGTGCCCGCCTGCAAGAACTTTTGATCCATCCGGGTCGGCCGCGAGTAGCGAGACAGCCTCATCGAGAGATTTGGGAACCTTGTAGTCAAATTGTGCCGCGATCATTTTTTCGCTCCTTAGTGACTGCTGTTAATAATTCGCCACAACGCTTCCGGCTTGACCGGCATATCAAGATGCTTTACTCCGAATGGCGACAGTGCGTCGACTATCGCACCGACGATTGCAGGAGTTGCGCCGATGGTGCCTGCCTCGCCGACTCCCTTTACGCCAAGCGGATTCACCGGCGATGGAGTCTCAGTTCGGTCCAGTTCAAAGTTAGGAATATGACTCGCTCGTGGCAGCGCATAGTCCATCAGAGTGCCCGTGATCAGCTGACCCTGCTCGTCGTAAACCACTTCCTCAAACATTGCCTGGCCGATCGACTGAACAATGCCTCCGTGCACTTGTCCGTCTACCAGCATCGGGTTGATCACTTTGCCGCAATCATCGACTGCCACGTAGCGAAGGAACTTGATATCACCCGTCTCGCGATCAACTTCGACGACAGCGATGTGGGTGCCAAACGGAAAAGTAAAGTTCTTAGGTTCGAAGAAATACGTTGCTGAAAGACCAGGCTCGGTGTCTGGCGGAATCTCTTTGGCGATGTGAGCAGCGAGCGCAATCTCCTGAATAGTTACGCTCGACTTGCCTTCAGTTTGTGGTTCGGGCAGAGCACCCGCTGGAGCTTCGCCAACGGGAAGAACGGGTTCGGAGCTCCCGCCCGCCGCGGCTGCAGTTGCAGCTTGAAGTGAGTACCTACCGCCTTCAAATGAAAGTCGGGTTGCATCAGCCTGCAGCATGTGAGCAGCAATCTTCTGGGCTTTCTCCTTGAGTTTTTGAATAGCGACGAGGACGGCGGTGCCACCAACTGCAGTTGCTCGACTCCCGAAAGTACCAATGCCGTATTGAACTACGCCGGTATCGCCATGGATGACAGTGATATCGTTCAGATCAACGCCAAGCTCATCGGCAGCTATTTGAGCGAACGAAGTTTCTTGACCCTGGCCGTGTGGTGATGCGCCGGTTAAGACGGTGACCTTACCAGTTGGCTCGATCCTTACGGTCGCACTTTCCCATCCGCCGGCCGGCATCGCCTGCGACGGGCCGAGTGCGCAGATCTCCACATAAGTTGAAATCCCGATTCCGATCAGGCGGCCTTCCGCGCGTGCGGCTTTTTGATCCGCTCGAAGCTTTGCGTAATCGGCAATCCCCTGGGCTTTATCGAGCGCTGCCTCGTAATCACCGCTGTCGTAATCCAATCCCGTGGCAGTGTGGAAAGGAAACTCACTTGCGGCAGGAAAATTCTTTCGCCGAAGCTCTGCGGGGTCCATGTCGAGTTCTTTTGCGACGAGGTCCATCCCTCGTTCAATGACGTAAGTGGCCTCAGGTCTGCCTGCACCTCGATAGGCATCGGTGGCCATCTTATTGGTAAAGCAGGCGGTGATATTCATCTGAATTGCCGGAATCTTGTATGCACCCGACAACATCAGACCAGTCAATGTTGGTATCGCCGGTGTCAACAGTTGGTGATACGCGCCCAGATCCGCAAACACGTTGTAGCGCACACCAGTCACCGTACCGTCGTTCTTGAATGCGACCTCAATGTCGCCAACCTGGCCACGTCCATGAATAGTGGCCTGGAAGTTTTCACGTCTTGTTTCGATCCACTTAACCGGCTTACCGAGCTGGATGGAAATCCAACCAAGGAGCGCTTCTTCACCATACACGTTTAGCTTGGAACCAAAGCCCCCACCTACTTCCGGTGTAATCACGCGCAACTTGTTTTCCGGTATACCAATCATCAATGCGAGTTGTGTACGCAGCAAATGTGGAATTTGAGTTGAAGACCAAACAGTTAATTCCTGTTCGCCGGGGAAGTAGCGAGCCAGAACGCCACGAGGCTCCATAGCTATAGGCGCGAGCCTGTTGTGCAGGATCCGTTGTTTGACAGTTCGATCTGCAGAAGCGAATGCCGCATCGATGTCGCCCTCGCCCGACGTCAGCTTGTAGGCGATGTTGTCGCCGAAAT
>Ga0070698_100008021_pt1 | contig 11419 bp, 6 predicted proteins | sample KBSK1502metaG_FD_65477 | JGI IMG/M metagenome (GOLD analysis project Ga0070698, IMG submission 65477) | Corn, switchgrass and miscanthus rhizosphere microbial communities from Kellogg Biological Station, Michigan, USA - KBS K1-50-2 metaG | ecosystem: Host-associated > Plants > Roots >...
AGGTCCCCACACCCCGGCCCCCCGCGAGGCCCGCGCCCCACGCCGCGCCGGCGCCCCGACCGTCTCCCCGCATCCTGAGTCCGGGCGACTGGTCCCCCTTCTACCTCGAGAGCGACGAGCTCTTCGGCCTGATGCAGACGCCGCTGCCGCCCTTCGAGCCCATGGGGCCGATGATGCTGGAACCGTTCCCCATGAGCGAGCTCGCTCCCATGGCGATGGACTTCGAGCTGCTCCAACCGCCGTCTCCCCAAATGTTGCTGCCCGGGGAGACCCCTTGGGCGGTGTGGGGAGACGAAGACGCCGGTCGTGGCGCGTTCAAGCAGCTCCGCCCCGATCAGGGGAGCCCGGAAGATTCTCTCTGGCGATCGGCGCGCGAGGCGCTCAACCGCGGCGAGTATGCCCGCGCCTCCGCGCTGTTCCGTTCGCTGGAACAGCGGTATCCCCGCTCCCGCGTGGCGCCCGCCGCCCTCTACTATCAGGCGTTTTCGCTCTATCGCTCCGGGTCGTCGGACGAGCTGCGCTCGGCGCTGGAGGCGCTGAAGGCCCAGCAGGAAAAGTACCCCGAGGCGGCGGCCGATCCCGATGCGGCCACGCTCCGAACCCGCCTGTATGCCGCCCTGGCCGCCCGGGGTGATGCCCAGGCGGCCGCGGCGCTTCGCGCCGCGACCGGGAGCGGGACCGCGTGCGACAAGGAGGACATCGATGTCCGGGCCGAGGCGCTCAACGCCCTGGCCCAGATCAATGCGCCCGAGGCCCGGCCCACCCTCAAGAAAGTGCTTGCCCGCCGCGATGAGTGTTCCGTGAATCTGCGGCGCCGCGCCGTCTACATCCTGGCCCGCACTGGAACCGAGGAATCCAGCGCCGATCTTCTCGAGGTCGCCAAAGCGGATCCGAGTCCGGAGGTTCGGCACGACGCAATCATCCTGATTGGCCGCTCTCCCGGCACCACGACGGTACGGACGCTGGAACAGCTCTTCAAGGATGCGCCGGACGACGTGACCCGGCAAAGCGTGCTCTCCGCCTTGCGACAGAACGGCGGCCCGGAGGCGAAACGCGCCCTGCGCGGCATCGTCGAGCGAGGCGATCTCCCCGAGCGGATGCGGGCGGAGGCCATCCAGCAGCTCGGCAGCGGCTGGGACAAGGGATGGGAGAGAGGATCCGAGCCGATGCCGGGACAGCTCAGCGTGGCGGGTCGCCGCTCGGCGGGCGACGAGGAAGACGCGGCGTACCTCCGCACCCTCTACGCCAAGACGGACTCCCGTACCGTGAAGGGCGCCATCATCTCCTCGGTATCGCGGATCGGCGGCACCGCGAATGATCAATGGCTCCTCAACCTCGCCAAGAACCGCGAGGAGGACATCGGGCTCCGACGAGAGGCGCTCGGTCGGATCCGCACCAGCGCCTTGTCGGTCGATGATCTCGGCAAACTGTTCGATGCGCTTTCCGAGCGCGAGCTCCGGAGCGCCGTCGTGAGCCAGCTGGCCAACCGGGAGGAGCCGGCCGCCACCGACAAGTTGATCGAGATCGCCCGCTCCGGCACCGATCCCGTCATTCGTCGCCAGGCGATCAGCGCCCTGGCCCGGAAGAAGGACCCGCGCACCACCAAACTGCTCCTCGATCTGGTGGAGAAGCCATGATCACACGAACCAAGGGCCTCATCCTCATCCTCGCCGCGACGGTGGCGGCGGACCGACCGCTCGAGGCACAGGGCGGACTCCGCGCCCGGATCGAAGGCGGCGGCGACGCGAGAGTCCAGTTCCGGTATCCGGCCCGCGCGGACGTGTGCGGGAGCGGTCCGGCGATCCAGGTGGGACGATCGACCTATATCTCCACCGGTGCGACGCGGTTCAACGGCACCGATCAGCCGCTCTGCCGGCAGGGACCGGTGGTCGTGCGGGTGACTCGGGCAGGAGGGGCGGTGGTCGGCGTGGATGTCGAAATCGCGCCCCAAACCACGCCCGATGGGATCACGGACCTCGGCGCGGTCTCGGGGTCGGCGGCGGCCGACTACCTCCTCGATCTGGCGGCTCGCGCCGAAGGTTCTCCCGGCCGCGAGGCGATCCTTCCCGCCGTGCTGGCCGACAGCGCCGTCGTTTGGCCCGGCCTCCTCGCCCTTTCGCGGAATCGCGAGCTGGGCCGAAGTGTCCGATCGAGTGCGATGGGATGGCTCTGGCGGGAGCTCGACCGGCTGGGACCGGACGATTCGCGAAAGGTCTCGGCGGCGCTGGTGACATTGGCAAGCGATCTCGACGAGACGCTGCCCGTCCGCCACCAGGCGGTATCGGTCCTCGCCCGCTCCGAGCGGGCCGACCTTGCCTCACTCACCCGCATGGCGGGAGGCAACGACACCTGGCTCCGCCAGGCCGCGATTCAGGCGCTCTCGAACTCCGGCGATCCCCGGGCCCGCGAGTTTCTCCGCACGGCCCTCGCCGATCCCGGCCTGCCGGAACCGCTTCGCGCCACGGTCATCCGGGGAATGGGCCGTGAATACGCCACGCCCAAGGACATCGAGCTGCTCCGCTCCCGTTTTTCGACGCTGGGGTCGTCCCAGGCGAAACAGGCGGTGTTGTCGGTGCTGGGTGAACAGGGCGGGAGCGCGAACCTCCTCTGGCTCCTGGCCATCGCGGTCGACGACCAGACGACACCCGATCTCCGGGCCCAGGCCACCGAAGCCGCCTATCGCGCCGGGGCAACCTCTTCCCAGATCGCACGCCTCTACGAGCAGGCGCCCGACCGTCGCGGCAAAGAGGCGTCGATCGACGCCCTGCTCCGCCGGGGTGATCGCGAGGCGGTCGATCGGCTGATCCAGATTGCCCGCATGGAAACCGATCCCGCGGTCCGCCGCACGCTGATTTCCCGACTCGGGCGGCTGGAGGATGAGCGGGTGAAGAGTCTGCTGAAGGATCTGGTGGTGCAGTAAGGCGTCAGCCAGCTACGGCGGACAGCCAACCGATCGAGAGGCCGCAGCCTCTCCGGTTGGCTGTCGATCGTTCATCCCAGGAACGCGCGCACCCGGGGATCCATTTTCTCCGGCGTCCAGTACGGCTCCCAGACCAGCTCGATTTCCACCTGACCTACCCCCTCGAGATCTTCGAGGACCAGCTTGGCGTCCTGCATGATCTCGGCGCCGGCGGGGCAACCCGGGGAGGTGAGGGTCATCTTCACATGCACGTCCCCCGACTCAGTCACCGCCGCGTCGTACACCAGCCCGATATCGATGATGTTGAGGCCGAGCTCCGGGTCCTTCACGGCCCGCAGAGCCTTCTTGATGATTTCCGGTGTCAAGGTCGAGGCCATGGGGAGAAGAATGCCGCCCGGACGCGGGAACGTCAACGCCGGGCGGCGCGAATCACCAGGTCGGAGAGCCCGGTCCGAAGCGATCGAAGCGCGGACATCGAGCGCCGAGCTCGCGGCTCCAGACTCCGGTTGGTCAGAAACACCAGGAACAAATCGTGGGCAGGATCGATCCACAGCATCGTGCCGGTCCAGCCGGTGTGGCCATAGGTCTCTCCATCGGCGAGGGCACCGAAGACCGAAGGGTGGGGTCCGGCAAACTCGGGCGTATCCCAGCCGAGCGCCCGCGTCCCGCTCTCCGGCGTTCGACGCAGGAATTCCTGCAGAGTCGCCGGTCTTACCCACGACCCGGTCGAGATCAGCCCGCCGCGAAGCCAGACCTGCGCGAACCGGGCGAGGTCCGCACCGGTGGAGAACAGTCCCGCATGCCCCGCGACGCCCCCCAACCGAAAAGCGTTCTCGTCGTTCACTCGTCCCGGCATCGGTCGTCCTGAGACGGTCCGGCTTGGCGCCACCGACATCGGGGCGGCCAGGGACGGCGCAAATACCGTAGCGGCCAGGCCGAGGGGAGCGAATACCTCTCGATAGGCGTACGCATCCAGAGGCTCCCCACTCACCGACTCCACCAGCAGCCCGAGCAGAATCGCGTTCAGATCGCTGTAGGTCGCCACGCTTCCCGGCGGCCTGACCGGGACGGCTTGATAGAGAAGATCGATCGCGCCTTCCCGAGTCGTGGCCAAACGATAAAACGGGACATAGGGCGCGAGCCCGCTGGTGTGATTGAGCAACATTCGAACGGTGATGCGCTCCCGTCCCAACCCGACGAACCGTGGGAGATAGCGCGCGACCGGAGCTTCGAGGTCCACCGCGCCTCGATCCACCAGCACCAGCAGCGCGCTCGTCGTCGCCACCACTTTGGTGAGCGACGCGAGGTCCCATCGGGTCGTCTCCGGCGAAGGGGTCACCCCTCGCCTGGCCCAGGTGACCCGACCAAATCCATGAGAATAGAGGACGGAGTCCCGCCGTCCGATCACCACCACAGCGCCCGGATAGATACCCCGACGGATGCCTTGCTCGATCAGCGCGGCGATGGGCCGGAACCGCGGAGTGCCAGACGGGCCGGGGGCCGCAGCGATCAGCGAGAGGAGTAGGGCAAGGCTCACTTGGTGACCACCTCGCGGACGGTACCAAGTGGTAGCTCATACAACAACGTTACAGTCGCGCGATCACGAGCGCTCAGCACCAGCTTACTCGCCGCGCCGAACATCACGTCCTCCGGATTGGGCGAGTGTCCCAGGCCGAGGGCATGGCCAACCTCGTGGAGGGCCACAGCAAGCAGCACCGCGTCCGGCAGGGGGGCCCCGGCGGGGGTGTTCAGGGCAATCGTTATGACCGCCGAGTGGATTGCGCCATCGCGACTCCATTGGAGGTCGGTCTGACCGACCCGATCGTTTCCCAGGTTCGGGGCCGAATGGACCACGATGTCCGCACCGGTGGTGTCGGCGCTCAGATTGAACCGGACGCGGACACCGGCCTCCTCCCACGCCGTCAAGGCCCGGCGCAGCGCGGGAAGCAAACGATTGGGGACCGACGACTGGCCACTCGGCAGCGCGACAATAAAGGGGGTGCCTTCGCGGTCCGGCCAGCGACGCACGACCGAGTCGGTTTCGGTGAAGAGCGAGTCGAAATAAGTGACGGACACGGAGCGGAGCAGCCGCCGGCGACCCTCGAGCCGCGCCAAGAGATCAATGGCGGGCGTACGACTCTCCTCCACCAGGGTGGCGGCTACTGCGGGAGCCGGCGTCACGGGAGGGGGCACCACCCTCGCCCTCACCGCCCGCGGCGCGGCTGCGTCCCGGGAACGGGCACGGTACTCCGCAACCCGGCTCGCGCCCAAAAGCCCGCCGAGAATGGCCAGCAAGACGAGGAAGAACCGTGTCATTGGGAATGACAGGACGCAATATGTGTGCAGGGTCCCCCATGTTGCTGTCCAGCATCACAAACTGGCGGATGATGAGGCAGCGGCCTACCATTCGGGCTTGCAGATTCCTGCACTTTTCTCTCGCGCGACCCGCCAGCGACAAGCCGGCCGAACCCACCGCCGCTGATGCCGGATCGGGTCGCCGATCTGCTGGTGCGCCTGCGATGGGCCGTGGTGGTCCTCTGGGTGGTCATCGGCGGCGGCGCCCTGATCCGGGCCCCTCATACCCCCGAGCTGCTCACCGTCCGCGGCGGAGCGGACCGGGAAACCGAGGCGGCGGTCGCCGATCGCCTGCTCAACACCCGATTCGCCCGGCCGTTCAGCGAATTCTTCGTGGTCGTTTTGCAAAGCCCCACCCCGTTCACCGAGGACCGGCCCCGCGCGGCGCTCGATTCCATCACCGATGATCTGCGGCGGGAGCCGTACGTCCGCGCCTTGCTCTCCTATAAGTCCCCCAACGACTCGATCTTCCTGAGCCAGGACGGGCGGACGACCTTTTTCCTGGTTTCGGTGGAGGCGCCACAGGGTGACAGTGTCGGCAAGCTGGTCGGAGTGTTTCGGCGCGCGGTGAGCCGCACCATGGCGCAGGTTCCCTACCGCGACGCGTATCGCTCCTGGGTGACCGGGCGATCTCCCCTCGATCTCGATGTCCGCACGGTGAGCGCGGAGGACTCGAAACGTCTCGAGGAAAGGCTGATTCCGCTCACCTTTCTGATCCTGGTGCTCGCATTCGGCGCCCTGGTGGCGGCGTTGCTCCCCCTTCTGGTCGGATTCCTGGCGGTCACCATCTCACTGGCCCTCATCGGGATCCTCGCCAAGCAGATACCGGTGTCCGTCTTCGTGCTCAACCTGACCACCATGATCGGTCTGGGCGTCGGCATCGACTACTCCCTCCTGGTGGTCACCCGCTTCCGCGAGGAGCTCACCAAGGGGTACCGACGCCGGGAGGCGGCGGCTCGAACGTTTCGCACCGCGGGGATGGCGGTGCTCACGTCCGGTCTCACGGTCGTGGTCGGATTCGGGGCGTTGGTCTTCACGCCGCTGGTGGAAACGCGGAGCGTCGGGCTGGGCGGGCTCATCGTGGTGGCGGTCGCGGTGCTGCTCTCGACCACCCTCCTCCCCGCTCTCCTGGCGATGATCGGTCGCGACATCGACCGGCCCCGGTGGCTGGCCCGACGCCTCATCTGGTATCACTCGCCGCTGGGGTGGGAGAAGTGGGCCCGGACGCTGGCCCGGCATCCCCGGCGGGCGCTGCTGCTGGGCGGCACCGCGGTGGCGGTGCTCACCGCGCCGCTGTTGTTCATTCGGATCGGGCTGCCGGCGCGGCACTGGTGGCCGTCCCGCACCGAAGCCGGCGCGGGCGCCGAGGCGCTCGAGCGCATCGGGGTCTCGGGGTACCTCTTCCCGATCCGCGTCCTGGTCGAATTCCCCGAGGGCCGCTCGGCCACCGATCTCAGCGGACTCCGAGCGCTCCAACACCTCTCCGACTCGATGCGCGCCGACCCCCGGGTTCGCGACGTGAAGAGCCTGGTGGACTTCGAGCCCGGCCAGTCTTTGCTGGGGTATTCCCTGCTCTATTCCGACCTCGATTCGGCCAGGGCGAAACATCGGGACGCCCTCGATGCTTATCTGAGCCGGGATGGCAGGATGACGCTCCTCGACGTCATCCCGCGGGACTCCACCTCGCTCACCACTTCGATGGAGCTGGTGGCCTCGGTGCGCCGACTGGCTCACTCGAACGCAATCCGGCAGCTGCGGGGGGTAACGGTGGATGTCGGGGGATACGTCGCCGGCAGTGTGGACTTTCAGACCGACCTGTTGGGACGATTCCCCTCGATCATCGGGCTCGTGCTGGGTGTCACCGCCGTGATGCTGGCGATCGCCTTCCGCTCGGTGCTGGTGCCACTCAAGGCGGTGATCATGAACTCCCTGTCGGTGAGCGCCACCTTCGGACTGATCGTGCTGGTCTTCCAATATGGCGTCGGCTCACGGGCGTTCGGCCTCGACGGGCCCACCGAGGCCATCTTCGTGGTCATTCCGGTGCTGGTCTTCGCCGTGGTGTTCGGACTCAGCATGGACTACGAAGTGTTTCTCCTCTCGCGGATCAAGGAGGCCTTCGACCGCACCGGCAAGAGCACCGAGGCGACGATGGAAGGGGTCAGCGCGACCGCGTCGGTCATCACGTCGGCCGCGTTGATCATGATCGTGGTCTTCGGCGCCTTCGCGTTCGCCCGGGTGCTGATGGTGCAGTTCCTGGGATTCGGGCTGGCGGTAGCGGTCTTCCTCGATGCCACCGTGATCCGGATGGTACTGGTGCCGGCCTTCATGCATCTGGCGGGGCGATGGAACTGGTGGCCGGGGGCGCGGGGAGCAGCGAACAGCGAATAGGCGAAATGTTACTCGCTACTCCCTAGTGTTTTGCATCCAGCCAATTGTCTCCCACCCCCACGTCCACCACCAGAGGCACCTTCAGTTCGGCGGCGCCTTCCATGTGGCCCTTCACCAGGATCGCGACCCGCTCGACCTCGTCCGGCGGCGCTTCCAGGACCAGCTCGTCATGCACCTGCAGCAGCAGCCGTGCGGCAAAGCCGCCCTCGGCGAGCGCCCGGTGGATTCGTACCATGGCAATCTTGATAAGGTCCGCGGCGGAGCCTTGCAGCGGAGCATTCTGCGCCTGGCGCTCGCCGAAGGCCCGGGTGTTGAAGTTCCGGTCCCGGACCTCGGGGATATACCGGCGCCGTCCGAACAGGGTCTCCACATACCCCTTCTCCCGGGCGATCTGCACCTGTCGGTCGAGAAAGGCCCGCACGCCGGCGAACCGTCGGAAGTATTCGGCGATGAAGGCCTTGGCTTCGTCCTGACCGATGCCCAGCTGGCGGGAAAGCGCGAACGGCCCCTGGCCGTAAATGGTCCCGAAGTTGATGGTCTTGGCCCGGCCCCGCATTTCCGGCGTCACGCCGGCGAGCGGAACGCCGAATATCAGCGATGCGGTCTGCCGGTGAATGTCCTCCCCGTGCCGGAACGCCTCGATGAATCCCGGATCGTCGGAGAGGTGGGCCATGAGCCGCAGCTCGATCTGGGAGTAGTCCGCGACCACGAATTTCCAGCCGGATGACGGGACGAATCCCTTACGGATTTCCTCACCGCGCGGCGTGCGGGACGGAATGTTCTGCAGATTGGGCTCCACCGACGACAGCCGACCGGTGGCGGCGCCGATCTGGTTGAAGCTGCTGTGGATTCTTCCCGTTGTGCGGTTCACCCGCTGGGGCAACACGTCGACGTAGGTGGAACGCAGCTTCTGGAGCTCTCGATGCTCGAGCAGAAGCTGTGGCACCCGGTGTCCCATTGCCGCGAGCTGTTCCAGCACGTCGGCGTCGGTCGACGGTCCGGTCTTGGTCTTCTTGAGCACCGGCAGCTGCAGCCGATCGAACAGGACCGCGGCGAGCTGCCGAGGACTGTTCGGGTTAAGCGACCCGCCCGCCGCCGCCGCGATCTCGGTTTCAAGTCGCTGCACGTCGGCCGCCAGTTCGCGTGCCAGCCGGCTGAACAGCGGCGCGTCGATGGCGATTCCGGCCCACTCCATGTCCACCAGCACTTCGACCAGCGGCATTTCGATGCCGTCCAGCAGCGGCTGCAGCGCCGTCTCGGCGAGCCGCGGCGCGAACAGTTCGCGGAGCGCGAGCACAGTGGCGCTGTCGGCTCCGCAATACAACCCTGCCTCGGCGATCGCCACCTCCGCGATCGGGATCTGCGCCTTCCCCTTCCCGGCCAGGTCAGAGTACTCCCGCATGGGACGGCCGAGGTGCTCCAGCGACAGTGTATCGATGGCGTGCGAGCGGCGGCCCGGATCAAGCACGAAGCTCGCCAGCATCGAGTCGTACTCGACCCCGGCGAGCTCAACCCCGGCGCGGCGGAGCACCTGCCAGTCGTACTTGATGTTGTGTCCCGCCTTCTTCACCGCCGGATCCTGCAGCACCGCGAGGAGCGGGGCGCAGGCGGGGTCCGTGATCGCCGGCAGATTGGCGACCGGCGCCGGGGCCGCCAGCTCGCCACCGCGGGGCCGATGCCCAAAGGGGAGGTACCAGGCGCTGCCCGGCTCGATGGCCAGTGACAGCCCGACCAGCTCCGCATCATGGGGCTCGAGTGAGCTGGTCTCGGTGTCGAGGGCGACGATCGGCGCCGCGCGGAGAGCCAGCGCCAACTCGGTCAGCTGGGCCGGATCAAGGATCAGACTCAGGCACTCCCGCGTAAAGGCGCCGCTGCTTCCGGTAGCGGGGACAACCGGGGCGGTCGTTTCCGCCGAAGCAGCCGGTGCTTCGCCCGTCGGCGTTTCGAGGGGTGTCATCGTCGGCGCGGCCGGGACGACCGACGGCTCCGCGAAGCGCCGGGCCAGCGTGTGGAACTCCAGCTGGGTGAGGATCTTGAGCAGCGCGGCCGAGTCGGGTTCCCGGAGCGCCGCGGACGCCAGCTCGAACGGCACCGGCACATCGGTCTTGATGGTCACCAGCTCCTGCGACAGCCGCGCCGCATCGGCGTACTGGAGCAACGCCTCCCTCGCGCGCTTTCCCGGAACGTCGGCCGCTCGCGCCAGGAGCGTTTCGAGGTCGCTGTACTCCTGGAGGAGCTGGACGGCGCCTTTGCCGCCGATCCCCTTCACGCCGGGAATGTTGTCGGAGCTGTCTCCCACCAGCGCGAGGTAATCGATGACCTGGCGGGGCGGCACACCCAACCGCTCGGCGGCATTGGTCTCGTCGACCCAGTGCTCTTCGACGCCGGCCGGTCCGCCCCGGCCCGGGTTGAGCAATGCAATGCCGGGACCGATCAGCTGATAAAAATCCTTGTCGCCGGACACGATGACGACTTGGCGGCCCTGCCCGGCCTCCCGGCGGGCAAGGGTGCCGATCACATCATCGGCCTCATAGCCCTCGATCGCGACCACGGGAATCCGGAACGCCGCCAGCAGGGCGCCAACCTGCTCGATCGCGGTGTCGAAGTCCGCCTGGAGCTCGGCATCGAGTTTCTCCCGGGTCGATTTGTAGGCGGGGTACCGCTGGGTGCGGAAGGAGTCTCCGGCATCGAGAATCCAGACCAGATAGTCCGGTCGGTACTTCGACTGCAGGCGCAGCAGGAAGTTGACGACGCCCCAGGCCGCCGAGGTGTTCTCGCCGCGGCTGGTACGGAGAGGACGGGCGACCAGCGCGAAGAACGCGCGATAGATCAGCGCGTGACCGTCGACGAGGAACAGCTGGGGCGGATCGTGGTTCGGCATCCCGAGAAGCTAGTGCCGACCCCGGATCCGCGAGTAGCCCGCCCCGGGTGCCCGACGGCGGCGCCCGGCCTCCCGCCCCGGAGCTACCGCGTCACCCCCTGGCGCATGACCTGCGATTTCGCACGGGAGAATTCGGCGCGTGACGCGGGCGTCATCCGCAGCCGGGAGAAACCCAGCTGGCCAGTGAAACTGATGACGGCCCGGTAGTTGTTGTAGACCCATTGCACCACGCGGGTGTCGTTGCCGGGCGGCGTTTCCATGGCCTGGTCGGGCTCGCCGAGGGTCACATACACCTCGCCCCGATCGGTGCGCCACCCGGCGCCGCCCTCGTCCTTGAACCGTGCATTGGCGATGGCGATGCGGGTGAAATACTGATCCAGCGCTTCGTTTTCCGGAGTCTCGGGAACCGGATCGGTGGCCGACCAGAACTCGCGCCAGAGTCGGGGCCGGTCGGCGGGCTTCGCGTTGCGAAGCGCGCTGAGCCGGTCGGGCGCCCAGACGAAGTAGCGCAGCAGGCTCAGGAGATTGTCGTAGTTGGTGACCACCCAGCTGCGGGAGAACGACACCAGCGCGGTGACGCTCTTTGCCGTGGTGCCCTGCCCTAGGGAAATCTTGAGCTGCCCGAGGGGAGGAGACTCGGAGGTGAGCCGCACCACGCGGGCTTCGACCGGGCGGTTTCCCTCGAAGGCGACCGTTCCATGATAAATCACGCTGTCACGATCGTCGCGCATGTCCACCGGCACCTGGACCGGACCAGAGAAGCGGTAGCCTTCGACATAGATCACCAGCGAATCACCGCCGCCGTTGGCGACGGTGCCTCTGGGGTTCATCACCATCGCGAGCGAGTCGGCGATGCCGCCGCGCGGCTCGGCCCG
>Ga0070698_100008022_pt1 | contig 11419 bp, 6 predicted proteins | sample KBSK1502metaG_FD_65477 | JGI IMG/M metagenome (GOLD analysis project Ga0070698, IMG submission 65477) | Corn, switchgrass and miscanthus rhizosphere microbial communities from Kellogg Biological Station, Michigan, USA - KBS K1-50-2 metaG | ecosystem: Host-associated > Plants > Roots >...
GCCCGAAGTTTGGGAGCCAGTCGCACGCGCGTCGTCACGCTAATCCTTTTGCCGCAACTCACGCCCTCATTGATTGCCGCCGCTTTGCTAACCTTCATGACTTCCATGGCTTCCTTCAGCGCGCCGCTTCTCTTCGGCGGCGGCGTGCGCATGCTGACGCTGGAAATCTACACCGCGCGGCAACGCGGAGACGCAAGCCTGGCTATTACAGAAACGGTAATACTGGCGGCTATTTCGCTGAGCGCGCTCTTCTTCTTTCAGCGCTATGAGGGAACGCGAAAGTTTGCGGCTGCCGCGATGAAGGGTTCAACCAAAAAGCGCCAGCCGATTGCGCGCGGCGGCGCCCGTAGCCTGGCGATCGCCTGCGGCGTTTTGTTCTCTCTGCTCCTCGTTCTGCCAGTAGCGACGCTGCTGCTCGTCAGCTTCGCCCGCGAAGGAAACTGGACAACTCAAACTTTGCCCACCGCCTACACCTTCGCTAACTACGTGAAAATATTTTCCGACTCACGCGCGAGCGAAGTTTTTCTTAACAGCTTGTCGATGTCGGCAATAGCCGCCGGCGCCGCGTTGCTTTGGAGTTTCAGTGTGGCTGCTCTCCTGGCGCGGAAAGGAAGCAGGAAACTGAAACGGCTGCTCTCGTGGCTGATACTGGTCCCCTGGGCGCTGCCCGGAACAGTCGTCGCAGTTTCAATAGCCGAGTCGTATGGTCAGCCTTCATTGTTGTTGGGATCATTCATACTTGTCGGCACGTTTTGGATACTGCCGGTAGTTTATTTTCTCCGCTTCATGCCGCTGGTTGTGCGGGCGGTGCAAGCCAGTATGGAACAGCTCGATGCGACGCTTGAGGAGGCGGCCGCAAGCTTGGGGGCAGGTTGGTGGCAGAGGTTTACGCGCGTTACGCTGCCGCTCATCTGGCCGGGAGCCATCGCGGGAACCCTGCTGGCTTTTGTGATTGCGCTGGGCGAATATGTGGCTTCGGTGTTGGTGTTTGTGCCGACAAATCGGCCTATCTCGATCGCGATTGCTTCCGAGCTACGCGACTTCAATCTGGGGACAGCAGCCGCTTACGGTGTAGTGTTGATGCTGATGATTGGAGTGATTATGACCGTCGCCGCGCGTCTGGAACGCTCGCGCGCGTAACTGAAGATTGGGAGTTCACCATGATCAAAACCCTCGGATTGACTCACCTTCATCTTATGGTTAGTGACATTCAGCGCTCACTTAAGTTTTATCAACGAGTGTTTGGAATGGAAGTAAGGTTTTGGGCCGGGGACGGCCTGGTCTTCCTAAACACGCCCGGCGCCAACGATATGATCGCTTTGCACCAGGCGGAGGAAGGACAGGCGACCGGAGCTGGCGGCGGCATTCTTCACTTTGGTTTACAACTGGAAAATAAAGATGACCTCGAGCACGCTATCAATGAAGTTGTAGCCGCGGGCGGTGCGTTGAAAAAGCGCGGGGAATTTACGCCCGGAATGCCGTTCGCTTATGTGTCTGACCCGGATGGATATGAGATTGAGTTGTAGCTACGTCTTTGATGACGCTTAAACAGATCATGGTTAAGAATTACTTTCAGCGACGGCTCGTTTCATATCTCCTGCTCTTCGCATTCTCGCTTTTATTGGTTGGCGGGCCTCTTAGTCCGGCGCGCGCCCAGGAACCAGCGCCCACATCACCGGCGACTCCCCAGCCCGATAAGGTGGAGCTTCATCAGGCGCTGGTTGATCTTACGAACACCTGGACGGTGATGTGCGTAGCTGCACACCCCGACGATGAAGATGGCACGACGTTAACGGTGCTGAGACGAAGAGATGGTGCGCACACTGTTAGTCTGTTTTCAACCTACGGTGAGGGCGGACAGAATGCGGTTGGCCCTCAGCTCTATGAAGAACTCGGCGTAATAAGAGCGCAGGAAACCATGAGGGCCGCGAAGATACAAGGCTCGGAGCCTTACTTTCTTGGGTTGAAAGATTTCGGGTTTTCCAAATCGGCGGACGAAGCTTTCAAGGTTTGGGGCCACGACGAAGCGTTACGAAAAATGGTCTTGAAAATTCGCGAGTTGCGTCCGGACGTAATCATTACGCACCACGACACAACCAGCGGACACGGACATCACCAGGCTACGGGCCGTCTGATAATCGAGGCCTTCGACGCTGCCGCGGATCCCAAACGCTTTCCCGAACAACTGGATCGAGTAAAGCCCTGGCAGGCGCAGCGACTGTTTGTGCGCGTCTTTGGGGCGAACGCGCAGAAACCAGCAGGCGAATCTGAGAGACTGTTCGCGGTTGATCCAAACGAAGTCGATCCGGTGCGCGGTACTTCATTCGCTGAACAAGCGCTCGCGGCGCTTCAGCAACACGCGACGCAGGGACCCTGGCCAAAGTCGATTACAGAACTATTGCGAGCGCGACGAATCGAAGCGGGAAAGCTGCCGCTGATTCGCTATCGACTCTTGCGTGAGGCTGCCGGGGTTCCACCCTTGCCCCAGGATGCCGGTACCCCTTGGGCCGGACTCGAACTTCCAGCCACCCTAATTCCCGTCATAACACCACCGAAGATTGAGGGACGTCAGTTAAGCAGCTTTCTCGATCGACCGGATCGGGTGGCCGCGGTCTTGATCGGTTGGCGCGCCAGCAGGGGTCTCCAGGCATTACTAACGGGCGATCTTGAACGCTTTCGCTTGTTCGAATCGCGCGTTGATCGGGCACTGGCAGCTGCCACCGGTATTTCTTTGACGCTTACCTCGCGCGATACGGTGCTCGTGCCAGGTGTGCAGTCCACTTTTTCGATTGATCTTACGAACCTGAGTATGCGAGCCGTCCACGTCGACGATCTTCAATTCAATGGCGGAGGAGAGCCAGTGCGCCTGGATATAGCAGACGTACTGCTGCCAGGCACTGAAACGAATGCCACCGTTGATAGCACAACGCCGAAGAACGCAACCTTAACAGTTCCACAGGCAGAACATCTCTATGATGGCCTTTTCCTCGGCAAACTTTTCGAAGCCACCGCCCTGGTTGACTTCGACGGCGCTAAATTCTCGCTGCACGCGGAATTTCCTTTGCCGGTTGTCCCGGCGGTAGAGATCAAAAGCATCTCTCCCTCGCCCTGCGTGCGAACTGAAGAAACACTGGGCGGGTGTGACCTATTCAAGGTCGCGCTGCTAAATCACACGCCAACTCCATTTCGTGGAATTATGGATACAGCCGCAAGTGGCGGTCACGCCACAACCTATCAATTGGTTCTTGGACCAAACGAGCAACGCGACGACACATTGGGAAATTATCCTCCGGGCCCCTCGCGGGAAACGCTCGGGATGCGGAGAATTTCAGGCTCGGTGAATTTCTCAATTAAACCTCTCGGCTCAACCGACTTAATCACAAAACGAACGGTGCCGGTCGTCTATAGCGCCGCACGAGTCGGCCGAAACCTTCGCGTCGGTTATGTTCCCAGTTTTGATCAGACGCTTGAGTATTCCCTCGCGGCTTTGGGAGTATCGTCCAAGGCGTTGACCGTTGACGAAATCAAGAGCGCCGATCTCTCGATCTACAACGTCATCATCATCGACAATCGCGGCTACGAAGCACACCCGGAATTGATTGCTGCGAATTCTCGTTTGCTTGATTTCGTGAAGGCGGGTGGAACGCTGATCGTTTTCTACCACAAAGACAACGAATGGAATCCTGATGAAAAGAAAAACCGTCCGCAGCTCGCGCCCTTTCCGATCATTCTTGACGACAAACGTGTAACCGATGAGACCGCACCCATCACCTTTATCCAGCGGCGTCATCCACTGCTTAACTCTCCCAACAGAATTACACCGGCAGACTTTGCGAATTGGATTCAGGAGCGCGGGCTGTACTATCCGAAGCAATGGGACGGGCACTATACAGAGATTTTCTCAACTAACGACCCGGGCGAGCCGCCGTTGATCGGTGGCCTGCTGGTGGCGCCTTACGGCAAAGGGAATTACATCTACACGAGCATGGTCTGGTATCGAGAGTTGCGCGCTGGGGTGCCGGGAGCATATCGCATGTTTGCGAACATGATTTCGTATGGTCACAAGTAGTAGCCGCGGATTTACGCCGATAAACGCGGATCAGAAACGCTTCAATTGGTTCGTCCGTGAACCACATTGATCATCTGATCCGCGTTTATCTTGAAAATCCGCGGCTAATTAATCCGGCGCTTGTTCTACGAAACCGCCTCTTGCTCAATACTCGACTCCGCTTCAAGCTTCGCCTGCGCTCGCTCGAGGAAAGTCCTGATCATCTCGCCGACTCGCTTTTGCATTTCTGAACTGATCGCGCCTTCACCAACCAGAGCAGCCAGGCGGTGCAATTCTCGGGCGTGCGCCCGGCGCAATTCCACATGCTGCGAGACCTTGATCAATACGTTATGCCCACGCACTTCAAAAGCCGCCGCATAGCGCAGGTAGTTCTTCTTCTCCGAACCGGCCGGCGACCACTCAAGCCGGTCGGGACCGTCTTCTGTTTTACGCACCGCAAAGCTAGCCTGGACTGAACCAATAACCGGCACCTCGGCGCGCACTTTCCAGCGCATGATGCCGCCGGATTCGCTGCGAATACCCTCGATGCCAGGCATCAAATCCGCGAAGTTTCTGAGCTCGCCAAAGAACTCGCGCGCGCGTTCCAAAGTGGTTTTCAGTTCCAACTGACCTGTGTACGAAGCTTTGATTCGAAACATTCTCTATCCTTTTGCGTTCCCTTATTGTTGATGCCCCAGGTTGACTTTCCGTTGTAAACCCCAGAACCTAAAGCTAAGTTACACGATTAAGAAATCCAGGTAAACAAACAAATGCAAACAGACAAATTTTGTCAGGAAGGGGAGTCGCAAGGTGAACTTAGGCAGAAGCTGCCCTCGCTGTCATGAAGGGGTCATGCAAACATGGAAAGAACTGAGCGCTGACGAACAGGAAGTTGTGCAGCGCTTGCCGGGCTCCGCTGACTATCCGGCTGCTGAGCGTCAGGGAACCCATCAGTGGTGCACGCGCTGTTGGTATGAGGCAAGCGGTGACTCCGAACAGAGAGCTTAGGAGCTGTGGCGAAGGTTTCCGACGCTACGCGTCGAAGACTATCGCGAACGCTATGCGCCTGTGATGCGATCATAAGCTTCACGTATCGCGTACATCCGCTCGCGCAAAGTCTCGCCGAGCTCGGCAGGTGTTGCGAAATCCAACCGCCTGGCGATTTCCTTGAAAGCCGGGTAATCAGTTGCCGGTAACGCGGCGACTTTGCCGACGATGAGACGCAGATGATGATCGACCGAACGAAGCAGCTCATATCCCTGGCTGAGCGCCTCGAAGTCACGCGTTTCCAGAGAGCCGTTGGCTTCCAGCCGCGCCAGCGTCGCGAGCGTCGAACGATTCTCGCCCTCATCCGCGACATCATCACGAAGCTGCAGGTAGCGAGTGGCAAAATAAACATCGAGCATACCGCCGGATGAGTATTTGATGTCTGTATCATGGCGGCCACCACGACCCCCGCGCCGGCCATTCCTGGCCGCGCTTCTTCCCTTCTCCCGTTCGAGACGCTCGCGCACGCGGCGTGTCTCCTGCTTGAGTTCATCCGGATCAAGCTCGCGTGCGCGTTCGTGAATCGCGTGTCTGGCATGCGTTTCGATCATCCTGCCTAGTTCCAGATCGCCGGCGACAGCGCGCACCTTTACATAGGCGAGCCACTCCCAAATCGCGCTGCGCTGTTTCATGTAGTCGAGAAAACCTTCGGAACTGGTCACCAACGGACCATTTTTCCCGTTGGGACGGAGGCGCAGATCCACTCGATAAAGGTAACCTTCGCGAGTCACGCTGGAGAGAGCCGCGATCATCAACTCGACCAAGCGCGCATAAGCTTCGTCTTGTGTTAGTGAAGCGACCGGAGACGAAACAAGCGAATCGTAAACAATGGCAACGTCGAGGTCCGATCCATAATCCACGCCGCCGCTGGCAAGCCGGCCAAGGGCCAGCACACTCAAACGCGGACCGCCCGCGAGGCGTCCATAGCGCCGCACCATTTCACGGCGCGCGATGAGATAGGCGACATTGATGCTCGCCACGGCAAGCTCCGTCTGAAGGTCGTTTGAATCCAGCAGATGAAGCTTGCCGGTTGCATCTTCAGCGCCGATTTCAATAAGAAGCCTCGACCATTCCCTACGCAACGCTGATAGCTCGGCCGAAAAGGTCTTCTCCGGGTCGACGATCGCTCGAAGCTGGGCGCGATAGTCCCGGCGCCGCAATCGCGACTTTTCAGTTCCGAGCGAACTAATCAGGGCCGGATTGCTAGCTACCATTTCACCAAAAAACTCGGAAGCGCCGCACAGGCGCACCAGGCCAATCAGGTTGTCGGCAGACAGATCCAGTCGGCCCTCGAATTTTTCCAGCGACGCGGCAACCCGGGAGGTGAAGACCTGTGCTCGCTGTGGGTGAGTCGACTGGTGTGCTGCTTCATTCAGCCGACGCGCAAGTGCTGGTGGGCTGCTTGCCGGTGAGGTTTCGACTTCAGCCGCCATCAAATGTGAACTAAAGACTCTCGCCGCGTTCATTACCCGAGATTCGTCTTCAGATTCCTGCCAACCCGTGGCGCCGGCCACTACCGCTTTATCCAAATAACCGGCCGATCGCATTACATCATTTTGCTTTCGCGTAACTTCGCTGTCTGCAACGACGTCGGCAAAAACACGGTCGTATGCCTTGCGCACGTTGGTGATATTCAAAGCGAGAGCTCTTTCGAAATCAGCAAGCGCGGTTGCGCCAGGAAATCCCATACGTTTGGCGATGAGCGATCGTTGGGATTCGGAGTGTGGCAACGTGTGTGTTTGCAGTCCGTGCTCCATTTGCAGCCGATGCTCAAGCGTACGCAGGAAGGTGTAGGCCTCGGATAAATCGGATCGCTCTTGTTCAGAAATGAGACTACGATCGGCCAGTCTTCCCAAACTGATCAGCGTGTGAGCTACGCGCAGCCACTCGTCACGGGCGCCGTGAGCCAGCTGTAGCGCCTGCGCGATGAACTCAATTTCCCTGATACCGCCGCGCTGCAGTTTGACGTTGAATCCGGCGTGCTTACGTTCGACGCTGCGATCAATCTTCTGCTTGGCCAAACGAACACTCGCGAGTGCACCTGTAACTGAAATATCAGAACGGTAGATATAGGGTTGAACAGCAACCGCAAAGGAGGAAAAGAGTGAACTAGATCCGGCCGCGGCGCGGCTGCGAATCAAGGCCTGCCGTTCCCAGGCTTGTGCTGACCTGCCGTAGTATTTCAACGCCTCATCGAGGGAACAAGCGAGCGCGCCGTCGCGGCCATATGGACGCAACCGCAAATCGACGCGATAAGCAGCCCCCTCGCCGGCAGGATGCCCCACGAGCTTGCTGACAGTCTCCGACAATTTGATGAAGTATTCGCGGTTGCTTAGTTTGTCTCGTTCGCTGGAACCTGCGGTTGTTCCATCGTCGGAATAAATGAAGAGCAGATCGATATCCGAAGCGTAGTTGAGTTCCCATGAACCGAGCTTGCCGAGCGCGATCACGCAAAATTCGGCCGTGGCGGTTCGCCCTCCCTCCTCATGCAGCGGCGCTCCATAACGATTATCGAGATCCTGTCGAGCCAAACTCAGCGCGTAATCGAGAATGGCATCGGCAAGGTTGGATAGTTCTTCGGTTGTTTCAACGAGCGTGTGGGCGCGGCGGACATCGTGCAGGTAAATGCGCAGCAGCTCGCGGCGACGGAAGCGCGCGAAGAGTACCTGCGGAGTCAAAGTTGAGTTTGTCAGTGCGAAGCGCGCCAGAGACTCCCTTAACTGATCACAAGTTCTGACGCGCACGTCCGCCCGCTCGCGCTTGAGCCATGAAACATAGTCAGGGTTCTGCTCCAGCGTGGTGGCGAGCAGCGGGCTCCAGGCGGCTAACGCCAGCGTATCGGAAAGCAATGCGCGGTCGCGGAGCAGGGTTTGAAACGTGCGAGGCTGTTCGTTTGAAAGGCGTTCCAGAAAGAGGTGGGCCCCTTTTTGATCCGGTAGATCGCGAATGAGCGATTCAATCTGTTCGCTGAGAGTCACGAAGCCATTGTACGCGGCGCGCGAAGCGCCAGCCACATTCTTCGGTGTTGCCAAGAAACGGTGAAAAGAATATTCTCTGGTGCACCCTAAGCCCAGCGCTGTTTCCAGAACAAGCGAATCGGGAATTCCCAAAGTTACTATATCAGGAGGAGGCGAAAATGAGACGTTCGTTTCTTGTAATGCTCATGCTTGTCATGACCGTTTTCTTTGTTACACAGACCGCTTCAGCGCAATTGATCAAGATACCCAAGCTCCCGAAGGCAAAACCGCAGCCGACGCCAACCGAAACGGCTCAGCCGGCGCCATCGACTGATTCAGAATCCGCGCAACCGGAGCCTGCAACTCGACATTCGTCCACTGGCGCTGCGCCGGGTGCAGGAGGTCCTTATGCCGTCCAACCGGAGCCACCAATGAATCCTCAGTTTCTACCGGACACGCTTGAAGTTCAGGTAGAGCATTGGGATTACTATTGGAAAATACCAAACGACAATCACAACACTAGTTGGGCGCCTCGTATTAGGTTCTTTGTTTTTTACGGCGGCTCAACCAAGTTGCGCTTTAAGACCGATTACTTCATGCCGGACGGTTCGCTTTGGTTCAGCGAAGCCATGGAGTATCGGGGCGGCTACGATGACAAGGGCGGGCTCTCATTAGTTCAGAGTGAGAGCGATTCCAATCGAGATAAGAAGACAATCGTGACGGGAGGGTTATTTGGCATTAAGATTACGAACATCCGCGACAACTCAACCGTCTTTCAGGGCAAGTTCAAGGTCAATCGCTACAAACCGCAATACTCCGATGCCCGTTACAAGAACGAAGTCGACTACTACGTTGATTACGATTGGAAGCTGCCCATCGGCTTCGCCGACCTCGATTATGAGAGAGATAACGCCACACCCCTCATTCGCATGTGGTTCAAAGGCGACATCGCGAACGACAACCTCGAAGCGCGTCTTTTTCACAACGGGCAACAGATTGCAACCACTGATGACGGCGGAGGCGTTGACCACGGAGAGGATTCCTACGCCGATAAACGAGGAGATGACAAGTCTCTGTTTTGGCGCGAGTTCAAATTCAGTTGGCCGAAACGGGTCGAGTTCATCGTGACCGAGGAAGCGCGCAACTTCACCATGTATAAGAACACGAAGTTCATCAATCAAATGCCGGGCGAATATGTCGTAAAGGTTTACTACAACGGCGAGCAGGTTCGCGAAACAAAGTTCTCAATAGGGAACAACGGCACCTACGCCGACAACGGCATAGCAAAGCAGAGTAACCTGACGACGAATAAAATCATTTTGCCCGTGAAAGTGATGGGGACCCTGGACAAGTGGAATGCGGTGAACGCCAAAGCCCAGGGCTTCTACGGCAACCCAGTGAACGGATTAACCCCTTAACCGGTTAGCGAAAAGTCCAAGGTCCAAAGTCCAAGATCCAAAATCCAACGTCTGGCTGCCGGATCCTGGACTTTGGATCTTGGACTTTGGACTTTGGACGGCTTCTTAAGCGTCTCGATAAAGAAACGCACCGGCTACCGCGGCCACAATTGAGGTGATGAACTGAAAGGCTCCGACCTTGATCCACAAAGCATGCGAGTAGAAACCGAGCGGGATGAACTGCGCCGGGCCGGTAACTGAGAAAGCAAGCCAGGCCACTATTCCTGCCAGCGCCGCTGTCTTCGGCCCGGGCCCACAGCAGGATCGCATCAAGGCATAAAGGTAAATCGAGATAAAGCCCCGACCAAGTTCGAATATCGCGAAGTAGATCAGGGCATAGGCATTATGCTTTGGCTCGGCGACGCCTAAGTCGGCGTAGACCGCCTGCCAGAAGCCGAGCGCGAGCTTCTCGTGAAGAAATCCGTCAGTGAGAAAGAGAATGATTGTGGCAACCAGGCCGCCGACAAGCAATCGAACCCAATTGATCTTGTACATCGCTTGTTTGCTCCTTTCACTGCGGAAGTCCAAAGTCCAATATCCACCCCAAGGCTAAGCCAGCTCGAAGGACTTTGGACCTTGGACGTTGGACTTTGGACCGTCTTGTTAGATATCGAAGTACAGCGAAAACTCCAGCGGATGCGGACGCATGCGCAATGGAGTGATCTCTTTGTCCCGCTTGTAGTTGATCCAACGTTCAATCAATTGCGGACTGAAGACGTCGCCTTTGAGCAGGAAGTCATGATCTGTCTCGAGCGCTTTCAACGACTCGTCAAGCGATCCCGGCAGAGTGGGAACGTCCTTCAATTCTTCCGGCGAGAGATCGTAAATGTCCTTTTCCAGCGGCTCGCCTGGATCGATCCGGTTCTGGATACCATCAATGCCTGCCAGCAGCATCGCGGAGAAAGCCAGATAGGCGTTGCACGAGGGATCAGGCGGACGAAACTCCAAACGCTTCAGTTTGGGATTCGTTGAAAACATCGGAATGCGAATAGCCGCCGAACGGTTCCTGGCCGAGTATGCAAGATTGACCGGGGCTTCGAATCCGGGGACCAAGCGCTTGTAGCTATTGGTCGTCGGAGCTGCGAAGGCGACCACGGCAGCCGCATGTTTCAAGAGACCGCCGATGTAAAAGCGGGCCATCTCTGAAAGTCCGGCATACCCATCGCCGGCGAAAAGCGGTTTGTCGCCCTTCCACAAGGATTGGTGACAATGCATTCCGGATCCATTGTCGCCATAAAGAGGTTTCGGCATAAACGTCGCCGTCTTGCCGTACTGATTTGCAGTATTGCGAACTATGTATTTAAAGATCTGGAGGTTGTCGGCGGTGCCCAGCAGCGTTGAAAACCGGAAGTCAATCTCACACTGCCCGGCGGTAGCCACTTCGTGATGGTGACACTCAACCGTTACACCGCACTTGCCGAGTTCTAGTGAAATCTCCGAGCGCAGATCGCTGAGCGTGTCAGTCGGCGGAACCGGTACGTAACCTTCCTTCGGCCGAATTCGGTAACCAAGATTCGACCCTTGAAACTCGTTCGCGTCACGACCCGTGTTCCAGTGGCCTTCGTCGGAGTCAATTGAATAACCGGCGGACTGTTGCTCGTTATGAAACTTAACCGAATCAAAAACAAAGAATTCGGCTTCCGGCCCAAAGTTGGCAACGTCGGCCAGGCCCGTAAATTTCAGGTAGTTCTCGGCGCGTACTGCGACTGAGCGCGGATCGAAGGGATAACCCTCCTTGGTGATGGGATCGACGGCGTTGCCTATCAAGCAAAGTGTCGGATGATCGGCAAATGGATCCATCCACATGCGCGTTGCGTCGGGAACCAGCAGCATGTCTGATTCATGAATCGCGGCCCACCCACGAATTGACGAGGCGTCGAAACCGAAGCCGTCTTCAAAGGTGCCTTCGC
>Ga0070698_100008023_pt1 | contig 11419 bp, 9 predicted proteins | sample KBSK1502metaG_FD_65477 | JGI IMG/M metagenome (GOLD analysis project Ga0070698, IMG submission 65477) | Corn, switchgrass and miscanthus rhizosphere microbial communities from Kellogg Biological Station, Michigan, USA - KBS K1-50-2 metaG | ecosystem: Host-associated > Plants > Roots >...
GGCCGCTGCAGCTCGCCGCGATGCATCGCGTCCTCGAGTGCGGCGAGCGTTGCACCCGCGTACGGGCGCTTGCCGAACAGCGCCTCCCACGCGACGACGCAAAACGCGAATTGATCGGTGCGCGCGTCGACATCGTCGCCGGCGATCTGTTCGGGCGCCATGTACGCGGGCGTGCCCATCAGCGCGCCGGTTTGGGTCATCGTCATCGTCGCCATCGCAGCGACAGACCTCGCGCCGCTCGATTCCTTGCCGACGCGCGCGAGACCAAAATCGCCAACGCGCGGTCGACCATCTTCGCCGACGAGCACGTTCTCCGGCTTGAAGTCGCGATGAACGAGCCCGGCGGCATGTGCGGCCACAAGGCCCTGCCCGGCCTGCAACAGCAGGTCGATGATCGCGCGCCACGATCGACGCGCTGCCGTCAGCCACCCGCGCAGCGTTTCACCGCGCACGTATTCCATCGCGACGTAGAGGCGATCGTCGACGGTTCCGACCTCGAACACGGTGACGACGTTGGGGTGCGCGAGCTTTGCCATCGCGATCGCTTCGCGATGCAAGCGATCGTTGCCCGAGCCGGCGCGGTGCAGCTTGAGCGCGACTTCGCGACCGAGCGATAGATCGCGCGCGAGGTAGACCGTGCCCATGCCGCCGCGACCGAGCACCGCATCGATCACGAAGCGGCCGTTGATCGAGACATCGATGATCGCGGCGAGCGGCTCGAGCTCATCGCGATCGGGCGGCGTGCCGATCGCGATCGAGCGATCCGCAACCGCCGCAGCGACGAGGCGGCGGCACTGCTCGCACGAGTCGATGTGCACCTCGACGTCGACAAACGCAGCCCCATCGAGCTGCTGCTCTGCCATCGCCACCAACACGTTCTCGTCCGGACAACTCACAACAGCCGCCGTAGATGATCCGCGGACGGCATTTCGTTGCAAGACAAAATTGGTTCGACCGGCAACCTATGGGTAGTGCCGGCGTAACCGTGCTTCCGCAATGGGCGTTGGGTCAAAACCCGTCGCCTTGATGGCATCGATCATGTCCTGCATGCCGGCCGGCTGATTGCGGTGCGCGACGTAGAAGTCCGCGATCACCTTGTCGAGCTTGTCGGCGCCGATTTTCGCTGCGACCTCTTTGTAGAAGAACGCGCCCTGCATGTACGGCAGGTTCGTGAACAGCTTGTCTCGCAGGATGTCGATCTGATTACAGCCGGTCGGCCACGCTGGCGCGCCGCCTTCGGCGATCGCGGCATCGAGCTCCTCACGATATTCCTTCCACACGCGCGCTTCGCGCGTCGTGCCCGCGACCTTACCGAGCACGCGCGCGGCGAGATAACTCACCGTGCCTTCCGAGAGCACGAAGTCTTCCCAGCAGCGCAGGCGCACGCCATCGCCGAACCATCCGTGCGCTGCTTCGTGGACGTGCGTGACTTCGTCTGACATCGCGTCCTTCGCGACGTGCCAGAACGGATGATGCTCCATCCCGCCGTACATTCCTTCGCCCCACACGACCGAGACCGAGGCGACCTCGCGACCAAACGAATACGCGCCGAGCGTCTTTTCGTACCAATCGAACGCGGCCACGAGGTGCTTCGTGCCGGCGAGCGCTGCGGTTTCGCCGTTCGGCAGCCACGCGACGCTGACCTTCGTGCCCGCGCTCGTCGTGCCGAGCTCGCGCTTCGTGTACGCGCCGACCGCCCACGCGAGCATGTACGGCGGCGACTCGGCATCGATCGCAGGCGGATAGATCGCCTGCTTCGTCGACGGCACGCCTGCGATGTCGAGCGTGAACGTCGTGCCGTCGGCGGGCTGCGAGTGACACGGAAACAAATTGCCGCACCAATACGGCCACACCACCGTCGAGCCGCCGGGCAACAGGCCATCCGCGTTGCTGTGCTGATCGAATCCATACTCGACGACCAGCGCGCCACGCACGCTCGAGACGCGCAGCTTGCCATCGACGATCGAGAAACGTCGCTTGCCGCGCGAGTCGGAGACGCGGGTGATGTTGAGGCCGCCTGCTTCGAGCGCGACGTTGCCCGCGCGCTCGAGCTCGATCGTAGCGACAGCGGTCTTCGCCGCGAGATCGACGTCGAGGTTCGTCGCCTTGACGCTGACGCCGCTGCTTCCATCCGCCTTGCCGTCGAGCCACGTGTCGTCGCTCGGATCGTCGACATAGTCGTCGATCGCGCACGCGCCTAGGGCCGCGAAGACAAACGACCACCGGATCAGCCAGCTGCCAGCCATGGCCGCGCCATCCAGCAAGCTCAGGGCCAGCGCGGCCGCCAGCGCTTCCGCAGAGTTGGCCCGCGGTGGCTACTTGCCTAGCCGAAGTTGGTTGCCCAAACCGACGTCAGCCGCGGATCGCGATCCATCGCAGTGGCGACTCGATACAGCCGCGGGCAGTGCTGGGCGAACCACTCGCGGCCCGGCCGCCAGTGCGTCATGACAGCGACGTAAATATCGAGTGCGCTCGGTGGGTCGCCGAGAAACCACGGTCCACGCACGGCGCCCTCGACGAGTCGCCACAGCGATTTGCGGTGCTCGTCGGTGGTGCCGCGCAAGTCGTCGCCGTGTTCGCCGACCCATTTCTTCGGCTCGTCGCCGTACGTGAACGTCGGGTAGATCGCGGCGACGAGGAACATCAGCCAACGCAATAGCTCGCGGCGCAGCGGATCGCGCACGTTCGGCACAAGTCCGAGCTCGGGAACGAGGCCATCGATGTAGAGGATGATCGCAGCGCTCTCCGTCATCACCGTGCCGTCGGGCAACACGACCGTTGGCACCTGCGCGAGTGGATTAACGGCCGCGAGCTTGTCGTGGCCCTCTTGCGACTCGTGGTCGACCTCTTCGCGTTCGTACGGAATCTTCGCGAGCACGAGCGCGGCCTCGACGATCGCCGAGCCCGAGCCCTTCGTGCCGAGCACGCGCCAGGTCTCGCTCATGCCGGTCGTGCACCTTCGCGATCGATGGCGATGCCCATCGCTTGGTAGCCTTTGTCGACGTACACGGTGCTGCCGGTGATGCCGCTCGCGAGAGGGCTGCACAAGAACGCGGCCGTCGCGCCGACTTCTTCGGCGGTGATCGCTTCGGGCAGCGGCGCGTTGCGGCGCGTGTAATCGAGCATCTGATCGATGAAGCCGATCGCGCTCGCGGCGCGCGATGCATACGGCCCCGCGGAGATCACGTTGACGCGGTGACCCCACGCGCGGCCGGCTTCAAACGCGAGCACGCGCGAGTCGGACTCGAGCGCGGCTTTTGCCGACGACATGCCGCCACCGTACCCGGGTACGACGCGCTCGGCCGCCATGTACGAGAGACAAAGAAACGCGCTGCCGCGCCGCATGATCGGCCCGAGGTGACTGACGAGCGACACCATCGAGTACGCAGATGCCGAGACCGCGCCGAGGTAGCCGCGTCGCGAGACCTCGAGCAGCGGCTTTTTCACTTCGGGGCCGTTCGCGAGGCTGTGCACGACGATGTCGAGCGTGCCTTCGCCGAGATCCGATTTGATCGCTGCGGCGAGCCCGCCGATCGTGAAATCGCCGGCGTCGCGATAGCGACGATTGTCGCGCAGCTCGGCCGGGACGTCTTCTAGGCGATCGAACTCGGCATCGAGCGGATAGATCTTCGCAAATGACATCTTCTCGCCATTGGACAGCTTGAGCGATGCATCGAATTTGCCGCGCTCGAGCATCGTCTTGAAGATGCCGAGGGCCGGCGGCCACGTCGCCACCGAGACCTTCGCGCCAGCCTCGACAAATGCCTTCGCAATGGCAAAGCCAAAGCCGCCGTCGTCGGCAACTCCTGCAACCAGTGCGTGCTTGCCGGTGAGATCGATCGAGAGCATGGGGGCGAGTCATCGCGCGAATTGCGCACTTACGCAAGCCAAGCGCGTGATGGCTAACACGCTTTGCTGATGCCATCACCTCGCGATCGGCGTGTAGCTGTAAGTACAGAGCGATCTGCTGATGCATTCGCATCGCGATTGGCGCTCGGCTGCTAGCAGAGGTCGCTCATTTGCCGGCTGCTATTCGCAGAGTGACAGCTACGTTCCGGGCCATGCGCAGCGCCGTCATTGCAGCCATCCTTGCCGTTCCGCTCGCCGCCACGGCGGGCCCAAAGCTCGCGAGCTCGCCGAGTGATTCGGTGTCGTTCTTCGACCGCGTCATGCAACCGCCGAAGCGGTCGCCGACGGGCGTGAAGGCGTTCACGAGCGTCTCGCGCGTGATCTATCTGAATCCGTGCTTGCCGAACGGCTGCACGGTTTATCCCGGCTCGGATGATTCGCGGACGAATCGTTCGAGCATTCCAAACACGCAAGCACTACTGACGGCGTGGCCGCACGGTACGACGGCGTGGAACCAGCTCGTGCAATGCGTGAAGGACATGTACGCGCCGTTCAACATCTCCGTGACCGATGTCGATCCGGGCAACACGAACCACTTCGAAGTGATGGTCGCCGGCAACGCGTCGGCGATCGGCGTGGACGGAGCCGGCGGTGTCGCGCCGTTCGAGCCGTGCGATGGCCAGCTCCAAGACAACGTGATCAGCTTCGTGTTCGCAGCAGACATCAGCAACCAGGACTTTCTGTGCTGGGCCGCTGCGCAAGAGTCCTCGCACGTGTTCGGCCTCGATCACGAGCTCAACGCGCTCGACCCGATGACGTACCTCACGCCGCCGATCAAGAAAGAGGGCTTCCAGAACACGGCGTCGAACTGCGGCGAAGACAATCCGCGCGAGTGCTGGTGCAGCGGCAACACGCAGAACAGCTACCAGTATCTGATGGACACGTTCGGGCCATCGAACCTCGAGCCGGGCACGATCACGATCACCGAGCCGAAGGACGGCCAGTGGGTGAAGCCCGGCTTCAAGGTGAAGTACGAGGTCATGTCGCAGCTCAGCGTCGTGAACGGCGAGCTCAAGATCGACGGCTCGACGGCGACCGCCACGCAAAGTGCCGAGCACGAATTCACCGCGCCGGCCGCGATCCCAGGTGGCGACCACACGATCATGGTCTCGGCTGTCGACGCGGGCAATCGCACGCTGACGAGCCAGGTCACGGTCCACGTCACAGCGACGTGCGTGACGACGGATGGCTGCGCTGCCGACCTGCACTGCCTCGGTGGCTACTGCCTGCCGGGTGCCGACACGCCGGGCGGTCTCGGCTCGCCGTGCACGAGCAACGAGCAATGCATCACCAACACGTGCGGCAGCGATGGCACGAGCCAGCTGTGCACGGGCGCATGTGACATGACGACGGGTGGCGAGCTCGTCTGTCCCGATGGCTACGCCTGCTACGACACCGGCGGTGGTGGTGGCGTGTGCTGGCCATCCGAAGAGGACACCGGCTGCTGCTCGACGTCGACGAAGAACGCGCCGCTGCACGTGCTGTTCGGTCTGACCGTGCTCGGCTTCGTGGTGCGCCGTCGTCGTCGGCGCCGTCGCTGATGCGTCTCAGTGTCGCGCTCGCGCTCGTGCCGTGCATCGCTGTCGCGGGCACCGTGCGTGTCGATGGTGATAACAAGGCGCTAAACGCGAAGCTCGCGAAGGCGCTGCGCACGAAGGGCGGGATCACATCGGAGCGCCGCGCCAGCGCTCACCACCACGCGGTAGCGCGTGGCATGCACGACGTTCTGCGAACACGACGCTCGAATACGGATCGACGTTCCACCCACGCGTGAAGCTGCCGCGGTCTTCGCCGTGCTTGCGCCAATTATTGAGCACGTACCCAAGCGCGCGACGTGCATAGCTGGGCGTGTCGATGGACGAGATTTCCGAGGGCGGAGGCGGCGAGCGGCGCCCTCGCGCGCCGCTCGCTGGTCGATCACCTAGTGCTCGATGAGCTGCCGATGACCTGGTGCTCGATGAGCTTCCGATGACCTTGGTCCTCGATAAGCTCCGATGACCTGGCTTCCTACCGATGACCCGTGCTCGACAGCTTCCGCGTGTCGAACGTCGACATTTCCGAGCGCACATTCGGAAGCGGCGCCCGACGCGTCGCCCGCACGCGCCGCCTGAAGACCAGCCGCGCCACATCCCCCGGACCGTACGACCGCCACAATCGAGAAATCATCGCGTATGTTCCGGTCGTGCGAGACCGTTTCATGCGCAGCGCCATCCGGGCCGCGATGGCAACACCGTGGATCGTGCGGCTTGCCTCGCGAGGTCGCTCGACGGGCCTCGACGCGGCGCTCGATCGCCAGGTCGCCGCGGCCCTCGAGTACGTGCGCGTCGCGCGCGTTCCGCCACTCGAGAGTATGGAGCCCGCGGCCGCGCGCATTCACGCCGAGCGCAACCTCGGCGCGAGCGAGGTCGATCCGGAGCCGATGGCCGAAGTGATCGACACGACGGTCGGCGACGACCGCGTGCCGGTGCGCATCTACGTTCCATACGACGCGAGCGAGAACTGGCTCGTCTGGTATCACGGCGGCGGCGGCGTCATCGGTTCGATCGCGGGCTCCGAGCCCATCGTGCGCTACATCGCCGCGCACACGCACTGCACGGTGGCGTCGGTCGGCTACCGGCTCGGCCCCGAGGACCGGCATCCCACCGCGATCGATGATGCGTTCGCCGCGTGGCAGGGACTCGTCGAGCGCGTACCAAACGGTCGCGTCGCCGTCGGCGGCGATAGCTTCGGCGGCTACTTGGCCGTCAACGTCGACCGCTTGGCGCGAGATGCCGGCGTGCGCGCGCCCGACCTGCAGGTCCTCGCCTATCCGCTCCTGGATCTGACGCTGACCTCACCGTCGATCGAGCGGTACGCCGACGGCTATCTACTCACCAAATCGATGATGGTCTGGTTCCGCGCGAACTACCTGAGCGCGAGCGACGACCAGAAGGCGGTATCGCCTTGGTTTTGGCCCAACGTCGAAGGGGCGGCACCCGCGATCGTCGTGACGGCTGGCTACGACCCGCTCGTCGACGAGGGCGACGCCTGGGCACAGCGGCTGCGCGAGGCCGGCGTCACGGTGCGGCACCACCGCTACGACTCGTTGATCCACGGCTTTCTCTCGCTCGCCGGCGTCGTGCGGAGCGCCCGCGCGGCCGTCGACGAGCTGTGCGGCGACATGGTCGACATGCTCGCCGGCTAACCCGGACGCTACCTCGCCGTCGCCGCGGGGCTGGGATACGATCGCGGCGTGCACGTCTTGATCGCGCTGGCCGATGTCGGCTCCGGCGTCCAGCTCGAAGAAGCGCTGAATCAAGCCGGGTTCGCGGCGCGTTGGGATGGTGCACAGGCGAGCGGGCCACGCGGCGCATCGACGCAGGAAGTGGTCGTGCTCGATGCCGACTACTTGGGCAAGCGGCTCGGCGAGGTCGCGGAAGCGTGGCGCGATCACGCATCGGTGCCCGGCGTCATCGCGCTCGGCGCGTCCGCGGCGGCGCGCGAGCAAGCGCCGATCGCGCGCGTCACGTTGCTGTCACCCAAAGCATCACCCGCGACGATCGCGAATGCGATCCGCGAAGCCGCGAAGCTGCGGCTGTCGACCGGCATGCGATGGCCCGTGCTGCGCGCCGCGCTCAAGCTGCCACCGATCGAGAACACGGTGGAAGCGTGGCCGGCGACGCTATTGCACGCCCGCAACGCCGACCTCGAGCTCGCGCGCTCGGCACTGCGCTGGCACGCGCAGCATTACGCAACGCCGACCGCGCTCTTCGATCAGCTCGTCGAAGAGCGAATTCTGACCGTGCCCGAGCTCGAGACCGCGAAGAAAGCCGACGGCACGACGACGGTGCAGACGTTCGTCAAAGCGGGCCCACTCGATCCGGCGGCATCGGCGCGGCTCTTGTGGGCGCTTGGCTCGATGGGCGCGATCACGCTCACGGCGGAGATTCGCGATGTCGCGACACCAGGCCGGCGCGCGCTCGCCGAGATTCGCGATCATCTGCGCGCACGCGCAGCGCGCCTCGAGCGCAGCACATACTTCGACGTCCTCGAGATCCCTCCGCTCGCGGAGTATCCCGACATCGAAGCGTCGTATCAGTTGATCGGCCGGCGCTATTCACCGAAGGCGCTGCAGCGCTTCGATCTCGCAGAGCTCGCGACGCTCGTCGACCCGACGTGGGAGGTCGTCAAGAAGGCACGGATGACGCTCGTCGACGATGCCGCGCGCGGCCGCTACGTCGAGTGGCTTCGCCAGCACCTGCGCGAGCTCGAGACGCGGTGGGCAATCGACGAGCGCTCATTGCGCGACGCCGCCGACGCATTCGCGCGCGGCCAGCAGGCCCTCGCCGATGGCGACGTCCATCGCGCGATGGGCGACTTCGCGCGCGCGTGCCGCACTCATCCGGGCCATCCCGATTACGAGGCGAATCTGGCGTGGGTGCGCTTTCGCGTGCAGGTCGCCGCCGGCAAAGATCAGCAGGCAATGGCGACGGCCGAGCGCAAGAACGTCGAGCAGTATCTCGTCGGTTGTCGGCCGTGGCCGCGCGCGCTCGTCGCGCTCGCGCTGCTCTGCGCCGCCGGCGGCGATGCCGATGCCGCGCGCTTTCACCTGCACACCGCGCTGTCGGTCGATCCGAACGTACCGGCCGCGCAGGCGCTCGCGCGCCGACTCGGAATGAGGCGATGAGAGACATCGAGGATCGCTTGCACGCGGCCTCCGCCGGCTCGATCGAGGCGGAGCTCGTCGCGATCGCACTCGAGCAAACCGGCGCCGAGCACGGCGCGCTCTTCATCTGGGACAAAGATGCAGATGGCTTGGTCCTCGTGCATCACGTCGTCGGTGGCGTGACGGTCACGCTGCCGCAGATCGTGAAGACGGGCGGGCCGCGCGCCGGCATCGCCGTGCACGTGTTCGAGACCGACGAGCCATACCTCGCGCGCGACACGTCGCGCGATACGCTGTACACGCGGTACTTGATCGACGTCGGCAGCATCGCGGCCGCGCCGATCAATTATCAGCGCCGGCCGCTCGGCGTGCTCACGGTCTCTACGCGCGAACCGCGCGGTCTCGACGATAAATCGCTGCGTGCCGTCAGCGCGATCGCCGAGGTCGCGGCGCCGCTCTTGCGTCGCGTGCAAGTCGACAAGCTATCGCGCGCACGCACTGGTCGGCCTCTGATGATCAAAGGCCTGTCGACGGCGTGGCACGAGGTCGAGCGCAAGATCGAGCTCGCCGCACCCACGAACGCGCCGATCCTGATTCGCGGCGAGAGCGGCACCGGCAAAGACCTCGTCGCGCGCGCGATCCACTGGAACAGCAGACGCGCCGAGCGGCCCTACGTGACGGTCAACTGCGCCGCGATTCCCGAGACGCTGCTCGAATCGATCTTGTTCGGCCACGTCAAGGGCGCGTTCACGGGCGCGAGCTTTCACAAGGTCGGCGAGTTTCAGAAGGCGAACGGCGGCACGCTATTTCTCGACGAGGTTGGCGAGCTGCCGGTGATGCTGCAAGCGAAGGTGCTGCGTGCCGTCGAGCAAGGTGAAGTCCAGCCGCTCGGTTCGAACGAACCGCCCGATCGCGTCGATGTTCGCCTGATCTGCGCGACGAATCGTGACCTCGAAGAGATGGCGAAGACCGGCGCGTTTCGCGACGATCTGTTTTATCGCCTCAGCGTGATGACACTCGAGCTGCCGCCGCTGCGCAGCTACAAAGACAATCTCGAGGTGCTCGCGCACGTGTTCCTCGAGCAATCTGCGTCAGCACACGGCAAGAAAGCGCCGCGCCTCGGACCCGACGTGCTCGCGCGACTTCAGGCGTATGACTTCCCCGGAAATGTGCGGGAGCTCAAAAATACGATCGAGCACGCCGTGATTTTGTGCACGGGCGACGAGCTGCGCGTCGAAGATCTTCCGCGTCCGCTCCAAGACCCCGCGCCGAAAAATCCGCGAGCAAGAACACAGCCGCAACTTACGCTGGAAGAAGCGCGCGAGCGCTGGCTCGATCCGCTCGAACGTCAGTACCTGACAGAGCTGCTGGCGAAGCACGGCGGCAACGTGAAAAAAGCCGCGCACGCCGCGGGGATCAACACTGTCACGTTGTATCGACTGCTCAAGCGACGCGGCCTTCACCTCGGCCGCACCGTTGGTCCGAAGACGAACTGATAGTTTGAGCAGCAACTATTCGGTGTGGAGGCGCATGTACGACAGTGACGCCGCTCCACCGCCAGTGTGAACCATAAGCTCCCTTGCATCCTACAGGAGGGTTAATGGGATGGTCCGCGCACCAGGAGGCAACCTAATGAAGCGATTCGTGTTTGTCAGTCTGCTTGTAGGGTGTGCGCAGTCGGGTCCAGACGTTCTCTCATATGAGGAATTCAAGGCGCAGGGCGCCTACGAACCTGACACCGGTATCTACACGTTCAACGGCGACGAGATCGTCGCCGACGAAGCTGGGATGCAAGACATCTATCAGCGCTATGTCGAATCAACGTACGCCGCGTTCGACGATGGCTACTCGACGAACGAGCAAGGCCTCATCGTCAACCTCGCAAACGGTCGAGACGATCGGTGGCCGCAAACGACGGCGAGCAACCTCACCTACTGCGTGAGCTCGTCGAGCTTCGGCTCGCGCTACAGCGCGGTCGTGAGTGCGATGGAATCGGCGACCGGCGCGTGGGAAGCAACGGCGAACGTCAACTTCGTGCACGACGCTTCACAAGACGGCGATTGCAACTCGCGTAACACGAACGTCATCTTCAACGTGCGTCAGGTGATGACGAGCCAGTACCTCGCGCGCGCGTTCTTCCCGAGCACGAGCCGGCGAGGCCGCGAGATCCTCGTTTCGGTCTCGTCGTTCGGCAACATCAATCCGTGGACGCTCACCGGCGTGCTCCGCCACGAGCTCGGTCACACGATCGGCTTCCGTCACGAGCACACGCGTCCCGAATCGGGCACATGCTTCGAAGACAACAACTGGCGTGCGCTGACCGCGTACGACTCGTCGTCGGTCATGCACTACCCGCAGTGCAACGGCACGCAGACGGGCGATCTCGTGCTGACGTCGCTCGACAAGAGCGGCGCGCACTCGCTCTATCCGTAACGCTTTCGCCTCCGAAAATGCGAGGAGCCGCCAGATGGCGGCTCCAAAGCTAAGAGTCGTTACGAATCAGATGAGGTCGAGCTTCGCGAGCGTCGACTTGACCGACTCGACGCCGGCAAGCGCGCTCTCGCGCGACGTGTAGAGCTGGCTCGTACCGACGACCTGGCCGTTCTCCGCCGTCAGCGTGAAGTAGTAGCGGCCATCGGTCGCCGTCTTCACCGTGAACGCGTCCGCGAGCTGCGCCGCATCCTGAACCGCGAAAGCGCCGTTCCACGCCGCCGCCGCGCTCGAGTAGCTCTCCGAGCTGAGCACGACTTCACCGTTGCCCGCGTGGAGGTTGAAGTGGAAACCGTTCTGGCCCTCGAACACCTCGACGCGCGCGCCGGTCGTGTTCGACTCGACCTTGTCGAGGTACGTCTCGATCGCGCGAAC
>Ga0070698_100008024_pt1 | contig 11419 bp, 8 predicted proteins | sample KBSK1502metaG_FD_65477 | JGI IMG/M metagenome (GOLD analysis project Ga0070698, IMG submission 65477) | Corn, switchgrass and miscanthus rhizosphere microbial communities from Kellogg Biological Station, Michigan, USA - KBS K1-50-2 metaG | ecosystem: Host-associated > Plants > Roots >...
GGTCGGCCTGATTATCTATAACGCCGGCGGCGCGAACCGCACGCGGCCCTTGCTTAGGGCCGCCCCGGGCGGTGAAATCGGACGTTCGGGCACGCGGCGGACCTCGCCGGGACACCCCGGATGCGCCAAGTCCGTACCGGCCACTCCCGGGGGCCGGCGACTATAGGAGGCGCTGTCGAACGGAACGGAGGTTGTTGTGTACCCCCAGATGCTCGCCGCGAGGCCCCCCGCCTCCTCCGGCGACTCGCTCGTCGAGGCCTGCCACAGCCCGAACCCCGGGATCGCGTGCCGCCTCGTATGGGATCTGACGCACAGCACGAAGGCGGCCGACCTGACCACGGTCTACCTGGACGGTCCGATTCGCCTCGCGATCCGGATCGGCTTCGTGGTCCTGATCGCGCTGGTCATCCGCGCGGCCGCGCACCGGGCGATCCGCAAGGTGACGGCGCGGGCGACCAAAGACGCCGACAACGGCAGCGACCGGGCCCCCATACTGCTGTTCCGCGAGCGGCGGCTGCAGCGGGCCACCGCGCTGGGCTCCATCCTCAGCAACGCGGCGTCGCTGACGATCTTCGGCATCGCGGCTGTGATCATACTCGGCGACATGGGCCTGAACCTGGCGCCGCTCCTGGCCAGCACCGCGGTCCTCGGCGTGGCGCTCGGGTTCGGCGCGCAGAACCTCGTCCAGGACTTCCTGGCCGGGGTATTCATGCTGGTCGAGGACCAGTACGGGGTGGGCGACGTGATCGACGTCGGCGGCACCTCGGGAACGGTCGAGGCCGTGAGCCTGCGGATCACGCGGATGAGGGACGTAAGCGGGGTCGTCTGGCACGTCCGCAACGGCACGATCACGAAGGCGGGCAACAAGTCCCAGGGCTGGGCCAGAGCCGTGGTCGACTTCCCGGTTCCGTACCGCCATGACATACCGCAGGTGCGCCAGGTGATGGCGCAGACGGCGACGGCCATGTGGCAGGAGCCGGCCTGGCACGAGATCATCCTGGAGGAGCCCGAGGTGTGGGGCGTCCAGACCCTGTACACCGACGCGGTGCTGCTGCGGGTCGTGGCTCGGACCGTGCCGCTGCGTCAGTGGGAGGTCCAGCGCGAGCTCACAGAGCGGCTGAAGACCGCGCTCGACGCGTCGGGCCTGGCCGACGGCTCCGACGTCGCACTCGGAGACGACGCCGTCGCCGCGGTGGTCCAGCCACTGGCGGCACCCGCCAGCCCGGCGGCGGCCCCGTCCAGCCCGGCCACGGCCCAGGGGACGCTGGGCGACGCGTCCGCCCGGGGACCCGCGGGCACGTAGGCTGGTCGGAGCCATGAGCGAGACAACCGAGCTGAGCTTCTACGAGGCCGTGGGCGGGGAAGAGACCTTCCGCCGCCTGGTGAGCAGGTTCTACCAGGAGGTCGCCAAGGATCCGCAGCTGCGGCCGGTGTACCCGAGCCGGGATCTCGGCCCGGCCGAGGAGCACCTGCGGCTGTTCCTGATCCAGTACTGGGGCGGCCCGGGCACCTACAGCGAGCAGCGCGGCCACCCCAGGCTGCGGATGCGGCACGCGCGCTTCGCCATCGGGGCGGCAGAGCGCGACGCCTGGCTGCGCCACATGCGCACCGCGCTCGACGAGCTGGAACTCGACGAGGCCCAGGACGCGCAGCTGTGGGACTACCTCGTGATGGCCGCGCACAGCCTGGTCAACCAGGATGCCCGGACGGGCGGCGGGCCGGACCTGGGCCTTACTCCCGCCTGAGCCGGCCCTCAGCCTCCGAGAGCACCTCAACGGCGGGCGTTACGGATACTGGTCCGGACGGCGCCGGCGGCGGGGTTAAGGAAATCGGTCAGTCGCGGGTCAGCTTCCGGTACGTGACCCTGTGCGGCCGCGCCGCCTCGGCGCCGAGGCGGTCGATCTTGTTCTTCTCGTACGCCTCGAAGTTGCCCTCGAACCAGAACCAGTGCGACCCGCCCTCCCAGGCCAGGATGTGCGTCGCGATCCGGTCCAGGAACCACCGGTCGTGGCTGGTGATCACCGCGCAGCCGGGGAACTCGAGCAGAGCGTTCTCCAGCGACGACAGCGTCTCGACGTCGAGGTCGTTCGCGGGCTCGTCGAGCAGCAGCAGGTTGCCGCCCTGCTTCAGGGTCAGCGCGAGATTGACCCGGCCGCGCTCGCCGCCCGACATGAGCCCGGCCGGCTTCTGCTGGTCGGGGCCCTTGAAGCCGAACGCGGCCACGTAGGCGCGGCTGGGTATCTCGGTGTGGCCGGCCCTGATGAAGTTATCCCCGTCGGAGATGACCTCCCAGACGGTCTTGTCCGGATCGATCCCGGAACGCAGCTGGTCGACGTAGGCGACTTGGACGGTGTCGCCGATGCGGATCGACCCGTGGTCCGGCTCTTCCTCGCCCACGATCATCTTGAACAGCGTGGTCTTGCCGACGCCGTTCGGGCCGATGACGCCCACCAGCCCGTTGGGCGGCAGGCTGAAGCTGAGGTCCTCGATCAGCATCCGGTCGCCGAAGCCCTTGGACACGTCGCTGACCTCGACGACCAGGCTGCCGAGGCGCGGGCCCGGCGGGATCTGGATCTCCTCGAAGTCCAGCTTGCGGTTCTTGTCTGCCTCGGCCGCCATCTCCTCGTACCGCTGCAGCCGCGCGCGGCTCTTGGCCTGGCGCGCCCGGGGGCTGGAGCGCACCCACTCCAGCTCCTCTTCCAGCCGCTTGCGGCGCTTCGCGTCCTTCTGGCCTTCGACCTTGAGCCGGGTCGCCTTGGTCTCCAGGTAGGTGGAGTAGTTGCCCTCGTAGGGGTAGGCATGGCCGCGGTCGAGCTCGAGGATCCACCCCGCCACGTTGTCGAGGAAGTACCGGTCGTGGGTAACGGCCACGACGGTGCCGGGGTACTTCTCCAGGTGCTGCTCCAGCCACTGCACGCTCTCGGCGTCCAGGTGGTTGGTGGGCTCGTCGAGGAGCAGCAGGTCGGGCTGCTGCAGCAGCAGCTTGCACAGCGCGACCCGGCGCCGCTCGCCGCCGGACAGCACGCTCACGTCCGCGTCCGGCGGCGGGCAGCGCAGCGCGTCCATCGCCTGCTCGAGCTGGCTGTCGAGATCCCAGGCCTCCCGGTGATCCAGCTGCTCCTGCAGCTTGCCCATCTCCTCCAGCATCTCGTCGGAGTAGTCCGTCGCCATCTGTTCCGCGATCTCGGTGTACCGCTGGAGCAGCGCCTTGGTCTCCGCGACCCCGTCCTCGACGTTGCCGAGGACGGTCTTGCTCTCATCGAGCGCGGGCTCCTGGTCGAGCAGGCCGACCGTGAAGCCCGGCATCAGCCGGGCGTCGCCGTTCGACGGCTGCTCCTTCCCGGCCATCATCCGCAGCAGGCTCGACTTGCCGGTGCCGTTGGGCCCGACCACGCCGATCTTCGCGCCGGGCAGGAACGCGAGGGTCACTTCGTCGAGGACGACCTTGTCACCGTACGACTTCCGGACGGCGCGCATCTGGTAGATGAACTCGGGCATGTCTCCAGCGTAGAGGCACGGCCGCCGGGATAACGACGCGTCGCGGCCGGCCGGGCGCGGCGGCGCGCCGCAGCTTGTGTCGCACCGCCCCGCGCGGCGCGCCCGCGGGGGGGGTACGTGCCCTGTTGCCGCAGGCCGCGTCGCTAGAACGGCGCCGCGACGCTGTCGGCGTCCTTCGCCAGCGCCTCGATTGCGCTGTCATCGAACATGTCGTCGGCCGGCGCGTCCGCCTCCCCGTTGGTCACGGCGGCCAGGGCCGCGGCCTCGTCTCCCAGGTCACCGTCCAGACCGGCCAGCGCGCCCGTGCCGTACTGGTCGCCGCCTTCGCCCAGCTCGCCTTCCCGCTGCGCCGTCTTGTCCGACCTGAAGCGCTGGAACCTGGCCACACCACGGGTCAGGTCGGGTCCGAGCGTGATCGCTTCCACTTCGACCGCTGTCTTGCGCTGGCCGTCCCGGCCGATGAAGTTACGTACCTCCAGCTTTCCCCTGAGGAAGATGGAATCGCCCTTGTGCAGGCAGACATTCAGGTTCTCTGCGAGCTTGCGCCAGCAGGTCACTCTCGCGTACGACGTGTTGGCGTCGGACCATTCGCCGGTGGCCTGGTCGAGCTTGCGTGTATCCCAGGCCACGCGCAGCGTCAGCTTCGGGATGTTGTTGCCGACCATCTCGTAGACGGGATCGCTGACCACGTTGCCAGTCACGATCAACAGCGCCGGATTGAACATGCTGATCCTCCTGAGCTCTGCGGCGCCGGCGCAGGTCGCGCTCGGGCTGCCGCTGCGGGCGGCATCGCGGCCGCCGGGCTGCACACCACGGTGGCCGGCCCGCAGGCAGGGCGGGCGCAGCGCCGCGGGCCTGTGGACAGGCGCGGGCCAGGCGCCCCGCCTGTGAACAATCGCACGAGATTGTCCGCACGGTGTGGGAACATCCGCCGCGCCCGGCGGAAGTGGCGGCTCAGCCGATCGAGACTGTCCTGGAATGGCTGTGATAGCAGCCATTCCAGGACAAGCTCAGGCGGCGACGCGCTCGGAGGGCTCGGCGATCACATCCACCAGGGCGCCGTTCCGCAGGACCGTGATGGGCAGCGGCTGGCCGATCGCCTCGCCGAACATCAGCCGCTGCAGGTCCTGTGCCTTCTGCACCGGGCGCCCGCCCGCGCTGATCAGCAGGTCCCCGGGCCGGAGGCCAGCCCTCGCCGCCGGCCCGCCGGACACGACCTCGGCCACGCGCAGGCCGTTCGGGCGGCCGAACCGTTCCCGCAGCGAGGCGGGCAGCGGCTCGGGCACGCTGACCAGACCCAGGTAGGCGCGGCGGACCCGGCCGTCCCGCATCAGCGCGGAGATGATCCGCTGGGTCGTGGCGTTGACCGGCACCGCCAGGCCGAGCCCGACGCCGGCGACCGCCGTGTTGATGCCGACCACGCGCGAGTGCGCGTCGGCCAGCGCACCGCCGGAGTTGCCCGGGTTGAGCGCGGCGTCGGTCTGGATCACGTCCTCGACCAGACCGGCCTCCCGGCCGCGGGTCGGCAGCGACCGCCCGACCGCGCTTACAACGCCCGCGGTCACCGAGCCCGCCAGGCCGAGCGGGCTGCCCACGGCCACGACGAGCTGGCCGACGACGAGCTTGTCGGCCTCGCCGAGCTCGGCAGGCGGGGGCGTGGGCCCGCCGGCGCGGACCACGGCGAGGTCGGAGAGCGGGTCGGAGCCGACCACGGTGAACGAGGCGCTGGAGCCGTCGGAGAACAGCGCGGTTCCCTGCTGGCTTCTGCCGACGACATGGGCGTTGGTCAGCAGGAACCCGTCGCCCGTGAAGACCACGGCCGAGCCGAGGCTCTCCCCGCCGCGCCCCCCGCCGGCCTGGGGTACCCGCAGGCTGGCCACCCTCGGCGTGAGCTCGGCGGCCACCCCGGCGACTACCCGTGAATATGCGTCTAGCGGCTGATCAGGCTCCATGCCGCCCTCCGTTCACTCGTTCAATTACAACATTACACACAAGTGCAAATGCCCCAAGCGTGCCGTCGCGGAGGCCGCGGGCCGCCGGGCTGGCCCCGGCGGACGCCTGGAAGGCTTCGGTACATTCGGGGGATGCCTGCCACAGCGCCTACGATCCTGGCCACGTCCGGCGGCCTGCGCCGGGGGTCGCGCACCATGCTCGAGTTCGCCCCGCTGCTCTTGCACGCGGTCGAGCTGTCCGGCGTCGCGGGCCGGGCGCCGCGGGTCTGCCATGTCGGCACCGCCGGCGGGGATCAGCAGTGGTTCAACGCCCTGTTCAGCGAGGCCGGCCAGGCGGCAGGAATAACCGTGACGCACCTGAACCTGTTCCCCATGCCGAGCGCGGCGGATCCGGCCGAGTTCCTGCTCGGCCACGACGTGGTCTGGGTCGGCGGCGGTAGCGTGGCGAACCTGCTGGCCGTCTGGCGCGTGCACGGCCTGGACCGGGTGTTCCGCGAGGTCTGGGAGGCCGGCGTGGTGCTGGCCGGCGTGTCGGCGGGCTCGCTGTGCTGGCACGTCGGGGGCACCACGGACTCGTTCGGCCCCGACCTGCGGGCCGTCACCAACGGGCTGGGCTTCCTGCCGCACTCGGCAGGCGTTCACTATGACTCCGAGCCGCAGCGCCGGCCCCTTTACCAGGAGCTCGTCGGGTCAGGGGTGCTGCCCGCCGGCTATGCCACCGACGACGGGGTCGGCGTCGTCTATCACGGCACGGAGTTCGCCGAGGCCGTATCCGAGGTCAGCGGCAAGGGTGCCTACCGGGTGACGCCGGACCGGGAAGGAACCGCGGCCGTGGAGGAGCGGATCGATCCGCGCGTGCTGCCGGGCGCCGCCTGACGCGGCGCTGGCCGCCAGGCCTCACACATCGGCCACGATCCGGAACTCGTTCACGAAGCGCCGGTACTCGGCGAACTCCTCCTCAGCGGGCAGCAGCGCCATCTCGCGCGCGACCACCCCGATCTTGGCGCGCATGGTCTCCCGGACCCGCTCGCGCTCGCGCGCGGCCCCCGATCGCACCAGGTTCAGGCAGCCCGCGGCGGTCAGCCAGCCAAGGAACAGGAATGCCAGGGTCAGGAGGAAGGCCCAGGGCAGCAGCGCCGACTCGCCGAACAGCCGAGGCACGTTGTCGGCGGCGTGAAAGAAACCGAAGATCAGCAGCGCCACGATCCACGCCAGGCTCACGATCACGCAGCCGAGCAGCAGTCCCTGGAGCGCCCCGACGAACCGCCACCACGGGGGGATGGTGTTCTCGGGCGGCACCGACTCGCCCATCACGGCGCCAAGCGCCTCCGGGATCTGCTCAGCCCCGGACCGCAGGGCCGACCGGGTCGTCCGCGACCAGGGCAGCGGCAGGGGCGGGCAGGCCTCGTCGGCGAGCTTGGTGAGGGCGCTGTCGATCTCGGCCTGCTGCGCGCCGGACGGGCCCGCGCTCGTGCTCCTCAGCTCGGACCACAACGTGCCGAGCCGGATCTTGCGCACGGGGTCGCTGCCGGTGAGGCGTTCCGCCATCCAGGCGACCGGCCAGCCCACGAAGTCGACGGCCCGCAGCTCGCGCGCGCTCTGCAGCGCGTCGCCCACCGCGTAAACGCCGGACGCCCGGGAGAACGCGTCGACGAGCTGCTCCTCGCCGCCCGCGGGAATCCGGCCGGCCCGCTGCGCGGCGTCGAGCGCCGCAGGGTCCGCGGCCCCGGGCTGGCCCGTGCCCTCGGCCTGCGGCATGGCGTAGGGCGCGAACTGCACGGCGATGCCTTCCACATCGGCCGAGATCCGGGTGCTGGTCGCCGTCCGCTCGGACACTGTTTGCACGAGCAGCCCGCGCAGCTGGTCCAGCCCCGCGCCGGTGATCGCCGACGTGACGACCACGGCCGCCTCCTGCAGGCCCTCGGAGTCGAGCAGCCGGCGCAGGTCGCCGACGCACTCCTCGATCTCGGCGGGGGTGAGCAGGTCCGACTGGTTCAGCACCACGGCGATCACCTCGGAGTGACCAGCCAGCGGCACGAGGTACTTCTGGTGCACCGCCGCGTCCGCGTATTTCTGCGGATCAAGCACCCACACCATGAGGTCGGCCATCCCGACCAGGCGATCGACCTGGGTCGAGTCGCCGGTCACGACCGAGTCATGGTCGGGCAGGTCGAGAAGAATGAGGCCGTGCATGGCGGCCTCGCCGCCGTCGAGAGCGCTCCCCCGTCCGTAGCGGAACCTGCGCGGCACGCCCAGCCACTCGAGCAGCGGCCCCGAGCCCGCGGTGCCCCAGACGCAGGCGTGCGGCTCCCTGGTCACGGGCCTGGTCACGCCGACCGCGGAGAACTCGTGCCCCGCCAGCTGGTTGAAGAGCGCGGACTTGCCACTGCCCGTGCCGCCGGCCAGGGCCACGACCGTATGGCCTGCGGACAGCCGCAGCCGCTCGCCCGCCCGCTCCTCCAGCGCCTGCGCGTCGCGGAGCAGTTCCTCGCTGAACCCGCCCTCGCCGGCCCGCGTCGATCCGATCTGGATCAGCCGGGTCAGCGCGGTGAGGCGGGCCGAGAGCCCGTGCAGCCGGACCCTGGGCGCCACGGTATCCGGCCAGCCCGGCGGCGCGGCTGTGACCGGCGCGGTCCGCACCGCTTCCGGCCTGGCCGGCTCCGGGCTGCGCGGCTGGTCCCAGGGCGGCCCCGCCGAGACCGGCTCAGGGCTCGCCTGCGTGGCCCACGGCGGCTCCGCCGAGACCGGCTCGGCCGTGGTCGGCACCGGGCTCGTCTGCGGGTCCCAGGGGGGACCCGGCTTGGCCGGCTCGGGAGTCGTCTGCGTGGCCCACGGCGGCCCGGCCGTGACCGGCTCGGGAGTCGCCTGCCTGGCCCACGGCGGACCAGCCGTGACCGGCTCAGGGCTCGCGGGCGCGGCTCCTGGCGGCTCGGCCGCGGGTGCCTCGGGACTGGTCTTCCTGGCCCACAGCGACCGGGCTCTGGCTGGCCGGGGCCGGTCCGCCTTCCCAGCGGCAGGCGTCTCGGGCAAGGGCGATCCGGTGTCGAATACCGGCCACAGCGGGCTGCCGGACATCATCGCGCCGTCTCGAGCGCGTAGAGGGCCTTTTCCAGCTGCAGCGTGGCGGTGTCGATCGGCGCGCCGGCCGCGCTGATGATGTCGGTGAAACGCTGCATCTCCTCGCCGAAGAGCAGGCTGACCTTCGCGTGCAGGTCAGTGCGCGCCCGCGCGCCGAGGTCACGCAGCGGCCCGGCGCCGAACAGCGAGGTGAGCAGGCGCTGCGGTGCGGCGCTGGTGCCCTCGGGGACCGCCTCCTCGTCTTCGCCGTATCCGAGCATGGCCATCGTGAGCACGAGCGCCAGCGACTCCTCGTCAAAGGAGACAACCCGTGCGACCGATCGCTTGGTCACGTTCTCGGCCCGCACGAGCTGGATCACGTGATCGTGCCACGCGCTGATGGCCCGCGCCGCCCGCGTGGCCAGGTCCGCCGAGGACCGCGCCAGGGCGACGGTGCCGGTCGGCCCGGGCTCCTCGGGCGGGGGGGCGGCTTGCGCGGGCGGGATGAAGTCCAGCACGTCGGCGAGGGTGAACGGAGAGCTTGCGGGCTGCCGCGCTGCAGCCTCGGCGAACGCGCTGACCAGGGCGGCGCCGGCCGGTCCCCGCTGCCACCCGGCGACGGTATCCTCCGCGGCCCGGTCGGCGAGGGAGGTGACGAGGGTCTCGAGACCCCCGCGCAGGGCATTCTTCAGCGCCCTGGCCCGCGGCGGAATGCGCCGTTTGCGCGGCCGCCCGGCCGGCCGGCCGCCGCGGCGCACCTGCAGCATCCGCAGCAGGTCACCGGTGCCGGTGAAGTCCTGCCAGCGGGCCAGGATCTCGCCGCGCAGCAATGAGCCGTTGCTCGTGGCCTCGTCGAACTCGGCGAGTGCGGCCGTGTACGAGCTGCTGACCTGCGATCGCAGCTCCGTGCGCAGGGTCAGCTGCGTCTCGACGTGGGTGGCCAGCGCGGGGACCCTGCTGCGGAACGTGTCGAGCACTCCCGACATGGTCTGGGTCAGGATCGCGATCCGCCGCTCGTCTCCGGCCGCGGTTTCCTCGAGCCACTTCCGTACCGGGCCGTAGATCTCGGGCGGCAGCTGACCGTCGCTGACCACGGTCTCCGCGATCATGAACCGCTGTATCCCTGCCAGGCCGTTGGCCTCCAGCATCGCGTCGAAGTGGGTGCTGAGCTGGCGGGCGGATGCTGGCGCCACCCGGGACAGCACGATGGCCAGCGACGCGTCCCGCTCGCGGGCCTGCTGCAGCAGCTCCCAGACGGTGGCGTCGGCATAGCGGCTGGCGCTGGTCATGAACAGCCACAGGTCAGACGCGTCGAGGAACTGGTGGGCGAACTCACGGTGGGCCTGCACGACCGAATCGATGTCCGGCGTGTCGAGCAGGGCCACGCCCTCGGGCATGCCCTCGTTCTCGGCCAGCACGAGCAGCCCGTCACGTCCCGGCATGGCCAGGCCCTTCTGCCGAACCCGGGGCAGCGTCGGCAGGAACACGTTCTCCGCGAACCACCGGGCGTCATTCGGATTGCAGGCCAGGACCGGGCTGTTGGTCGTGGGCCTGCGCGTGCCCGTGTTGCTGACCTGGGCGCCGACGAGGCTGTTCAGGAGCGTCGACTTGCCCGCGCCGGTCGATCCGACCAGTGCCACGAGGACCGGCGCCCCCGACTGGCGCAGCCGCGGCAGCAGGTAGTCGTCGATCTGGCTGAGCAGCTTCCGGCGTTCGGCTCTCGCCTCACCGGCGCCGGGAGCCTCCAGGTACAGCGGAACCTCGACGATCACATGCCGCAGCTCGAGCAGTGCCGACTCAAGCTTGCGGGCGTCGACCCGCACGTGCGGCTCGATCTCCTCCGGCGGAGCCGCGGGAGCCGCGGGCGGCGTGCTCACGACCGGGGGCGCGGGCGCGGCGTCGCCGGCATCGGTGCCCTGACGCGGCGCCGATGCTGCCGTCACACCCTGCCCTTCAGACATCACCCCGCCCTTCGCCGGGCACGAACGTTCCCCACGGCACCCCGACCGCCAGGCCGCCGCACAGGTCAGCGATCTGCTCGGAGATGGTCACGACCTCTCCCACCACGACGACCGCCGGGGGCTTGATTCCCGCTCCGGCGACATCGCGAGCGACAGTATCCAGTCTTGCGTTAATTGTGCGCTGCGAGGGCAGGGTACCGTCCGTTATAACCGAAACCGGGGTCTGAGCGTTACGTCCGTGTCGGATGAGCGTTTCCGCGACGACCCGCAGGTGCTCGGTGGCCATCAGGAGCACCAGCGTCGCCCGGGACGATCCGAGCGCCCGCCAGTCCACCGTCGAGCGCTCGTCGCCGGGCGCGACGTGCGCGGACACCACGTGGAACTCCTGCGCGATCCCGCGGTGGGTCAGCGGGATCCCGGCCGCGGCCGGGACCGCGGCGACGCTCGACACGCCGGGGACGACCATGACCGGGATCCCGGCCCGCAGGCAGGCGAGCGCCTCCTCGCCGCCGCGGCCGAACACAAAGGGGTCTCCGCCCTTCAGCCTGACCACGAACCGGCCGGCCCGGGCGTTCGCGACCAGCACCGAGTTGATGTGCTCCTGTGGCACGGCCGTCCCGCGCGGGATCTTGGCCGCGTCGACGACCTCCACGTCCGGGGGGAGCTCGGTGAGCAGTGACCGCGGCGCGAGCCTGTCGGCCACGACGACATCGGCCTGCGCGAGAAGCTGGCGCCCGCGGACCGTTATCAGCCCCGGGTCTCCTGGCCCGCTGCCGACCAGCGCCACCCAGCCGCGCTGTCTCTCCCCCGCGCCGCCCTCCCCTCCCACACCGCCCTCCCCCCCGCGCGCGGCGCGGGCGCGCGGCGCGCCCGACTGTACTTCCCCGCCCGCCCCCTCCCAGCCGCCCGCCGCCTCCCCACCGCCCTGAGCCGGCCCTACGCCCGTCGCCC